>FWWL01002404.1_pt1 | contig 39151 bp, 23 predicted proteins | sample 2228331 | NCBI WGS metagenome assembly FWWL01 (sample SAMEA103939775, study PRJEB20133) | metagenome
GGACTGTCAATTCAAAGTCTGACGCGGCACTGGCTGATCCGCTATCTGTCGCAGTTACTCGGATCATGATCGTGCCATCGTTCCCATTCAAGGGTGTCCCACTGAAAGTGCGGGTTACAGCATTAAACGTTAACCAGCTTGGTAACTCACTGCCATCAATCTTTGTAGCCGTGTACGTTAAGATATCTCCGGTATCGATATCAGCGAATGTATTCACAGGGACTTGGAAGCTGACGAGCACATCTTCCGTCGCAGATTGATTTGCAATTGCATTCGCAACCGTGGGCGTGTCATTCGCAGCATGGACTGTCAAGTTAAAGGTGGACGAGGCGCTGGCGGTTCCACTATCTGTCCCAGTTACTCGGATCGCTATCGTGCCATCGTGACCGTTCAATGGCGTTCCGCTGAACGTTCGGGTTGCAGCATTAAACGTTAACCAGTTCGGTAATGCACTGCCATTGAACAATGTAGCTGTATAGGTCAGGCTATCTCCGGCATCGATATCTGCGAAGGTATTATCAGGAACCTCAAAGGTGAAAGGAACGTCTTCTGTGACCATTTGATCCGCTATAACATTAGAGACTATTGGTGCATCATTTACTGCATGGACCGTCAGGTTAAAGTCCGCCGAGGCGCTGGCTGATCCGCCATCTGTCGCAGTTACTCGGATCGCGATCGTGCCATCGTTCCTATTCAACGGTGTCCCACTAAAAATACGGTCTGCCGCGTTAAACGTTAACCAACTTGGCAATGCACTGCCGTCAACCTTTGTTGCGGTATAGACCAAGCTGTCTCCTGCATCGATATCCGCAAAGGTATTCGCAGGGACTCGGAAACTAAAGAGCACATCCTCTGTCGCATTTTGATTTGCAATTGCATTCGCCACCGTTGGCGCATCATTCGCAGCATGGACTGTCAATTCAAAGTCCGACAAGGCACTGGCCGATCCGTTATCCGTCGCGCTAACACGGATGGAGAGCGTGCCATCGTTTCCATTCAGTGGTGTGCCACTAAATGTTCGTTCTGCTGCATCAAACGTCAACCAACTCGGTAAGGCACTGCCATCAATCATTGTAGCCATGTACGTTAAGCTGTCTCCTGCATCAATATCCGCAAATGTATTCGCAGGGACTTGGAAGCTGAAGAGCACATCTTCCGTCGCAGATTGATTTGCAATTGCATTCGCAACCGTGGGCGTGTCATTTGCAGCATGGACTGTCAAGTTAAAGGCGGACGAGGCACTGGCCGATCCACTATCTGTCGCGATTACTCGGATCGCGATCGTGCCCTCTTGACCATTCAAAGGTGTTCCGCTGAACGTACGGGTACCGGCATCAAACGTTAGCCAACTCGGTAAGGCACTGCCATCAATCTTTGTAGCCGTGTACGTTAAGCTTTCTCCGGCATCGATATCAGCGAAGGTATTAGCAGGTACCTCAAAGATAAAAGGAACATCTTCCGTAGCCGTTTGAGTGGTTATAACATTAGCAACTATTGGTGCATCATTTACCGCATGGACGGTCAGGTTAAAGCCCACCGAGGCGCTGGCCGTTCCGCTATCTGTAGCGATTACACGAATCGCGATCGTGCCATCGTGACCATTCAAAGGTGTTCCGTTGAACGTACTGGTTGCAGCATCAAGCGTTAGCCAACTCGGTAATGCACTGCCGTCAAACAATGTAGCCGTATAGACCAGGCTGTCTCCTGCATCGATGTCCACGAAGGTATTCCCAGGCACCTCATAGGTGAAAGGAACGTCTTCAGTAGCAATTTGGTCTGCAATAATATGAGCAACTATTGGTGCATCATTTACCGCATGGACGGTCAGGTTAAAGCTCATCGAGGCGCTAGCCGTTCCGCTATCTGTAGCAGTTACTTGGATCGCGATCGTACCATCGTTCCCATTCAATGGTGTCCCACTGAAAGTGCGAGTTGAAGGATCAAAAGTTAACCAACTAGGTAATGCACTGCCACCAACCTTTGTTGCTGTGTACGTTAAACTATCCCCAGTATCAATATCCGCAAAGGTGGTCGAAGGAACTTCATAGGTGAAAGGAACATCTTCAGTAGCGACTTGATCGACTATCTGATTTGCTACTACTGGAGCATCATTCGCAGCATGGACTGTCAGTGTAAAGTCAGCCGCTGCACTAGCCAATCCTGTATCTGTAGCAGTTACTCGGATGGCGATCGTGCCATCGTTCCCATTTAAGGGTGTTCCACTGAAGGTGCGGGTTGCAGCATTAAACATCAACCAACTTGGCAAAGCACTGCCATCAATCTTTGTTGCCATATAAGCCAAGCTGTCTCCGGCATCGATATCCGAAAAGGTATTCGCAGGGACTTGGAAGCTAAAAAGAACATCTTCCGTCGCAGATTGATTTGCAATTGCATTCGCTACCGTAGGCGCGTCATTCGCAGCATGGACTGTCAAGTTAAAGTCGGACGATGCACTGGCCGATCCGCTATCTGTCGCGATTATACGTATCGCGATCGTGCCATCGTTCCCATTCAAGGGTGTTCCACTGAAAGTGCGGGTTGCAGCATTAAACATTAACCAACTTGGCAAAGCACTGCCATCAATCTTTGTTGCCATATAAGCCAAGCGGTCTCCGGCATCGATATCAGCGAAGGTATTCGCAGGGACTTGGAAGCTGAAGAGTACATCTTCCGACGCAGATTGATTTGCAATTACATTCGCTAGCGTAGGCGCGTCATTCGCAGCATGGACTGTCAAGTTAAAGTCAGACGATGCACTGACCGATCCGCTATCTGTCGCTGTTACTCGGATGGTGATCGTGCCATCGTTTCCATTCAACGGTGTCCCACTAAATGTGCGGTCCGAAGCATTAAACGTTAACCAGCTTGGTAATGCACTGCCGTCAATCTTTGTTGCCATATAAGCCAGGCTGTCGCCGGCATCGATGTCAGCGAAAGTATTCGCAGGGACTTGAAAGCTGAAAGGCACATCTTCCGTCGCGGATTGATTTGCAATTGCATTCGCTACCGTAGGCGCGTCATTCGCAGCATTGACAGTAAGGGTAAAGTCAGCCGCTGCACTGGCCGATGCTCTATCTGTCACGGTTACTCGGATGGCAATCGTGCCATCGTTCCCATTTAATGGTGTCCCACTAAAAGTGCGGGTTGAAGGATCAAAAGTTAACCAGCTTGGTAATGCACTGCCGTCAACCTTTGTTGCCGTATAGACCAAGCTGTCTGCTGCATCGATATCCGAAAAGGTATTCGCAGGGACTTGGAAGCTGAAAAGTACATCTTCCGTCGCAGATTGATTTGCAATTTCATTCGCAACTGTGGGCGCGTCATTCACAGCATGGACTGTGAGGGTAAAGTCAGCCGCTGCAGTGGCTGATCCGCCATCTGTCGCGATTACACGAATCGCGATCGTGCCATCGTTTCCATTCAACGGTGTTCCACTAAATGTGCGGTCTGTCGCATTTAACGTCAACCAATTCGGTAATGCACTGCCGTCAAGCTTTGTTGCGGTATAGACCAAGCTGTCGCCGGCATCGATGTCCGCAAAGGTATTCGCAGGGACTTGGAAGCTGAAGAGCAAATCTTCCGCCGCAGATTGATTTGCAATTGCATTCGCAACTGTGGGCGCGTCATTCGCAGAGTGGACTGTCAAGTTAAAGTCCACCGATGCGCTTGCCGATTTGCTATCTGTCGCAGTTACTCGGATTGCTACCAAGTCATCTTGACCGTTCAAAAGTGTTCCGCTGAACGTGCGGGTTGCAGCATTAAACGTTAACCAGCTTGGTAATGCACTGCCATCAACCATAGTTGCCGCGTACGTCAAACTATCCCCAGCATCAAAATCTATAAAGGTATTCGAAGGAACTTCAAAGGTGAAAGGAACATCTTCAGTAGCGACTTGATAGACTATCGGATTTGCAACTACTGGAGCATCATTCGTGGCATCGACAGTAAGGGTAAAGTCAGCCGCTACACTTGCCAGTCCTGTATCCGTCGCAGTTACTCGGATCGCGATCGTGCCATCGTCCCCATTCAATGGTGTCCCACTAAATGTGCGGTCCGAAGCATTAAACGTTAACCAGCTTGGTAATACACTGCCGTCAACCTTTGTTGCCTTGTACGATAAATTATCCCCAGCATCAATATCAGCAAAGGTCGTTGATGGCACTTCGAAGGTGAATATAACGTCCTCTGTAGCAACTTGATCCAATAGTGGTTTTGCAACAATTGGAGCATCATTTACCGCAATAACCGTCAGGTTAACTGTCACTACATCGGACTCCAAGGTACGATCACTAGCTTTATAGGTAAAGCTGTCCGCACCAACATAGTTAGCGTTCGGTGTGTATACAAAAGAACCGTCCTGATTCAAGCTCAAGCTACCATGCGAAGGACCCGCTACTAGGATGGCATCTAGAACATCCAGATTAGTGTCCGTATCATTATGTAACACGCCAAATGTTGTATCCACCGTTAGAGGGGCGTCTTCGTTCAACTCATAAGAATCTGCTAATGCTGCAGGTGCCGCCGTATTCTGCACACTTACTTGAAATTGATGGGTAATCGATCCAGCTTGGTCAGGGTGATTATCATCTGCGCGCACAGTTATTGTGACTGGTGAACTATAGGACAATCCGGTAATCTTCAATACCCCATCGCTCTCAAGCTCAAAGCTTGAGTTCAAGCCATGTGAAGGCAATCCTTGCAAAGCATACGTGAGCAGATCACCATCATCATCGCTGAAATAATCATTCATATCTAAAAGGATAGAGTCATTCTTCGCCACATTTAGTTGAGTAATTGTCGTTGAGGAGGAGGGGCTCTGATTGATGAGAGGGATAAAAGGATCGACGATGCTCAATAAATTTCGATATTCGTCTTCTTGCTTGTCGGGGTTGGCATTCATATATTTAACGATGTCATCGATTCTGATCTCCCCATCGTTGTTGTAATCCATGGTGCTTGGAAGTTCAGCGGTAAGTCGGAAGCGTTCGTGAATGGAGGTTGTTTGATCCGGTTTAGTCGCTGCGATATGGACCATGGTCGTGCCTGTCTTCTTCATCCTGATCTGTAATTCGCCGCTCACAATGGCTACGTCCGCTACACTGCCATTCTGAATGATCACTGAATAGGATAAAGTATCCACGTCTTCAAATATCTCATCGAGATCTATGACTACTCTGTCCCCGACGTATAGATTCCTTCCGGCCAACTGTTCTTCAATTTTTGATTCTATAGATTGAATTAAAGCGGGTGTTGTTCCTGTCTCTGTAACCACCGCCCCCATTACGGCCGGAGCCGCAATTACAAACGGGCTCAAAACAACAGCTGCACTCATGACTTTTGTCACGCTGCTAACTGTATGCCTCTTCTTCCGATTCCTTCTCTTAGGCATAAAGTAGTCTCTCCCTACTCCGATTTATCGTATAATTTTACTATACATTCCCCGAATAGTTTGTCGTTTTATGTCGTTTTATTTATTTCTATTACAGTTTATAACATTTTTTTGTGAAGAGAGCCCTATCGCCTGTTCCCTTCTCTGTGAAATTCGTCCTATCCCCCTATAAAGAAAATAGGCCAACACGAGTGTTGACCTTGGGTTCTAAGGCAATATGAGCTTGAATTCTATTGGGGGGTACTTGGAATAAACACATGGAAGACGAATCGTCTGGTTACCATGTTTTCATCGGTCAGCATAATAATGATACTCTCAAATCCTTCGACAGGTATGTGAGACAGTTCTCCGCCTAGATTATGAGCGGTCAGAGTCAATACGTTATTTGTTAACGATACGGATTTAATCAGTGGATGAGACTCGCCATAAACTGTCGCCGTAACGGTCCCCGTCATACCTGATGTGAAATGAGTCATATCAAGTGATGTAGTTAAATCACCAGTTGGGAAAAATACAGCTCCATTAATAGGTATGGTCGCTATTACACTAATGTATTTGGTAATAATGCCATCCGAAACTTGAACTACAAACGCATCGCCGCCACCTAATGCATCAGGCTTGGCTGTAAGGACCAGGTTAGCACCCGATAACGAAACAGATTGAATTCGATTGAATGGCGTGTATACATTAGCCGTGACAGTACCTGTCATTCCGGATAAATAACTACTTATGTCAATGGAAGCGTTCAGGGACTGCGGCTGGAAAATAACCTGCTCATCAATATTTTTAACCATGAAAAGATCGATGTACTCTGATGTAACTCCATCCGATATCAGAACCGTAACAGGCTCAGAGTTGCCAATAGTATCTTCGTCAGCGGTTAGATGTAAGGTTGTTCCTGATAAGGAAGTGGATTCGATCAAAGATGAAGATGACTCTACAAGGTAAGCCGTTAAAGATCCTGAATTCATTTCCGTCACATAATCGCTTATGTCGTAGGAAACTTCACGTTCACCCTTACCAAAAGACAAGATTTCATCTACTATAGCCACATCTACATATTCAAGTACTGACGTTCCATCAGGATGTCCGTCTGATGCTCGCAATCTGATTGCGGTGTATCCTTTATAGACATCAGCTGTTACAGTTATTACTTCTGCACTGGGATTATTCAGTGTTACGCTTGGCGATCCGTAGACACTTCCAGTAAACGTTGTAATGGGATCCCCATCGGGGTCAATAAACCAATCGGCCGCATTCAGTGTGATTGTTGTTCCTTTTTTGATCCCGAGCGGCCAGCCATGTCCCTTAAATTCAGGGGCTTGATTAACCTTGAGTTGAATGATATAGGATGCGGGAACTTCATCCGGGTTGCTTCTAGCCTCTACTAAGATGGAACTGGTGACTGGATATTCCGCATCTATATACAACATAGTCGGATCCGATGTATTCCTAGGGAACCATCCTTCTACATAAGGATATATATCTATCCCATGTCCTGCTTCTTTTATCCAGTACTCTGTTGCATTCGTGAATATATCCTCCAGGTTAATCTCAGTACTAAAAATACCATCGGCGTCCGTCATATATTGAAGCCCAATATCATGGACCGCCACATTATTGTTCACAGCGTTTACGGTAATATAGACGGTTACTGCTCCCGAGTATTTATTCCCATCCCAGACTTTATATGTAAAGCTATCCGTCCCTGCAAAGTCAAGCTGCGGCGTATACACAAAAGCACCATCCATAAACATAGATAAAGTACCGTGCGTTGGATCCGTCTCCTTGATCGCGATTAGATTCAGACCGCTATCATTACTTTCCAAATCATTATGCAGCACGCCTGTCGCAGCATTCACTGTTAATGTAGAATTCGCATTCACACTGTATGTATCTGGCAAAGCTACTGGTGCTTGACGCTCAACCTTAACCTGGAACTGGTGGGTTGCTGTAGAAGTAGGAGTAGACTGTTGGTCATTCGCTTCCACTGTAATCGTGAGCGCTTGCGAGCTATAGGATTGACCAGTAATTGTAAGAATGTTGCTGCTGATGTATGCGTTCACGTTCAATCCGTGGGAGGGCATTGCCGGAGTAATCCTATATGACAATAAATCCCCATCCTCATCACTGAAAAAGTCGTCCATGCTCAGAGCAATCGAGCCGTTCAAAGGCACATTCAAATTCGTGATCTCACTGTGATTGGCAACAGGAGCGAGGTTAACTAGTGGAATATAGGGCTTGACGGTATTTAGCAGGCTTTTATAGTCTTCAACATTCTTCCCGGGGTGAACATGCATATATTTCACAATGTCATCCACTCTAATCTTCTCATCGTGATTCATGTCCAAAGTGCTTGGTGTCTCCGCCGTTAAGCGGAATCGTTCAAGAACAATACCCGTTCCATCTGCTTTGCGCGCTGTAACGGTTACCATTGTCGTGCCTTTTTTCTTCATGCTTATATGTAAATTCCCGCTCTGAATCGTTACCTTTGCCACATTGTAATTCTGAACTGCGATAGTGTACATCAACTGACCTGCATCTTGAAAAATATGATCCAAATCAATCGTCAAGCTATCCCCGACATTGAGACTCTGGCCCGCTAATTGATTCGTTATTTGAGTCTGGATAGGGGTGATAACGACAGGAAGTGTCCCAGGCGATAAAACTTCTGCTCCAATAGCAGTCGGTACCGCCATTACTAGCGGACTTAAAGCAGCAGTCGCCCCAATGAGCTTCGCTACTTTTTTGGCGATCTGCTTCTGTCTTTGTTTCTTATTCTTTGGCATAACGGTGTCTCTCCTTACGACTTATAATTGTATCCACGGTTGGATATCCATTTCTTTCTAACTGTATTCATATTCGATTTATATAGTGAAAACCCTGCCAACATGAATGATAAAAAACTGTGTATTTCTTCACACTTTTTTGTAAAAAAAGAACCTGGATCGCTTCAAATAAGAAGGACCAGGCTCTTTATACGCTCTTTTATTTTAAGCTTGAAGCTTATTCTTAATATACTCGGACGCCGCCAACTGAAGACTAGGCGCCTTGTCATACAATAGCAAGGTTGGCACATTCGGCAAATGTGCCAGATCATATTGGGAGCCAAGGTGAACTAACGCTAACTGACCAGGTTTGGATAATGCATATTGGTTCAGTTTCTCCAGAACCTCCGGCTTCATCAGCTTATTGAAGGTGAGCACCACGAGCAGTCTGTTGTTAGCACGGCCGCCGTCAAGCTCCTTCGAATCCAGTAACTCAGCTATACCCTCATAAGTACGCAGGGCCGTGTCATTAGCAATAAAGCTCTCTCCGCCAAGCTCCTTAGCCAAGATGGTTAGCTGATCATCCCAGGCCAGTGTCCACTTAGCACCGTCAGAGGCTGCTGATTGCAACGCTGCTGCGAAACCATTCACGTCTTGCATAGCACCTTGAGCTATCTGCAAACTAACTGCTTCATATTCCGGACGCAGGAAAACTTCTTGAGTCAGCTCTTTCAACTTGAATCCGTCAACGGTCAGCCCGTATTTCTCCTTAGCCTTCAAAATCCGAAGGACAGAAGCGTCGATGCGGGACTCTTCCAGTTCGCCGCTGCGCGCAGCGGATAGGACGCGTTCAAAGATCTCGCGGCCTTCTTCTAAGGTGATGGCACATACGAGCAGGATGTCTGCTCCCGCTTGCAGCGCCATTACGGAAGCGTCCGCTTGAGAGAACTGTGCGGTGACGCCCTTCATCGACATGCCGTCGGTGACGATCAACCCCTCGAAGCCCAGCTGCTCACGCAAAATTCCCGTTGTGATCGGGTTCGACAATGTGGCTGGCAGCCCGCTTGGATCCAGGGAAGGCACGGCAATATGTCCTACCATTATAGCATCCACACCTGCAGCGATTGCACGGCGGAACGGCTCAAGTTCGAACTCTTCAATTCGCGCACGATCGAAGTTGAGGATAGGCAATGCAAAGTGAGAATCTACGCTCGTATCGCCATGTCCTGGGAAATGCTTCGCTGTAGCAATCATGCCATGATCCTGGTACCCTCTGATTACAGCGGTGCCCATCTGGCTGACGAGCTCTGCGTCTTCACCGAACGAATGTGTCCCGATAACCGGATTGAGCGGGTTGTTGTTGATATCTACTACAGGACTGTAGTTGAAGTTGACTCCATATTCTAGGGACTCTATCGCTGTAATGCGTCCGGATTGATAGGCCAGTTCTTCGTCTCCGCATGCTCCTACGGCTTTATTTTTCGGGAAATGGGTTGCCCCTCCGCCCTTGACGACGAACTTGCAGCCAGCACCCGCAACCAGATCAGCTGCGATGAATAGAGGAAGCCCGCTTGGCTGCTTGAGCGAGGTCTCCTGAAGTGTTGACGTTAGACGGTGCACTTGTTCCGGGTCCTGCAGGCTCTGCATATCGAGGAATATGCCTCCCACTTTCCACTCGCGAATGGCGACATCCACGAACTCAGAGTACAAAGGATTTCGATTGTAGAATGTGAATAATTGCCCTACTTTTTCTTCCAGTGTCATGCTCTTCACTATTGCTTCTAGTTGCTGGTCGTTTCTCATAAAGGTCTCCCGTCTATTCAAAGATCGATTCATTCAGAAGTCCAAGCAGCATGCCTGTCGGGATCATCGCATTCGTCCAACCGCTCTCCATGCAGTAAGGCCCCCATCCTGTATCCCCGTTATTGCCAAAATATTCACCAAGACCTAGATCGTAAGCCCTCATCCAACCGCCATTGAACCGCGGGTCTTGACTGCTGATCTGGATCCGGCACAAGTACTCCGATAATTCGCGATAAAGCTTCTCGTATTTGGCTTCACCTGTTGCTTTCCAGGCCTCCCATACATTCATCAGCAAAAAATTGTTCGTATAGAGCTGGTCGGCGATTCCTTCGCCATTGTGAATATATACGCCTGCATCCTCTTGGCCGAAGCGATCCGGATCTGGATTGTCCGCTTCCTGAATGCCGCCTGACGGATGCTGCCAAGACAGCAAATACTCGGTTACCTTTGCCAAGCCGGCACTAATGGTTCCGCTCGGATCATGCTTCCCAAGATAAGCAAGCGGCAGGATGAATCTCCCGTAACCTGAGGTGCGGCTGTACATGAACTTCAACTCGTCTATATGCTCCAGCAAATAAATCGAACCGCGTATGGCTGTATCCAAGTATTCCTGTTCACCTGTTACGAGGTAAGCCTGGATAAATGCCGCGTGCGCAATGCTCTCAAAATGAGGGTTCATGCTCGGCTTGAGCTCTGCCGCTATACGTTCCCGGCCCATCTCCCCCAGTTGGATGTCCGTCACCACATTCGCTCTTACGCCTGTCTTGTTCTGAGTAGCCAGAAGGCCTTCTGCGACTAACATTCCTTTTGTGCGGTACTCTTCTATACCGGTTTGGCGATACAAGTAGAGAAGGACCAGACATACCCAAGCATTATCGTCTGTAAAAATCTGATGAGGCTTCTCACCTGGGTATTGATACCATTTATAGAATCCATAGGAAGGGGAATTCGGATCAAGATCTTGATAACCGCCATCGACTAACGACTGTAAAAGTCCATGGGACGCATCGGTCCATTCTTTCTTACCGCTTGATTTGCCATATAGATAAAACATCAGTGCCGTATGCGCGTGGCAATCTGGACGACGGTCGTAAGAAACGGAAGCTGTAACGGAATGTATATTCTCATACACCCCTTGAAGCCCGTCTGGCTGAGGCAGCATACCCGATTGGACAAACCAGTCAATGCTTCTGTGGACGGCATGTTCGGGTGTGGCACTCTCTGTATTCTGCAACGCTTGCGGCCACATGGCAAAAGGAATGCCTGTCCGCTCAGAGAGCGCACTTACTACTTCTGACCAGCGTGCATGCGGACGCAGTGCAGTCGTTTCCTCGTTGCTGAACAGGGCAAAGTTAGCATTCACAACTAGGCCTTTATCCAGGCTGCGAACGGCTAGAGCCGGGTATCCTTTGATAGCTGCGGCTTTGTCGTGATCTCGGTCATGATCATGGTCACGGACACTGCCGATCGCGGATACATGCGTCTCCTTGAAAGGACCGAATTCCAGCCATACATCGCCATAGAAAGCGAACCCGTGTGCGAGCGCCCCTTCCCATTCGAGGATGCTCCCTGCGGGAATTGCTAGATTCGCGGCTGTTGTAGTGCGCAGCTTTTCGAGCGTTCGCCTGCTTTTGCGGAAGTCCTGCTTCCAGCCGGTCAATCTGGAGGTTGGAAAGTCAAACGCTGCCACCAGCTCCACATACAGCTTGCCTCCTTGACTCACATAATGCCAAAGCGCGGCCGTTTCCTCCTTGTTCAGCTCTATTTGCTCCTCGATTGAAGATGAGCCGATCACTGCGATGGCATCATACGCCTCAAGCTCGGTTTTCATTAAGTCGGTTAGAGCGTAGCTCTTGCTTCCCTTCACAACCTCTCTCTTAAGCGGTGTATGGGAAAATACTGCGATATTCATGGTTGTCCTCCTTAATATTTGTGATGCGTAGCTGCGGGGGTGATAGTGCCTCGCGCGGTTACGGAGGTGTGCGCTAGGGCGGATTTTCCGTTTTGCAACTGCTCGCACGGTGCGAGGGCGTGCACTAAAGCGGATTTTCCGCTTTGCAGGCGGCTCGCACGGCGCGGGGGAGCGGGATAAAGCGGATTTTCCGCTTTAAAGCGGCTCGTGCGCGGGAGTGTGCGCTAAAGCGGACTTTCCACTTTGCAACGGCTCGCGCGGCGCAGTGGCGCGGGCTAAAGCGGATTTTCCGCTTTAAAGCGCCTCGCGCGGTGCGCGGGCTCGGGCTAAAGCGAGTTTTCCGGCTTATTTCGCGAGTTCAGTCGCGTGAGCTCGATTTAGCAAGGGTTTTCCGGCTTATTTCGTGAGTTCAGCCATCCGAGCACGATTTAGCACGGGTTTCCCTTGCTATTCTTACAAACCAAGCAGCACTTCTAACCTCTCGCTCACTTCTGCTTCATCCTCAACCCGCGACCAATACGCCTTCAACTCCTCGCGAATGGCTTCCAGCACCGCTGTGCTCATGCTCAGGTCCGAATAAGTTCTAGCATGATCCCACTGCTGTGAAACCGCTCCTTCACCATGTGGCCGATTACCAATCAGGCCAGCATGAATATTTATCGCGTTCGGGTGAACAGGCAAGGTCAGCGTGTTCTGACGAATATCGGTTTGAACCTCCAGGCTGCTGAGGTGCTGCACCAACAACCGCGCCGCCTCCTGCAGAGGTGATCGCTGATTAATCGCCAACCCGGTCACAAGGAGCAGCGTATCTTGCGTACGCAAGGCCGGCAGTGGTGCTACTCCGTAATTCAGGTCGGTGTCTTTAAGCCTGTTCATTCCATAAAAAGTCGTTAAAATCATAGAAGCCCTTCCATCCCGGAACCAACGCTCCACGTCAGAATCGCTCTCCGTCCAGAGGGTGGGAGCACCCTGCTGGTAGATAAGATCTCTTGAGATCCGAAGACTTTCCCATAACGCTGGGTCCTCGGCAGCCCTTTGCGCTTCACCTGCTTGGAAACGGAAGCCATTCTGCAGTAGAAACACCGGCCAACGGTTGACGGATTGGATATGGGCTACGAATCCCCGTACATCAAGCTGTCTATGAAGCGTTCTTGCACTCTTGAGCAGGGTGTACCACGTCCAGCCTTCACCCGGATCCTCCATCTGACAGGCTGCAAAATGATCCCGGTTATAACAAAGCACGATAGGCGAATACACGAATGGCGACGCGACTACTCTGCCCTGGTCAGAGTGAAAAGGGGTAGTCAAGAGCGAATGAGCGAACCGTGTATCCGACGCGTCAGCAAGCAGCGACAGAGATGGATCCTTCTCCTTAAGCTTCAGCGCATCCCATGCAGATAAAGTAATCACATCTGCTATGCCATGCTCAGCAAAATCCAACGGAAATGAAGTCGGCATCAATTTCACGCGGATACCCGGGTTGGCTTGCTCGAACGAAGCTATTGCTTGCTGCAGCCTCCCCTCATCGCAGAGCGTTGGATAATGGGCTAGGCGAAGCTCCGTCAGCCCAACCGAATCAGAAGAAACCTCGGTGATCGATTCAACCGCATCCCCAATGTGATCCGATTTATTAACCCGGTTCCCTACACGCCGGATCTTAACAATCCATTCATCGTTCACGAGAATATCCAGTGCCCGCCTGACAGACTCCTTACTTAAGCCGAACTTTCTTCCCAACTCCACCTCGGATGGCAAATAATCGCCTACTCTCAGTGTTCCTTCCTTAATTTCATCCCGCAGGTAAGCGACCAGCTGCTGAGTTCGAGCATTAAATTCACTTCGGCTAGGTCGCTGCATCGTTCTCATCCTTTCCTGTTCATCTACATGGTTATCATATTTGGGATTATATCACAGCCACTATTTTGTGCATAGCTGTAGAAGTTTTCTAGGAGATGAATATTTCTCATTTATGAATTGACAGCGCCTTCAAAAGTAGTTACCCTTATCTGTATATCCTAGAAATCGCCTAGAAATAAATTGCTCTGTGCGATAATCTTAAAAAGGAGGATTGAACTTGATGAAGTTTGGAACAAAAATAGTGGCACTTATCCTTAGCGCACTCCTAGCATTGCCGGTCATCGCCCCTATGGCGAATCATGCTTCAGCGGCGGATGTAGAGTACATCCCGCTTACCGTGCCTAATAGCGGGTTTGAAGAAGCCATGCAGGGCGGGAACATTCCAAGCTGGACAACAATACCGGCCGCTTCTACATTCGGAACGAGCCTTATAGCAGAAGCATCTACCGAGAGATTTTCATCCGGTACGAAAAGCCTCAAAATGGTAGACAACGATACTTCACGTTCCTTGGAAGTATTCAGCAGTCTGATTCCAATTGCGGAAGAACAAACTTATCGCGTACGTGCACAAGTTTATGTGCAAGCCAAAAGTGTGCGGGTGTATGTCCGATTCAAGAAATCGGGTAGCGCCACTGATTTGACGAATGGAAGTTTCAACTTTCTTGCCAATACAGTAGGCTCATGGAATACGGTAGAAATCGAGGCATTTGCTCCCAAGGGAGCCGAGTTGGCACAGGTCACCTTTTACTATGGTGGTTCAGGTACCGGTACGATCTCATTCATTGATGATGTACGCGTCGACCATAAAAAGACAGTAGAATCCACCGTCAAACCACCCTATGGGTCAACTGGAATTGATTTGGGAGAACCAGTCAAGATCGGTTTGTCCCAAGCTGCAACCTTTGGTATGGGGCCTGACGGCAAATTGGAGCAGTACATTACGACGACCGGTTCCCCTGCCGCATTCTCCGTGGTCGATCCTGTTACCGGGAAATCTAAGTTTTCTGAACGCGTGACCGGTGCAGCCGACCCTATATGGGGGATCGATCAAGGGTCCGACGGCAATATTTACTTCACTTCCACAGGCAAGCTATACCGCTATCTAGTCACGGAGAAACGGATCGAGAACCTTGGAACGAATCCGACTGGCAATACGACGATGTACGATGTGAAGGCAAGCTCAGACGGAAAAATTTATGGAAGCACCTTCCATACTACCAACTTGGGCAAAGTATTCGAATACGATATTGCTACTTCCACGTTCAAAGATCTCGGTGTAGTGAAAGCTGGAGAAACTTACGCGCGCGGTCTCGGTGTAACCGATCAGTACCTTTATGTTGGAACAGGGCCAAATGCTAATATCATTCGAATCGACCGCCAGACTGGTGAGAAATTCCAGATTAACGTTCCTGGAGTAACTGGCTTAAGCGGAAAAACGTTAAATGAAGTAGAAGTGCACAACGGGTTCTTGTTCGTTTACGGGACTGACCTGCATATCCTAAGGGACGGTACATATGAATATGTGCGTTCCATCCCTTTTCAATCCAAAATATCAGCTCCATCACCGACGAATCCTAATCTGATCTATTACAAAGTGGCGGAAGAGTTATTCAGCTATGATATGTCCAATGATACTGTAACCAAGATCACAGCCGTTACCCAACCTTTACCGGATTCAGCTTTCAAAGTTCACTCTTGGTTAACCCCTGACTCCGGACCATTCGCTGGGAAAACTGTTTTATTCAGCATGGCAGCCTTTGGGGAAACTTCCGTCTTCGACCCGATCAGTGGACAGTATTCCACTCATGTTGCTGAACTTGAGGTAATCGGAACTCCGATTAATGTGTTGGAACACAAGAATGGATTACTATTCGCAAGCGGATTCCAACGCGGTATGAGCATCTACGATACGGCGAGCAATCAGGTTATTCATGACTTCCCGTCGTTTCACCAATCGGAGAGCATTGATTTCTACGGTGATATTGCTTACTTTGGAACCTATACAGGCGCTAAAATGTACCGCATGGATCTATCGAAGCCGATTGAGTATAACGATTATGGCTGGGGCAATCCCGGTATTGCCTTGGATATTGGTGATGAACAGAATCGTCCGTTCACCTTCACAAGCGGCGGCGGCAAAATATTCATCGGTACCTTCCCATCTAGCGGCTTCCAAGGTGCATTAACCATGATGGAGGAAGTGCGGGACGGCAGTGGCAACGTGACAGTCGTCACATCCGAGACGTTCCGGAACATCATGCCAAATCAATCTATAATCGGTCTGGATTATAAAGACGGCAAGGTTTACGGCAGCACGACCGTATATAGCGGCAGTGGGTCTGCAACACCAGCACCGCTCAAAGCGGAGGCAGAGGTTTTTATCTTCAATCCTGTTACCAAACAGATTGATCGTTCTGTCACTCCACGGATCCCTGGTATAACAGGTGAAGTGAAAATTATTGGTGAGCTATCCGTTGGCCCAGATGGGTTGATTTGGGGGATATTAGATGCATTCGTTAGTACGACTGTAGGTTACGATGCAGCTATTTTTGCACTGGACCCTAACACACTTGAAGTCGTCAAAGCTAAGAAAATCACCCAGTCACCTTACAGCACAAGCAAATACCGTCCATATTATATCCATTGGGGCAATGACGGGCTCATGTATACCACGATCGGTCGGAAGCTGATTGCAATCGATCCAGCCTCTCTGGATTCCAGAGATTTGCTTCCAGGTAAAACGGTCAACCTGATGACTATGGCGGATAATGGAGATATCTACTACGCGGAAGCTAACAAACTCTATAAATTGCCGATTGCGATTAATGTCTCTAAACCGGTTTTGAGCAATTCCATATTGGTACCTGGGGTTAGCACGACGGTGTCGAGTTCTTATGTATTGGCAAATGGTTCTCAAGCTGGAACGCCTTCCATATCCTATGTTTCCAGCAATCCTGACGTACTTGCCATTCAAGGCAATCAAGTAACAGCGGTAGCAGTCGGTAAAGCTTCTATTCGCGCAGTCGTCACTTCAGGAGAGACAACCGTTACCAGCCAAGCCCTTGAGGTTCAAATCTTCAGTGGAGAGCCGAAAATTAGTCCAATTGCCAATATTGCAATTGATGAAGATACAAGCTCGGCAGCAATACCTTTTACGCTTGAAGATTATGACACACCAGTTGGCTCACTGACAGTAACTGCCTCGACTTACAATGAGGCTCTAATCTCTAATATCGTTTTAGGCGGAACAGGTGCTAACCGCACCATTCAAGTTACACCAGTCCCGAATCAGTTCGGCAGCGCGACGATTGAAGTATCTGTCACGGATGGAACGAACCGTGCAAACACATCGTTCGAAGTTCAAGTTAACGCGGTTAACGATGCACCGACAGTCAGTGTTATACCTGGTCAATCGCTTAAACCAGGTAAACGGACGATTGAGCTGCCTTTTAGCATCGGAGATATCGATTCGTCGATCAGCAGCTTGACTGTAACAACCAGCTCGAGCAATGAAGTGATTGTGCCCAACGCCAACATTGTCATTAAAGGTGAAGGAGCAGAACGCATCCTCCAGCTAACTACTAAGCCTGGCAGCTTCGGCGAGGCAACCGTTACGATTACCGTCAGCGATGGCGCCCAATCGACTACAGGAACATTCACTGTCGAGGTGGGGCCTCACGCAGCAGAAACGACAAGCCAGACAAATGGGTAACCATTAACATAACAAATGCGGACTGCCGATAATTTCTCGGCAGTCCGCATTTGTTTATGGTTATTGCTCTCGATTGATTAAATACGCATAGTATTTACGTTAGACACCATTGTTCTGTAAATACCTGCTGCAAGTAAAATCCCCAAAGAATCGATCAGCAGATCGACCGCTCTACCATCGCGCATAAAATAAAGCTGGACAATTTCAGTAAGCAGAGCAATAAAAATCGCTATGGAGCATGATTTTTTAATGTTCCCTGTCAGATGAAAGAGTAATATTTGCAGAAGAGCAAAACACATAAAATGTCCAAGCTTAACAAACAACCAATATGGCTCTGTAAACCTGGCATCTGATAGTAACAATAGTTCGTTATAATTCGGGTTCACCGTTACGTGAAAGCTTACGATTTGATCCTCGAAAAGCTGATCCAAGCTTGATGTACAAGTAAGAACAAACAATACAGCAATCCATATAACCACTGCAAAAAGTTTCATCGATATGTCCTTTCCTCAAAGGGTTCTATATCGATGTTTTCCACAATTTGGAACAATCATACTAATTGAGCGAAAGTAGGCTACAGCTACAGTGAAAATCACCGCAACCTCCTTTGCTTATATCCATGTGATAAAGTATAGCCAGTGTTAGTATGGGTTAATAAGTCCGTGCGACCGGTTTTAGCACAATTAGCCCATTTTACCATGGGTTATTATTCCGATTTCAGGGTATATTGCTTCATTTGGCAATAATAAGGGATAGCAGGATTGGCTAAAAGCCTCAAAAGTGTGTAATTGATAATATTAGCCCATAGTAATATGGCTTATATTCCATAATTGTTGTAGATGATCGGATTATGCCATTCAACCTCATGTTTTCATCAGGATAGCCTGCCTTATTATTGTCAGATCAACCAGTTCCAACCTTACAGAATCCTTTCCCCGAACAACGAGCTCATGAGCTCGACCGCCACTTGCGATGTCTGGTTCCCATGATCCAGCAGTGGATTGACTTCAACGAACTCCGCGCTGCACAGCATACCTGTATCCGCAATCATCTCCATGGCAAGGAGGCTTTCGCGCAAAGTGACACCGCCTGGAATTGGAGTACCAACGCCGGGCGCATCACGCGGGTCAAGCGCATCCAGATCGAGACTCAGATGAATCCCATTAGTACCATCCATAGCGACGGCAAGAGCCTTCTCCATAACTTCCGCTATACCTAACCTTTCAATATCACGAATTGTAAAAATGCTGACCCCTGCTCTTCGCAGAAAGTCACGCTCTCCGCGGTCAATGGACCGTGCGCCTACAATCACCGTATGCCCCGGCGTTGCCTTTGCCTGCGTGCCACCAATTCCGGTTAGAAGAGGATGCCCATATCCTAGCGACACAGCCAAAGACATCCCATGAATATTCCCGGAAGGGGTTGTGTCAGCCGTATTTACATCGCTATGTGCGTCGAACCAGATGAGGCCAACCTTGTTGATCCGCTGTTTTATACCCGCTAGTGCTCCGATTGCGATACTGTGATCTCCTCCGATTATGAGCGGAAGTCGGCCTTCCCCAGAGGTCTGAGCCACCATTTGGCATAGCTCTTTGTTTACTGTCACAATTTCGTCCAAGTGTTTGAGATTCGACGCAGTCATGGATACAAGCGGCAAGCCGCTAGGCCGTCTTACGAGTAAGTCCCCCTCGTCTCGCACGTTATAACCTAGCTGCTCGAGCCTTTGTACAACACCGGCGCTTCGGATCGCATTCGGCCCCCTGTTGGTACCTAATCGGCCTGATCCTAGATCCAACGGTACACCGATAATCGAAACCTTTTTAGCGGAATGCTGAGCCATGTTCTCACTCCCTTTATGGTCAAGAGCGAAGCATATGCTTGGCGACGAACCAGAGATTTGCTGGCCTTTCGGCAATGCGGCGGGTGAAATATGGATACCAATGACGTCCAAAAGGTGTATAAATCCGGACGAGGTACCCTGCTTGCACTAACTCCCTTTGTAGATCGCTCGCGATACCGTAGAGCATTTGGAATTCGAATCGATCACGGGAAATGCCCAATTGAGTAGTGAGCTCAAGTATCTCAGTGACAATCGCCCGATCATGTGTCGCTATGGCCGCATAACCGCCGTTGTCCAAATGAGAGCGAACGATACGAACATAGGCTGCATCCACATCCGATTTGTGGCGATAAGCGACCTCAGGCGGCTCCCGATAGGCACCTTTTACGATGCGCAGATTGACCCCTTTTGCCACAAACTCCTCCGCGTCCCTTTCGCTTCTGAACAAGTAAGACTGCAGGACAAGGCCGATTCGGTCGGGACCAAATCTGTGCAGCAGCTCTCGGAAAATATCAATAGTGCTTTGTGTGATACTGGAATCCTCCATGTCGATTCGCACGAAGCTGCGATACACCGCAGCCTCACTCACTATGCGATCCATAAGCTCGAGACAGAGATCTTCATTCAATCGTAAACCAAGCTGAGTTAATTTGACGGATACATTGGCACGTAGACCAAGCTGGTCGATGGCCGGAAATAATCTGAGAATGCTATTGGCGGTTTCAGTTGCCTGCCCGGAATCCAGGACGTTCTCGCCCAATTGGTCAAGCGTTACATAGAGCCCCTCTTCGTTCAGTTTTCGGACTTTCTCCAAAGCCTCTGGCAGTGCCTCCGCTGCAACAAAACGATCGACTCCTAGCCTCATGCCATACTTTTCAAAAAACAAACGGACTGGTGCAAAACCCGTTACTGAGAGAACTCCTTTTCTTAAAATCGGGTCCAGCATAGGATCACCTCCTGTTATAACCGTTCCGATATGAGCTTGGGCTGGGTGAACAACAACAAGTAGTCTGGTCCTCCTGCCTTGGAATCGGTTCCTGACATATTGAACCCTCCGAACGGATGAACGCCGACAATTGCACCTGTACACTTGCGGTTCATATACAAATTACCGACCGCAAAAGCTCCCCGGGCAAGCTCGATGTTGTTGCGATTACGGCTGTACACCGCACCTGTTAGTCCATAATCGGACGCATTGGCGATACGCAGAGCATCTTCGAAACCATTAGCTCTCGCAAATGCCAATACAGGACCAAAAATTTCTTCCTGCATAATTCGCGCCCCAGGGTCCACATCGGCCACGATCGTGGGTCGAATCAACCAACCGTTCCCCTCAGCTGGAACTCCTCCGGCCACTATACTACCTTCTGTCTTGCCGATTTCGATATAACGCATGATGGAATCATAAGCGCTTTGGTTGATAACCGGTCCGGTGTAAGCAGTAAGCTCCCTCGCATCTCCAACCTTCATCTGTTCGGCAAGTTCAACACACCGAGCTTGAACTGCTTCATATACTTCCCGATGCACAATGGCTCGCGAACAGGCTGAACACTTCTGACCCGAATAACCGAATGCGGAGGCCACAATCCCTTGCGCAGCCATCTCCAAATCAGCATCTCGATCAACAATGATGGCATCTTTGCCTCCGAGCTCCCCTACAAATCGTTTCAACCAACGTTGCCCTGGAGCTTGACGCGAAGAGAGTTCATGCAAATGAAGGCCCACATCTTTTGATCCTGTAAAAGAAATGAAACGGGTCAGCGGGTGCGCCGCCAAATATTCACCTACTTCGGAGCCGCCTCCAGGTACCAGTTGAACCGCCTCAGTTGGAATACCCGCTTCTATTAACACTTCTACAAACTTGATCGCAACAACGGGAGTCAGACTGGACGGCTTTACGATCACAGTATTGCCTGCCACAAGCGCGGCCGTGGTCATACCGGCTAGAATCGCTAAAGGAAAGTTCCAAGGTGAAATAATAACCCCCACTCCAAGTCCCAGGTACTGCATCTGATTGCGTTCACCGGTCACATGGATGAGCTCCTGCTGCCCCCTTTGATCAAGCTGCAGCATTTGCCTTCCGTAGTATTCTAAGAAATCGATCGCTTCAGCCGTGTCCGCATCCGCTTCTGCCCTTACTTTTCCAGCCTCTACCATGAGCCAAGCAGAAAATTCGTGTTTTCGTCTACGCAAAATGGCGGCTGCTCGAAACAAACAATCTGCACGTATTTCAGAACTTACCTTCGACCAATCCGAAAAAGCAGCATATGCAGTTTGAACGGCTTGTTCCGCTAGCGTCTTATCCGCTTGGGACACTGAACCTATAACTTGATCAGGCTCGGATGGATTGACGGAGACGATTTGCCTTAGGGTCTTAATCGTTTGCCCTCCTAGTAGCAGCGGATATTCCTGACCCAGCTGCGCATGCACCTTCTGTAGTGCTTCCTGCAGTCGACTTTCCTCCAATTGGTTATGGAAATCTGTTAACGGTTCGGGACGATAGGGGATCATAGGGTATAGCTCCTCTCAGTCAGTACGTGTTCCACTTTTTCCAAAGCCCAATCGATATCATCCTTTGCAATCGTGAGCGGTGGTGCAATTCGTATTACGTTGTCATGTGTTTCTTTACATAAAAGGCCGAGTTGCATAAGCTGTTGGCAGTATGGCCTTGCTGGCTCTTGGAGCTCGATTCCGATAAGCAGACCTCTCCCGCGAATTTCTTTTATCTTCGGGGAAGAGATCCTCTCCAGCTTCTGCAGCATATAATCGCCCAACGTACGCGCACATTCAGCAAGCCTTTCCTCTTCAACCACTTGAAGCGCAGCAATTGAGACAGCGCATGCAAGCGGATTGCCTCCAAAAGTAGATCCATGCGAACCAGGACCGAACACATCCATCACCTCATGGTCAGCGGCTACAGCCGAAACGGGAAGAACGCCTCCGCCAAGCGCCTTGCCGAGAATATAAACGTCTGGCTGCACACCATCCCAATCACACGCGAACATTTGCCCCGTCCGTCCGAGCCCTGTTTGAATCTCATCCGCCATGGTGAGCACTTGATGTTGTCGGCAAATACCCACTGCTTGCTGTAAGTAGCCGCTAGGTGGAATGATTACCCCGGCCTCACCTTGAATGGGTTCAAAAAGGAATGCTGCTGTTCGAGGGGATATGGCTTCGCGAAGTGCTTCGAGATCTCCGAATGGAATAGTGATAAATCCCGGTGTATAAGGACCGAAGTCTGATTTGTATGCAGGATGTGATGAGAACGAGGTAATGGTTACGGTACGGCCGTGAAAATTGTTCTGACATACTATGATCTCAGCCTGCTCATCCGGTACGCCCTTTACTTGATAGGCCCAGCGCCTCGCTGCCTTAATCGCCGTTTCCACAGCTTCCGCACCCGTATTCATCGGGAGAATAGTCGATTTGCCCGTAATTCGGCTTAGCATCTCATACCATTCTCCCGCTCGATCATGATGGAACGCTCTAGAGGTCAAAGTCACGCGACTCACTTGATCCAGGAGGGCCTGAATGATCTTCTCATGCCTGTGGCCATGATTGACCGCTGAATAAGCGCTAAGCATATCCATATAACGCCGGCCTTCCACATCCTCCAACCAAATGCCCTCGGCGCGAGCAATAACGATGGGCAGCGGATTATAATTTCGGGCACCGTATTGCTCTGCTTTCTGAATCAATTGTTCATTGAGGTCCACTCACCATTCTCCTTCCTGCTAACGAACAGGAATTATCCATAAAATGACAGAATATTCAGTTATTCATAGTATAATGTATGTTCCATATCATGAATTAGTGATTCCGGGAGAGGAGGGACAACAAGATGGGACGGACTAACTCGCTTGTATTACAGTACACAAGCAAAAGCAGACTATCGAAAGGTTCCGATAGTCTGCTTTAAAACGTGAAGGTTGTACTGTAAGTTCAATTTGGGTTAATTCAGTCGATCAACCTGGCAGCCAGAGGATCTATTTGCAATAGCAGAAACAACACATCGTTCCGATCAAAAATACCGTCACCCGTTACATCCGAAGGGGATTGAACCAAATATCCCACTACATTATTGATCCTAATTGCTCCATTAGGATTGCTGGTAGAGAAAGTCCGCAGTTGATCTCGCAAGGAGTTGGTTTCCATCTGTGATTTGACCGGAAGCCCTTTCCATTCCAAAATCAATTTACTTCCTTTATCCATAACCGCTCCATAATCGACATCGAGCGTGATTATTTGCAGCTCATTGGTCACAACATCCGTGTTGTGAAGCTGCAATACAACCACTTGATCTGAAACATATCTCGCGCTGTTAATGGAAGCGTCTGCTCCATTCAAATGGAATTTCTCTTTATTCAGCGGTGTATGGAGATCTAATTTATGATTGAATAGTATTGTCATCTCTGTTCCGTCTGTATTCATCGCAGCAACTGCAACTTTTAGTGGCTCCAGATCCGCCATTATATTATTGATTGCAATAAGCCCTATTGAAGATTCGTTGCCTGCACTATCTTTCCCTCTTGCTTCGACTGTTCCGTTCGCCGTCTTAACAACCTCTGCGGGTTCCATTGCAGATTGCCAGACGCCACCGTCGATGCGGTATTCTTTAACAATGGCATCGCCCCAATTAGTCATGGTTACTCGAACAGGACTGTTAGTGGGATTGGTCGTATTCGCAGTAAGACTTGGCATTGGCGGAGCCGTCGTATCAATATTGCTCACCGTGATTCCGGCATCACTTGTGTTTCCAGCAGCGTCCACCGCGTATGCAGTTACACTGCCATTGGCTGAAATTGTGATTGGGTCGGTATAATCCTGTACTGCTCCTGTTCCGATCTGGTATTTCTTCAGCACCGAGTCCGCAGGAAAAGTGATGGTCACCTCCACGTTGCCATTCGTCAGTGTCGTTGGCGTAGCGCTAAACGTCGGCGCAGTTGGAGGCGCATGGTCAATATTGGATACGGTATGTGCGCCGGTAGTCGAAGGAATACCTGTCGCATCCTTCCATCGAGCATAGATCGTTCCATTATTTATCATTACGATCGGCGATGAATAATTGAACCAATCCACTTCATTGAAGCTGTATTCCTTTATAATGGCATCGGCCGGATAAAGGACCGTCACGTTGACGTTCTCACGTGTCGGAGTTGTCGGACTGCTGGTTAATGTCGGTGCAGGTAATACCGATAGAGGTGCAGTTACCAAGGTCGGCGCAGACGACGCATCGACGTTAATCGTAATCTTGAAATTCAGTCCTGCCCAACCACCGTCGTCACGGAGCAACATTTTTACTTCATTCAAGCCGGGCATAAGCATACTGTTGGAGTAGGTATCACCCGTCACCGTACCTTGTCCCTCAATATGGCCAACTCTGTTGTTGTTCAGATCGATTGTAACCGCATTGTCGGCTTTGAATTGAAAGGTTGTCTGCGGATTGGAGAAGTCATCCGGTAAGATGAATTGAACTCTATAAAGGACATTGACTCCTAAGCAATTAAAACCGGATGGACCACAATTCATCCAACTGTTGGTTCCGTCTACAAATCCCCATGGATGGGATCCATACAGAAATGCCCGGCGCCAGGTTAGTCCTTTGTCCAGCGAGAATTCGGTGTAAGGGTCCGTCTCCCCTATAGTTCCTTGGGCGCCAATAATAGTCAACGTTTGCGGAGAGGCAGCAACTGCTTCTGCAGAGGCATCTTGAATGGACATCATTATAGTTATAAAAGCTAAGCTGAATAGGATCGATATGAGTATCTTCTTGATCATGCTGAACATCCCTCCGAATTTTCACAACCAGATGACTCTTAATCTACACCTGTTGTAGTCCTCAATCCATTGTGGCAACCTATCAAGCTAATCCCATTTCGGTTGAGTTTTAATCTTTTTACTGAATATTCTTCTAGATCTTTTTTTGTTTTCCAATATTCGTTTGAGACCATAGATCAGCAGCTTATATCTCATCTCATCATTGTAACTTAATTTTCTTAGCTCACTAAAAAAAATGCCATCTAAGATAATAACAACCTTCTCTCTTAAATTACGTGGGTTTCTTGAGAGTCTAGTACATGATTGAATAGCAGGGAGAGCAACTTCCGTATCGATCGAGTCCCACTCTTGTTCGTTATGTTTGCAAGATGATTTTTGACCGTTTTTTCACTGATTACGCACTTTTCGGCAATTTCTCGATTAGAAAAGCCATCTATTGCGATCAGGATGAGAATTTCCGATTCACGCTGCGTGAGCTGATAATGATCAAAAAAATCTTGCATTGCATGACGGGTACCCATTCTCTGAATCTGTAAGTCATTCAAGTGTCTATAGTCCGTGCCGTATTGTTCATGAGTATCTCCGTTCTTCGTGCGGATGATTTCCTGCTATTAGGGTGGAGTTTCACCTGTATCCTTATTATAAATAATCCTCAAGACCTATCCTAGATGAAGAAGTTCACTAACCAAGGCGTTCTTTTGTCTTTTTCCGACACTAGTTCACTTATTAATATGACTTAAGTCATGTTTGTGGTAAAATTGGAGGTAAATATTTCAATTCTGGCGAGGGCACATGGATGCACAATTAAATAAAAGAATCACTCTAATTTTGACCATAATCGTTATTGGCGCAACCGTCATCCTACTGCTCCACACAACGAAGTTTTCTATTGAACTCTGCCTGCTATCGTGCATTTATGTTACCGTTGTTCTTATTCGAAATTACATCATGAAGATTGATCTGCGCAGCAAGACTGGCGTCCTGTTTATATTCTCTCAACTTGCATTGGCTTTTGTTATATCGGTAGTGTCAGAAGACTTTTTCGCGCAAATCTATATCCTGATTCTCATAGGAGAATTTACCTTTCATCACTCCAGAATTCATTCTATTATTTTTACTGTGGTGAGCTATGCTTCCTGTGTACTAAGCCTTCTGATTTTTCGCCAGTTCCCCCCTTTCGAACAAATATATTATGTTATCCCTCGAGTCGTCGAATACTTGGGCATTTTCGGAATAAGCCTTCTTGCAAAAATTGCTTTTCAGCAAAAGAATCAGCTGGCCAGTGATAATGAACAACTGCGAATCGCCACGATTGAATTGGTGCGGAAGACTAGATTGGAAGAACGGACTAGAATATCCCGTGAAATTCATGACTCAGTTGGACATACGCTAACATCAGCATTAACCGGGTTGCAAACAGCAGCGCATGCTATTGGGAAAACCAATTATTCCCTTGCACTAGAAATGATCGATAGAACGAGAGAAAATATTCTCAGTGGTCTGGATGACGTGCGGAGCTCCGTTCATTTGTTGCGCGAAAACATCCCGGGTTACCAGTTTATTCCCGAGCTAATAGAGTTGATCGATGAAACGAAAAAGCAAACCCACGTGGAAATTGCATACGAAATAGACTCAACACTGCCTGATGATCTATCCCCAATGATCGAGCTAACGATTTACCGTGCCTTGCAAGAGGGCATTACAAATGGAATCCGGCATGGCTCCAGCACCTTTTTCCAATTTTCATTGACTCACCATGCGGAGCACATACGATTTATGTTATCCGACAATGGTAAACCTCCAATCCATATTGTTCCTGGCTTTGGACTGAACGCTATGAAGGAAAGGGTGGAGGATGTTGGAGGGAGACTGTCGATTATTAACAAGGGGGTTACCAGCGGTGTAACTCTGGAGATAACCATACCTTTTCAGACGATAACGATCGGACGGAGTGAGTGAATTGGCTAAAACAACCATTCTAATAGCAGACGATCAACCCTTGATCCGCGACGGTTTAGCGGCCATTCTAGGTATGGAGGAAGAATACACCGTTGTAGCTACAACAGGTGATGGTCTGGCAACGGTAACGCAAGCACGATTGCATCGTCCTCAGCTTATACTGATGGACATCCATATGCCTAAGCTGAATGGCTTGGAAGCCACTAAGCAAATCAAAACGGAATTTCCTGATACCAAGGTGCTGATTTTAACTACTTTCGAGGATGAAGAATATATATGGGAAGCAATATGTCGTGGAGCGAGCGGATTTTTAGTTAAGGGGGTAGAGACTAAACAAATTCTTTCTACTATTCAGGACTGTTTGGATGGGAGAATCAATTACCCCTTCAGTATTCAGATGCGTCTGGCTGAGGCACTCCATTCTTCGGCACACCGCGAGAAACAATCTTCGAAAGATATGATCCCCTCATCTCCCGGCCAACAGCAGGATGAAAGGTTGAAAGATTTGTCGATACAGGAATGGAACATTGTTAGGAAATTGCAACAAGGAAAGTCTAATCAAACGATCGCTTCCGAACTGTTTTTGACACCTGGAACAGTAAAAAATTACCTTAGTACGATTTACAAAAAGCTGAACGTTGCCAGTCGGTCCGAAACCGTTGCTTATTTACACGAAAATGATTTATGAAATTATACTTTTGAAACAAACAAGAGGCTTCTACCGAGTTGTTATGCTCGAGAGAAGCCTCTTTTTTATTATTACGGAAGCTCTTGATGCATAAGGATTTGACCCCTTCTTACATCATGCCGCCCATTCCACCCATACCGCCCATATCTGGCATAGCTGGTTTGTTAGGTTCTGGCTTGTCAGCAACTACTGCTTCAGTAGTCAGGAACATAGCTGCAACGGAAGCTGCGTTTTGAAGTGCGGAGCGAGTTACCTTGGCAGGGTCAACGATCCCTGCTTCGAACATGTTCACCCATTCGCCAGTAGCTGCGTTGTAACCAATGCCTACTGCTTCTTTTTTCAAGCGCTCAACGATTACAGAACCTTCTTGACCAGCATTAGCTGCGATTGTGCGAACTGGCTCTTCCAATGCGCGAAGGATAATGTTAACGCCTGTTTGCTCGTCGCCTTCTGCTTTCACAGCAGCTACAGCGCTATAGATGTTAACAAGGGCAGTACCACCACCGGATACGATACCTTCTTCAACAGCAGCACGTGTGGAGTTCAGAGCATCTTCGATGCGCAATTTGCGTTCTTTTAGCTCAGTCTCAGTAGCAGCCCCAACTTTGATTACAGCTACGCCGCCAGATAATTTCGCCAAACGCTCTTGCAATTTCTCTTTATCGAAATCGGAAGTTGTTTCTTCCAATTGTGTGCGGATTTGTTGAATGCGAGCGCCGATATCTTTCTTGTCGCCACTGCCATCAACGATGATTGTGTTCTCTTTGGTTACGCGAACTTGACGTGCGTTACCCAATTGGTCGATTTGAGTGGATTTCAGGTCAAGACCGAGTTCCTCAGTAATCACTTGTCCGCCAGTCAAAGCAGCGATATCTTGCAGCATAGCTTTGCGGCGATCGCCGAAGCCAGGTGCTTTTACAGCTACGCAAGTGAATGTACCGCGAAGTCTGTTCACGATCAGGGTAGCTTGAGCTTCACCTTCAACGTCTTCAGCGATGATCACAAGCGGTCTGCCTTGTTGAACAACTTTCTCAAGCACAGGAAGAATCTCTTGAATGTTGGAGATCTTCTTGTCAGTGATCAAGATGTATGGGTTATCCAGTACAGCGATCATTTTGTCCGTATCAGTAATCATGTACGGGGAGATGTAACCGCGATCGAACTGCATTCCTTCTACAACTTCCAGCTCCGTGATAAAGCCTTTGGACTCTTCAACTGTGATAACGCCGTCGTTGCCGACTTTCTCCATAGCTTCTGCAATCAATTGACCTACTTCATCGTCAGCGGACGAAATAGCTGCAACTTGTGCGATGGATTGTTTGCCTTCAATTGGCTTAGCAATCTTTTGAAGCTCTTCTAGAGCTGCTCTTACTGCTTTGTCGATCCCTTTGCGGATAACCATTGGGTTCGCACCAGCTGTTACGTTCTTCAAGCCTTCGCGAATCATCGCTTGAGCCAGAACAGTAGCTGTAGTTGTACCGTCACCGGCAACATCGTTAGTCTTAGTAGCTACTTCTTTAACAAGTTGAGCACCCATGTTCTCGAATGCATCTTCCAGTTCGATTTCTTTAGCAATGGTAACACCGTCATTCGTGATGAGCGGGCTTCCGAATTTCTTTTCTAATACTACGTTACGGCCCTTAGGACCCAATGTTACTTTAACGGCATTCGCCAAAGCGTCTACTCCGCGAAGCATCGCTCTGCGAGCGTCTTCACTGAATTTAATCTCTTTTGCCATGTGGAATAACCCTCCCGATTGTTCTAAGTATTGTATTTGTAATTCTTAACCCAAAATGGCCAGAATATCGCTCTCACGCATGATTAAAAGCTCTTTACCTTCGAACTTCACTTCGGTACCTGCATACTTGGAGAACAATACACGGTCGCCTTCTTTAACTTCAAGAGCGGTACGTTGTCCGTCCTTCACATGTCCGATGCCTGCAGCAACTACTTTGCCCTCTTGCGGCTTTTCTTTAGCCGTGTCCGGAAGAAAAATACCACTAGCTGTAGTCTCCTCCTTAGCAATGGGTTCGATGATGACGCGATCACCTAACGGTTTGATCATGGAAAAACTGCCTCCTTTAAGAATGTTGATTAGTTTGTAAATCTTTTGTTAGCACTCGAATGACGTTAGTGCTAATAACAATTCTTATAATAATCATTTTTCGGTTTTTTTGCAAGTGGATCACGATTGAAGCTTGTAAAATTTCTTAGGACAAATGACTTATTTTTTTCGGGATTTTTATTAGAACGCTCTATTGTTCTTGCTCAGTCCTTTCGCACGCTCATCACAAAATGCAGTGTGACTGCACAAGGACCGAAAGTTCCACCTTTCGGCGCATTTTTTTATTCCAAGTTGTTCCAATCCCGCCCTTTGTAGGAGTATAATAAGCCTATATGTGTGCATGGAGGGGAATATTATTGCGTTTTAACATAAAGACAAGACACTATGTAATCTGGTTACTCATCTTAATACTTTGCGTTGGCGCCTGGAGCTCGGTCCCAGCAACTTTGGTTCACGCGAGCGACGAGGTTCCCATTGTGTCCGACTCTTTTACAACGGATACAAACTACTGGGATTACTTAGGCCAAGCTCAGCGAATAGATGGGGCTTTGCAGCTAACTCCCGCACTTAATGATAAGGTGGGTACTCTGTGGATGAAACAGGAGCTGACTCCACCCTTCACGGTGACATTCGAGTTTCAAATTACGAATCCTTCCAATGCCGCTGACGGACTTGTATTCATGTTCAATAAGCAAAAAAATAATGTTCCTGTAACTGGCGGAGGTTTGGGGTTCGAGACCGGTAATGGCTATGGAGTTGAGTTTGACACTTGGAGGAATGAATGGGATCCTTCTGGTCGTCATATGACACTGTTCAAGAACAACCCGGATCATCGTATACCGGGCACCAATCTTTTTCAATCAGAAACATCGAACATAGCGAACGGCAGCTGGCATTCTGCAAAGATAGAGGTAACATCAACGTCTGTCAAAGCTTATTTAGACACCGTGCTTAAATTGAATTGGACCGGCACCCTGGACAATACTTATAAAGGAATTGGCTTTGCAGCAAGTACCGGAGGAAGCAATAGCAGACATTCCATCGACAATGTTGTAATCACACGTCCTGCGAGTCCTGATGCCGCGCTTAAATCCTTAATTGTAGACGGATATCATATTCCTTTTCACCCTACGACTACACACTATAACTTAACGGTTCCGCATGATGTTAGCACGGCCCATTTCCAGTATGAAACGCTCGATCCTCATGCATCTGTCACTCAGGTTACAAGCTCGGTAACAAATGCTGTATATGGAGTATCGGCCTCGGGAGCAAGTGCCCAGCTTGACGTTGGACCTAATACGATAACGATCACTACAACTGCGGAGGATGGTAAGAGCCTCAAAACCTATTCCATCAACATAACTAGAACAGGATCAAGTAATGCTTATTTGAATGAGATTTCAATTCTAGGTACTGGAGTTCTTTCTCCTACTTTTAATAGCAGTACGTATGTTTACAACTTGTTTGTCCCGCCTTCGGCACCAACGGCTTTTGTAAAAATAGCTCTATCTGATCCATATGCAACCTACACCGTTACAAGCGCAGCTTATGGAAATGCTCTAACGAATCTGCAGGAATTCGGCATTACAGCTGCCCCGGAACCCATTATCCTTACTTTGGACACTAGCCAGGTTGGTTACGATATTCATGTTCTTGCACAGGACCAGCAATCACATACTACGTATCGTATTAACATGATCCAAGTACAACCGCCTTTAGCAGATCGACTGGGGTATGTACGTATGCTTGATGAGAATACTATTGAAGTTGCATTTACAGAAGCATCTGATATGATCATATCCACCCTACCGGATGGGTTCCAACTTACGGGTACCGCAGCCAAAGTGTCCCAAGTAATAGCACCAATCACTCCTCATAGTCCCTTTAATGAAAAAGTGATTAAGCTTAAACTTAACCAGCCTGTTGCAACCGGAGAACAGGTAATGCTACATTTGCTGCCTGGTGCAGCTACGCTTCCTAATAACCTGCCGCTGCTGCTGATGAACATTCCAGTGATTACTTTGGAGCAGCTAGAGATTCTAAGCGCTCAGCTGGATAGCCTTCTGGACGGTGTTCATATAGACGATGTCGTGCGGTTCATGCAAGCTCAGCCTTTAAGTGCAAAAGATTTGAACAGTAATGGGCAATTCGATCGATATGATGTGAAGCTTCTGCTCCTGCTTATCAAATAACAAGCAAGAGGGCTGTCTCAAAGAAGTAAATTCCTACTTCTTGAGACAGCCCTCTTATTCTTTTCCGTTCATTATGATTTCGTAGCAGCCGCTGAACCTTCTCCGTACTCCTCTTCCCACAATCGCTTCTGCTCGAGCTGCTTGCGATAAATGACACCGGACAGCAGCACACTAATCTCATACAAGATGATAAGCGGGATCGACACCAGAATATCCGAGATGAAATCTGGTGGTGTGACGAAGGTTGCAATAATGATCAGGATCAAGTAAGCAAGCTTACGCATTTTACGCAATCGAATGGGGTTCAGTATGCGCAGCTTCGTTAGAAACATAACCAGAATCGGGAGCTCGAACAAGATGGACATCGGCAATATAATGTTAAACATAAACGTAAAATATTGCGATATTCCGTACGTTTCCGTAAGTCCCAAGCTCTGCGTCACCGAAGAGGTGAAGTAGAAGGCCATCGGGAATACGATGAAATAGCCGAAGGACAGCCCGATCAAGAAAAGAAGAACGGTAGCCGGAATGTAGCGGAGCGTAGATTTGTGCTCCAGTTCCGTCAAGCCTGGCTTAACAAAAAGCCAGAACTGATACATTGCAAACGGCAGTGTAATAACCAAGCCTATTGCAAATGCAAACTGCATATAGATGCGAATCGCATCCCACGGAGAGAAAGTATTGAGCGGCATATGAAGACTCGCTGCAGGTTCCACGCTGACCAAGTACAGAATAAGTGGCTTTGCAGCGAAAAAACCTCCGATCATCGATACCACCAACACAACTAAAACCCAAATTATTCGTTTACGTAACTCTGTCAAATGGTCAACCAAGGAGGCTGCTTCACCGCTCATTACAAGTTCACCAACCTAACTATGACTACTCAAGCATAAACGGCTGCCGTCCTAATGGGCGGCGCCGTTTGGGTGGTATGATCAGAAAAGATTCTGATAGTTGTAAAATGTATACTGGTGCTTCTCTTCTAGCGCTTATTCAGGAAGTCTCTTCTCATTGGACGAATCCGATTTCTGATCCAGTCGCGGCGAGGATTGCGAAGACGATACTTCCTTACGATTCTCCTGTTCGGAATCATTCATCATCTCTTTGGCACCGCTCTTGAACTCGCGAAGCGTACGTCCGAAAGCACGGCCCAGTTCAGGCAGCTTGCTCGGTCCAAACAATAACAAGGCAACTAAGATAATTAAGATAAAACCTGTTGTTCCAATATTCGGCATTTTAAGCCCTCCTCATAATTTTACGTGCTGTTTGTTAACCTTTGTCCGCATGTAATCCGCCGTAGCCAAGCTCTGTAATGTGATAGCGTTCTATAGGAACACCCGCACAAATCCGCGGCAGTAAAACATCAAATGACGTGAAACGGTCGTATATTACACAACCTGGCAGTCCCATAATGGGAGTTTCCCCTAAATACGCCATCATTAGCATCGAGCCTGGCAGCATAGGGGTACCATGACTGATGATTCTGGCCCCAGCCTGCTTAATTGCGCCTGGAGTGCGGTCATCCGGATCAACAGACATTCCACCCGTAACTAATATCAAATCGACTTCTTGTTGCTCAAAGTATCGGATTTCTCGGACAATGGCCTCACTGTCATCTGGCGTCATTCGCTGTTCAACTATTCGTGAACCTAACGCTTCCACCTTTTCCCGAACAACAGGGCCGAACTTATCTTCGATCAAGCCTGTATAAACCTCACTCCCCGTCGTAATAAGACCGACGCGAAGGCTGGTAAACGGCAGTACCGTAATAGGTGCTTGCCCATCGTGCTCTTCTTTCCAACGGATCGCCATCTGCTCGATTGCTTCGATCTTGCTCTTCGCTACCACCAAAGGGATAACACGTGTACCGACAAGACTCTGGCCAGATCTCACTACAGAGAAATCAGGTACAGTCGCCATCGCAATCTGATCGAAGGCATTCAATTCATCAATGAAAGCCTTCTCAATACGTACAACGCCTTCAATCGAGGACCGAATCAGCACCTTTCCTTCACTGGCTTCAGTCAAGCTCACATTAAGACCTGCTACGGCCTGAGCCATCCGCAAAGCGGCTTCATCTTCGTGAAGGTCGTCGGAACCAAGCTCCATTACATATATATGGGCTTTTCCAATGCGCAGCAGCTCCGAGATGTCCTCCTCGCGGATCACATGCCCTTTCCTGAACAATCTTCCTTTGAATTGTCCAGAAATAATCTGTGTTAGATCGTGGGCTAAAACCAGGCCTACTGCATCTTCGACTCTTACTTCTGCCAACTTCGTAACCTGCGATTGTTCACGGCTGCTCATGCTCATTCTTCCGGCTCCCATCCCCCGCCCTTTAATTGGGCCAGCGCGGCGGGAAGCTGATCCATAACAGCCGCCAAGCTCTCCAACACGCCTTTGGGAGTGCCCGGCAAGTTCAAGATAAGCGTCCGTTCTCGGATTCCAGATATACCTCGTGTCAGCATGGCATAACCGGAACGCTGCAGCATTGCGGCCCTCATAACTTCCGAGAAGCCTGGCGCCAAGCGGTCGACTACCTTAAGAGTGGCTTCCGGCGTTACGTCGCGGAGTCCCATTCCTATACCGCCAGTCGTGAGCACCAGGTCTGCCTTGTAGTAATCCGTCATTTCAATAAGCGCTGCCATGATCTCATCGGTCTCGTCCGGAACGATCCGGTACTCAATAATATCGCCTTGCAGCTCTTCTTCCACCAGCTCGCGAATGACCTGTGCACTGGTGTCTTCTCTTTCACCGCGGGATCCAAGATCACTCGCCGTCAGCAGGCCAACCTTCCAGCGCATAAGCTCCCTCCCTCATCATGGTAGCGCAATTGTTATTGCCCGATTGATTCAGATACCCGATAATCGCCGTTTTTCCCGCCTGTCTTGGAAAGCAGCAGCGTAGGACCAATCGTCATTTCTTTCTCTATCGCTTTGCACATGTCGTAAACCGTGAGGGCTGCAGCGGATACAGCAGTCAATGCTTCCATCTCCACTCCGGTTAACCCGGTTGTCTTAACCATGCCTTCAATATACAGCTCATTGTACCCATTATCCGAGAAGCTAATATCTATTCCGCTTAGAGGTAAGGGGTGACACATTGGTATCCAGTTGGAAGTCTGCTTAGCTGCCATAATTCCCGCAACCTGAGCAACTGCTAACACGTCTCCTTTACCCACTTTGCCTTCCTTAATGACCGCGAGTGTGGACGGACGCATCGTAACTGTAGTGCGAGCAACGGCTGTCCGTTTGGACACACTTTTATCCGATACATCCACCATCCGGGCGCGTCCTTCAGAATTGAAATGAGTCAAAGAGTGGTTCGCATTCTCCATTCAAGCACCTCCCGTGGACTAAACATATCTATACTTATCTCCAGTATACTTCATTTTTCTCAATACGTCTTCTCGTTTCTGTTAAAGCTTGGTGAACGTCTGTCAATGCCCATTCCTGTATACACTTGTCTCGGTGACGACCGCATCCACCATCAAATCATGCGGGGCCATCGGCACACTTGGAACGAGCTGAACATCGTAAGAGAGCGCAAGCTTGAAAGGTTCTTTTCCCGTCTGAACCAGGCATCTGCGCATGAATCGATCGTAATAGCCGCCCCCATAACCAAGCCTGCCCATCCTAGTGTCAAAAGCAAGTCCTGGAACAAGCATCATCTGAACAGCATCCATGCGTTCCAGTTCAGGTACAGAAACTTTTGGCTCGAGAATGCCGTAAGCTCCTTCCTGGAGATCATCGAAGCTTTTTATTACATGAAGCGTCAATTGCCGTCCCACTGGTACAACTCTTGGAGCAGCAATAGCAACCTGATTCAACCAGCACCATTCCAGAATTGGGGTCACATCTACCTCAGCTTTTGTAGGGATATATGTAAACAAGACTGGATCATTTACTGAATGCATCCGGTCTGGACGTTGGTCTACAAATAATGGCTGCAGGAACGATTGAATGGCAGTTTGGCAAATTGCTGTGGACTTCGTCTTTCGTTCTTCTGCGGCCAAGGCTGAGCGCTTCGTTTCCATTTGACGCCTGAGCAGCTTTTTATGCTCCTGCACGTACATCCACTCACCCCTTCTATGGCCCTAACTACTGCTAACTAGTGTAACACATTGATCAGGGAGGAAAAAGCGGATGAAAAACGCTAGAGATGCGTACATCGTGGAGGAAAACGTTGGTGCAGACTAGTGAATAATTGGGTTTTCAGGTAAACTTAATCTAACAATTAGTTAATCATGTGAAAAGTCTCGCGGAGGTAAGTGCAAATGCTGCTGCAAGTGAATCAAATCCACAAAAGCTTCGGAATCAAGCCGATTCTGATTAATATATCTTTGCAAGTGCAAGAACGGGAACGAATTGGTCTGGTAGGCGCGAACGGGGCCGGAAAATCGACCTTGCTGCAAATCATAGCCGGTCATATGAGCGCAGATTCTGGTGACATATTCAAATCCAAGGAGACTCGCGTCGGCTATTTGTCCCAGAATACAGGACTGCAGTCGGATGAGACGATCTGGAACGAGATGCTCGTAGTGTTCGCAGACTTATTGGAAGCAGAGCAAGCGCTGAGGAAGCTCGAGAGTCTCATGGCTGATCCTGATATTCAGGCAAATGAGAAAAAATATGAGGATGTCCTGCATCGATACAGCATCCAATCGGAACGCTTTCGAGAGCAGCGCGGTTATGAGATTGAGGCTAGAATTCGCGGGGTTTTACACGGGATGGGGTTCAGCAGCTTCGCTCCCGATACTCGTATCGATACTTTGAGCGGGGGACAAAAAACAAGATTAGCTCTAGCCAAGCTGCTGCTGCAGGAGCCGGAGCTGCTTATTCTGGATGAGCCTACGAACCATCTGGATATTGATACGCTTACGTGGCTCGAAGGTTATTTGCGCAATTATCCGGGTGGCATCCTGGTTGTATCGCATGACCGATATTTTTTGGACGCCCTGGTTCAGGGTATTTACGAGATTGAACGAAATGTATGCAAGAGATACACAGGCAACTACAGCAGGTATGTGGAATTAAAAGCGGCTGAGTACGAAATCCAGTTGAAGCACTTTGAAAAACAGCAGGATGAGATCTCGCGTATGGAGGATTTTATCCAGAAAAATATTGTCCGGGCCACAACGACCAAGCGAGCTCAGAGCCGCCGCAAAGCATTAGAAAAACTGGATCGACTGGATAAGCCCATGGGTGATTTGAAGAGAGCATCCTTCCGATTCGAAGCAGGCCGCACTTCCGGTAAGGAAGTGTTGAACGTTCAGCAATTGTCGGTTACTTTTGAAGGTCAGGAGAATCCGCTTTTCCGTAATGTATCCTTCGAGCTGCGTCGCGGGGAGACGGTGGCGCTAATCGGCCCTAACGGGGTCGGGAAGTCGACTCTGTTGAAATCTCTTACTGGTGATCGGACTCCAGATACAGGAAAGCTCCAATGGGGTACGCATGTGGATTTGGCCTATTATGATCAGGAGCAGGAAGGATTGAATCCGCAGGAGTCGGTGTTGGACGAGCTGTGGAACGCTTATCCTCATATTGAGGAAGCACGTATTCGAACGGTGTTAGGTAACTTCCTGTTCAGCGGGGAGGATGTGTTCAAACCGATTGCGGCATTAAGCGGCGGTGAGAAGGCCCGAGTATCCCTTGCCAAATTGATGCTGCAAAAAGCCAACTTCCTCATCCTGGACGAGCCTACCAACCATCTAGACCTGTTCAGCAAAGAGGTGCTGGAATCTGCATTGTTGGATTATGATGGTACGCTTCTGTTCATTTCGCATGACCGGTATTTTCTCAATAAGATGGCGGAGCGAGTATTGGAGCTGTCAGTTGACGGAGTTGTTAGCTATCTGGGCAATTACGAGGACTATGTCGAGAAAAAACAGGAACTGGCCGAGATTGAGGCGGAGCGTCTGGCCAAGCTTGGTAATGGCGGCGGAGTCGGAAAAGGCGGCGGAAACGCAGGCGGTGCTGGAGCGCAGATGAAGACTGGCGAGTTGAACAGCGGTGGCAATGCTGCAGCAGCTCGCACACAATCCGGTACAGGCGGAAGCAAACTAGATCTGGAGGCAGAGAAGCAGCAGAAGCGTGAAGAACGAAGCCGTCAACGTAAGGTTGAGCAGTTGGAGGCGGAGATTGCCCGGCTGGAGGGCGAAGTAGCTGCTGTAGAAGCCGAACTGCTCGAGCCGGACGTCTATAACGATTATTTGGCCGTACAAGAACGCAACCGCTTGATCGAACAGCATAAGGCAACGCTAGAGCCTCTGTATGAGCAGTGGGAGTCTTTGCTTGTGTGAGGTCAAGATTAGGATGGCAGACGAATATGATTAGTTAAGTGCTTGTCGGGCACCTATTATGTGTTTCTCCCGATAGTGGGATCCAATAGGTGCCTCGGAGGTACCTATGCTTGGGGTTCCATGCCTGACAGGCACGAATATGATTAGTTAAGTACCTACCAGGCACCTATTGTGCGTTTCCACGGGCATTTGGGCTTCAATAGGTGCCTCGGAGGTACCTATTGCTTGGGGTTCCACGCCTGACAAGTACGGATATGAATAGTTAAGTACCTACCAGGTACTTATTATGAGTTTCCACGGGCATTTGGGCTTCAATAGGTGCCTCGGAGGTACCTATTGCTTGGGGCTCCGCTCACTAGTTAGGTAAAGTCAGTCTATCGCGACCGGAAGGAACATCGATTTACTGGCGATCAATGGCCTGAAGCTTCAGCAAAAGCAGAGGAACAGCAGCGAATATAATCATTGTGCCCGCCGCTACAATGCCAGAGTCATTGAAGATAAGCGCCGCGATGGCGCCCACCGCGATGGCGGAGCAGCCGTCCATGAGATAAGGATGGCTGTTTTGCCATCGCCGGAGCTCACTTGGACGTAAGACTACAGCGAGCATAACGATTAGACCAGCAAGCAATACTTTACTCCACACCGACACTCCTAACAGGTGGATGTTCATCTGCAGCTTGCGAATAGCCATTGCACGGACGAGGTCGAAGCGCCCTTCCTGCAGCCAGCCCATTGCTCGGCCGATGTGGCTCTGCGCGCTGGGAGGCTGCGGGAGCACAGCGTTAAGCAGCCACAGCGCGGCGACAGCGAGGGCTGTTAGCGCGAGCGAGGCTAGCGCGAGGCGCAGCACGCCGAAGCGGCGGGCGCGCGTGCTGGCCAGCGCC
>FWWL01002405.1_pt1 | contig 39150 bp, 32 predicted proteins | sample 2228331 | NCBI WGS metagenome assembly FWWL01 (sample SAMEA103939775, study PRJEB20133) | metagenome
ATAAACCTCGGTGAGCAGTTACAAATTTTAAAAAATCTTTGTGTCTTTGTGGCTTTGTGTGAACTCCTTAAGTCGATGAGACAAGGTAGGTAGTTACGAAGCATGAAAATCTTACGCCTGATCCTGGGCTTGCTCTGCCTGTTGGGTGCAAGCGGTGAAGTGCGCCATCCAGCCCTGGCGGATTTGCGTCACGCCGAGGCGCTGGCCGCACGCGGAGAACGCACCGCCGCCGCGCAGGCCTATCGCACCGCCCTGGATGGCCTGCGCGCCCCCTACCCCGCCCTGCGCCTGGCCCAGCTCTACCTGGCGTGGAACCGTCCCCAGGACGCGCGCGCCGTCCTGGACGAAGCCCGCGCGCTGGGCGCCCCAGCCGAGGAACGCGAGGAGCTCTATCTGAGCGCGCTCATCGCCCTGCGCGCCTGGGATGAGGCTTATCCCCTGGCCCAGGCACACCTGCAAACCCACCCGCAAAGCCACCTGGCCTGGCAGGCCCTGACCGGCGCCCTGCTCGCCCACGAGGCCTGCGCCGAAGCGCGCGCCCAAAGCGAAGCCTGGCGCGCCACCCTGCCCGAAGATCCCGACGCGCAACGCCTGTGGGCCATCCTGCACCTGGACTCCGACTTCACGAAAGCGCGCGCTACGCTGTGCGATACGGACGCGCTGCTCTGCGCGCCCCTGCAGGCCTGCTCGCTGGCCGATCAATGCGACCTGCGCCTTGCTGCGGCCCTCGTCCAACAAAATGCCTGGGAAACGGCCCTGTGCCTGCTCCGCCCCTACGTGGCGCGCATGCCCCAACAGGCCGAGGGCCACGCCTGGCTGGGCGCGGCGCTCATCCGCGGCGGCTACTCCAGCGAGGGCCAGCGGAGCCTGCAACGCGCGTTGCAGTTCAACCCCGATCAGCCGCTGGCCTGGACGCTGCTGGGCCTGCTCGCCATGCAAAACGCGGATTACGCGACAGCGGAGACGGCCCTCTTCACCGCGCACCGCCTGGATCCGGCCAACCCGGCCCTCTGCCTGGCGCTGGCGCGCCTCTATGCCCTCCAGAGCGCCTACACCCAGGTGGACCTCTGGGCCAACGCAGCGCTGGATCGGGCGGGGGAGGATGTGGAGGTCTGGTATAGTGTGGCGCGCTTCTACCTGGAACGGGGGCAGCGCGGCGCCGTGCTGGAACGCGCCTTGCAGGGCAGCCTGGATAAAGCTGCCGCTGCGCCCCAGACGGCGCTCCTGCACGGCTGGGCGGCCCTGCTTCAGGGGGATGTGCACGCCGCGCGTGCCTGGCTCGATGCGGCCCTGGCGCAGGATCCCACCCTGGGCGAGGCCTGGTATCTGCGCGGCCTGGCGCGGCAACGCCTGGGCGAAAACGCCCAGGCGGACTTCATCCGCGCGCAGGATTTGGGCTACAAGCCGTGAAACGCCTCAGCGCCGTCGCCCAACCTGCGAGAGGATTTTGCGGATGTTCTGCACCACCTCTTTGGCCCCGGCCTGATTGGCCAGCGTCAAAGCGCGGTTCAGCGTGGTCTTGGCGCGTGCCACGTTCCCCTGACGCGCGTACAACACGCCGAGATTGCTCAAGACGCGCGCCTGTCCCGTCACGTCGTTGAGCGACTCGCGCAAAGCGAGGGCCTGCTCGTAGAGCGCCTCGGCCTGGGCCGTGTCGCCCACCCCGTCGTACAGCCCGGCCAGGTTGGTGAGGCTCACCGCCTCGCCGACGGCATCGCCCAGCTCGCGACGCAGCGCGAGCGCGCGCTCCAGGTGAGGGCGGGCCGCGTCCCACTCGCGGCGTGCCAGGTGGACGCTGCCCAGATCGTTGAGCAGCGCCGCTTCTCCAGCGCGATCATCCGCCTCCCGCAGGGCAGCCAGCGCGGCCTCGTAGTACGTGCGCGCCGTCTCCAGCTCCCCCTGGGCCAGGTAGCGCTGGGCAAGTTCCCCGGCCAATTGCACTGCACTCGCACGCTCACCGGCCTCCTGGGCAGCCTGCCAGCGCGCAATCAATTCTTCCAGGCGTTCAGGCTTTCTCGCCATGCTTTTCCTCCTGGGATGTGGCCTCACGGTAGACATGCGCCACCCGCTGCGCGACCGTGATCCAGGTCAAGACGGCCAGGATGATGAGCAGCGGCCTCACCTGGCGCAAGATGAGCAAGGCACCGGTGAGGATAACCCGTTCCACGCGCGTCACGATGCCGACCTTGCAGCTCAGGCCCAGGCCTTCAGCGCGGGCGCGCGTGTAACTGATCATTACCGAACCAAGCAAAGCCAGGAAAAGCCAGTACACGTCTGTAAAACGATTTTCCACCAACAGCCAGCGCAAAAGCCCCAGGAAGATTACCCCCTCCGAAAGGCGATCGAGGGTGGAATCGAGAAACGCGCCGAAGCGGCTATGATTCTGCATTGTGCGCGCCACGGCCCCATCCAGCGCATCCAGAGAGAAGGTGAGCAGCATCAGCACACCGCCCAACACCAGATACCCCTCGCTCAGCACGTAGGCCACGCCCAGGGTAAGCGCAAATCCCAGCAGGGTAATGGTGTTGGGGTGAATGCCCAGGCCTCCCACAAAGGCGGCGATGGGGGCGATAAGAGGTGCAAAGAAGAGGCGCAATCTGTCGGTAAGTGTAGGGGGCACGTTAACTTTTTCCATCTTTTGCTCCTTGCTCATGAAGTGCTCCTTATGATTCATCCCCTGCGTCAAGCAAATCACGCAGGCTCTCCTGCAAGCGCGTAAAAGCTGCGCGTTCCAGGCGGTAATGAGTCTCGCGTCCCAGGCGTTGTGCCGAGACGAAGCCCTGCAGTTCAAGCTGATGCAGGTGCCACGAGACCAGCGGCTGGCTCAAGCGCAGATGCTCCGTCAAGGCGGAGACGCTGGCCTCGCCGTGTGCCAGGCGGCGTATCAGGCGCAGGCGCACCAATCCCTTCAGGGCCTGCAGTTGCCGTGCCAGCTCACGCATGCGCGCTTCGGTCCACTCGTTAGTGGCCATCCGTCTACCTTTCTGCCTGACGCATAAAAAAATTTTTATGCGTGTATAGTACCCGGGCCTGAGAAAAAGTCAACCGGCCTGCTTTGGAGGAGATGGTAAGCCCCAGGAAAGCCCTGCGTTGCTGGATCCGTCACACTCACCCTCGTGCGGCGCTCCAGGATGAGCGTGTGGCGTTGTTGTGGCCGGGCGTTCACGTCCGGCGTTGAACTTGACATTAGGGAATGTCAAACACATAATGAAGGTGTAGCCATTGAGTGGCAAGTACGCTGTTTTGCGCAAGGACGAGTGACGCTCGCGTCGCTGAAACGCACACGTTGTGGCGTGGTAACCCAGCGCATCCGAGCCTTTTCTTCAAGCGGGTGAAAGAAAGTCAGCCACTCTATTCGGTGCACATTGGCATGGGATATAGAGCCCTCGGATTGTTCAAAGCAGAGTCAGGCGGCTAAATTTACTCAGAAAGGTGACCCATGAATACATCTTCAGGCGCAACAGATTCTCAAATTCGTTTACGCGACGGCAGGAATATCGGATATGCTGAATACGGCGATCTGGCCGGTAAACCCGTTTTCTTCTTTCATGGCTGGCCTGGCTCGCGCTTGTTCTTGCGTTCCCTGAATTCCCAAACGGCTTCTCTACAAGTTCGTTTGATTGCGTGCGATCGCCCCGGTTTTGGGCTGTCTGATTTTAAACCGCGGCGCACGCTTGTGGATTGGGCAGATGATGTTGCCGAAGTCGCCGACGCGCTTCAGATTAATCGTTTTGCAGTCGCAGGACATTCAGGGGGTGGGCCATACGCAGCGGCTTGTGCTTATCAGATTCCATCGCGACTTACTGCGGCGGCGCTTATCAGCAGTTTTGCTCCCCTGGACGCACCCGACGCAACCAAAGGGATGATGGCATCCAATCGCATGATGTTTAGTTTAGCCAGACGTGTTCCGTTCGCACACCGTGCCTTCATCAAGCTGCTCATCAGCGGAGGTCCGGAAAAATTTCTGCAAGGAATGATCTCGTCTCTCCCCCCAGTGGATAGAACTGTGTTGGCCTCGCTGGAGAAAGGCGCAGATGATATTGCGGAAACGTTTCGGAACGGAGTACAGGGACCGGTATGGGACCAATTAATTCTGGCACGACCCTGGGGATTTGATTTGGCCAGTATTTCAACCAAAATTTATGTGTGGCAAGGCGACCAGGATGTTATGGTTCCATTGCCGATGGGGAAATATCTGGCGAGGACGCTTCCCAACTGCGAGGCCACTTTTTGTGCAGGCGAAGGGCATATGCTGATTTTCTCGCGGTGGGCAGAAATTCTCGCCAAATTGACGGGTGAGGAAATGGGCCTTGTCCCGTAAGGACTGCCCAACGCGCGTTTGCATCTGACGTATCTGAAACACCATCCGTCATCCAGCAAACCAGAATCTGATCTGGAAACCGTTCTGGGTATGCCGGCTTGTCCCATCGTGCTGCGGGCAAGGGACGAGCTCCATCAATCCGCGTTTCTAGTGCTGAACCTGACACGCTGCACTTATCTGCCCCTATTCCATGGTATAATAACCTAGATTGCTCCCCAGGTAATCGTCATAACGTGGGGAAGGTAAACGGAGGATTTTGATGCAACAGAGGAGTGGCAGTAACACACTGTTTACTTACATGCTGGTGTTAATCGCCATCGCAGCGATGATTTACGCCTATTCAAACACCAATCGGGCTGTGAACACCGTGAGCCTGCAGCAACTGGTAGCCGATATTAACGACGGCAAGGTAAAAACTATTGTTATCAATGGGAATATCTTGAATATCACCTACCAGGATGACACGGTAGCGAAGGGTCAAAAAGAACCCGGTTCCCCCTTGCTCGAGCAACTAACCTGGTTGGGTGTAGATCAAAGCAAGCTGCAGACGCTGAATATTGTGCCCAAAGGCCAGGCCGATTGGAATACGCTCATCAGCATAGGCGGAACGATCTTGATGTTGCTGGCGGTTGGCTTCCTGTTCTTCGTCTTTTTCCGCCAGATTCAGGGTGCCAACAATCAGGCCCTATCGTTTGGCAAAAGCCGCGCCCGCATGTTTACCAGTGACCGGCCCACCGTGACCTTTGCTGATGTGGCCGGCATCGAGGAGGCAAAGGAGGAGCTGCGCGAGGTTGTAGAGTTCCTCAAAGAACCGCAGAAATTTCTGAACCTTGGCGCGCGCATTCCCAAAGGCGTACTGCTGATGGGCGCTCCGGGCACGGGCAAGACCTTGCTGGCGAAAGCCGTGGCTGGCGAGGCTGGCGTTCCCTTCTTCAGCATCTCCGGCTCCGAGTTCGTAGAGATGTTCGTGGGTGTGGGTGCGAGCCGCGTGCGCGACCTGTTCGATCAGGCCAAGCGCCACAGCCCATGCATCGTCTTCATAGACGAGGTTGACGCCGTGGGCCGCCATCGCGGCGCCGGCCTGGGCGGCTCACACGACGAGCGCGAGCAGACGCTGAACCAGATCCTGGTGGAAATGGACGGCTTCGACACGGATACCAACATCATTGTCATCGCGGCGACCAACCGGCCTGACATTCTGGACCCGGCCCTGCTGCGCCCTGGCCGCTTTGATCGGCGTGTGGTGCTGGATCAGCCCGACATTCGCGGACGTGAGGCCATCTTCGCCGTCCATACGCGCGGCAAACCCCTGGCCTCCGACGTGGATTTGACCGCGTTGGCCCAGGCGACACCGGGCTTTGTAGGAGCCGATATCGAAAACGTGGTGAACGAAGCCGCTATTCTGGCGGCACGCCGGGGAAAGCGGCGTATCGGCATGAGCGAGTTCCAGGATGCGATTGAGCGCGTGATCGCCGGGCCAGAGCGACGCAGCCGCATCATCACCGAGGAAGAGCGGCGCATCGTCGCCTATCACGAGGTGGGCCACGCCGTGGTTGCGCACGTGCTGCCCCTGTGCGATAAGGTGCGCAAGGTATCCATCGTGGCGCGCGGCATGGCGGCGGGGTACACCATCACCCTGCCCAGCGAGGATCGCTATCTGATGCCGCGCAACAAGATACTCCAGGAAATGACGGCAATGTTGGGCGGGCGCGCAGCTGAGCACATCGTGTTCAACGAGATCACAACAGGCGCGGCCAATGATCTGGAGCGCGTCACGCAGATGGCGCGGGCCATGGTCACCCGCTACGGGATGAGCAATGAGCTGGGCCCCCTGGTGTACGGACGCAAAGAGGAGCTGGTGTTCCTGGGCAAGGAAATCGGGGAACAGCGCGACTACAGCGAGGCCACCGCGCAGAAGATTGATGCTGAAGTTCAGAACCTTGTCAAGCAGGCCTATGAGCGGGCCCATGAGATCTTGACCTCGCACCGCGAGGTGATGGATCGCATCGTGGGAATCCTCCTCGAACGCGAGACGCTGAACGAAGAGGAGTTCAAAGCGGCGTTTGAAGGGCGGCCCCTGCCCGAGCGCAAGACGCAAAGCCGCAGGTCAAGTTCCAAGGCGGCGACGGCTCCAGCCGCGGCATAAAACCTGGCTCACAATCACAGGTGACCGGCGCCCCAATAGCGCCGGTCACTTTTTTAGCGCGGTAGCGGGACAGGCAAACTAGCTATGCGTTTCAGATAGGAGCTCGCCTCCATCCGTTACGCAGGTGGTGCGCTCCGGTCCAGGGATGGCCGTGGTGGAATCCCCAGGGCCAGCCCGTGGGAAGCTTGCGCAATCGGCAGTTCATGCTATAATCTCGACCGGCTTGGAGAGGTAGCGTAGTCTGGCCTAACGCGCGCGCCTGGAGAGCGCGTGAGCCCTTAAGGCTCCGTGGGTTCGAATCCCACCCTCTCCGCAGAACACCGGGGGACGCTTTATTGCGTCCCCCGGTTGTGTTTATCCTGGATGGGCAAATCCCGCCGCGGCCCTTCCAGCCGGGCCATAACGGCGCCTTACTGCCCCCGAACGTCTTTGATGGAGCTGGTTACCTTTTCAAATGCCTCTTGCAAAGCTTTAACGGGATCGGCATCCTCATCCAGAACCGAGCGCAGGGCGGAATCCATCGGCCCCCAGTAGGCTCCCATCTCAGGGATGACGGGGAAGGTGGTACCCTCCGCCAGAGCCTGTGCCGCCTCCTGCATCAGGCGATCGGTCACGGCGACGCCCAATGTCACCGGCAAGTGCCCGGCTTTGGCCGGGTTAGCCAGCAGGGCCTGGGCTTCAGGTGAAATCAAAAACTGCATGAACAGCCAGGCCACAGTTTTGTCTTCTTCTCTCACGTTAGCGTTGAGGTAAATGTTTTCTGTCTGCACGAAGCCCGAAAGCTTCCCCTGCTCATAGGCAGGCCAGGGATCAACGGCCAGGTTGTCGGCGCCAATGGCCTCGACCAGGACGGGAATGTTCCATGTGCCATCAATGATGATGCCGACCTGGCCTGCCCTGAATTGATTGAGATCCTTATCCGTGTAATAGCCCGTCGGGCCAGCGTCTTTGAAAGCCTTGAGCAGGTTCAGCCAGCATATCCCCGCCTCATTGTTGAAAGCCGGGTCGCCGTTCGCTTCCATCAATTTACCGCCACAGGCCGTGATATGCGCCGCGGAGAAGAAGAAGCCGTACTCCAGATACGCGCCGGTCACATCACCCTGTGTGGCGGCCTTGGCTTTGGTCACCAGTTCGGCAAAAGTTTTTGGAGCTTCGGGGATAATGGCCTTGTTGCGGAACATAACGACACCCTTGATCGTGTGCGGCAGGCCGATGAGAGCGCCCTTGTAGCGCACGGCTCCCAGGGCCGCAGGGTTGAGGCTGGATAAGAGGTCAGCCGAGGCCAGATCCGTAATGTCTGACACCAGGCCAGCATCGTACAGCATCGGTCCCCAATCTGCCGCGCCGATCAGCAGGCTCGGACCGCCGCCCGCCGCGCTTAAGGTCTCGTATTTGCCGCGCAAGTCGTCATAGGGGACGTAGAGCACGTCAAACTGGACTTCCGGGTACCTGGCTTTAAAGGCCTGAATGACATCGTTGAGGCCGGCGATCTCATGCTCGCGCCAGGCGTGCCAGAGCACAATCGTCCCTTTGACGGAGGAGCTTGGCTCGGTCGGCTTTTCGGTTGGCTTCTCCGTCGGCTGAGACGTTGGGGCAGTGGTGGGCGTTATCGGCGTGGCCGTGGGGGTGGGCTTGCAGGCCGCAAGCACTATGCTCACCAGGAGCAACAAGGTTAAAAGGGACAGCAAGCGTTTGGACATCATCTCTCCTCCATGATAACGAGATTGGACTTTCCGCATCCGTGTCATGAAAGACACGGGAATCATCTTAGCAGATACAAAGCGCTTGTCAAGATTGCGTGAAGAACACGCAATAAACCCTACGCCCCTGCTGGTCTATCGGGCGCAGCAACGCTGCGCCCCTGCTGGTCTATCGGGCGCAGCAGCGCTGCGCCCCTACTGGTGTCTTCGTGGTTTTGTGTGTATTTATGTGGTCGCCCGCCCTCATGGGTCATTTGTCAGCTCGCAAAACCGGCTTACAATCGTGCTGTGAGCTTATCCAACAGGACAAGGAGGACGCAGATGCCCACCAGGACTCGTGCCATGAGCCTCTTGAGCGCGGCGTTGGGGCTTAGCAGCATCACGCGCTTGTTGCCGGGCTGTGGTGTTGTGATGATGCCACTCAAGTTTTTGAGCACCGCTTTCGCTCCGTGGATCGCGCTGCTGGGTGGTGTGAGCTTGAGCCAGGGCCTCCGCAAGCGGGACCGGCTCGCCACGGTCGCCGGTGCTGTGGGGCTTGTCAGTGCCGGGCTGTGCACCCAGGCTATGCTGAAGCGCAGACCCGATCCGCTGGCCGAAGCGTTTGGCGCGGATTGGCGCCAGCGCCTGCCCGCGGAACGACGTCAGCGCCTGGATAGGCCCGCGCGCGGCGTGCGTTGTGAGCGCAATATCACGATCGGAAAGGCTACCCAGGGCGGCCCACTGCGCGCCGATCTGTGGCTGCCCCCCACGCACGTTCCCCCCAGCGGCGCGGCGCTCATTTATCTGCACGGCAGCGCCTGGTATTACTTCAGCAAAGCGCTGGTGCCCTATGCGCTGTTCAAGTACCTGGCCGGACAAGGGCACGTTATCCTGAATGTGGGATATACGCTCGCGCCCCACGCGAATCTGGCGGATATGCTCGCGGAAGTGCGTCAGGCGCAGCGCTGGATGCAGGCGCACGGCCCGCGCTACGGCGTAGATGCAACGCGCCTGGTGCTCGGCGGCGCTTCGGCGGGCGCTCATCTGGCTTTGCTCGCGGCATACACCGCCGCACGCGCCGACGAAAAGGCGCGCGGCGTCATCGCCTGGTATGGCGTGAGCGATCTGTTTACCGAGCACGAGCATCTGCGCACCTTCCCCCATCTTCCCGAAAACGGTTGCCTGCACCGCCTGGTGACTTGGCTGCAACGCCGTTTGCACATGGTGCAGCCGGGGGATCAGTACGTTAACGCGGCGGACTTGCTGCCACGCCTGATCGGGGCGACGCTCTACGATGCGCCTTATCTGTACGAGCTGTGGTCGCCTTTGAGCTACGTGGGGCCGGATTCGCCCCCCACCCTGTTGCTGCACGGGCAAATGGATGCGTTCGTGCCGACCAGCCAGAGCCGTTATCTGCGGGCCGCCCTGCGGCGCTACGGCGTGCCGGTCGCCCTGTGTAGCGTCCCTTACGCGGATCATGATTTCGACCTTATCCCCGCGCCACTTCAGCCCGCCCTGCGCGCCACGCAGCCCGTGGTCGCCGGATTCATGGCGCTGATGAGCGCCCTCTAAACGCAGGCGAGGGCAGGCCTCACGGCACTGCCCTCGCCCCCCAAGGCGTAACGTCCCTTTACTCCAAAGGCACCTGCGGCACGGTCGGACGCTCGAACTTCTTGCCCGTCGCCAGCTCGACGCACTTGTACGCGCCATCGTACAGGCCGATGTACTTGTTGCGCACGATGCACTGGCAGTACATGGTGAGCAGGTCGTTGGCGTGCGTGAGCAGGTCAATGGCCTGCAGGGTCTGCGGGATGGAGCGGCACTCGATCGTGCCATCGCCCAGCTCGGCCCCGCGGATTGCGCCCCACATTTCGTGACCCCCAACGCGCTCGTTGAAGATCTTGGGCACGGGGTAGAAAGCCAGCTCGCTCGGCTTGGTGATCATCACATCCACCACGCGCATCAGGTAGTTGGTGGCGTACACGGCATGGAACACGTTGTCGTGCAGGAAGATGTGCAGCCCCTCGCCGGGGTTGGTGCGGATGTGATCCGCAAAGGCCTGGGTGTCTTCCCACACGAAGTGGGTCTGCATGAGAGCGCGATGCTCGGCCAGCTCGCTCTGCAGCCATTCCCAGTTGTCCTTGTGGTCGCCCAGGTTGACCAGGAGCATGACCTTGCCGGCCTTGATGAGGGGGATGGCGTGCTCGATGATGGCCTTGAACAGCTCGCGCTGCGCGCCAGCGCCGCCCATCGTGACCAGGAAGCGCCGCGGCTCCCCGTTGCGCATGCGGCGCAGACGCGCGGCGCAGTCCACTTCCACGTTCTCGACGATTTCGTGATCCACATGGTGCCCCACAAAGAAGAGCGCATCTTCCGGCACAGGGTTGAGGATGCTGCCCTTCTCATCGAAGCCGCGCATAACGCGGAAACCGTAGTAGCCCGAAGGTGACTGCACGCCGTGCTTGGCCCCTTCCGTCAACTGGAACGCCATTGGCCAGTTATCGAACATCATGTCCACGACGTTCGTCATGCCGCCAGCCACTGCCCCCATGCAGTTCCACATGTGCGAGGTCAAGATGGGCATATCCTTGGGCAGAGCTTCGTGCAAGTTGCGGAACAGCTCGCTCATCTTGTAGTCTTTAATGTTCGTCTTGAGGAAGCGCCAGGGCCACCCCACGATCCAGGTGTTGAGGAACTCCCACAGGATGGGCAGGGTGCGTTCGCCGGTCGTCACCGACTCCCACACGTATTTGTTGAAGAGCTTGCTGCGCTGGGATAGACGTGAGAAGCGGCTGTAGCCCGTGTTACACCAGTTGATCACGTCGGTGGTAATGCCAGGGATGGAAAGCAGATCCAGCCAGTAGGGCGTAAAGCCCATCGCGCGCGCGCAGGACACGCCGGCCAGCGCGATGCGGTAATGCCCGAAGCCCATGCGGATGGTGCTGCAAATCACGGCGTTTTCGTTGCGGATCGGTTCGCCGTGGTCGCCGCGCACAATATTCTTGAGGCCGAAAATGTGCCCCAAGTAGGGGTTATCTTCCAGACTCAAGACATACTTCTCATTGGGGTCATAGTTGAACTTCTTGACAAACATCTGCTGCCAGCGATCCACCGCGCGCGAGTCGCGCTTGCTGATCGGGTTGCCGTACAACAGGTAACGCCCATCCTGTTTTTTCATAAAATAGCCTCCGTCTGCATGATTGATGAACTAAAAAGTGCTTAAGTTTCAGGCCACTACAGCGAAGTGACCACCATCCTCCATCCACCTGGATACAGGCCCCCGCACAGGTCCTGGCCACATTCCGGAGATCATGTGACCGTTAACACAAACTGCTTGAGAAAAACCTCGCTTTTTTAGAAGCGAGGTTTTTTGCCTGTCTGCTGCTATTATAGCGCAAAGCCGAGATTTAGCAACATGTTACCGCTCACAAGCCCGCCAGGTAGCACCAGGTTAGTTTTTCTCTTCACCCGCTGCAGGGAAATGCAGAGTAAAGCGGCTGCCCTCGCCCGGCTCGCTCTCAACATCTACATCGCCGCCGTGGATGAGCATCAACTGCCGGACAAGGTACAGACCCAGCCCGATGCCCTGCTGCTCATAGCGCTCCCGTTCAATCTGACGGAACTTCTGGAACAAATTGGGCAGCTCATCCGCCGGGATGCCAATGCCGTAATCCGTCACCGTGATATCCAGCCCCGTCGCCCTGGAATCCACCGTGATCACAACCGGCTGCTGGGTTCCCTGCGAGAACTTCAGGGCGTTATCCACCAGACGGCCAAGCACTTCCATGAAGTAAGCGTCGCAAATGCGGATGGGCGTGAAGGGCGATTCGGCCCGCAAAATCAACGCCGATTGTTGCTGATGAGCGCGTGTTTCATACGCGGTCAATACCTTGTGAATAAGCGGCAGCGGATCCTCAATGCGGTGCGCGTGGCGGTTGAACTCGTCCTGCACAAAACCGGACTCGATCTGCACCAGGAGCAACAAGTCCTCCACCAGCCGGTTGAGCCGATCCGCGCCGCGCTTGATGCCCACCAGGAAGTCCTGCAAGGCCTCCGGCGGCAAGGAGGGCACATCCTCCAGCGCCAGGTCGGTGTAACCGCGGATATAGGTCAGCGGCGTGCGCAGCTCATGACTGAGCACGTTCACAATCTGCTGCTTGAGGCGGTCAAACTCCTGCTCTGCCGCATCACGGATGGCCCGCGCTCGCTTGAGACGCGCCTCAACCACCGTGAGCAGCTCATCGGGATTAAAAGGCTTGGCGATATAATCCTCGGCCCCCAGGCCCTTGCCTTTGATGATGTCCTCCGGTTCCGAGCGGGCGGTCAAAAACACAAAGGGGATCGCCACCCATTCCTGATGCGCACGCACCCGCTCGTAGAACTCAAAGCCATCCATGCGCGGCATCATCACATCCGCGATAATCAAATCGGGGCGTTGGGACTGCATCACCTCCAGGGCCTCCACCCCGTCCGTCGCCGTGAGCACCTGATAGCCCGCATCCAACAACAGGTCGCGCACAGCTTGCTGCAAAGCCCAATGGTCCTCAACGACCAGAATCGTGTGTTGCGTTTCCACAATCCCTCCTCACAAAATCCCCTGGTGAAAAAACTGTCGTCTGTACATGCAGAGCACTTTTATTTTAGCACACATGAGGAAAAAGCCACACAGATCCCCCACGAAACGCGCCCCTCTAGCCAAACAGCCAATCCAGCTTATAATAAAGCTCCGCGTGGCAACCAGACCGTCCTGGTCCGCGCGGCTCATCACCACACAAGGAGGCCTTTGATGCACAGCGTCAGCACGACCATGCCATCGCCCTTCGGGACGCTCACCCTGTACGCCACGGAGCAAGGCCTGTGCGCCGTAACCTTCGCGCGCGGGGACGAGGCCATCCGCCGTCACCTCAAGCGCTATGGCATCACAAGCATTGCCACCGGCAGCACCCCCATCCTGGACGCGGCACGCGCCTACCTGGAGGCCTACAGCGCCGGCGAAAACCCGCCTCTCACCTTTCCGCTGGACCTGCGCGGCACCGCCTTTCAACGCGCCGTCTGGCAAGCCCTGCTCACCATCCCCTACGGCGAGACGCGCGCCTACAGCGACATCGCCGCGCAAATCGAACGTCCGCGCGCCGTGCGCGCCGTCGGGCGCGCCATCGGCGCCAACCCCATCAGCCTCATCGTCCCCTGCCACCGCGTTGTCGGGCGCAACGGCGCTCTGGTCGGCTACGGCGGCGGCCTTGAGCTGAAACGCGCGCTGCTGGCCCTGGAACAGGGGGCCCGCCACCTTCCCCTGAACACCGACTCAACGCACTAAGGGCACCGGCAGCACCTCAATCTCGGTGAGCGGATAGGCCTCGCCTTCCCCCCAGGCCACGTACAGGGCGTACCGTCCGGGCGGGGTATGGGGATCAAGCTGGACATCGGCGTGCGTTTCCACCAGGGTCTGCGCATCCCAGGTGTCTGGGGGGTTTAGGATGAAGGGGTCCCGCGCGCGCGTGACGCTTGCGCCCCACACGCGCCCCTCAGCGTCGCGCAACGTGAAGGAGGGAGCGCCCTGAACCGTTACGGCGGCGCTGGTGCGTCCCCAGTAGCTCACCACGTGCAACCACGCCGCGGGCGGATGCAGGTAGAGGCTGATGGGCTCCAGGCGCGTCGTCTCCACCCGATACCCGCGAAGAACCAGACCATTGGTGAAGGTGTGCTGCGTTGCCTGCGCGTCAGCGGGCAGCACCGTGTGACGCCCGTTCAACACATACCCTGCCACAGTGATCTCGCCGCGCTGATCCGGTCCGCCGATGGGGTACAATTCCGTGATGAGCGGGTAGCGCGCCGACGCCACCTCCCGCAGGCGATACCCCGCGGCGACCACCTCATGATGGTGCAAAATCAGCCACAAGTGCCGGTACCCCTGGCGCTCCAGCCAGTCGAAATACGCCTCTGGCGCGTAAGGATCGCACACCGTGCCAGCAAAAGCCTCTGGATTGTACAGACCGGGCGCCATCCAGGCGTAATCTGTGCCCGGCTGATACGGCTCCCCCTCCGGCCCGTTGAGGCAATTGAAGGGCCACAACGACACATCCCCGTGGCCGTAACGCTCCGGCAGCAGGATCGCATAATCCACGAACACCAGCCCCACATCCTCCGCGCTGCCGTTGCGCTCCAGATACGCGGCGATGGCGCGCCAGTTGGGACGCTGGGCCAGCGGGTTCATCACGTCGCGGAGCAAGCACCAGTAGGGGAAAAGCAACACCAGCGCCAGTGCCCCCAGGCCGATCCAGCGGGCACGTCGCAGCAGCCAGGTCACCCCCAGCGCCAGCGCCAGCGTTAACAAGGGGAACATCGCGCTAAAGTACTTTGGCGAAAAGAAGGGCATCTGGAGCGAAATGGGGTAATAAATGAGCACCGGCAACACGACAGACGCCGTCAGCCACACGCCCACGCGCTGACGCACGCGCCACGCGAGCACCAGGCCCAGGCCGGTCAGTCCCACCAGTGCCAGCACCGCCCCACGCTGATACAGAGGGAGCCCGTCCCACCAGAAGCGCGCCCCATACTCCGCCATCAAGGCCAGTACGATCTTCCCCAAGGGCACGAACCCCTGCGTGCGATCGTGCACGATGTAAATGGGAAAAATACTCGCGATGAACACCAGGACGGGCAGGTAGAAGATCACCATCCCCGCCAGGCTCAGCACATACGTGCGCAGCACGCGCGGACGGTGACGCAATACCAGCAAGGTCGCCAGGGCCTGTGCCGCCACGGCAAACGCGCCGAAATAATGCGTGTACGCCAGTAAGTTGATGCTGACCAGGTAGGCTGTCCAGCGTTTCCAGCCGCCACGCCGTAACGCGCGCTCAAGCAGCAGCCAGGTCGAGGTCGCCAGCGCCATGTGGAGGGCGTACATTTTAGTTTCCTGCCCAAAATACACCGCGAAGGGCGCCATGGCCACCAGCAAAGCGCTAAGGTGCGCCGTGCGTGCGTCGAACCAATCGCGCGCCAGCCGCCACACCAGCGCCACCGTCGTCACCGAGGCCAGGGTGGAAAAGTAGCGCAGCGCAAAATCACTGGTGTGGCAGATCGCTTGCCAGAGCCACAACAGCAAGAAATACAGCGGCCCGTTGTGCTTGGGCTGGATGATGGTGTGCACGGCCTCCAGCAGCGGGCGATCCACGTACCAGGCAGCGTAAATCTCATCCACCCACAGGGGCTGAAGGGTAAGCGTACCGGTGCGCAAGACGTAGGCCACGCCCAGCGCCAGCAAGGGCCACACCAGGTCACGCCAGGGCCAGCGTTTCATGGCTGATACTCCTCGATACAGGTCAGCAGCGCAGCCTGCGCATCCTCTGCCCAGGCCGGCGCAGGTGGATTCAGGAGGAACGCGGCGACCTTCAGGTCCGCGTACAGATCCGTCCACGGCAAGAGCGTCGGCCAGCGGGACGCGAGGCGCTCCGTCATCTGGTGCTGGGGCGTGAGGGCCTGATCTTGATACAGCACCAACCACGCCACGTGGCCCCCTTCATCAGCCAAAGCCTGGAAAAATGGCTCTGGCGCGTAAGCCGAACACCCCCCGGACGGACACTCGAAAGCGATCACCCGTGCCGCGCCGTGGTAATAGTGTGCCACCAGGGGCGCGGCGAACCAGTTGTGGACGACGATGACGTCCCGGTCAGTGGTGCGCGCCTCCAGGCAGGTGGCCAGGGCGCGCCAGCGCGGACGTTGCACCAGCGGGTTGGTCAGGTCGCGCAGATCGGCCCAGGTGTAGAGCATCAACAGGGCACTTAGGGCGAGGGCACGCCAGGCGCGCGCGCGCAACGTCACCAGCCAGCCCAGGGTCAGGGTGAAAAAGGGTAAACCGGCGATGAAATAGCGTGCGTTGAACAGGGGCAGCCGGTACGAGAGGGGAAAATAGAGCAGCGCCGGCAGCCACGTCAGAGCCGTCGCCCACAGCGCGGCCTGGGGACGGCGCCGCAGCGCCAGCCCCAGACCCAGGGCCATCAGCGCAGCCAAGCCCAGGGGCATGTAACCTCCAAACCAGAGATGGCCAAAGCTCAGGCGCGGGCCGTAAATGGTCAGCAACTCGGCCAGCAACTGCGGCAGCGAGAGGAAGTTCTGTAACCCTACCGGCACGCCCATATTCGGAAATTCACGCAACAAAAAGAGGGCCACCGGCACGTAGGGCAAAACGGCGAGTAGCATGGTGAGTAGATAGGCGCGCAGCACGCGCGGACGGCGCCAGGCCGTCACGCAGGCCAGCACGCCCTGGGTGGCGATCGTAAAGACGCTGAAGAAATGGGCGTAGCCCATCAAATTAAAGAGGATCACGTAGCGCAGCCAGTTCTGCCAGCGATTGCGCCGCAGGGCACGCCATAGGGCCAGGCTGGAAAACACCGCCAGGGCCATGAAGAGGGCGTACATCTTGGCTTCCTGGGCGTAGTAGAGCGTGAGCGGCGCGCAGGCCAGCAGCAGGGTCGCCATGTGGGCAACCCGCGCGGGAGCCAGGTCGCGCGCCAGGCGCCAGGTCCCCGCCAACGCGGCCACCATCCACAGCAGCGATAGATAGCGCAAGGCGTACTCGCTGGTCCCGACCAGATGCCGCCATCCCCAAAGCAGCAGGAAAAACAACGGCCCGTTGTGCTCCGGGCGAATGATCACCTGCACGGCCTCGCGGAAGGGGCGGTCAATGTAGTGCAGGGCGTAAAACTCGTCTATCCAGAAATCCTGCTGGCCCAAAGTGAGGGCCGCCAGGGCGAAAAAGCCAGCGATGACCGCCAGAGGCAACCAGGCTTCAGCGCGGAGACGGGCGGAGGGCTTCATGACACGTCGTTGTACGTCCAATAGCGATTGGCGAAGAAGTTCCAAAACAGCACGATACCCACGGCCAGGGCCAGGGCCAGGTTCTTGCCCAGACGCTCCGCGCCCGCGCCCAGGGCGGGATAAACGGAAAGGGCCAACCGGGTCAAAGGCCGGTGCGTCAGGGTGATGATGGGCACGCGGATGACGATGCCGGTCAGGTTGACCAGGAAGAATTGCGCAAACTGCCGCACCAGGGGCTTAGAACGCGAATCGGGATAAGTCCAGTAGCGGTTCCAGATGAAGTTGCTGATAATCGCCAGGACGAAGGAGAGGCTACCTGCCAGCGCCGGCGCCAGGGCAGTGATCTGCGTCGCCGCCACGCCCAGAGCGACCAGGGCCTGCGCAAAGCGCGGCTCGCCCGCCAGAAGGGACTCCGCCGGCCCCAGCAGCAGGTTGTAAAAGCCGAAATCCACGCCGGCCCCAAAGGTGCCGACGACCAGGAACTTGCCAAAGCGCTCCAACTCGCGCCGATTGGTCTGCATCCAGGTTACGATTTTCTTCCGCACAGTCACCTCTCTTTCCAAAACGGGATTATAATCTGCCATGTCGGGATGTCAAAGGCGCAGCGTCCCACGGGCAGGATTGGCGGCGTAGAGACGTTGCGAGGCAACGTTTTTTATAGCCCCCTGTAGTCTCCCCTCAAGGGGGAAACAGGCCCCTGCGGTCCCATCAAGGGGGGCGGGCCCCCTGTAGTCCCCCCTCAAGGGGGGAACGGGCTCGCAGGCATCAAGCAAATGCACTCAGGTCCCATGCGATTGGGTAGCACCCATTGCGTTGCCCGATCCGCCTGGACGTTGCCGTTTGGCCTATAAAAAACAGCCCGTGAACAGGGTTAAAAGTCCGGTTTACCGGACGTATTTCGTAGCCTGGCGATTTATCGCCTGGCGGGCCAGGCAAAAAAAATTATGTTCTGTAAACAGATGGTTTCACGGAGCAAGTGTCATGCATCCCTTGATCGAACAAACCGGCATACGCCTGGAGGTGGCTCCAGAAAAAGCATCCACGGGCTGGAGCGAGGAAGAGCTCCAGCATGTGGCGCTTGTCCTGGAGCGATTTAGCGTGGCGCTGGGCGGACTCCCCGCCGTGCGCGCCCTGTTCAACGGCTTAACGCTGAGGCGCGTCCAGGCCGGGGCGGGCATCCATTACGCGGGCAAACGCCTCATCACCCTGGGGGATGGCCTGTTCCGCCAATACGGCATTCCCGCGCATCAGCTCTGGGGGCCGCGCGTGGCCATAGCGCATGAGCTGGGGCACTACTGGGACTGGCTCACAGCGCCATGGTGGATCCGCTGGTTGGGCGGAAATGGGCGCTGGGTGCGTGGCCTGGCCCTCATCGAACGCGCGGAGCCGGGCCCGACCTGGTGGGCACGCGAACGCGGCGCGGTCGAAAGCTGGGCGGAAACGGTTGCCGGATACCTTTTCCCCGAATACTTTGCCTTTTTGCGCGAAGAAGCCCCGGCGCGCGAAGTCATGGCCTGGACCAGCGCCAACGGGGATGTGATCTCCTTCCCAACCCTGGCCCCCTTGCATGCACTGTATGTCCGGCGCTGTTTTGACCAGGCGCGCCTGGGATCGTAAATCCCGAGAGGCTATCATGCATCACACTCCTTATTTTGAACTGCGCGAAACCCTGATCACGCCAGGCTGCCCCATCTGCGCCCTGGCGCACAAGGTCGTGCAACGAGCGCTGGAATCGCTGGCCTACGAATATGCCAATGACTATCAGATGCAGGCGCGCTTACGCACGGCGCGTGGCTTTTGCAACGAACATGCCTGGCAGCTCGCGGCACTGCCCGGGGCGGCTTTGGATGTGGCCATCTTGAGCCGGGCGGTGCTGATGGAAATGCAGGAAATCCTCAAGCGTCACTCCAGGGGGGAGAGCGCCCCCGTCTCGTTGTGGCAACGCCTGCGCACCGGTCAGTCTGGGGATAGCGCTGCCCTGGCCTCGGCCCTGGAGGCGCAAGGCCCTTGCCCACTGTGCGAAACGCGCACGGAAGCGGAAACGCAGTACCTGGGCCTGCTGTTGGAGCATCTGGACGAGCCGGAGATGCAGGCGGCCCTGGAACAGAGCGGCGGCCTGTGCTGGCCGCATCTGCGCCAGGCCCTGCATCTGCCGCAAACACCTCACGTCGCAACCCTCCTTAGCATTCAGGAACGCTGCACCGCGCGCCTGATCGAGGAGTTAAACGAGCTGATCCGCAAATACGATTACCGCTTCACTCACGAAGAGCCAGGAGCAGAACGGGGTAGCTGGTTGCGCGCCAATGCGCTTATCTCGGGCAGCAAAGGGTTATGGTGAGATACTACTGCCCGTCCTGCTGGGCTGAAATTCCAGGAGGGCTTGAGGTGTGCCCGCACTGCCAGGCGGATCTGCGCGAGTCCGCCGGCGACGTCGTCGAACGGTACATTGCCGCCCTTAACCATCCGGTGCTGGATCGCGCCGGTCTGGCCTGCGCCATGCTGGCGGAACTGGGCGACGCGCGCGCCGTCGCACCGCTCATCGCCCTCATCGAACGCCGCCCGCGCTCGTTTGATTTGCTATGCAGCGCCGTTGAGAGCCTGAGCAAGCTTCATGCGGTGGAAGCCATCCCCGCCCTGGAGGCGCTGTTGCGTGACGAGACGGCGATGATTCCCGCGCGCATGAGCGCCCTCACGGCGCTGGTCAGTTTTGGTGGCGCAACGGCTCAAGCCGCGCTGGCCTGGGCGGAAACATGTAATCGCCCGGCCCTGCGCAACCTGGCGGCAGCGCTGCGTCAAAAGGGCAGCGCCGACCAGGCCTGAGCGACCTGCGGCTGAAGGGTTGCCTCGAACGTTGCCCCTTCTTCCCCACCCCCTAATTGCCACTGCACAACAGCCCAGGGCGGGACGGAAAGGATGTGCTGCGCCTTGAGCCGGGCACGCGGATAGAGTCCCACGCTCCAACCGTAGGCGGCGCCTTTGGCACGCGCTTCGCCGACGTGCACGACAAGGCGCGGCGTGAGCGCCAGCACGCTGCCGGGCAGGCGCACGCGCCCCAGGAAGCCCGTCAGCCGCGGTTGCAGGACGTAATCCACCAAAGGCTCATCCGGCGGCAGGGCGTACAGCTCCAAACCGTTTTTGAGCTTGAAATTCTGCATTTCAAGGCGTTGTAACAGGGCATGAGTACGCGCGTCCCGCCCAGGGCCGGGACCACCCAGCATAGCGCTGACGAGGGCCTGCAAGGGCTGGTGCAGGTGGCGCTCTCCAATGGTGTTGTACTCGATCAAGAGAGGCTCCGTGCCCGGCGCGTAAATGTCCAGGCGCCCGTAAAGGAGTACCAACATGTGCCGTAGCGCCAGGATGTGTGCGGCGTTCACAAAACGCGCCTTCACGGGTGCGCCATCCTCAAGGTGGAGCAGGCCGTTCGCCGTGAACACCAGGGCCTGGGCGGGAACCCGTCCGCGACGCAGCAGGCTCATGGTGTGCGGGGGGAGATAGAGCACGAGCTGTGGCTCCAGCGGCACCGGATGGGCACGAGCTGCCGCCTTTTGCCAGGTCGGCGGCAGCTCGTCCAGGGTAATGGGATGAGGGATCTCGCGCGACACAGGCTACTCGAAAAGCGGTACCACAAACAAGGTGAGGGTGATCAGGGAGATGAGCACCGTCAGCGTGATGGCGAGGACATTCTGCCAGCGCCGGTTCACCCAGGCGCGCATGACGCGGCGATCGTTCACCAGCCTGATGACCAACACGAGCAAGACGGGCAACAGAATGGCGTTCATGGATTGCGAGAGCATCATCACCCGGAAAAGCGGCAACTCAGGGATGAGGACCACCAGAACGCTGATGATGATGAAGCCCAGATAAATGCCGTAGAAGATAGGGGCATCTTCAAATTTGTGATTGAGGCCCCGCTCCCAACCGAAAGCTTCGCAGACGGCGTAAGCTGTCGCCAGGGGCAGAACCGAAGCGGCGAGTAGCGAGGCGCCCAACATGCCGATGGTGAAGAGGTAACGGGCGTTGTCACCGGCCAGCGGGGCCAGAGCCTGCGCCGCCTGTTCCGCCGTATCCACGCTGATGCCCGCCAGGAAAAGGGTGGCCGCGGTGGTAATAATAATGAAGGCCGAGACCACGTTGCCCCACGAGGCCCCCACCATAACATCCATGCGCGTCATTGGATACTCCTCCATGTGAATGCCTTTATCCGCTACCGAGGCCTGCATGTAAAAAATGCCCCAGGGCGTGATAGTGGTGCCAATGGTCGCCAGCAGAATGAGAATGTACTCAGTATTGGGCAGGAAGTTTGGCACGACCAGATTGCGCGCCACCTCGCCCCAGTTCGGTTTGACGATGAAAGCCGTTGCCACGTAGCTCAACGAGGCCAGGCACAAAATCAGGAGCACTTTTTCAACGCGATCGTACGATCCGCGCAGCACCAGGAAGCCGACCGCCAGCGCCGCCAGGGGCACTGTGATGTAGCGGCTGATGCCTAACAGCTCCGTGCTGGCTGCCACACCGGCGAATTGCGCCAGGGTGGTGCCCAGATTGCCAATGAGCAGGCAGAGCATGGCAAAAGCGGTAATGCGCACGCCAAAGCGTTCGCGGATGAGATCGGCAGCGCCTTTACCGGTCACCGCGCCCATGCGCGCGGCCATTTCCTGCACAATCACTTCGCCCAAGGTGATGAAAAGAACGACCCACAGGAAGCGATACCCGTAACGAGAGCCGGCCATCGAGTAGGTGGCGATGCCCGGCGCGTCATTATCCGCGCTGGCGGTGATGAGGCCCGGTCCAAGAATCGAAAGGTACAGCAGCAGCCGCTTCAGGCCGCTGGGTAAACGCAACACCTTTTTCACCATATCGTCCCCTCCATGCTCCCTGGTTTAGCCTAGAAGAAACGAGGCAGGCGCTTCTTCCATGCCGTCGGCAGAATGGCGTCAATGGCATCATCCACGGTCACGATGCCCAGCAGCTCCTGCGTATCTGGATTCACCACGGGCACAGCAAGCAAATCGTACTTGGCCATGAGGTAAGCCACATCTTCTTGTTTATCAAACGGAGAAACGCTGATGGGCTCATCCTCAATCCAGGCATCCAGCTCCGCATCAGGCGGCGCCATCACCAGGTCGCGCAGACTGATGACCCCGCGCAGCCGATGATCGGCGTCCACCAGGTACACGTAGTACATGGCCTCGTCTTCCTGGGCATCCTCGGAGTGGCGCAAGTAATCCAGCAATTCATGCGCGCGCAAGCCGATGGGCGCATGCGCAAATTCGGTGGTCATGATACCGCCTGCGGAGTCCTCCGGATAGGCCAGGAGGGCGCGCACCTCCGCGGCGTCGTCATCCTCCATCAGCTCCAGCAGTTGTTCGCTGGTCTCATCGGGCAGGTCGGCGAGCAGGTCCGCCGCTTCATCAGGCCCCATCTCCTCCAGAATATCCGCCGCCCGTTCGGGCGCCATTTGGGAGAGGATCGCCACCTGCACATCGGCAGGGCTTTCTTCCAGAGCATCGGCCAGTTCGGCATTGCTGAACGATTGGAGCAGCGCCTCGCTGGTTGGCTGATCCAGGTCGCTCAAGATGGCAGCAATGTCGGCGGGAGGAAGTTGCACGATGCGGTCGCGCGAAACTTTCAGACGCAAGGGTTCATCCTGAAGCGGCGCCACATCTTCCCAGGGAATGACGCGCGTCTTGAGGGGCTTACCTAACAAACGCGCTACCCCGCGCCCCAGGCGCTCAATGCCCAGGCGCCGCAACAACCCGATGGGGCCCACGTCCACGCCCGTCAGGGTGTAGCGCGTCCCCACCCGCGCCAGTTGCAGATCGTTCACGCGCACGACGCGGCGCCCGTCCGTATCCACGATCTGGCGGTCGAGAATGCGATCCACCAGCCACAGCTCCTCGCCGGTCGGCTGGTAGGAGGTGTGTTTCTCCAGGGGGACGTTCAAGGTGATCGCCGGATAGAGCGCGCTGATCTCATCGGCGGGGATAAAATCCTGTTCGCCATGCGGGGTGCGCACAACCAGAGCGACAACGGGCGGGAAGGGCTTTTCGGGTGAGCCCACCAGCAGATCAATACACCGGCCCACAGGCTGGCTCCAGGCATCCCAGACCTGCTTACCCTGAATTTGACTGACGTACAACATGGCCGCCTCCTTGCACGTAGGATTGAGTGAATGGCTAAAAGACGCGCAACAGGCCACGGCGCGCTACCGTGGCCTGCAGAGGGGCCAACACCAAACGCGCCGGGGCTAATGCGCCTTCGTACTTAAAGGATCGCCTGTTTCAAAAGAGTTTGTTTCTTCCATAGCTCCCATCAACTTTTTCGCATCCAAAAGTCATTCAATCGCTATGAGTAAGCAGTTACATCTAAAACATAATAAGGCCCCACACCAGTATGGCCCTATCCGATACGCAGATGTTTACGCGCTACGCAGATACGGAGCCCCAGAGGTTACGCGGACTCCACCCTCTGCACGTCCAACGATGGTGTAAGCATGGCACGCTCTCAACAATGTATACCAAACGCCAGGTTTGTCAATCCAGGTGGAACAAACAAGGCCCGGATCACCGGGCCTTTGGGAGTGCCGAGGGCCGGAATCGAACCGGCGACACAGGGATTTTCAGTCCCCTGCTCTACCGGACTGAGCTACCTCGGCAACGCAGCGGATTGTACCCGAAGGCTGAAATTTGTCAAGCGGCAAAAGGGCTAAGCCGGCAATTGAATGTAAAAATGACTGCCCGGGCAGCGCTCCTCGTCGTAACCGGAACTTTCCACCCAGATCACGCCTTTATGCGCCTCGACGATGCCTTTGACAATGGCCAATCCCAGGCCAGGCCCGCCCGCCTTGAATTGCGTGCGCCCCGACGAGTGCAACGCCACCTCGCCGGTCTGATAGAACTTCAGGAAGATCAGCTCCTGCTCTTCCGGCGCAATGCCGATGCCCGTATCGTGGATGCCAAGCTCGATCGCCTCTCGGCCCAAACGCGACTCCGCGGCAGGCACCCGCCTTCCTTCCACCCAAATCTTGCCGCCATCGGGCGTGTACTTGATGGCGTTGATGAGCAGATGCTGTAAAGCCTTGCGCAACATCTCGCCATCGCCCATCACCACCAGCTCCGGCGTGGCCCAGCTAAAACTGAGCTGCAGGCGGCGCTCTTGCAGCGGGGTGCGCAGCGTCTCTCCCACCTGGCGCGCAATCATGGGCAGGTCAACCGGTTGCACCTTCATATCCTCGGCCAGCGTTTCCACCTTGATCATGTCCAGCATGCTGTTGACGATCTCATGCAAACGCTGCGCCCCCTTGTGAATGCCCTCGGCCAGTTGCTGTTGATAGGGTAAGGCTTTGAGCGCCTGATCTTGCGCCAGCATCTGGGCGTAGCCCTGCAGCACCGTCAGGGGCGTGCGCAGCTCGTGCGCCACCACCCCGATAAAATCCGTCTTGGCCCGGTCCAGGCGTTCCAGTTTGTTATAGGCTTCCTGCAGGGCCTGGGTCCGCTCGGCCACCATGCTCTCCAATTTTTCGTTGAAGATGAGGAGATCGTTGTACAGGCGCGCGTTGGCGATGGTCACCGCTGCCTGCCCGCCAAACGTGACGGCCAACTTCACCTCATCCTCGGTGAAGGGTTTGGCTTCCTCACGGGCCAGGGAAAGCATGCCGATGACCGTGTCCGAATGCACCAGCGGGATGCCGATCCACGAACGCGCCTGGGGCAAGCCCTCCAGGCTCTGCCAGTCGTAGCGACCGCTCACATCCTCCAGCAACAGGGGCCGGTGTGAGCGGCGGATCTTATCGAACACGTCATTTTCGCGGATGGGAACGCGAATGTCCTTCAGCGTAATGTAGGGCGGAAAACCGCGGAAGGCGACGGCCTGCAAGGTGTCATCCGGCTGGCGCAGCAGGACCGCCGCGCGGTCGTGCGGGACGATCTCCGCCAGCTCCTGGAGGATCAGGTTTAACACCTCGGAGAAATCCAGGGTGCGCGAAAGCGCGCGCACGACCTCGTAAAGAGTCTCGGCCAGCAAGCGGCGCGCTTTTTCAGAGTGATACAGGGAAGCGTTGTGCAAAGCGATCGCCACCTGGTTGGCCAGCAGCTCCATCACGGGAATGTCCTGCAGACGAAACGCGCCAGGTCGCTCACACTGAATGTCCAGCACCCCCAACAACACATCCCCCATCAGCAGCGGCAGGGCCAGTTCGGAGCGCGTGTTGGGCACCCAATCCGTGTAGAAATAGTGCGGATCGGTGAGCACATCATTGGTCAAATAGGGGCGGCGTTGCGTCGCCGTCCAGCCGATGATGCTGTGAGGATCTTTCGGCACGCGCCACTCGCGTTCCACCAGCTCGCGCGCGTTGTACCCCGTCGCCGCCCGTGCGACCAGCGCCTCGCCCGTGGGATCGAGCAGAAAAATGCCCACAAAATAGAAGCCGTAGCGCTCCTTGATGAGCATGACCACGGCGTTCAACAGCGCGTCCACGTCAATGATGGAGGTGATCTGCTGCCCCACCCCGATGCTGGTCTCCAGTTCGACGGCGCGCCGCTGCAACTCCGCCTTCTGGAGGCGATCCTGAATCCGCAAGCGCTCCAGGCGCGCCAGGGAGGAGCGCCGTGCCGAAAAGGCGATCGCCGAGACCGCCAGGCTGGAGATCAAGGCGAAGCCAAAATGGACCCACGAGGGATGCGGCGGGGACAGCAGCGCCACGGCCAGCCATCCACCCAGACACAGACCGTAAGCGATCAGCAGCCACGTCCGCGAGAGAAAGAGCAAACCGGCAGCGATGATCAACAGGATGATGTTCGTCGTCTGCAACGGATCCGCGGTTAGCCACAGATGGAGCAGGCTATTCAGCAACACCAGACAAACCGCGCCCAGCCCCAGGGGATTGACCCAGGACAGTGGGACGGTGACACGGCGCAGGTAAACATGCCAGCCCAGGAAAAGCAGCGCCGAGGCTACAGCCACGCCGGTCATCACCCATTTAATGGCCGGTGGCAGCACCAGGATATGCCCCAGCGCCAGCACCCCGTAAAGCACGCCCAGTCCCAGCGCGACCGGGCGCAAGGCGTCGCGCATCAAGGCCAGCAAGGCCTGTTCGACTTCGGCCTCATCCACCTCGAAACTCGTCTGCAATCGCGGCGCTATCGCATTGGGTATCACGTTTTTTTACCCTCCACCCCCGCATCCTGCGCGGGATGTGTGATCTTGAACCGCAAGACACAAACAGCTTCGCCCCTAGCGGGAAGAGCGTCTCGAGACGTCATCCTTGTGGGCGGCCGCCTCCAGATCACGCGCCGAAAAGCTCTCCGGCAGCAACTCTCCCAGCGTCATCTCGCGCACCCGCCCGGAGGCATCCACCAGCAAGACGATCATCGTCTCATCCCCGAACTCACGCAGCACCTGACGGCAAGCGCCGCAAGGGCTGCCGCCATTTTCGGTGGACACGGCCACCGCCTGTACACGGCGCTCACCCTCAGAGACGGCCTTAAACACCGCCACACGTTCCGCGCACAGCCCCAGGGGATACACCGCATTTTCCACGTTACACCCACTGAATACCTGGCCGCTCTCCATGAGCACCGCCGCGCCGACGTGATAATGAGAGTAAGGGGCATAGGCACGTTCGCGGGCGGCAGCCGCCCGCGAAAGCAACACTTCATACTGTTCCGGCGTGAGCTTACTCATTCCTCCACCTCTTCGTCCTCTGCCGGGGCAACCGGCGCAATCGCTCGCACTTTCCGAATGCGGCGGCCCACAACTTCCACCACCTCAAAGATCACATTCTCGTACTCCAAACGTTCCCCTACGGCGGGAATGTGGCCCAACTGGTTGTAGATAAACCCGCCCAGCGAATCCACCTCCTCCAGCGGTAAGGGGATGGCCAGCAGCTCCTGCACATCGTCCAGGGGGATGCGCGCATCAAAGAGATAGCCATCCGCTTCGCTCACGACTTCCGGCTCCTCAGTATCGTATTCGTCCTGTATTTCGCCGACGATCTCTTCGACAATATCCTCCAGCGAGATCAAGCCAGCTACGCCGCCATACTCATCCACCACGATCGCCAGTTGGAGCTTTTTCTGCTGCATTTCGTGCAGCAATGTATCCAGGCGTTTGGATTCGGGGATGAAATAAGCCGGACGTAAGACCTGACGCAAAGCAGGCAGTGAATGGCCTAAGACCACCTGGAAGAGAATGTCCTTAATGTACAAAACCCCGATGATGTTATCAATCGTATCCTCATACACCGGGATGCGGGAATGGCCACTGCGCACGATCAGCTCCAGCGCTTCTTCCCACGGCGTATCCGCCTCCAGAGCCACAATATCAATGCGCGGCACCATCACCTCGCGCGTCAGGGTATCCCCCAGGCGGAAAATGGAGTCTATCATTTCCCGCTCATCCTGCTCGATGAGGCCGCTTTGCTCACCCGCGGAGAGCAGGGTCTTAATCTCATCCTCGGTCACCAGGTACTGACGCGACAAAGCCCCGGCACCCAACACGGACAGCACCAGCCGGCCCAACAGCAAGGCGGGGGCGACCAATACCTTCCCCACCCCACCCAGGATCCGCCCCCAGGTGAGCAGGCTTTCCGTGCTTTCAACCGAACGCCCATGCGTCAGGGTTTCAGGCACGAGCAGGCCCAGCGCGACATTCAGGGTCAACAAGAGCCAGCCGAAAAGGACTATCACCCCCCAGCGCCAGGGCGTGTCTCCTGTCGCGGGCAACGCGGCCAACAGACGCGGCAGCAAATGTGCGAGGCCCAGATAGAAGTAAAGGCCCATGCATAGGGCCATCATCCCATCCAGCACCATGCTCAGGCGGGTGGGGTCAAAGGCCAGGGACGCTTCACGCTTGTCGCGCGGGTAGCGAAGCACCAGGGTGCGCATCCAGATCACCAGCGCCTGCCCCGCCAGCAGAAAAAGCATGCCCCATAACTGACCCGTGTCCAAGCACTACTCCTCATCATCCTCTTGCGGTGTCGACGGCTGCGACTTGACCCGCGCCGGGACGCCGTAAGCGACCGCGCCGGCGGGAATATCATGCGTCACCACGGAACCGGCGCCGGTTTTCGCCCCCGCGCCAATGCGCACCGGCGCGACCAGCATCGTGTCCGAGCCGATGAAGGCCCCCTCTTCCACCACCGTGCGATGTTTGCGCACGCCGTCGTAGTTGCAGGTGATGGTCCCCGCGCCGATGTTGACGTTCGGCCCGATTTCCGCATCCCCCAGGTAGCTGAAGTGCCCCATCTTGGCCCCCGGTCCCAGGGTGCTGTTCTTCATCTCCCCAAAGTTGCCCATATGCGCCCCCACGCACAGGCGCGAGCCTTTGCGCAGGTGGCCAAACGGGCCAATGTTGCTCTCGTCCTCCATCACCGCTTCTTCCAGTACGGAAGCGGTGACGCGGCAGCGATTGCCGATGGTGCAATCCACAATGTAACTGTTGGGGCCAATTTCACATTCCGCGCCAATCGTGGTCTTGCCCAGGATGTGCGTATTGGGCAAAATTACCGTATCCGGGGCGATGGTGACTCCCGGCCCGATGTAGGTCGTCGCCGGGTCTTCGATCGTCACGCCGGCCAGCATCCAGGCGGTGTTGATGCGCTCGCGCATCACGGCTGCCGCCAGGGCCAGATCGGCGCGCGTGTTGATGCCCAGCCCCTCGCTCGCATCCTCCAGCATCAGGCCCACAACCCGCAGCCCATCCTGCACCGCCAGGGCGACCAGATCGGTGAGATAGTACTCGCCTTTGGTGGCGCTGGGCGTGAGGCGGGTCAGCGCATCCCACAGGAAGTCCGCGCGGAAGGCATAGACGCCCGTGTTCAATTCGGTAATGCGGCGCTGTTCCGGCGTGGCCTCGTGATCCTCGACGATAGCAAGCACGTCCCCCTGCGGGCCGCGCACGATGCGCCCAAAGCTGCGCGGATCGGGGCGCTCGACCGTGAGCACCGTCAGCGCCGCTTGCTGCTCCTCATGATAGCGGCAGAGGGCCTGCAGCGTCTCCACACGCAACAGCGGCATGTCGCCGGAGAGCACCAGCACCTGCTCCGCCTCGCCGCGCAGGAGAGGTGCCGCCTGCAACACGGCGTGACCGGTCCCCAGGCGCTCTTGCTGCACGACGCAGCGCGCCCGCGGCCCCACTTTAGCGGCAATTTCGGCCTCGGTTTCCGGCCCCACCACCAGAACAGGGGCCGTTTCCGCAACCGCATAAGCCATATCCAACACATAATCCAGCATGGGACGCCCATTCAAAGGATGCAGCACTTTCGGGCGCGCGGACTTGAAGCGCGTGCTTTTGCCCGCGGCCATAATAATCGTCACCCAACGTGGCATAGCCCCTCCAGGTCCTTCTTCCAGGATGTAGTGAAGGGGATTATAGCATAGCGGAAAGGAAGCGCAAAACTCGACGCCTTAAACGGATTTCAGCGCAGAACAGCCCCGGCTTTCACGCCAGGTCCCCATGGTCCTCCAGGCTGGCGCGAAAGATGGCCTGTAACTCCTGCGTCAGTGGGTCCTCGCCACGCCGCAACGGATTGAGCGGATCGGTGCTCCAATGAGCGGGGTTGAGCTGGATGAAGGTCTGCACGGCGTGCAACACAAAGGCATCGCGGATGGGGTGCTCAAAGGGGCGAGATTGCCACAAGACCGCGCTTTGCAGGCCCTGCATGACGTTGAAACGCCGGGTCGTCACGCGCATAAAACCGCGCACAATATCCATCACCGAGGCGAGCGCGCCGGGCTGCGCTTCGCCAACCACCCAGATCACCCCATGCAGGTGATTGGGCATGATGACCAGTTCCTGCTCATCCAGGCGCACGTAGGGACGCAGCTCGACTGTGCGGAACCACTCCGCGCGCAGCGCCTCGCCCCATACCGTGAGCGCCGCCCGTCCCTCCTGGATGCGCGCCAGGGGTGGCACGTCCGCCACCGCGACCAGGGTCACGAAATACGCACCGGGCTTGATGGGTGTGCGCGGTAAGGTCATGCTGAAACTCCGCGACAGGATATGATGGGCCACCAGCGCTCATGAACACCGGCGCCCCCTGCTCCCAGTATAGCATAAAGTCATGCGCCAGAAAGCTCAAGTTGTGGTACAATAGGCCGCGATAAGCAGGAGGGGATGCATGGAAAACGGAAAAGCTATTTATCTTACACCGGCGGGAAAAGCGGCCCTGGAGGCCGAGTTGGCGGAGCTGATTAACGTCAAGCGCCCGGAACTGGCCGCGCGCCTGCATGCGGCCATCAAGCAGGGCGACCTTTCGGAAAATGCGGATTACGCCGCAGCCAAGGAAGAACAGGGCTTCCTGGAGGGGCGCATCCAGGAGATCCAGGCCATTCTGCGCCAGGCGCAGATCATCGCCGACGCCGGGCACAATGATGGCACCGTGAAGATCGGCAGCACCGTGCGCCTGGTCGAGGATGGGTACGAGGACGAAGTCGAGGAGTACCGCATCGTCGGCCCGGTCGAGGCGGATCCGAGCCGCGGTTTCATCTCCTACGCTTCCCCGTTGGGGGAGGCCTTGCTGGGCCACAAGAAGGGCGAGGTGGTGATTTACCGCGCGCCGGCCGGCACGATCCGCTTCCGCATCCTGGACGTGGCCTGACGGTAACTGCCTACTCATAGCGATTGAAATCGCCTCTGATGGGCTTATAGCCTGGCGTCCCTGACCCCCCTGTAGTCCCTAAAAAGGGGGGACGGTGACCCGCTAAGATGAGCGGATACCCGAAGCGCAGCGAGGGGGCGGTCGCCCGGCGCGCAGTGCCCTGCAGGGGCGGTTTTAACCGCTAGCCAATAAACCTCGGTGAGCAGTTACAAATTTTAAAAATCTTTGTGGCTTTGTGTGAACTTCTTAAGCCGATGAAACAAGGTAGGTAGTTACGCCTGACGTCTTAAACACACGCCACAACACGCCCCGCTTTTGGCGGGGCGTGTTGCTTTGAGGCAGAAGGCGCGCTCCCCGGTTACGCCACGCGACGCAGGCGGCGGCCCCACGCGACCAATCCCGCCGCCAGGAGCACAATCATCAACACCAGAATGAGCAGCTCATCCGCCACATCGCGCCAGCCGGCGCCGGCTTGGGCCACATCCAGCACGGGTTGCACCAGGTAGTAGGTGGGGAAGAAGCGCGCGAGCTGTTGCGGCAGCTCTGGGAACATCTTGATGAGCGCCGGCGCGTACAGCAGAATGCCCATGCTCTTGAGGGTGGCGAAGAGACTGTTGAGATCGCCCAACAAAGAGCCCAACAAGACCCCGCATTCCGCCGCGAACACCGCGCCCAGCGTCACCAGGATGAAGAGCAGCACGGGGTTTCCCCCCCACGCCTGGTTGATGAAAAGGGTCACGCACGCCATCAGGACGCTGACGAAAACCCCCATCAGGCCCTTGGCCAGGTAGATCTCGGTCAACAAAGTGGGCGTGACGTAAAGAGCTTCCAGCGTGCGGTGTTGCTTCTCCAGCACGAGCGAGGAGGCGGGGAACATCAGGCCGCCGAACATGACGCTCATCAGCACCAGCAACGGCAGGAGCCTCTGCTGCCAGGAGAGAGGCGCTGTTTCGCCCAGCACCTGTTCGGTGAGCGAGACCGGCGCCTGCTGCCCGGCCACGTCACGTAACCAGTCCGCCACCAGGGCGACAATGGTCACGCGGTGCTTGAGCAAACTCTCGCCCCATACGTACACTTTCAGGGATGTGGTTTCACGCGCCAGCAACGCCGCATCGAAATCCAGCGGCAAGACCAGGCCGACATCCACTTTGCCACGCGCCACCGCATCGTGTAAGGCGGCGCTGCTCTCATAGAGCTTGACTTTGATGGCGGAGGTGGCCAAAGCGGCGGCCGTCACCTGCGAGTGGCCCATGTCAACCACCCCTAACCGCGCCTGACCGGAAAAGAGCTCGCCAAACACCGACGAGACCACCAGACTGAGCACAACGGGCATCACCACGGCGAAAATCAAAACAAAGTTGCGTGGCCCCTGCCCCACTTCTTTGTACAAGAGGATGGCAACTCGCTTCGCGTTCACGGCTGTAACCTCCGACGTAGTGCAAACACGCCCAGCACGAACAAGCCCGCAGCCGAAAGGGCCAGCAGCGCCAGGTTGCCCGCCACGTCGCCCCACGTGGCGCCGAAATTCATGACCCGATGCACTGTGTCCACCAGGTAGTAGGACGGGATGAAGCGGCTCCACGGCGTGGAAAGCCCCGGCAAAAGCACGGTGAAGCCCGGCAGCAGCAGGATGAGCAGCCCCATCATGCCCCACCCCAGCACCGAGAGCATATCACGCCCCACCGCTGCGACCAGGAAGGCCGCGCCGGTGATGAGCAGGGCCCCCAACAGCAGGCTCACGGTCAGGAGTAGCGGCTGCGCGCTCAGCCCGCCCACGACCAGCATGAGGAGCATGGCCTGGGCAAAGGCGAAGGTGGTGCCAAAGAGCGTTTTGGAGAGGAAAAAGCCCTCGACGGTGAGCGGGGTGACCAGCAGGGCCTGCGCGGTGCGCGCTTCGATCTCCGCGCTGATCAGGTTGGCCAGCCCTATGCATTCGATCATCAAGATGATGACCGCAAAGAGCGGCAGGGTGCGCTGACGCGGCGTGAGCGGCGTTTCGGCCAGGTCCGGCCCCAGCACCTCAAGCTGGGATTCGAGGGACAGGGTCTGCCCCGTCAAGGAGAAGATGAGTTCGTCCAGGACCACCGCGTAGATGGTGCGGTACTCAGGGGGTAGATCGGCGGCGATGTAGAGCGTGACCGGTACCAGCTCGCCTCGGCGCAGGCGCTCCAGGGCGTCCGCGGGGAAGGCGTAGCCCGCGGGGATGGTGCCATCCAGGACGGCCTGGCGCAGGTCAGCCTCAGAGGCGGCGGGATACCAGGCCACGCCTTCCGACTCGAGCCGCGCCTCCAGAGCCGTGGGCAGGCCCGGCCAGTACAATCCGAGTTCCAGGCGCGATTCCAGTTGCGCCGGCATGAGGAAGTAGATCACGCCGAAGGCGACCAGGCCCAGCACTGTGACCACGCCAAAGAAGCGGTTTGAGAAGTAGAGCAGGAAGTCCTTGCGCAGCAATGCGCCCAAAGCCTGGGTTTTCATACCAGCCCTCGCCCCGTCACGCGGATGAAGATGTCCTCCAGCGTCGCCTCCTCGCTGTGGAGCGTGATCACCTGCCCTGCCGCGAAGAGGGCCTGCAATTGCTGTTCGGTATCCGGCTGATCAAGCGGCACCTCGCGCGTGGCTTTCGTGCCGTCGGGCAGGCGCACTTGCGCGCGCAGCACGCGCTTGCCGTAGGTCTGCTTGAGCGCTTCGGGCGTGTCCAGCGCCACAATGCGGCCCTGGTTGATGAAGGCCACGCGGTCGCAGAGCTTATCCGCCTCATACATGTCGTGCGTGGTGAGGAAGACGGTCGCACCGCGCGCCCGTTCTTCGAGGATGAGCTGCCGGATCATCTGCGCGGAGGTCGGATCCAGCCCCTCCGTAGGCTCATCCAGGAACAGAATCTGCGGGCGGTTGACCAGGGCACGGGCAATCATCAGGCGCTGCTTCATGCCTTTGGAAAAGCGCTCAACGCGCTCCCGCTCGCGCCCTTCCAGCCCGACCCGCTTGAGCAAGGTCATGGCATCAAAATCGCGCACACCAAACAGCGCGGCAAAGAGTCGGAGATTTTCCAACGCCGAGAGTTGCTCGTAAAGGTTGGTGATCTCAAAGCACACGCCGATGCGCGCCTGTACCTGCTTGGGGGAACGCGCCACATCTACCCCCAGGAGCATGGCACGTCCAGCCTGGGGAATCAATTGACCGGTGAGCATCTTCACGGTTGTGGACTTGCCTGCCCCGTTTGGGCCGAGGAAGCCCAGGATTTCCCCCTCCGCCACCTCAAAGCTGATGTGATCTACCGCCAGGTGGCTGTTGTAACTGTACGTCAAAGATTCGGCTACAATTGCTGCTTCGGCCATATCGCACCTCATACCAGGAAGTTAACCATGCTAATTATAGCATGAACCACAAACTCGATATCCTTTTCGCGTAACTATTCAGCCGTAGCGATTGAAATCGTCTCTGATGGGTTTACAGCCTGGCGTCCCTGCCTCCTGGTCCTCCCTAAAGGGGGGACGGCTCCCATGGGCATCAAGCTAACGCACCCTGGCCTGGAGTAAATTGCCCATCGTCCAGGGAACGCGGACGTCCGTCCGCACAAACCTGGGAACGCGGACGTCCCGTCCGCACAGCCCCTGGAGATGCGGAAGCCTCTTCTGTTCCATGCGTATCAAGCAGGGGACGGGGCTTGCCCCCCGCTCCACAGGCATCAATTTCAGGCTGATTGTGCGACCCTGATCACGGGGGGTTTTTGTAGCGCATGAGGCGCGGCGACGCTGCGTATCGGGCGTGGCGTAGGGGCGCAGCGACGCTGCGCCCCTACTGCCCGTGGATGGATTTTAAAAATACTGGTGTCCTGGTGGCTTTGTGTGAATTTCTTAAGCGGAAAAATCTCCCGAAAATGCTTGACACCGCACCTCATTGGGTGTATGATGAATTGTATGTTTTTTCCAAACTGGCACCAAGAAAGAAAAGGAGGTACACCTATGACACACGAACTGGTTTTACGCGCAAAGGAAGATCGCATCAAATTCATCAGCCTTCAATTCACGGACATCCTTGGCACCATCAAAAGCGTCACCATCCCCGCGGACCAACTTGAAGGTGCTCTGGAAAACAATGTCTGGTTTGACGGATCTTCCGTCCAGGGCTTTGCCCGCATCTACGAGAGCGACCGCGTGCTGGTGCTCGATCCGGACACCTACCGTGTGCTGCCCTGGAGCATACCCGAACGGCGGCGCGCCCGCATCCTGTGCGACATCTACGAGGCGGATGGCACCCCCTCCCCCAGTGATGCGCGTGGGCTGCTCAAGCGCATGCTCGCCGAGGCGCGACAGCGCGGCATCGTCTACAACACCGGGCCGGAACTGGAGTTCTTCCTGTTCAAACGCGATAGCAACGGCCAGGCCCTGAAGCCCGTCCCGCATGATGTCGCCGGTTACTTCGACTTCTCGCCGCGCGACGAGGCGCAACAGGTGCGCAGTGAAATCGTGCTGGCCCTGCAGGCCATGGGCATCATGGTCGAAGCCAGCCATCACGAAGTCGCCCCCGGACAACACGAGATTGACTTCCGCTACGCCGACGCCCTCACCAGCGCGGACAACGCCGTCACGCTCAAGTACACCGTGCGCGCCATCGCCAACAGCTTCAACCTGTGCGCCAGCTTCATGCCCAAGCCCATCTTCGGCGTCAACGGCTCCGGCATGCACGTCCACCAGAGCCTCTCTGACCTGGAGGGCAAAAACCTGTTCTTTGATGCAAACGACCCATACCACCTCTCGCCGATCGCGTATCACTTCATCGCCGGGCAGCTCCATCACGCGCGCGGCATGTCCGCCGTCCTTTCGCCCACGGTGAACAGCTACAAGCGCCTCACGCCGGGCTATGAGGCCCCTGTCTATGTCTGCTGGGCCACGCGCAACCGCTCCGCGCTGATCCGCGTGCCCGCCGTGACACCGGGCCACACCAAGGCCACGCGCATCGAGTTGCGCTGCCCCGATCCCAGCGCCAACCCCTACCTGGCCTTCAGCGCCATGCTCGCTGCCGGGTTGGATGGCATTGACAAGGCCATGCAGGCCCCCGCTCCCATCAACGAGGATGTGTACCACCTCGACGAAGCGGAACGCTTGCTGCGCAACATTACTACTCTGCCGGGCACCCTGGGCGAAGCGCTGGATGAATTCTCGCGCGATAAGGTCATCCGCAACGCTTTGGGCGACGCTATCAGCGAAACCATCCTGCGCGCCCGCCGCGCGGAGTGGGACGAGTACCGCGTCCGCGTGAGCGATTGGGAGATCGAGCGCTATCTGGAAACCGCCTGACGCCTTCCCCAAACGGAGGCGCTGTTCATCCTGGCCGCCCGTCCATCGGGCGGCCTTGTCTTTCTCGTCAGCCTGACTACAATTAAGGGCGTCCATCCTCCCAAAAAGGAATAAAGCTATGAACACACAAGACCAGACGCCCATTCAAGAATACACCGCCGCCGGCGGGGTTGTGCTCCATCCCGACGGCCAGCGCATCCTGGTCCTGATCCGGCCCAGCCGGGACGAGGTGCGTCTGCCCAAGGGCCACGTCGAACCCCACGAAGCGCCGGCTACAACCGCCCTGCGTGAGGTGGCCGAGGAATCCGGTTACGATGACCTTTACATCCTGCAGCCCCTGGGTGAACAACTGGTCTCCTTCACGTACAAGGGTAAGGCCGTGCACCGCATGGAAATCTACTACCTGATGCAGGCCCGCTCCCTGCACGAATCGCCCAAGCCCCTCATGGACTCGCTTCAGTTCTACAGCATCTGGCTCACCTGGGATGAGGCCATGGAGCATCTCACCTACGAGGCGGAACGCGAATGGGTGCGCCGCGCACGGGAGGCGCGTGGTGTCTGACCTGATCCGTACCCTGGACCAGCGCCTGCGCGCCGCTTACGGTACCCCTCAGGCCCCCCAGCGCGACCCGTTGGACGAGCTGGTGCTCACCATCCTCAGCCAGAACACCAACGACCGCAACCGCGACCTGGCTTACCAGCGCCTGCGCGCGACCTTCCCAACCTGGGAAGCGGTGCGTGACGCCCCCACGGAAGAGGTCATCGCCGCCATCCGCCCCGCCGGCCTGGCCCCCACCAAAGGCCCCCGCATCCAGGCCATCCTGCGCGAACTGAGCGCGCGTTACGGACGCCCAACGCTCGATTTCTTGCGCGCACTGCCCCCCGATGAAGCACGCACCTGGCTGCGCGCCGTGCCAGGCGTTGGCCCCAAAACCGCGGCGATCGTCCTGCTTTTCAGCCTGGGCGTGCCCGCCTTCCCTGTGGATACGCACATTCACCGCGTGACCCAGCGCCTGGGACTCATCCCCGCCGGCACCTCGCGCGAGGCCGCACATGCCCAGTTGGAAGCGCTGGTGCCGCCCGATCTGTACACGACCCTGCACCTCAACCTCATTGAGCTGGGGCGTCGCGTCTGCCACGCCCGCCAGCCTGACCATGAGCACTGTCCCGTGCGCGACCTGTGCGCCTACGTTCAATCCCAGGCCCCCTCGCCATAAACCCGGCCCAGAACCCAGGCGGCCACGCTTTGCTCAAGGTGTCAGCGAATGGCGCATTTTGACTTTTACTTGAAAACATACATAATGAAACTATAGAAGGTTAGATTGTAAGGGTAGATTGCATCAGCCGATGCTTGCGGAAGCGCTCTAATACAGACATAATCGGGAGGAAAACGTGCCTGAGGTCACATTGCAGGACTACATCAAAGAAATCGAGGGCATGATTGAAGAGGCTCGCTACCTGGAAGCCCTGGCCCACCTGCGCCACATCCTGGGACACTACCCGCGCTACGCCGAGGCCTACTTTCTGCTGGGCAAAACCATGCTGGAGGCCGAATTGCCGGCCCTGGCGGCCAACCTCTTCCGTCGCACCCTCAACGCCGATCCCGAACACGAAATGGCGCGCATCGGGCTAGCCACCTGCTACGAACAGCTCGACAACCTCAACGGCGCCATCTGGAACCTGGAGCGCGCCTACGAACTCATGCCGGGCAACGAGGCCCTGGCCGAAGAACTCTGCCGCCTTTACGGGCGCCGCGACGGCCTGGTCCCCAAGCGCCCGCCCATGACCCGCGCGGGTCTGGCGCGCCTTTACCTGCGCGGTGGCCTGTATGGACGCGCCATCGAAGAATTGCGCGCCCTCACAGCCAAAGAACCCAATCGGCCCGACCTGCTCCTCCCGCTGGCCGAGGCCTACTGGCGCGAGGACCAGATCGTCCAGGCCTCCTCCACCTGCCAGCATATCCTGGACTATTTACCCAACTGCCTCAAAGCCAACCTGTTATTGGGCCACATCTGGCTCAGCAGCGGACAGGAAACGGGCGATATCTACCTGCGCCAGGCCTGGCAGGTAGATCCGATGAACCAAATGGCCCAGGCCCTGCTGGGCGACACCTCATTGCTCCCCGCCCCCAATCCACGCCTGGAGCGCCTCATCTACCACCCCGACGCCATCGGCGTGGACAAAAGCGCCGACTGGTACCGCCACCTGGAGAACGCATCCATCTCCATCGGCATTTCGGAGATGCTCCCCGAAATGTCCGACACCGAGATGCGCCTGGTGGACATCACCGCCGGCCTGGAAGCGCAAATCGAAATCCCCGACTGGCTGCGCGAACTGGGGCCGGCAGACGTTGAAGGCGCCGTGCCGCCCTGGGCCGCCCCAGCAGTGGAAGAGGAAGCCGACTTAGGGCTACCCGATTGGGTCAAAGGCGCCACCGAAGAAGCCATCCCCTCCTGGCTGGGGGTAACAAGAGAGACAGAACCCACGCCTGCACCGACAGAGGAAGCCGCCCCTGAATGGCTACGCGGCCTGGAAGCTGAAGAAGAACCCCCCGACTGGCTCCGTTCGATCAGTCAGATCGCCGCCGCACCAGAAGCTCCCTCAGGGGCTTTTGTGGAAGAGGGCCTGCCGGATTGGTTGCGCGCGCTGAAACCAGAGGAGCCACCCGCAGCGCCGGCAGGACGAGCAGCGCCACCGTCCGTCACGCCCAGCGCGCCTTTCCCCGCGGCGGAAGCTCCAGCGCCTGCCGCTGAAGAAGAAGAGATCCCCGACTGGCTACGCGAAGTTGCCTCCGAAGCCGGTGTCGAAGCCGGCATTGAAAGCGGCTTCATCGAGATGCCGGAATGGTTAACCGGCGAGGTGGCACCAGCGGAAGAAGGAGGCTTCTTTGGCTGGGATGGCTTTGGGCCTCCCGTCGAAGCCGCCCCACCCGTGACAGAGCCGCCCGTCGCGCCACCCCCGGCGCCCACACCCGCTCCGAAAGTCGCCACCACCGATTTCTTCGGTTGGGAGACCTTCACCGGCGTACCGACCGAGGTAAGCGAAATCGCCGCCCCCGTCGCGGAAGAAGAAGTCCAGGAGGAGATTCCCGACTGGCTGCGCGGCGTCGGCATCGCCGCGGAAGCCGCCCCCGTCGCGGAAGAAGAAGTCCCCTTCTTTGGCTGGGAAACTTTTGGGGAAGAAGCCGCTGAGGTCGGTATCGCCGCCCCCGCCGCGGAAGAGGCCGTCGAGGAGGAGATCCCCGACTGGCTGCGCGGCGTCGGCGTCACAGAGGAAGCCGCCCCCATCGCGGA
>FWWL01002412.1_pt1 | contig 39135 bp, 37 predicted proteins | sample 2228331 | NCBI WGS metagenome assembly FWWL01 (sample SAMEA103939775, study PRJEB20133) | metagenome
CTGGGGTCCACATCGCTCGCTCCAAGATGGCCTGAACAACCCCTTGGAATCACGAGTGCCCCAGTCGCTCAACCCTTTCGGGACGGGCTCTAAGAGATGGCAACTGCAGGGAGCGTGGCGCATGACACCAAAGATCATTGATCCGACCTTGTCGGTATCGGAACAAATCAAACCTGAAGACATCGCTGCGATCGTTAGCTCCGGGTTCAAATCCATCATCTGCAACCGCCCCGATGGAGAGGCCGTTGATCAACCAGCCTTTGCCAAGATCGAAACGGCGGCGAAGGCCGCCGGGTTAAGCGCAGCCTACCAGCCCGTCGTTTCCGGCAAGGTGAGCGACGAGGACTCCCTGGCTTTCGGCAGTCTGATGGACGCCTTGCCGAAGCCGGTCTTCGCCTATTGCAAAACCGGCACGCGCTCCACGACGCTGTGGTCTCTTTCAGAAGCCGCGCGCGGTCGGCCTCTGCCGGATATTCTCGCGACCACGAAAGCCGCCGGATATGACATGACCGACGTCGTCCAGCGGATCGCCCAAGCGAACCTGTCACCTCTGCCTGATCAAGATGGCTGATCCCTTGAAACGCCTGGTCTCGTTCTTGCCGATCCTGGGCTGGGCGCCGAAATACACCCGCACAGAAGCGCAAAGCGATCTGGTCGCTGCCGTGATCGTGACGATCATGCTTGTGCCCCAGAGCTTGGCCTATGCGATGCTGGCAGGCTTGCCGCCGCAGGTCGGACTCTATGCCTCGATCCTGCCGCTCATCGCCTACGCGCTGTTCGGTACGAGCCGAGCGCTGGCGGTGGGGCCGGTCGCCGTGGTGTCGTTGATGACCGCAGCTTCAGTGGGCCAGATTGCGGCTTCGGGGACCCCGGAATATCTGACGGCAGCAATCACCTCGGCTTTTCTTTCGGGCATCGTGCTGATTGCAATGTCAGTGTTGCGGCTGGGCTTCCTGGCGAATTTCCTCAGCCATCCGGTGATTTCAGGATTCATCACCGCCTCGGGCATCCTGATTGCGACGAGCCAGCTCAAGCACATTCTGGGGATCAAGGCGGAGGGCGATACGCTGCCGCATCTGGTGACCGGTATCTATCAAGGCATCGGTGGCATAAACCCTTACACCGTGGTCATCGGGGTTTCTGCGACGGCCTTCCTGTTCTGGGCACGCAAACGGCTGAAGCCCCTGCTGCTGGCGCGCGGCTTGAAGCCTCGTCCGGCGGATATGATTTCCAAGGCCGGGCCGGTGGCGGCCATTGTCCTTTCGATCCTCGCCGTGGTGGGCTTCGGCCTCGTCGAAAAGGGCGTGAAGATCGTAGGTGAAATTCCCGCCGGTCTGCCGCCCTTTGCGCTTCCGTCCTTCGACCTCGGCCTATGGCAACAATTGCTGCTGCCAGCCGTGCTTATCAGCCTTGTCGGTTTCGTCGAATCTGTGTCCGTCGCGCAGACGCTTGCGGCGAAACGTCGGCAACGGATCGTACCCAATCAGGAACTGACGGCGCTCGGCGCGTCCAACATCGCTGCGGCGCTCTCGGGCGGTTATCCTGTGACGGGAGGCTTCGCCCGCTCTGTCGTGAACTTCGATGCGGGTGCGGAAACGCCGCTTGCCGGGGCCTATACGGCAGCCGGCATCCTTGCAGCAACCGTCTTTCTCACACCGTTGTTTCGTTTCCTTCCGCAAGCCGTGCTGGCCGCAACCATCATTGTAGCCGTGCTTTCTCTGGTAGACATTGCTGCGATCAAGCGCACCTACGCCTATTCGAAGTCCGATTTTGCCGCGATGGCGGTCACGATCCTGACCGTGCTTCTCGTTGGGGTCGAAGCTGGGATCACGGCGGGCGTTTCCTTGTCGCTCCTGCTGTTCTTGTGGCGCACATCGCGCCCGCACATGGCCATTGTCGGCCAGGTGCCGGGAACAGAGCACTTCCGCAATGTCGACCGCCATCAGGTCATCACCGACCCGAGTATTCTGTCGATCCGGGTTGACGAAAGCCTGTACTTCGCGAACGCTCGCGCTTTGGAAGATGCCATTTATGACCGCATCTCTGGTCAACCATTGGTGACGAACGTCATTCTCATGTGTCCAGCCGTAAACGCTATCGACGCCAGCGCGCTGGAAAGTCTCGAAGCCATTGCCCATCGGCTCGACTCGGCAGAGGTCGGCTTTCATCTATCCGAGGTCAAGGGGCCTGTAATGGATGCACTGAAGCGATCGGACTTTTTTGACCACTTCAAGGGACGGGTGTTTCTCTCGCAGTTCGAGGCCGTTCAGACCCTTTCCGGGCGGGCTTCCGGTGAACCGCTCGCGGCAGGTTGAGACCACACGAAAGCTGCTGCCCACTTCGAGGTTGACGCCTCGGGCATATCCTCATGAGCTCTCAAGCCTACCGTCGCGCAGATAGAACATCCGGTCGAAACGGTCGAATATCTTCTCGTCATGCGTGACCGCGATGATTGACGCGTTCTGCTCGTTTGCCAGCTTGCGCAGCAAGTCCATGACGATACCCGCGCGCTTGGAGTCGAGCGCTGCGGTGGGCTCATCGGCCAGGATGATGCGCGGCTTGTTGGCCAGAGCTCTTGCGATCGCCACGCGCTGCGCCTCTCCGCCCGAGAGCGTGGCTGGCATTGAGGTGCCCCGATTGCCGACCTCGAGATAGTCAAGCAACTCCAGCGCCCGCCTACGAGCCGCCTTGCTGTCCGCTCCGGCCAACTGCAGCACGATCGCGATGTTGTCCGTCGCGTCGAGAAACGGCAGCAGGTTATGAGACTGGAAGATGAAACCGATCTTGTCGAGCCTCAGCTTGCGCAGGTCGCGGCGCTGCCAGCTTCCGTTTTCAATCACGCGCTCGCCGTCGAGATCCATTGAACCCGACGAAGCATCGAGAATGCAGCCGATCACGTTCAATAGCGTGGTCTTGCCGGAGCCGGACGGTCCCAGCAACGCCACAACCTCGCGCGGATGAACCTCGAGCGAAACCTCTCGTAACGCATCAACGCGCGTCTCGCCTTCGCCAAAATGCTTGGAGATGCGGTCGACCCGCACCAGCTGCGCAATCGCCTCAGACATCAACTAGCCTCCCAGCGCCGTTGCCGGATCGACCCTGAGGGCCGCGCGGACACCGAGCCCGCTCGACAGGAGGCAGACGATGAACACTACTGCGCCCAGCGCCAGCACGTTATCCGGTTCGAGGATGACCCGGCGCGGAAAGTAATCCTTGATGTTCAGGATCAGCAGAGCCCCGGTGAAGAACCCGATGAATCCCAGGGCCATCGCTTGCTGCACGATCATGGCGACGATCGTGCGATCCGGCGCTCCGATCAGCTTGAGTGTGGCGATCTGCTTCAGTTTTTCCATCGTCATCGTATAGATGATGAGTGCGATGATAACGGCCGAGACGACCAGAAGAAGCGACGTGAACAGCCCGATCTGGCGCCGTGCGCGATCGACCAGCGACTGGCTGAGGATGGCCTCCTGTGCCTCCTGCGTGATGGCCGACAAATGCTTCCAGCGCCGCACGGTCTCCGCCACCCCCTCCGGTGAGGCATGAGGCTTGAGCCGGGCGACAACGGCATTGACCGTGTCGCGGCCAGCTGGAGTTGCTCCACGTGCACGCTGCACACGCGATGCGGACGGAGAAAGATCAAACTGGAGCTTCTGCGCGTCCGCCAGCGTCATATAGACCGCCGGATCGCCACCAGAATTGACGTTGTTGATGGTGCGACCGACGACCGTGAATGTGCTGCGCCCGAATGGGACCCTGTCCCCAAGCACAAGGCCACTGGCGCGGTCGGCGACCAGTTCGAAATGGCTCTGGCCAATTCCGCGGCCATCCAGCAACGGTGGCGGGCCTCCGGGTCGCGTCGGTTCGTGGCCGATCACGTAGAGCCTCAGCTTTCGACCCTGATGTTCCGCTTCTGCGGTCTGGTATGTGATGCTGCCAGCGGACTCAACACCGGCGATGCGCGCGATCGCTTCACGCGTATCACCCGGAATACGCGAGGCTTCTGCAAAAGGGCCACGGGTGCTGGCCTCAACAATCCATAGATCAATGGCCGGTGCACGCGCGATAGTCAGCGCGTCGACCACCAAGCCGCGATAGATGCCGATCATCGCCAGCACCACGCCGAGCAAAAGCCCCAGACCCACACAAGTGAGCAGGAAACGCCCCAAGGAATGGCGGATGTCGCGATAGGCGAGGTTCATGGCCTCTTGCCCACAGAAGCTGGCATTGCAACGCGAGCCGCGCGGCCTTCGCGCAAGGCAGGATCGATGCGTGACACCACCAGTGCACCGTCCGGCAATCCACCGACGATTTCGAGGCGCGCATCGTCGCTGCGATGGCGGGTGCGGATCAGACGACGCTGAAGCGTGCCATCCTCGATGGTCCAGACTGTGCCCTCGCGCCCATCAAATCCCGAGACGGCAATCTCCGGCACCATCAGCGCGCGCGGCAGGGTCGCCACCGCGATGCGAAACTCGACCTGCTCGCCGAGGAAAACCTGCGTGGGCGGACTATTTCCTTTGATGAACACCTTGCGTTCTTCGGTTGTGCGGTCGCTTTCCAGTCCAATTCGGACAACTTGCCCGGTGAAGCTCTCCTGCGGACGCGAGCGCATCCTGGCCTCGACCATCTGGCCTTCTGCGATGTAACCAGCTCGCGCCTCGTCCACGAACGCGAGGCCCCAGAACGAGCCGGCCTCGACCAGTGTGAAGATGGGGTCACCGGCCTTGACCACGCTGCCAAGTTCTTTGTGCCGCTCGATCACGATGGCGTCGAAAGGGGCTGCAAGCGTTCGATGTCGCAGCATCGTCTCCTCGAACTGGAGTTGGGCGCGCGCATCGGTCAATTGCGCCTTCGCCGTCTCGATTTCAACGCCCGCGATGGTGACGTCAGCACGCGCCACGGCCGCGTCCCGTTGCGCTTCCTCAAGTGCTTGCTGCGTGACTGCCTCGCGACCAATCAGGGCTAGCCGTCGCGTTGCGACGAGTTCGCGCTGAGCAAGTACGGCAACGCTTTTCTCCTGATTGGCTGCTGAACGGGCGATCCCCACTTCGGCGATGCTGAGAGCCGCTCGGGCCTTGGCAACCTTTGCCGATTGCTCGCCAGGATCGAGCCTGGCCAGCACCTGCCCCTTTACGACGCGCTCGCCATGGTCCGCATTCAGCTCCGACAGTGTCGCACCAGCCTCAAAGCCGATACGGGAGAGAACACGCGCCTCGACCGAGCCGAGTCCGAAGACACGGATCGGCACATTCTCTTCGATGGCTGCGACCTCTACATTGACAGGCCTGTGGCTAACGAAAAAGACGCCAAGGGCTGCGATCGCGCCCAGTGCGACGACAGCCAGCCCATAACGCAGAACGGGTTTCATGCGTTACGACTTCGCATGGGCTTCGCGCTGCCGGGACTGTCGACCGCAGTCTCTCTCATCTCGAGGCCGGAGGCGGCCACCTGGGCAGGCCACCGAGGGGCAACGATCATCAGTCCGAGAAGGTCAATGTCATCATCGATCATCGCGTATCGTTGATGTTGCGGCACTTTGGCGCCCATTCTCTCCGCTCCTGCGGTTCCAACATAATGCGCCGGATCTAGCCTGACATGTTCAAAGCTGCGCTGCGCTGGATCAATCCCCGAAGGGCTGGCTACAAGGTCATCAATTGCAACTTCAGTTGACAGTTCGCCGGAAAATGCGCGCCAGCTGTCGATATTGCGCCAGGGCACGGCAATGAGCACGGGCACGCCAAGTTCGATGGCTTCAGCAATCAACGGTCTGAACCCGCCGCCTTCACCTTCAGTTTTGCCGAACTTGTTGATCAGCAAAAGGTCTGGCCTCTGAGCCAGCGCTTCTCGGCCCAGTTGCATACCGCGCAGCAACTCGCTGACATTGAGGTGGCAGCCGCGGGCCAATGGGCCGCGATCCTGCGAGATACCGATGATTTCGCCACTGGAAATTTCTTGTAGTGCCATGTCGCAGCGACGACGGTCCGCGCGTGGAAGATTGCACTGCACGAAGCCTGCTATTCGGACACCGCTTTCTGCAAGCCTGCTTGCGAGCCGCGCCATCACCGGATCAACGTCGCGCCCCTCGCTGTAGAGGATGGCTGTGATCGGAGACCTGGGGTTAAGGTGCGCCATGGACGGTGACTCCTTACAAAAGTGAATTCAGACGGCAGGGCGAAAACTGGGGCATCTGGCGGGATCAGTTTCGATCCGCCCCGCACCGATCAGGTCGAGGCAATAGGGCACCGCCGGGAAGACGGCATCGAGGCAGGTCTTGATCGACGATGGACGGCCCGGCAGGTTGATGATCAGGCAAGCGCCCCGTGTTCCCGCCAGTTGTCGTGACAGGATTGCGGTGGGAACCTCGCGCAGGCTTGCCATGCGCATGATCTCGCCAAAGCCCGGCAATAGCCGGTCGCAAACCGCCATCGTTGCTTCCGGCGTGACATCACGCGGCGCTGGCCCGGTGCCGCCCGTTGTCAGAACAAGGCCGCACCGATCAATGTCAGCCAGTTGGCGCAAGCATTCGGAAATCCGCGCCTGATCATCGCTGACCACCACGCAATGCGCTTGCCATGGCGTCGAGATCACATCAGTCAGATAGGCCTCGACCGCAGGTCCGCCCTGATTTTTGTAGATTCCGCGAGAAGCCCGGTCGGAGCAGACGAGCACGCCGATCTTGAAGAGATCACTCATCTTTGCCGCCTGTCTTCGGAAGGCTGGAGCTATAGGCCAGCGGCAGCATGCAGCAGGGCGGCGAAGCCATGTCGGAAAGATCAAGTCCGGCAAATGCGTCTTCAGCCTGCCGTCGCCGCGCGCTTTGCGGCTCGACGGGCTCAGCCACGCGCTGATCGATCGACAGGAGCGCGTCGCGTTCGCTTGCGGAGGAGAGATGGGGACCGAGGTCCCGGATCAGCCCGTCGTGAATGGCGTAGATCCAGCCGTGTAGATTGAGCTTCTGGCCGCGTGCCCAAGCATTCTCGACAATAGGCGTTGCCGCGAGCCTGCGCACCTGCATCTCGATATTGAGTTCACACAGGCGATCAAGACGTGCACCTTCATCGGGAAGAGCATCGAAGAGCGGACGATGCTTGCGATACAGCATGGTCAGCGGCTGGAGCCAGTGGTCGAGCATGGCGCCACGCTCGTTCACCATGGCCCGCTGCACGCCACCGCAGCCATAGTGGCCACAGACGATGACATGGCTGACCTCGAGGTGATCAACCGCGTATTCCAGCACCGACAAGATGTTGAGATCGCTGGTATGAACGATATTGGCGATGTTGCGGTGGACAAAGACTTCGCCCGGATCAAGGCCCAGAACATCATTGGCGGTCACACGGCTGTCCGAACATCCGATCCAGAGATAATTGGGCGTTTGCTGTTCTGCCATACGGCGGAAAAAGCCCGGATCGTCACGGGTTTTGGCCTGGGCCCAGCCCAAGTTCTGATCGAAGAGATGATCGAGCGATTTTGACATCAGTGGACCACGCCGCGCCGGGCCTTCATGCCTTCACTGATGGTCTTGATATCACCTTTGGTTAGTCGGATACGCGCGATCCCCATCACCACGCCGTTTTCGAGTGCGAGATGCTGTTGTTCGGCATTTGCATAGACCTGAAGCAGTTCGCATTCGCCGGTTGAGAGGCAGACTGGATCCGAAGCCGGAGTTTGCGTCAGCGCTGTTGCAACAGCATCAATCATGGCATCGCTTCGCCGATGGTCTTCTCCAAGGCGAGCCAGCACAACGCCCAGATTATCCTCCGGCACGAGCCGACGGCGCAAGGCAGGAAACAGGCTCTCATCCTCATCGGCGTGATGCAGTCTGAGCTCACCCGTGAGGAATGCCGTTACCCGGTCTGCAACACTTCTGCTGACACTGCGCGCGCCCGCAACCTCAAGGAGCGCCGCGCATATCTTGCGTTTGCGGCTATGGTCAGCGTGGATGTAGTCCAGCGGTTCATCGAGCACAGAGAGCGGAATATTTTCAATACTCAGCGCTGTGCCTTGATGAATGATGCTGGAAGGAGAAGGGCGGTCATGGGCTTTCATGACAGCTTCCCGCGCCCCCTCCGCAAGCGCAACCGGCGGCGATTGCATCCGGTTCATTGCTTTTCGCATCAGAAGCGATCGACCACTTGACCATGGTCGTCAGGCACGTCGCGGCGGGATTGTCTGTTCGCTCCAGTGCCGTCATCAGGGCAAGCCAGTCCTCGTCAGAGGCCTTGCGCGCAAATCTTTGGGCGGCCCCTGAAACATACTCCCCGATGCTCTCCTCATGAGGGGCGCGGGCAGCATCCACTTCCGCAACCAGGATGACGTCACCGAGCTGCATCAAGGCAGATGCAGCGACGGTCTCATCGCGCAATTCGTTCATGATCGTGCCGAGCAGCATGATGGCCTCCTCACTGGATTAAGGGAGAAGTTGAAGCCTCAAGGGCAATGCCCTCGATTGTGGCGCGGCCGGCAAGAAGGCTGATGTACTGGCGCTGCGCCGTGCGCTGCACGCGCTCTGTGAGGTAGCCCTCAATCAGGGGTCTTGCGATCTCGAAGGGCAGTTGCCGTCCTTCGATCTTGCGATCGACCCGCACGATGTGAACTCCGTAGCGGCTTTCGACAGGCTCAGGGTGAATGCGGCCGGCTTCCATTGTAGCGAGAGCCTTTTCGAACTCACGCACCGTCTGGCTCGGCCCGATCTGGCCAAGGCTACCGCCAACCTGCTTGGATGGACAGGCGGAGTGCTGCCGGGCCAGCGCCTCGAAGCGTTCAGGGTCGTCAAGCAAGGTGCCAAGCAACACCACGGCAAGCTCTTTTACTTGCGCCGCAACGCCTTCACCCTGAGCAATTGGCAAGAGAATGTGCGAAACTTCATACAAGTCCTGCGAGCGGAAGCGGCGCTGATTCTGCTGGTAAAAGCGTCTGCAGGTCGGTTCATCACACTCTGGGATCAGCACTTCCCGCTCGATGAGGCCCCGCATGCGTGCCTCTTCCTCTGTTTCGTACCGCCCGTCTGCATCGCTGGCCGGATCAGCCGAAATGCCAAGGCGCGCAGCTTCCTGAAGCAGGAGCTCCCGAATAACCAGAGCGCGCGCCGCAGCTTGCCATGCATCGATCGGTTTGGCGGCGGGGTGGTTCTGGGTCTCCCGCGCAATTGCATCCCGGGCGATCGAGATACCGTTGACACTCACCGTCTTTGGCTTGGCACTGACGGCGGGTTTGACCGCACAGGCGGTCGTTTCATTGGACGTTGCCATTGTGGGTCACTCCGCAGGATGGGTTGGTGTGCGGGACGCTCCACCAGGCGCGAGCAATCGCCGTGTTCGGACGACCTGATAGCCCTTCCGTCCGAGATACCAGACCGGTGCCGACCAGACATGGACCAGCCGCGAGAACGGAAAGATCAGGAAAATCGTCATGCCCAGAACGAGATGGACCAGATAGGGCCAACTCAGCCCTTGCAGCGTTTTGGCATCCACCGGCTGGACCGTGACAATGCCCTGCGCCCAGTGCGCCAGCACCAGCATGACTGATCCATCAGAATGCTGAAGGGACAAGGGCAGCGTCAGCAGGCCAAGACACAACTGCACCCAGAGAATGCCCAGCACGCCGAGATCCATGTAGGTCGATGTCTGGCGGATGCGCGCGTCAAACAGACGGCGATGTAGAAGCAGCGTCAACCCGATGAAACAGATCAATCCGGCGATGCCGCCCGCAGTGATCGCGATCAACTGCTTCTGCTCCACGCTCATGACCAGCGTGTAGATGAACTTTGGCGTTAGCAGGCCAACGGCATGGCCAAGAAACAGAAACAGGATGCCGAAATGGAATAGGTTCGAGCCCCACCTCAGCTGCTTCTTGCGCAGCAGCTGGCTTGAACTCGCGCGCCAAGTGTATTGCTCGCGGTCAAAGCGGATCAGGCTGCCGAAGATGAAGGCGGAGAGGCAGACGTACGGGTACCAGACGAAGAGGATGTGGAAGATGACGTCGGTCATGGCTAATCTCCTCAGCGTGCCGCGTTGCCGGTATGGGTGAAGGTTGTGCGAGGACCAGCACCCGGAATGGGTTCAAGTCCCGGTGCTGGACGGCGTGCCTGGCGCAACTTCGAAGACAACGAGTCCTTGCCGCAATCATCAGCGGCCGCGCCGGGTCCGAACAGAACCTCCTCTTCGGCCCATGCCGCATCGAGTGCTTCAAGGTCATCGGGCTCCGGGTCAGGCTCGGCCAGCAGGCGCGCAATCATGGCGGCATCCGGCTTGGCCTTGCTCAAACTCGACAATGCAGCGAAGACAGCTTCATAGGGTGACTGACGTTTGCGCAGGCGCTCACGCAGTGCAGCAAACACATGCGCGGGCTGCCCCACAAGTTCGACCGCTTCCACTGGCGTGCGCGTCGATGCAAACTCCAGAAACAGCGGCAGGAAGTCCGGCAACTCGGAAATAGTCGGCGTGTAGCCGCCATCCTCATAGACCTTGATGAGGTCGACCATCGCCTGTCCGCGATCGCGGCTTTCGCCGTGGACATGCTCGAACAGGTGCAATGAGAGCGCACGGGTGCGGTCGAACAGCAAGATGAAGCGCTCCTGCCTGTCCATCAGATCACCATCAGCCAGATCATCGATCAGGGCAATGAGCGCCTTGCGGTCCGCTTTAGGCAGAACCGCCTCATGCTCGATGACGGCGATGAGTTCATCGCGGGCGGCTTGTAGATCGGCTGTCGGATAGGTCAGCAGCGCAGAGAGAACCTTGAGGGTCTTCATGTCAGTAGGTCCCCACTTTTGGCTTGTCGTTCTTCACCTTCACGCCGCCAAAGAGATTGGCGCTGTTGTCGGAGGGCATGCAGCCATCGCCGAAGGAGAAGCCGCAATTGCCGCGTAACTCGTAGGCGTCCTCGGTCACCTCGCGGTGCGCTGTTGGGATGACAAAACGGTCCTCGTAATTGGCGATCGCCATGATGTGGTACATATTCTCGATCTGGGCGGGGGTGAGCCCAACCCTTTTCGCCACGGCTTCGTCGATCACGCCGTCTACGGTCTTGGCACGCATGTAGGTGCGCATAGCCAGCATCCGCTCGAGTCCCCGGGCAACAGGAGCCTCGTCTCCCGCCGTGAGCAGATTGGCGAGATACTTCAGCGGAATGCGGAGCGACTTCACATCCGGCATGCCACCGTCGATGCCCATCTTGCCTGCTTCGGCAGCAGCCGTGATCGGCGAGAGCGGCGGCACGTACCAGACCATTGGCAGCGTGCGGTATTCGGGATGCAGCGGGAACGCGACCTTCCATTCCATCGCCATTTTGTAGATCGGCGAAAGCCGTGCAGCTGCGAGCCAGGAGTCCGAAATGCCGTCGGAGCGGGCTTGTGCGATCACCGCTGGATCTTCCGGATTGAGGAAGATCTTCATCTGGGCCTCGTAGAGGTCCTTGTCGTTGGGGACGCTCGCGGCCTCCTCGATGCGATCAGCATCATAAAGCATCACACCGAGATACCGGATGCGACCGACACAGGTTTCCGAGCACACCGTCGGCTGGCCAGCCTCGATGCGCGGATAGCAGAAAATGCACTTCTCGGATTTGCCGGATGACCAGTTGAAGTAGATCTTCTTGTAAGGGCAACCCGACACGCACATGCGCCATCCCCGGCACTTGTCCTGATCGATCAGGACGATGCCGTCTTCCTCGCGCTTGTAAATCGCGCCTGAGGGGCAAGCTGCAGCACAGGTCGGGTTAAGGCAGTGCTCGCACAGCCTCGGCAAGTACATCATGAAGGTGTTTTCGAACTGGCCGTACATCTCCTTCTGGACGCCTTCAAAATTGGCATCCTTGGAGCGCTTAGAGAACTCGCCACCGAGAATTTCCTCCCAATTTGGCCCCCACTCGATCTTTTCCATCCGCTCGCCGGTGATCAAGGATCGTGGGCGGGCGGTCGGAAAGGCCTCGAGTTCTGGCGCCTTCTGGAGGTGCTCATAGTCGAAGGTGAACGGCTCGTAGTAGTCATCGATTTCAGGCATGTCGGGGTTGGCGAAGATGTTCGCCAGAACGCGCCATTTGCCGCCAATGCGCGGCTCGATCTTGCCATTGGCCTTGCGCTTCCAGCCGCCCTTCCACTTGTTCTGGTTCTCCCAGTCCTTGGGATAACCGATGCCGGGCTTGGTCTCGACATTGTTGAACCACGCGTATTCCATGCCTTCGCGGTTGGTCCAGACGTTCTTGCACGTCACCGAGCAGGTATGACAGCCGATGCATTTGTCGAGGTTGAGAACCATCGCAATCTGAGCGCGAATTTTCATCGGATTGATCCTTCTTACTCGGCTGCTTGTGCGGGGATGGTGGCGACGTGCTTGTCGACGTAAGGCCGTTCGAGCCAGTCGACGGTCTTGACCTTGCGGATCACCACGAACTCATCGCGGTTGGTGCCGATCGTGCCATAATAGTTGAAGTCATAGGCGAGTTGGGCGTAGCCACCGATCATGTGCGTCGGGTTTATGACGATGCGGGTGACCGAGTTGTGGATGCCGCCGCGATTGCCGGTCATCTCCGAGCCCGGCACATTCACGATCTTCTCCTGCGCGTGGTACATGAAGAGCGTGCCGTCCTTCATGCGCTGCGAGACAACGGCACGGGCCACCAGCGCGCCATTACTGTTGAAAGCCTCGACCCAGTCATTGTCGACGATACCTGCGCGCTTGGCGTCGTTCTCGCTCAGCCAGACGATCGGGCCGCCGCGCGAGAGCGTCAGCATCATCAGGTTGTCGGTATAGGTGGAATGGATGCCCCATTTCTGGTGCGGTGTGATGAAGTTCAGAACGATCTGCTTTTCGCCATTGGGCTTGAGATCGATCACTGGCGCCGTGGTCTTGAGGTCCAGAGGCGAGCGATAGACACACAGGCTTGCGCCGAATGCCCGCATCCAAAGGTGGTCCTGATAAAGCTGCTGGCGGCCGGTCAGCGTACGCCAGGGGATCAACTCGTGGACGTTGGTGTAACCGGCGTTGTAGCAGACCTTCTCGCTCTCCAGTCCGGACCAGGTTGGGGCCGAGATGATCTTGCGCGGTTGCGCCACCACATCGCGGAAGCGGATCTTCTCGTCTTCCTTGGGCAAGGCGAGATGGGCGTGTTCGCGCCCGGTCGTCTTGCCAAGGGCTTCCCAGGCCCTGACGGCAACCTCGCCATTGGTTTCTGGTGCCAACATCAGGATCATCTCGGCCGCGTCGATGTCGGTGACGATCTTCGCCATGCCTTTGTTGGCGCCTTCAAGATGGACGCCGTTCAGCTCTTTCAGATGCTGGACCTCATGGCCGGTTTTCCAGGCCATGCCTTTGACGCCATTGCCGATGGAATCCATAAGCGGGCCAAGTGCTGTGAAGCGGGCATAGGTGTTTGGATAGTCACGCTCGACCACTGCCACCACCGGCATGGTCTTGCCGGGGATAGGTTCACATTCGCCCTTCTTCCAGTCCTTCGGCTCGAAGGCCTGAGCGATTTCGTTGGGACTATCGTGCTTGATGGGGTTGAGGACGACGTCCTTCTCGACACCCAGCACCTCTGGCGCGACTGCCGAGAAAGCCTTGGCGATGCCCTTGTAGATTTCCCAGTCCGAACGAGCTTCCCAGGCGGGGTCTACCGCGCCCGTCAGCGGGTGGATGAATGGGTGCATGTCAGATGTGTTTAGGTCGTTCTTCTCATACCAGGTGGCGGTCGGCAACACGATGTCGGAGTAGACACAGGTCGTCGACATCCGGAAATCGAGCGTGACCAGCAGGTCGAGCTTCCCCTCAGGAGCCTTGTCGTGCCACACCGCTTCGGTCGCGCGGGCCCGGCCTTCTTCACCCAGATCCTTGCCCAGCACGCCATGGGTCGTGCCGAGCAGATGCTTGAGGAAATACTCATGTCCCTTGCCTGACGAGCCCAGCAGATTGGAGCGCCAGACGAACAGGTTGCGTGGCCAGTTCTTCGGATTGTCCGGATCCTCGCAGGACATCTTCAGCGAGCCGTCTTTCAGCGACTTCGCGACATAGTCCTTGACCTCCATGCCGGCGGCTAAGGCATTCTTGGCCACCTGCAGCGGATTGGTCTCGAGTTGCGGTGCCGATGGCAGCCAACCCATGCGCTCGGCGCGAATATTGTAATCGATCAGCGCGCCATCCCACGGCCCTTCAGGCGCAGTGGGGGACAGCAGGTCCTTCACCTGAACCGTCTCGTAGCGCCACTGGTCTGTGTGGGCATAGAAGGCCGAGGTCGAGTTCTGCTGGCGCGGCGGACGCCCCCAGTCCAGTGCGAAGGCGAGAGGCAGCCAGCCGGCCTGCGGGCGCAGCTTTTCCTGACCCACATAATGTGCCCAGCCGCCACCGGACTGGCCGACGCAACCGCACATGATGAGCATGTTCATCACGCCGCGATAGTTCATGTCGGCGTGGTACCAATGGTTCATCGCCGCGCCGATGATGACCATGGAACGGCCCTTGGTCTTTTCGGCATTGGTTGCAAATTCGCGCGCCACCTGAATGATCTTGTCGCGCTTTACGCCAGTGATCTTTTCGGCCCAGGCGGGGGTGTAAGGCACGTCGTCGTCCAGCGACTTTGCGACGTTGTCTCCACCATACCCGCAATCGACGCCGTAATTGGCGAGGAAGAGATCATGGACAGACGCAACCAGCGTCTCGCCATTGACGAGCTTGAGCTTCTTCACCGGCACCTTGCGCTTGAGGACGCTGGCATGGGTGGTTGAAGCAAAATGTTCGTGCTCGATATTGCCGAAGTAAGGGAACGCCACCTCGGCCAGATCGTCCTTGATGTCCGCGAGGCTGAGACGGAGCTTTGTCTCCTTGCCCCCGGATTCTTTTTCCTCAAGGTTCCACTTGCCGCTTTCGCCCCAGCGAAATCCGATCGTGCCCTTGGGCGCGACAATCTTGCCGGATGTCTCATCGTAAGCGACGGTCTTCCAGTCCGGGTTGTTGCTTTCCCCCAGCGCCTTGCTGAAGTCAGACGCGCGGACGAAGCGATCGGGCACGAGGTTGTCGCCCTGCTTCACCAGCTTCACCAGCATCGGCATATCGGTGTACTGGCGCACGTAATCACGGAAATAGGTGGTCTGCCGGTCGACGTGATATTCCTTCAGGATCACATGCCCCATCGCCATGGCGAGAGCGGAATCCGTACCCTGTTTGACTGAGAGCCAGATGTCACCAAACTTTGCGGCCTCAGAATAGTCCGGACAAATCACCGCGCTCTTCATGCCACGATAGCGCGCTTCGGTATAGAAATGCGCATCGGGCGTCCGCGTCTGCGGCACGTTTGAACCCCACAGAATGATGAAGCCGGCATTGTACCAATCCGCCGATTCCGGCACGTCGGTCTGCTCGCCCCAGGTCTGCGGCGAGGCGGGCGGCAGGTCGCAGTACCAGTCATAGAACGACATGCAGACGCCGCCGATCAGGCTGAGATAGCGCGAGCCGGCCGCATAGCTCACCATCGACATGGCCGGGATAGGCGAGAAGCCAAACACCCGGTCCGGGCCGTAGGTCTTTGCGGTATAGGCATTGGCCGACGCGATGATCTCGGTGATTTCATCCCAATTGGCGCGGATGAAGCCGCCATGGCCTCGCATCTTGGTATAGTTTGCGCGCTTTTCGGGGGTCTCGACGATACTCTTCCACGCCGCGACCGGCGTCATGGTCTTGCGGGACTCACGCCACATCTTGAGCAGGCGCGAGCGGATCAGCGGATACTTCACACGGTTGCCCGAGTAGAGGTACCAGCTGTAGCTGGCGCCGCGTGAGCAGCCGCGCGGTTCGTGGTTCGGCAGGTCAGGTCTTGTGCGCGGATAGTCGGTCTGCTGGGTTTCCCAGGTGACGATCCCGCCTTTCACGTAAATCTTCCAAGAGCATGACCCGGTGCAATTCGCGCCATGGGTCGAGCGCACGATCTTGTCGTGCTGCCAACGCTTCCGGTAGCCATCCTCCCAACTGCGATCCTCGGACGTGGTGATCCCGTGACCGTTGGAGAAGGGTTCGGAGACCTTGTTGAAGAAGGTCAGGCGATCGAGAAAATGGGACATGATGGCGTGCCTCTCGTGAGAGCCGGATTTATTGTGCGGGAGTCATTGAGGGAGCAGCTGGCGGGGCGGTCCGACCGCGTTCAAGGTCATGGAGAAGGCCGCCGCGGCGCGTGTAGAACCACCAGGTCACGCCGATGCTGATCAGGTAAAAGCCGAGGAAGGCGTAAAGCGCGGCCTGCGCGCCACCCGTCAGGGCGATGGAGGTGCCAAAGCTCTTGGGGATGAAGAAGGCCCCGTAAGCTGCAACTGCTGAAGTGAAACCGATGATGGCAGCACTTTCCTTGTCCGACTGCTTGACGAGTTCCTGGCCCTTTAGGCCCGGCTCCAGCCGAGCCACTTCCTTGCGCATGATCGCGGGGATCATCTGGAAGGTTGAGGCGTTGCCGATCCCCGTCATGGCGAACAGGAACATGAAGCTGGCGAAGAACACCGGGAATGAGGTCGGGTCGCCCTTCATTCCGATGGCGTAGAGGATACCCATGACCCCGAAGCTCATCGCGATGAAGGCCCAGAAGGTAATGCGCCCACCGCCAATTCGGTCACAGGGCTTGCCGGCAAAGACTCGCGACAACGCTCCGACCAAAGGTCCAAGGAATGCGTATTGCAGCGCATTCACCTCCGGATAAAGGATCTTCGTCAGCAGCGGGAAGGCCGCCGAGAAGCCGATGAAGGAGCCAAATGTACCGGTGTAGAGCCAGCACATGACCCAGTTATGGGTGCGGCGGAAGATAACGGCCTGATCAGCAAAGCTCGCCTTCATGGTCGCGATATCGTTCATGCCAAACCATGCGGCAAATGCCGAGGCGATGATGAATGGCACGAAGACAAAGCCGGCGTTTTGCAGCCAGAGCGTTGTGGTCACGGCACCGACGGTTGCGGTTTGCGGGTTACCCCCAAACCAGCCGAACACGCCAGCGGTGATCACGAACGGTACGACGAACTGAACGACACTGACGCCGAGATTGCCCATCCCGGCATTGATGGCCAGTGCATTGCCCTTCTCGGCCTTTGGAAAGAAGAACGAGATGTTTGCCATCGAGGAGGCAAAGTTGCCTCCGCCGAAGCCGCAGAGCAGCGCAAGCCCGAGGAATATCCAGTAGGGCGTTTCAGGGTTCTGAACCGCATAACCCATCCCCAGCGCAGGGATCAGCAGCGACCAGGTTGCGATTGAAGTCCACAACCTTCCCCCAAACATGGCCGGCATGAACGAGTAGAAGATGCGTAAGGTTGCGCCGGACAGTCCCGGAAGGGACGCCAGCCAGAACAGCTGTTCGTTCGAGAATGCGAAGCCGACGCTCGGCAACTTGGCCACAACCACCGACCAAACCATCCAGACCGCGAAAGACAGCAAGAGGCACGGCACGGAAATCCAGAGATTGCGCCGAGCGATCGCGCTTCCACCCTTCGCCCAGAAATCCTTATCTTCTGGTCGCCAATCCTGAATCGCGCCAGTAGCTGCAAGTTGACCTTCCTGCGCAGGCCCATGGATCGGCTGCATCTCCGGCAATTCGGGCAGGGTGCGCACGGGCACCCCGGATGCTGCCGCCGTCTGCTCCATCGAGCGCACCGCCAGATGCATCCAGATCAGCGACACCGATACCAGCAGAAAGAGCAGCCAGAAGCAGCTCTGCCAGACACCGGTCAGGTCATTGAGCGCGCCGAAAGTGATGGGCAGCACGAAGCCGCCAAGTCCACCGACAAGGCCAACCACGCCACCAACAGCGCCAACGCGGTCAGGATAATAAACCGGGATATGCTTGAAGACTGCTGCCTTGCCCAGGCTCATGAAGAAGCCAAGCACAAAGGCGACACCAATAAAGCCAGTGACGCTCATCCGGGTCGAGAAAGTCACGGGACCGCGGATCCCTTCGACCACATACTGGGTGGGTGGATAGGACAGGATAAAGGTGCAGATCACCGAGACCAGAAAGGTCCAGTACATGATGCGCCGCGCGCCGAACTTGTCGGAGAGATGGCCGCCATAGGCCCGAAAAATCGATGCGGGGATGGAATAGGCCGCGCCGATCATGCCAGCCGTCGCGATATCGAGATTGTAGACGCCCATGAGATAGCGCGGCAACCACAGCGCCAGCGCCACAAATGCCCCGAAAACAAAGAAGTAGTAGAGCGAGAAGCGCCAGACTTGAATATTGCGCAGCGGCTCCATCATCGCTGAGAAGGACTCAGGCTTCTGTCCTGTCGCGCGGCGGCGTGCCAGATCCGGGTCGTCCTTGGTCATCAGGAAGAAGATGATCGCAGTCAGCGCCAGCGCAGCGGCCCAAACCAGCGCCACGCTCTTCCAGCCATAGGCAACCATGATGACGGGGGCGACAAACTTGGTAACGGCGGCGCCGACATTTCCGGCCCCGAAAATCCCGAGAGCCGTACCCTGCTTCTCCTTCGGGAACCACTTGGAGACGTAAGCCACGCCAACCGAGAAGGAGCCGCCGGCAATACCAACGCCGAGTGCTGCAATCAGGAAAGTCGGATAGTCATAGGCTTGCGTGAGCAGCACCGTCATGACGGCGGCGCTGAGCATGGTGAAGGTGTATACGACACGCCCACCGTATTGATCTGCCCAGATGCCAAGCATGAGGCGGATCAAGGATCCCGTCAGGATCGGGGTTCCAACCAGCAGACCGAACTGCGTATCGTTCAGCCCCAGATCCTTTTTGATTTGGATGCCGATGATCGCAAAAATCGTCCAGACTGCAAAGCAAACGGTGAAGGCAAATGTCGAGAGCCAAAGCGCCCTAGCCTGATCGCCTTTATCGACAATCGATCCTGCTGGCATGTGCGACACTCCCCCTGATAAATTCGGACGCCCGTAATCCGTCGTGGGGAAGCTGCAATCGCCAAGAATAAAGATACTTGATTTATGTCAACAGTTTCGTCGATGGTTGTATTTTCAAGAATTCAAGGAGTGTATGTCAGTTGAAATCATTTCAATACGCAAGCCAACCGATCTCATTTTGAAGATTGGACGTGACTTATATCAAGGATGGATTTGTATGGATGAGCTATTTTTGCCTGTGTGGGAGGTGACCAATGCGCATCGAAGACCTTGATGAAATGCAGCGACTGCCTTTGTTCTCAGGCGTAGAACCTGCACATGTCGACGCCATGCTCAAGGCGTCGTTCCTTCAACGTTTTCCGGCCTGCGTCGAGCTTGTCCGCGAGGGTGAGCCCGCAGATTTCCTGCATGTCGTTGTCGACGGGCAGGTTGAGCTGTTCTCGGCCTATCGCGAAAGGGAAACCACTGTTGGCGTCCTGGGGTCCGGGAAGAGCTTCATTGTTGCGGCCGTTCTGCTCGACAAAATCTACCTCAAGTCAGCGCGCGCGCTTTCGCCATCCCGCATCCTGATGATCCCGGCCGATGCGGTGCGGCGCTACTTTCAGGAGGACGCGGCCTTTTCTCGCTCAATGGCCATAGAACTGGCCTTGGCCTATCGTAGCGTCGTGAAAGAACTAAAAAACCAGAAGCTGCGATCCAGCCTTGAGCGTCTGGCCAACTGGCTCCTGGCGCATCATGTTCAAACAGGCGCGCCCGGGCGGTTTGAGTTACCCTTTGACAAGAAGGTTCTTGCCTCTCGGTTGGGGATGGCACCAGAGGTTCTATCGCGCTCTTTTGCTGCGCTTATCCCTTACTCTGTTGTGGTGAGCGGAGCATCAGTGCAGCTCAATGATCTCGTCGCGCTGACAAAGCTTGCCCACCCCTCGACAACCATAGATGATCCCTCCTCCTGAGGTGATCGATGGCGCTGACTAAGGAAGACTGGGGTAAAGTGCGATCAAATCCGCTCTTTGCGGATATTGGCGAGGAAGATCTGCGCGATCTTGTTGGAGAGCGCTCCTTGCTGCGGTTCGCGCGCAACAAGAGCGTCTTTGAACAAGGCGACAAGGCAGATGCGTTTTTTCTGATCCTTGACGGCCAGATCAAACTTAGCCGGATCAACCGTGACGGCAACGAGGCCGTCGTCCACATTTACAAGGATGGCGATACGTTTGCGGAAGCCGCCATGTTCATGGGTGGCACCTATCCGGTTTCTGCTCAGGCCCTTGTTGCATCCCGATTGCTGGTGATTGATGCTGCAGTTCTCAAGCGCAAGGTTGCAACGACGCCCGAAGTCGTCTTCCTAATGTTGGCCTCGATGTCGCGCCATCTCAAGGTTCTGGTCAACCAGATCGAGAATATGAAGCTGCTATCGGGAGACGCCCGGGTAGCGCGTTTTCTGCTTGACCTTTGCCCGACGCGTTCCGGACCCGCTGCCGTTGTCTTGCCCTATGAAAAGGCGCTCATCGCCAATCATCTCGGCATGCAGCCTGAGACGTTCTCTCGCGCGCTTTCACGACTGAAGGATGTCGGCGTTGCCGTGTCAGGGCAATCGGTGAGCATTGCCTCCATTGAGCGCTTGTCGAACGCGGGAGGAGCGGAATAGCGCGATGGGTTCGATCGTAAGCGTCCGGAGCTTGCACGTGGTCAGTTTTTTGGCGGCTGGTTAGCCTTCCATTGCCATGGCAGGAGCTCATCGAGCTGGCTGGCGGGATGGCCGGTTGCCATACGGTGGAGGACGTCGGTGAGCCAGGACTGAGGCGCGACGCCGTTGAGTTTACAGGTTTCCAGGAGGGAGGCCAGGCTGCATCCCGCTGCGTCACGCTGGGGCTCGAATTGGAAATCATACCAACGGTCAATCATGATGACCGTTGGTATAAGTTTCCGCTATTGGCTCATATCACGCCCCATGCCCGGTAGCGTTTCCTGCCGGTGATCTCACGCGGCAGGCTGGGCCCGAGTTCCTTGAGCATGACCTCGACTGCCTGCGGGGTGACCTTGAGCTTTTCGGTCGCCATCTGCACGGTGACCAAGGGCGAGGCCATGAACAGGTCGACCAGCTCCCTCAGCCTCGAATTCCCCCTTCTTCCTTCACAACGCCGCCCCATCACCTCGCGCGCCAAGGTGAGCCGCTTGAGGTCGTTGTCGGCCAGCCGCGCGCTGGTGTGGATCGCCTCAATCAGCCCGGACAGGCGGACTGCTTGCGCTTGATGCGGGCTCCAGCGGAAGCGGCCTTTTCGCAGGCCCAAGCCCAGCGCCGGCAAGTGATGCGCGGTGACCCCGCGCTGGCGCAGAAGGGTGCTCGCCAGCGCGAACCCGACCTCTCCACCCCGCTCGAACGGTTCAAGTGAGAGCCAGGCGTCGACCGCAATGGCCGTGGCGAGAACAGCGGGGGCGTTCTCCGCTGCCTTAAGCGCACCCAGCCACGCGTCGAGGCGGGCGGATGCGCCATAATCCGGGTCATGCAGCCTGAGTAGAACAGCTTCTGGCTGCGGCACCGTGTAGACGTCGAGCAGGCGGCCGGTGCGTGCCAGCAGCGCGTCGACGGCGGCAAGCTCGCTGAGCGTGGTGCGCGACCTGTCGCTGGCAAGCGGCTCGCCCTCCCCGTCGTCCAGCGGCTCGAGTTCGTCGCCATCATCGATCTCATCCGGATCTGGCCAGAGCCCTTCATCGTCGAAGGGTTTTGGCATGTCCCAGGGACGTGATTCCGGAGGACGTGCGGCAGCTTCGACGGTTCCTGCGGTCAGACCCGTTTCCTCGTCTTTGTCTTTCACCTGCCCGCTTTCACCCGCCACGCCGATCAGCCGGCGCAGCGCGTCAGGCACCAGCACCACTTCGGGCGCACGCCACGCCAGGCTGCGGCGTTGGTTGAGCATCCGCGCCGCGTGCACCACGCCGGTCGAGGGCGCGCGGACATCCATCCCGGCATCGTGCAGCACGATATCCTCGAGTGAGACCAGCTCGCCCGACAGATGCGCTAGCGCCTGGGCCTCGAACAGATGGCCACGGGCGCGCAGGCCGTCGGCCAGTACGGGCTCGCTGCGCGCCAGCCGCTCGTCGAGCCGTACCAGCGCCAGTGTCGTTGCTTCGACCGGTCTGGTGAGTTCGGAAATCAGCCCGCGCAAAGTCGAGTGAGATAGGACGTAAGTATTTGGCTGCACGACAGATAAGCTATCATAACCAATCTAAAAAGCCATTAAATTGTATCACTCATGCATGTTTGAAAGGCGATCCATCACTCACGATAAGGACCCCTTATCGATGATGATGGACAGGCGCACCGGAATCGCCGAAAAGGGTGGTGATGCGAGGCAAATCAACAGCCAGACGGACACAAGCGGCCGGACGTTATCCCCGGGATACGCTACTCAGTGCGCGCCACCGGCACATGCTCGCCGCTACGGGCCAGCGCCACGAACCGTGTGCGGATCTCGTCGAACAGGCGCGGCGGCAGCGGACCGTAGTAGCCGTCAGGGGCCTCGGTCTGAGGCGGCCGCAGATCCGGCCCCGGCCAGGCGAAGCGGTTGCTTTCGGTCAGCACAATCCAGGAGCGCTCATTGTCGAGTCCGAGCCGCCGCTTGACGGAGGCGGGCAACTCAACCGCGTGATGAGGCCTGGCTGGCGGGCTATGGGTGATCGGCAGGACACGGACAAAGCGTACGCCTTCAGCGTTGGTCTCGACCAGCGCCAGTACCAGACAGGGGCGGTCCTTATCGCCCTCCTCCTTGCCCTGGCGCGCCGCCCAGGCCCAGAGATACGCGTAGCGCAGCACATGGCCGATCTTGACTTCGTTGGGGATCATTACAGGTTAGCCACGCTGCAAATGCTGCCAGCGTCAGCGTTTGTCGCCGAGTTCCGCGTCCAGATGCGAAAAGCCCGGCGCCATGCGCGCGGCTTCCACCGCGTCGATCTCCGCATCGGCCAGTTCGGAGGTCAGCTCAACCCGGCGCTCGCGCCGCGTCAGGCGCAGGTAGTCCTCATAGGCCATCAGCACGGTGCGCGGGCGGCCGTTCTTGGTGCAGATGACGGGCTCGCGCACGGCGGCGTCTTGATAGGCCCCGAAGTTCTTGGACATGTCGGCGGCAGTGACGGTCGAGGTCATGGTGAGCGCTCCTTGATCCGGATTATACGGAATTGCCGGAGTTCCCGCAAGCTTTCTGGATATGTCCAATGACGATGAAGATCGATGACCCAGAGCACGCACGCTTCAACGAGCTCAACGCGCTCGCAGGCGTGCTGCCCTATCACCGCCGCGACGAGCTGTCAGCGCTGCTCTCTGATGCCGATGTCGCCACCTTGCGCCATCTGGTCGAGAGCGGCATGGGCGCCAACACGCTGCGCGCCATCGCCTCGGATCTGGCCTATCTCGAGCGCTGGGCGCTGGCGGCGACCGGCGCGCCCCTGCCCTGGCCAGCGACAGCTTCGCTGGTGGTGAAGTTCATCGCCCATCACCTGTGGGATGCTGTTAAGAAGGAGGCCGATCCCGCGCATGGTATGCCGGACGAGGTCGCCAGCGCGCTTCGGGCCATGGGCGCGCTGAAATCCACTGGACCGCATGCACCGGGCACGGTCAAGCGGCGGCTGTCGCTCTGGGGCTCGATGCACAAATGGCGTGGCCTGTCAGGTCCATTTGGCGATGGTCAGATCAGGACGGCGCTCAGGCTCTCGGTGCGTGCCGCCGCCCGGCCGAGGAGCCGCAAGAGCGAGAAGGCCGTCACGGGCGATATTGTGACAAAGCTGATAGCCACCTGCTGGTTGAATCGGCCGCAGGATCTGCGTGACAAGGCGCTGTTGCTCGTGGCGTTCGCCTCGGGCGGCCGTCGGCGTTCGGAGGTCGCGGGCCTGCGCGTCGAGGATATTATCACAGAGCCGGATGTGCCTTCGATCCAAGGCGATCCAACCTCCCCGCCCCTGCCCTGCCGGCGCATCCGTCTTGGCCGCACCAAGACCACCGATGCCGACCAGGATGCCAGCGTCTTCGTCATCGGCGCACCGGTCATGGCACTCGAGGCATGGCTCGCGTTTGCCAGGATCAAAAGCGGCTCCGTCTTCCGGCGCATCGACCAGTGGGAGAATATCCGCCCTGAAGGTCTCACCGGCCAGGGCGTCAACCTGATCCTCAAGCGCCGCATCGCCATGGCTGGGCTCGATCCTGTCAGCTTCTCGGCCCACGGGCTGCGCTCAGGCTTCCTTACCGAGGCGGCCCGGCAAGGCGTGCCCCTGCCCGAAGCCATGGCGCAGAGCCAGCACACCTCCGTGCAACAGGCCGCCCGCTACTACAACGACGCCGAACGCAGGATGGGGCGGGCAGCAAGGCTGCTCGGGTGAGCGTTGGATGCCGCCCTCCCCTGTTTTTTAAGCGCGTCTGTGGATTGAGCAGCGATCAGACAGACCAATAGGTCGTGTGATGGCTCTAGAGCTTTCCGCCAACCATGTGCATCGTTGATGGACGGATGGCAATAAAGTGTGCTATCAAATTGGGGAACAATAAAGGAAAAGAGCCATGAATACCTTCTCCGTGCGAGACTTGCGCGAACGCTCAGGCGATCTGGTGCGCCAGGCTGAAGAAGGTCGATTGTCCATCGTGGCGAAACACGGCCATCCGCTCTTTGTCGCAGTGCCGCTGGATGAGCATCTTCTCAGCGAGGGCGTTGCCGTCGCGATGGCTTCCCGCCTATTCGCCGAACACAGCATCAGCCTCGGCAAAGCCGCAAAGCTTGCAGGGCTGCCCGTCGAACGCTTCATTACTGTTCTGGGCGCTATGGGGATCCCGGCCGTCGATCTTGCGCCCGTGGAGCTTGATCACGACCTTGCAGCGCTCGCCTGAATGCGGATGATTGTCGCCGACGCCTCGCCGCTCATCATGATGGGGCGGAGCGGGCTGATCGATGTGTTGCGGGTGCTCGCAGGCACGGTCATTGTTCCGGAAGCCGTCTGGAATGAATGTATCAGCGGCGGCGCGCGACCCGGTGCCACCGCGATCATGAGCGCGAGGCAGGCAGGACATATCGAGGTCCGCGCCGATGCTGTGCTGAACGATCCCCTCCCCGCGCTCGGACAGGGCGAGGTTTCCGCCATCGCGCTGGCGATGGAGCTTGGCTGTCCTGTGCTGATGGATGAACGTCTCGGTCGCCGCGTCGCCAGCTTGCATGGCGTACGGGTGATCGGTAGCGCCGCTATCCTCATTGCGGCGAAGGAGCGTGGGCTCATCCCCGCGGTCAAGCCTGTTCTGGCGGATTGGCGCGCGGCTGGATACTTCTTGAGCGAGGCGCTCCTTCGGGCCGTGCTGCAGCGCGCTGGCGAGATTTGACCGCCGGCAACTGGATGAGGTCGCCGCAGGGGCCTTCCGCATCCGGTCGCCGCCGCACCTGTCCCGTTTGACGGCATCGAACCGTCGCGCGGAAAGGGCAAGCGGCACCGTTGAACCAAAACACTCTCTCTGACTTCCCATGATACGACCGGCTCGGCCGGCCTCAAGGATCGGCGGTCCCTCCGGTATTCGGCCGGGCCGCTGACGCGTCCCGTCAGAAAATCGGCTCCCCCGCCGCCCGCCTCTGGCGGCGCGTGCCCGCGTCCTTGACCCCGTCCTCCCCGGTTCGTCGCGGCGCTTCGTCATCAAGACGAAGGAGATCGACGATGAGCAAGATCACAACGGGCACCCTACCTGCCGAGGACATCGCTTCCTGGATCGCGGAGATCGAGCGCGAATATCCGACCCTGCCACACGGCGAGCAGCGTCAAGCCCGCAGGCAGTTATGCCAACTCCGCGACGAGCTCGGCATCCGAAACGAGTTCGACCGGATCGAGACCGAGCAGCGCTACTTCGCAGATGTGGAAGCCTACGCCGCGATAATCGAGCCGGGCGGGTTCGAACTGCCCTTCTGAGACTAAGCGAGAGGGAGTTCACGCACTCCCTCTCGCTCGGGCTGCGCCCGGAAGCCCCTTGCCGGCATCGAACCGTCGCCGGGCTGGCTTGAGGCTTGACCACAGCGCAACGAGTGGACACTCGCTTCGGGTTCCCGCAATCCCAATTTGCCATTAGACCCGGTAGCGGGCAGGGCGCTGAGAACAGCGACACCTACTTTTTCGATGAGTTGTACGCGTACAACCGAGCGTGGAGCGAGTCGTTCGCAAAAGTCGGCCGATCAGTTGTACACGTACAACTTCAGCCAATCAGGTCGAATGTCGGGTTGGGAGGATGCAAGGTAGCCGCCTCTGTTAAGGATCTGTTAACTCAATAAAGATTGCGTGATCGGAAGAATCGGGCATTATCGTCAATCAGCGCAGATTGCGCCGAAAAGCCGTTTTTTCCGCAGGTTCTCCAAAATGCAAAAACCAGTCGCCACGCACCAAGAACGCTTAGGCGACATCCGTCCGCTTATCAATGCCGATGCGGCTGAGCTCTCGTTGCGCCTTCAAGCGCAGCAGTTGCGAGATTTTCCACCGTCTGCCCAAAAGACGATGAGGCGGTTTTCAACCGCAGAGGTTGCGCGCTTTATCGGCATTCATGAAGGCTATCTCAGGCAACTGGTAGCCGAGCGCAAGGCCCCCATGGGGGAGGGGAGTGCGCGTAAGACCTATTCGATCGAAGAAATTGAGGAGCTACGCAGCGAGCTGCACAAATCGGGTAAGGGGATCCGCAGGTACCAGCCCCATAGACAGACCAACGAGCATCTGCAGATCATCTCAGTGATGAACTTCAAGGGCGGCAGCGGCAAGACAACCACTGCCGCGCATCTCGCCCAATATCTTGCGTTGCGCGGATATCGGGTTCTCGCAATTGACCTTGATCCTCAGGCAAGCTTGTCGGCCTTGTTTGGACAAATTCCGGAAACGGATGTTGGAGACGGCGAGACAATCTTCGGCGCCATTCGCTATGCAGGCGAAAGGCGCGACATGCGTGACATCGTCCGCGGCACCTACATTCCCAATCTGCACATTGTACCAGGCCAGCTCGAGCTTATGGAGTTCGAGCACGAGACTCCCCGGGCGCTCATGGAGCGACAGGACGACGGAGGCTTGTTTTTTGCCCGCATCAGCGGTGCAATCGCGCAGGTCGGTGATGCCTACGATATCGTCATCATTGATTGCCCACCGCAACTCGGTTTTCTGAGTTTGTCGGCCCTCTGCGCTGCAACGGCTGTGCTCATCACCGTCCATCCGCAAATGCTCGACGTGATGTCGATGTCCCAGTTTCTGAACATGACGGGTGGATTGCTCGACGTGGTCGCCAAGGCTGGCGGCACAACAAACTATGATTGGATGCGCTATCTCGTAACTCGTTATGAGCCGAGCGATGGTCCGCAGACGACGATGGTAGGGCTGATGCGATCGATCTTTGGCTCGCGAGTCCTTACCCACCCAATGCTGAAGAGCACGGCAATCGCCGATGCAGGCCTGACCAAGCAGACTCTTTACGAGGTGGAACGCCAGCAGTTCACGCGAGGCACCTACGACAGGGCGGTCGAGGCGCTTGAGCAGGTGAATGGCGAAATCGAAGCCCTGATCAAGCAAGCTTGGGGACGAAGCTGAGATGGCGAGAAAGATCACTTTCGATGCTCCCGTTGAACACCGTCCCAATACTGAAGCTGGGCAGGAGGTCCGGACCTCCGTGACGCGGCCGTTGATGGGCCTGGAGCGCCCTTCACGGCCAAGCGGGGCACTTAGTGCAATCTCCCGATCACTCGATGGACTGTCCGAAAAAGCGAAGCGCGCCGATGACATCGAACAAAAGCTTGTTCAAGGCTTGGTGGTCATCGAGATCGACACGTCGCTGGTCGACGCCTCAATCGTCCCAGATAGGATGGAGTTGAGCGCGGAGCAGAACGAGGAGTTCCGCGAAACAATTCGCGAAAACGGTCAGCAATCGCCAATCCTGGTTCGGCCTAAGCCAGATGCTGAGGGCCGCTACGAAGTTGCATTTGGCCATCGTCGCCTGCGCGCCGCGCGCGAGCTGGGCATCAAGGTCCGGGCCGTCGTCAAGAAGCTGTCCGACCAGGAGCTGGTCGTCGCACAAGGGCAAGAGAATAGCAGCCGCACCGACCTGACCTTTATCGAAAGAGCGCGCTTCGCTGCCCGGCTTGAGGAACGCGGTTTCTCTCGCGACGTCGTCATGTCTGCTTTGTCCGTCGACAAGGCAGCATTGTCGCGATTGGTAGCCTTGGCGACGCGCATGCCGGCCAGCCTCGTTGAAGCGATTGGACCAGCGCCCGGTTTCGGACGCGTGCGATGGGTTGAGCTGGCCGAGCTTTTGGATGCTGCCGGCGGGTTGGATAAAGCCAATCGCCATATCGAGGCTCCAGAGTTCAAGCTGCTTCACTCCGATCAGCGCTTTCTTTCCCTGTACAATTCGCTTCGCGCGAAGGCAGAGCCAAGACAAGCCGAGACAATCCTCAGCTCAGACGGTCAGACGATCGGCGAGTTCAGGCGCAGCGGTCGAAAGCTGCTGCTTGCTTTCGACAACAAAGCTGTTCCCGAATTCGGTGACTTCGTCCGAGACAAGCTCGAATCACTCTACGCAGAGTTCCAATCCACGCGCAGCCGTTCGCGCTGAAGCCTTCACCCGCGCCTAGGCGCTACATCAACCGCAACAGGGAGCATCGACCGCAAAAGAAAAAGGCCCCCCGACGTCACCGCTAGGAAGCCTTCTCACTTAGTTTGGCGACTGAGAGAAGACCACTTCCGCGAATCACTGTCAAGAGTCGGCCGCCGTTCTGGTGGGTGGGTTTCTTTTGCCTGATGAAGGCAAGAACCATGCAGACATTAATCCCGACGACGCCCTTTGGGCGGCGGCCGCTATCGGCTGGCCTTTTGGCCACGCAGACGCTGGCCGCATCGACACCGGACGACGCCGTCGTTCACAAATGGCGCATCCTGCGCGCCCTGACGCTCGCCAAGGGCCGGCTCGGTCTTTCGGACCGGGCGCTCAATGTGCTCGACGCACTGCTGACCTTCCACCCGGAGACCGCGCTCACGCCCGGCGTCGGGTTGACGGTGTTTCCGTCCAACCGCGAGCTGGCCTTGCGGGCCCGCGGACCGGCACTGAAGACGTTGCAGCGCGCCCTGGCGCAGCTGATGGAGGCGGGGCTCATCATCCGGCGCGACAGCCCCAACGGCAAGCGCTACGCACGGCGCGGGCAGGGGGGTGAGATCGCCCAGGCCTTCGGCTTCGATCTGACGCCACTGATCGCCCGCGCCTCTGAGATCGAGGCTGTGGCGGCCGAGGTCGAAGGCGAGATGCGGCAGATCATGCTCCTGCGCGAGCGCATCACGCTGCACCGCCGTGATATCGCCAAGACGATCGCCATGGCGGTCGAGGCCGGCGCTCCAGGCGACTGGCATCACTTCCTGTCACGCCACCAGGCGCTCTCCGGCCGTCTCAGACGCACAGAACCGATGGCTGACCTCGAACCGCTGGCGGCCGATCTGCATACGCTCCATGTCGAAGTGGCCAAGTGTCTGGAAGAATTCCTCAAAACACATGATATGACATGCAGTGATCGTCAGGACGGCTCCGACATTCAGAATTCAAATACAGAACCTTTAGAATCTGAACCATGCTTTCAAGAAAGCTGGGGGCAAGGTTCAGGCGAACCTGCTGACGCTGATCGATCGCCACCCAGCAAGGCAGGGCAGGGGAGCGCGTTGCCCTCCAAACCCCAGGCCTATCCGCTCGGCATGGTGATCGACGCCTGCCCCGATCTGAACGACTGGGCGAAGTCCGGAAGCATTGGCGGCTGGTCCGAGTTTGTTGTGGCCGCTGGCACGGCCCGCTCGGCGCTCGGGATCAGCCCCTCGGCCTATGAGGATGCGCGTGAGGTCATGGGTGAGATTCCGGCGGCGATCGTCGTGGCGGCGATCCTTCAGAAGGGCGAGAGCGTGCGCAGCCCCGGCAGTTATCTGCGTGGATTGACCGAAAAGGCGAGGGGAGGGGACTTCTCGCTCGGACCGATGCTGATGGCGCTGCTCAGGGCGAAGGTGCGGAGCGGTGAGCGGAAGCGTGCATGAGCATGTTCGGTCGCATGGAGCTTGGGAAGTTGTCCGCCATCCCTGCTGGTTGGTCATCGGCCCGGTCTCGACGTGTATCCGCGCGCGGTCCCCTCGCTGGCTGGCGGCGACGGTCGGGCGAGATCGTGCGTCTGTGCGTCGCGGCTGTGGTGAGATGCCGGCGCAGGGCAGTTCCGCAGCTCGATCTGCTGGACCGTGTGCGCCGCATCGCCGGGCATGGAACGGTGCGGGTACGGTGCCGAGTGCACCTTGCCGCTGGGTGTCAGCTGGGGCGTAGAAGCGCTGAATCCTGATGTGCAGGTGCGGCCTGTGGCGACGTTGAAGCCGAACACATGTCCTGAGGCGGCCAGGAGGTCGCGTCCGTCCGAGAACCCATCCCCGCGTTGATCGATGGCGGCCTATGACGGACGCCGTCGCCGGGGCGGCAAGGTCTGACGACGACAGCGAGGGTATCCCCGCTCTTCCTGCGCTGTCGCTTCGTGCAGGGCGGGTGATCCCCCTCCCTCGCTGTCCCGCCCCTGCGCCGGCTTTGCCCGTCATTTCTTGGCGCCATCGCGGGGATGGGCCCTGCGAAAGGAGAGACATCATGGCTACCATCGGCAACGTGACCAAGACCAACGACGGCTTCACCGGCGAACTCGCCACGATCAGGGTCCAGTGCCCGATCCGCTTCGTCGCCAACCAGCGCAAGCGCAACGAGGCCAGCCCCGACTACCGCATCGTGTCCGGAGCTGCGGAGATCGGCGCGGCCTGGAACAAGACGAGCCTCGAGGACAAGCCCTATGTCAGTGGCACCCTCGCAGCCCCGGAGCTGGGACCACGCAAGATCAACTTCACCCTCGGGCGGGCCGCCGACCAGGATGACGACGACGCGATGGCCCTGATCTGGAACCCGGCCGACTGAAGCACCGCAAGCTGGGGCGGCTGCAAGGTCGCCCCAAGCTGTCCACGCGGGACCGATGTTTGCGCACTGGCACCGCCCACAGCTTTCCACATCGTGGTGCTCACTGCCGTGAGTAACGCTATCACTTGCAGGTAGGCGTGACCGGATCGACGAAGATCGCGGTGGGTAGGCGGTGCAGAGAAAAACTATGCCCAATCGGGGTAGAACTTTTCCAGTGACTTTGGCCTAGCTGGCGCTTTTGGCATCAAGATAGTCCATAAGCGCGACGATCAGGACGTTCGTCGCCTTCGTCTTGCGGTCGGCAGCGAAGCGCCTTAGCTCGATATCAAGGCTGTCGGGTAGATGGACATGATGGGGCCGCTCGCCGCGTGGCCCGAGGGCCTTGAGACGCTCCAGTGATGTCGAGAAATCGTCGGCAACGGTCGCTGTTGGCTCTGGCTTCGTTGGTGCCCGCTTGCGAGGTGCGCTGGGTTCTAGCGCAGTGGCTGGCGTCGCAAGTTCGACACGTTGTTCACCCGGACCGTCTGAGGGTTGCCGCTCGCCGTAGAAGAGCCTCTCCACCGCTCCGGGCGCGTTCAGATCCAGCTGCACAGGGACAGTCGGTAGCGCCGTCGGCAATCGGTTCTTGCTCATGAGTCAGCTCCAGAAGCGGATTGCAGAAGCCCCAGTTCCTCCATTACCTCGCGGACGTTGCGTCTGGCCTCACTGACGCTCCGCACTGATGCCTGCGTCTTCGCGAGCGAGCCGAAGCCGCTGACGAAGGTCTTGAAGATGCCGCGCTCGGCAAAATAGGCCGAGAGCACCGGAATCTTGCTCTCAATCATAAGGCGCTGGACCTCGCGCAGCGCCACGCCGCGCAGATCGACGATGTTCACTCCGTTCATGACGAGGCGATAGGGAGCCATGATTCGCCCTTGGCTTCTGGCCACGGCAGCCAGCGCAGCAGCGGTCCGGATCGCCTGGGCGGCATCGAAAGCACCGACGCGCGCCGGGATGATGATGAGATCCGCCGCATTGGCCGCAACGATCAGGCTTTTGTCGGCAACGCCCGGCACATCGATGATGCGGTCGTCATGGCCGGAGACCTGGCCGAGCAGGGCAGACAGTTCGGTTTCGGAGGTGGCGCGCGCCACGTCGATGTTGGTCGGGCGGTCGCGTCTGGCTGCTGCGGTCTTGAACCATTGCGAGACCGAACCTTGGGGGTCGGCATCGATCAACAGCACCTTGCGACCCTCACTGGCCAAAGCATCCGCCAGCAAAATCGCGATGGTGGACTTGCCAGAGCCGCCTTTGGCTGTGATGAGGGCGAGGGTGCGCGACACCAGCAAGGACCTCCGAACAGCTCACACCGGGAAACCGTATGCCGGTCAAACCGGAGCATGGTTCAACCGAAATCCAGCAATACAGGAACACGGGAAAACGGTCTACTGGTTTAGCATAATGACCGTTTGACCGGATACCGGCAAGACCGCACAACTGTCACCCGGCTTTCCAGTTTGACGGTTTTCCGGTGAAACCGGCAGGCGTCGATCTGTTCCGCACCTGTGACGGGTGGAGGACCGTTTTCCGGTTATTCTGCAATCCGGTCAAACCGGGAAACTGTTTAACGGTGAGACAGGGCTACGGTCGAACACCCCGCCGAGCCGGGTTCGCTGTTTTGACCGTGTCCCGGTAATCCCGTTTGCCGGTTTTCCAGTGAAACGGTGATCCGGTTCGACCGGATCGTGGCATGACGCTTGTGCAGCATCAGTTGCACCAGCTGGTTGGTTATCCGGTATTCCGGGAAAACCGGGAAACCGCACAACACTGAAACTGGCACACCGTCAAACAACTTGCCGCGCCAGGTTGCCTTTTTCGACCGCACTCCAGAAATGCTGTTCGCCGGTATTCCGGTGAAACGGTTGCCCGGTCTTCCGGGCTGACGGTTTTCCGGGGTTACGGTGAAACCGACTGGCGGTTGATCGGTTCAGCTCCCATGACAGGTAGAGGACCGTTTTCCGGTTATCCGGCAATCCGGTAAAACCGGGAAACTGTTTAATGGTTAGACCGGACTACGGTTGAATTGCCCGCCATGCCAGATCCAATGTTTTGACCGTATTCCCGGAATGCCATTGGCCAGTTTCCCGGTTGAACGGTTTTCAGGGATGACCGGTTGGCGGTAAAACGGTGAAACCGTGAAGCGGTCGATCTGTTTGAGACGCGTGACGAGCGGATCGCCGTGATCCGGTTATGCTGGAATCCCGGAAAACCGTTGAACAGTCAAACCGGATGACCGTCTAACCGCCTGCCATGCCGCGTTGGCTGTAGTGACCGTATTCCGGGAATTCTGTTTACCGGGCATCCGGTGAAACTGTTCTCCGGTTTGACCGCATGACCGCCTGCGCACGACATTCTCGCCAACCGACAAACCGCAAATCTCATCAAAGCCACGTATCAGCTGGTCAATGCCGCTGGCGCGCTCTGAGGTTGACAGGGAGGCTCATGAGGAAGAGTATGTTGCTTGTTTTTGATTGACAAGATAGCAGTTTGTGGGACAAACTAGCGTGGTGGAGGTCGGCATGCGCGCCAAGCGGCATCGCCTCGATCTGGATGACGACGATCACCGGCTGTTGCTGGCGGTGGCTGCGCAGTTTGGGCTGTCGCAGAGCGAGGTGACGCGGCGGCTGATCCGGGCGGCGCTCGATGTCGGTCCGGCACTGTCACAGGACAATGCGGAGACGGTGGCGGAGCTCAGTTCCCAAATCCGCGCGGTCGGCCGAAACCTCGCCCAGGTGGTCAAGGCGATCAACGAGGGGCGGGCGGTGCGGCTTGAGGACGCGCGGCCTATTTTCGAGATCCTGCATCGGCGGATCAGCGCTGTAGACGGCGAGCTGACCAATATGACTCTGGCCTATGGCAGCGGCTTGCGGCGGGCGGCGAAGCTTGGAACCATTGAGTTGGGGTCAGTGGAGCAGCCCGCATGACAGCTGACGAGATCACCGGCTGGGTCAAAACGCTGTCGGCTGCTGCTGACATCGAGGAGCGCGGCCGGCAGGTGCGGATGGGTGCTGCTGCACGTGCTGGCTCATCAGGGGCAGGGGGCAATGGTACACGGCGTGGCGGCCGTGGCGCTCCAGCTGCAGGATTCGGAATGGCGTCCTGGCGCGGGGACGAGTTGCAGAACGCCAAGACGGGCAAGGGTGCGCCGAGGTCAGCTTCCGTTGGCGGGGGAGGCGCTCGACGTGCTGGCAGTGTCGGGTCATCGCCGAGGCTGATCGCCCAGGGTTATGCTCCTGCGGTGGTGAAGCTGATCTCCTTCGCCAGCGGTACGACGCGCGCCACGGCGACAGCGGACTATGTGCTGCGCGAGGATGCGCAGTTGGAGACCCATGAAGGGTTGATCCTGGCCGATCGCGAGGCGGTTGCTGCCGAGATGAAGCGCTGGGCGAAGGACTTCGAGCAGCGGGCCAAGAGCCAGGACGCGGCCAGTATGCGAGTTGCGGTTGCGGGCTTGAAGGATTCTCCCGAGGATCGCGCCAAGCTCGAGGAGACAGTCGCTGTCGTGTTCAGGGGCCATGCCCATGCCCTGCGCATCGACGCCGTGCGGGATGGATCAATTGAGGCCCGCGTGGTTGCGGTCCTGGCGGGACGCAACGAGGCGGGCAAGGCGGAGCGCCTTCGGATTACCGAGCAGCGTGTCGGCAGCGAGGATGACGGGTTTTCCTTGCGTGTCCTCGATGCGAAGAGCCAGGCAGCGATCCATGCGCGGGTCGAGGCGATCAGCATTGCGGCCTATCGGCTATCAGTGGAGCCGGGAGCACCGGCGCATGGTCTCGACGGGTTGACGCAGCGGCTTCACCAGCTCGCCGACCGCGCTCCAGCGCAGCGCTCCGATGGCGGCACGGTCAGCAATGCCGTCGAGGTGCGGGCGACAGCGCAGGCGTGGAAAGAGAAGCTGCGCTCGCAGACGCCGCGCGACACGATGCACCTGATCATTTCGTCGAAGGCCGGCGTCGATCACGAGAGATTCCGGAATGCGGCACGGGATTTTCTGCATGCGCAATTCGGCGACCACAAGTTCATGTTCGCGCTCCACACCGACCGCGAGAGTGATGGTCATATCCATGCCCATGCTATCGTTGCGGTGCGTGACGAGAATGGCGTGAAGATCCATCCAAACCGGCAGATATTTGTGGGATGGCGCGCAGGGTTTGCAATGGCCGCGCAGGCACATGGGCTGAAGATCGCCTCCACCGGCGCCATGGAGCGCGCGTCATCTCAATCCTACGGGCCGCGCGACAAGGCCATCGTCGATGCCGCCGACCGACCCCGCGCCGGCCGCGAGGATCGCGACATCGCTTATGCTGAGCGACCTGCCAACGCCGCGATGATCGCCAATGCGCGGCGCCGGATCGAGACGGCACGCACCAATCCGGTGCGGATTCCGATCACCGAGCGCCAGCGGCAGGTGGTTAACGCCAGCCTCGGGGCATGGTCGCAGATGGCAAAGCAGGAACCACAGAACACCATCGCGCTCGGCATGACCGACCGGCTCAGCCTGTCGTTCGCGGCTGGGCAGGTGCTTGCGACTGTGGAACAAACAACCAAGGCCTACAGACAAGAGGACAATGCCATGGCGATCACGGCAGCACGAATGACCTCAGACCTTCAGACCCTCAACAAGCTCGTCAACACGGTGGCGGAAAAGCTGCCGCCGGAGAGTCGGCGGGCGTTCACGGAGCGCAGCGGCGAGTATCTCGAGATCATGGCTGGGCGGCTCGATCTGCAGCGGCAGAAAGAGCAGGGCGTCCTGAGCATCAGCCCGGATGCCGTGGTGAGCTTAACCGGCAGTGCGGCGAACAGGCTCGTGCAGGAGGCGAGGGCGGTTGCAGCCAAGGAAGCGCGCGAGGCCGAGCAGGCGCGCGCTGCCCTGGTCGAACAGCAGACTGGCCGTAACAGTGATCCGGCTCGCACAGCGGCCGAGTCCCTATCCGACCGCGTCGTCGATCAGCGGATTGAAGGCACCTTGCAGGATCGGGCGGAGCGCGAGCGCGCGCAGGCTGTGGAAGCGGCCCGTGCCGCCCGGCAGATCGAGACGAACCCAACGCAGACGATCAAAACCGATGGCAACAGCCCTGAGGCGATCCGCGAGCTGCGGGAGCGGCAGGAACAAGTTCGGAAAGACATCGAGCGTGAGCAGGAAGCGGCGAAGCAGAAGGAAGGACCGGCGCGGACGAAGCCTCAGTCGTGAAGCCAACATAGATAGATTTTTGCTCTGTAGGAGCATGTAGGATTTTTGGTGTCCTACAGAATCCTTGCTTCCATTTGGCTGACCACTAATATTCAAGGCCGTTATCATATGTGCCTTAGGTTGACCCAGCAGTTGTAGCCTCACATTGGTCCGCATAGATCTACCAGTGTTGGATCGGCTTAAATCCAGCGTCAAAGTTCCTTTTGGAGACTTGCTATAATATTGAAGAACAGCTTGTAGCGATGCATCTGTCTGCGCTAATCACGATTAGCAACCTCGCTTTGCAAATTTCCTGCGATGCGGAGAAAAAGATTTTGAAGAATTACCGGATTGTCGCCTGACCCTTCGCTAATGAGTCAAGCGCTCGATGAGATAAGGGGTGCGCATACTTGGACACGCAAAACAATTCGGAGGCCGATTGGTGGTCCGAATGGAAAGAGCTTAGCGATGCAGACAGTCTTCGAACGCGAAGGCCTGAAGAGGTGGTCCGGGCCTGCCGTCAGCTCGGCCACCCACAGCAGGATCGCCTTAGGGGCAAGCTCCTCACGCATTTGACAGATCTGGCCAGGGCCTATCTTCGGCCACGCGTTCGTCAGGACCTAGTCGATGGCGGGCGAGAGGTCATCGAAGAGGTCGTAGAGATCCTCACCGTTGCAGTCTTGACGCCATCGGCTGCCGACGGTGTCGGCTTCGAGACGGCCTTCCACGCCAAACTTCGTCAGCGATTGGTAGATCGGATAAGGGCATCTCTCAAGGATCGCGCCGTCATCGAGCAAGAGGCAGTTGATCCCGAAACGGGCATCGCAAGAGAGCCGCCGGACTGGAACCAACTCAGTCCGGAAGACAACGCCATCATCGCCGACACCATCGCGAAGTTACCGCATATGCAACGAAAGGCCTTCCAGTTGCACCGCCTAGGCTTTCGCTACACGTCTTCCAATCCAAACGAGAGCATTTCCGCAATGCTTGGGAAGACGCCGAAAACCGTACAGGACTGGGTCGAGAAGGCCGAAAGGCAGATTCTTGAAATCTTGGGATCAACCAAATGATCAGCGCACCCGAAACACTCGACGACATCCTATTCAAATTCCATCAGGTCGCGGAACCCATCTCTCCCGAACTGCTGAATGTCTGGACGGGTCGTTACCCCCAGTTTGCCAACGAAATCCGCGCTCATGCGGTCGAGATCATGGACATGGAGCTACTCGCATCGACGCAAGCCTTGGCAGCCGCGCAGTCTCTCGTCGGCGAGGCGGTCACCCTACGCGCTGCGCTCCAGGAAGCCGGAATCTCACTCCGCGACTTCGCTGATCGGCTCGACATATCGCGATCGATCGTCTCGGATATCAACTCCGGTCGTATCGACCATGAAACCATCCCAAAGCGCTTCGCGCGCCTGGGAGCCGCGCAGATCGGAAAGGCCATGGACTGGTTTGAAGCGATCGTGAGGTCGTCTCATGAGACGGCGCCGACGCCCGCGTTCAAGGCGAAGGCCGCGCCGAGTATCGGTCGCCAGAGGACTTGGGAGGAGGCTATTCGCGGTTCGGATATGGACGAGGATCGTCGATCCTTCTGGCTTTCTAACGAGGGCTGATTATGGACATCTGGCGCGACATTCGATTGAAGGCGCGCCAGCGCCATATGGAAGCTGCCGCGATGGCGTCGGCCAACACGGCCGATGCGCTCGTCAGATCGGGATTGAAGATCGCGAAGCTTCAGGTCGATGAGTTTGATCCTGGGACCGTATTCGGGGCAGGAGTGCTCGGCGCATTGGAACGTGACGACGGCTTCGTTCGGCTGGCATCCAACCTCCAAGGCAGCCAGAAAGCTGTCGTGGCCGCCCATGAGCTCGGGCACTATTGGCTGCACGACGAGGCGGCCTTCATGATCCGTTCTACAGAGGCCGGCTTCGGAGGGCAACCTATCGAAACCGGTTCGGATCGCGTTGTCGCCTACTCCCCTCGCGCGCGACAGGAGGTGCAGGCTGACATCTTCGCGCAGGAGTTTCTCCTGCCCGCCGATGCACTCCGCGAGAAGCTCGTTGTCCAGCGTCAGCGTCCTTCGAAAATCGCCGAGGAAGCTGGCTTGCCTCTAGAGTTCGTGCGCATGCAGGCAATCCGAGCTCTGTTGCTTCCGCCACTGGCCGCTCCGGTTACGCCGGTAGCCTCCGGGCCTGGCCATCCCCTGGATCCCGAGCAGCGAGAGGCGGCTGAGTGGGACGAGCGTCCGCTGATCCTCGATGCAGGTCCCGGAACCGGCAAGACAAGGACGCTGATCGCCCGCATAAGGCACCTGATCGACAAGGACATCCCGCCGTCGAATATCTTGGCGCTGACTTATTCGAACAAGGCAGCGGCCGAGATGATCGAGCGGATCGAGACGGTCAGCCCCGCCTCTGCTCCGTTGATCTGGGTCGGCACGTTTCACGCATTTGGCCTGGAGCTGCTTCGCCTCCACCATCAAGCAGCGGGCCTACCTCCTGATTTCAAGGTTCTGGACGAGGCCATGGCCCTTGCCGTTCTGGAAGGGCTCCTCGCGGAACTCGCCCTCGTTCATTTTCAGAACCTCTGGGACCCGACCATCGAATTAAAGCCGATCCTGAAAGCGATCTCCCGCGCCAAAGACGAAATGGTATCGGCCCAAGACTACGCAAAGGCCGCCGAGGAAGGGCTCCGGGCTGCTGTGAGCCCCGAGGAGATCGAGCGGGCCGAAAAGGCGGTCGAAGTGGGCAGGGTTTACCGAATCTACCAGCAGGCCCTAACCGACCAGAATTGCTTGGACTTCGGCGATCTCGTTTACCGATCAACGGAACTGCTATCCCGGAACCCTGCGATCCGCGACGAGATCAGGGCCAAGCACCGCCACGTGCTTGTCGACGAATATCAAGACGTCAACTTCGCGAGCACGTCGTTGCTCGAACAGATCACCGATCAGGGCAAGAGGCTTTGGGTCGTGGCAGATCCCCGCCAATCGATTTATCGCTTCCGCGGCGCGGCCCCAGCCAACACGGTTGACTTCACTAAGAGTCCGTCCCGAAACTCATGACGTTCGCGCGATGCGGCGGATGAGGACCATGGCGGCGGCTGCGTAGAGGAAGGCCGTCGCGGAGG
>FWWL01002413.1_pt1 | contig 39128 bp, 31 predicted proteins | sample 2228331 | NCBI WGS metagenome assembly FWWL01 (sample SAMEA103939775, study PRJEB20133) | metagenome
GCCGCCGGGCGCGGGGCGCCGGCCTGCGGGTGCGCGTCCTTCGTGGACTGGGGGTCGCCGAAGAGCGCCTCGCGCCGGGCGGCGACGGCGTCGAGCACCGCGTCGGTGGCGTCGGCGAAGAGCTTGACCCCGTCGGCGACGAGGCGGCGGGCGACCGCGCCCAGATCGAGGCCCAGGCGGTCCGCCGCCTCGATCACCCGTCGCGCGCCGGCGATATCCTCGGTGAGCGTCGGTCGCACGACGCCGTGGTCGCGAAACGCCTCCAGGGTCTTGGGCGGCAGGGTGGTCACGGTGTGCGGCCCGACGAGGGCGTCAACATAGAGCGTATCCGGATAGGCCGGGTCCTTGACGCCCGTGGACGCCCACAGCAGCCGCTGGGGCATCGCGCCCTTCGCGGCCAGCGCCTGCCAGCGCTCGCTTGCGAGCAACGTCCGGAACCAGGCATAGGCGAGCTTGGCGTTGGCGATGGCGACCTTGCCGCGGATCGCCGCGAGGTCGGCGCTCTGGGGATCGTCTGCCGCAAGCCGCGCATCGATGGCCTGGTCGATCTGCGCGTCGATCCGGCTGACGAAGAAGCTGGCCACGCTGGCGATCCGGTCGATCGGCTCGCCCCGCGCCGCGCGCGCCTCGAGCCCGGCCATGTAGGCGTCCGCGACCGCCTTGTAGGCGCCGAGTGAGAACAGCAGCGTGACGTTGACGTTGACGCCTGCCTCGACCAGCGTCCGAAGGGCGGTCGCGCCGGCCTTGGTCCCGGGAACCTTGACCATCAGGTTGGGCTCGTCGACGGCGCCCCAAAGCCGCCACGCCTCCAGGATGGTCGACTTGACGTCGTCGGCGAGATCCGGCGAAACCTCGAGACTGACATAGCCGTCCTGGCCGCCGAGCCGATCGTAGACGGGACGCAGGTCGGCCGCCGCGGCCTTGACGTCGGCGATCACCTGGCTCTCGTAGATATCCTGCACGCTCGCTTCGGCCCCACCGGCGGCGGACTGGAAACCTGAGTCATAGACCTCGGCATGCGCCATCGCCTTTTCGAAGATGGACGGGTTCGAGGTGACACCGGTGAGCCCGTCCTCTTCGATGAGCCTGCGCAGGCCGCCCTCGGCCAGGAACCGGCGATCGATGAAGTCGAGCGAGACCGCCTGTCCGGCCTGCGCAAGTTCCTTCAGGCGGTTGGTCATCTGATCCTCCCGATGACGCCGCGCGCGAGCGCGCGGCTGTTCCGACGATGAAGCCGCGGTTCTCCCCGCGCGCGCCGCCGCAAGTGCGGCCGGCCAGCCGCGCGGCGGCCCCTCGCAGGACCTCAGGTCCGCAGCGCTCGGAACGCTTGCCGCCGCGGCGGCAAGCGCCCGTGCGCGCCCCGGGCCGCTATTCGTGCTCGTGGGCCTTGGGCGGGTCCGCCATCGGCGCCGGCGCGTGGGCGCCGGACTTGGGCATGGCCATGCCGCCGTGGCCCATCTTCGCGCCGCCGCACATCTTGTCGTGGTCGGCCTTGGCCATCGGCGTGGTGGCCGCGCCTGTCGCCGGGGCGGCGTGACCCTTGCCGGCGGGCATCTTGCCGTCCTTCATCCCGCCGCACATGTCGTGCTTTGCGGCGGGGGCGGCGGGCGGCGGCGTCTTGGCGGGCGGCCCATCGGCCAGGGCGTAGCTTGCGGCGAACAGGGCCGAGGCGGCCGTGATTGTGGCGATGAGGGACTTCATAGGTTGGCTCCAGGTTCGGGGTTCTCACGTCAAGACGCTGGCGCCGTCGCGCCATTACGCGGATCAACGGAGCGAAATGTCCGCACGGCAGCGGACCTGCAGGCGCACGTCGGCGGGATCCACCGTGTGCGCCTGACGGCCGTCCCGCCGGCGGCCTTCGAACAGGCCTTGGCCGCACGGACGGGGTGGTCGGCGAACGCGTCATCCTCGATCTGGGCGGGCCTGCAGGACGCGGGCGCAGAGAGGCGCGCGCGCAAACGGCGCGCGGCCGTATCTGCGAACGCCAGCGATCACGCCGGGACCTTCACCCCATCGGCCATCGGCATGCTGTCCGCCTTCGTCAGCGGGGACCTGGCGCGTCCCGCTCCATTCGCGCGCCCTCCGGGTGGCCCGGACCGTGAGCTTCGGCCTCGCCTTCGCCGGGCGGCGGGGCTGGGGCCGGGGTCGCGGCATCGGCGGAGGCGGGGGCCGCATCGGCCGGCGCCGCCGGAGCCTTGTCCGGCTTCGGGTTGCAGCCGGCGAGGACGAGGACGACGGCTGAGGCTGTCAGAAGAGCAGCCGTCCGGCGAAGATTCGGCAGGGCAGTCATAGAGGGCTCCTTTGCGGTTTGGACAGGCGGTGGACGAACTGTTGGGCATGTCGCTCGCCAGGCAGCGCGCGGACGGCCAGGGGCGCGCTCCGGGTCGGCCTGGGCCGGCCGGCATCGTGGAGGATCATGAAGGCGGCCTTGAACGTCGTCATTTCGGACACACACACGCGCGTCTCCCTTCCGCTCAGAACCAGGCCCTCAGGCCGACGACGGCCGACACCACGCTCGTCGGCTGACCCTCGGCGCGCGCCAGGCTCTTCGTGCCGCCGTAGGTCTGTCGCCAGGAGACGCCGACATAGGGCGCCAACTCACGGCGCAGCTCGTAGCGGAGGCGGGCGCCGATCTCGGTGTCGTTGAGGCCGTCGCCGAGGCCGAAGCGCCGATCCGCCTGCAGCGCCACGTTCGCCTCGATGCGGGGCTGCAGGATCAGCCGCTGGGTCAGCAGCACGTCGTAGGTCGCCGTCACCCGTCCGGAGACCTTCCCGTCTTCGCTGACGAACAAGGCCGGCTCGAGCTCGAAGCGGTAGGGCGCCAACCCCTGCAGGCCGACGACGCCATAGAGGCGCGACCGGTCGGGACCCGGCCCCGAGCGCCGCGCGTATCGCACGCCGGCCTGGAAATCGAAGAACGGCGAGATGAGCTGGCCATAGAGCACCTGGGCCTCGCGTTCGGTTTCGGCCTTCCGGGAGGTGCTTTGAGCGCCCTCGCTCTTGATCCAGATTCGCCGTTCATCCCCCCCGTACCACCCGAAGACGTCCCAGCGGATCACGCCGGGCTGTCCGCTCTCCCGGTATTCGAGGAGGTCGGCCAGAAAGTATCCGTAGTTCGCGCTGTCGGCTGTCGGGGCCGGCCACCCCTCGCGGTCCGCCAGGTTGGGCAAGGCCTCGACGCCGGGGACCGCATCGGACGACGCTGCGGCGTGGTCGACCGGCGCCGGGGTCGCCACGTCGTGCAGGACGGCGCCCGAGGTCGGAGACGCGGTCTCCTGCGCCTGTGCAGCGACAGGCGCCGCCAGCATGGCGATGGCAAGGGCGGCCGAGCGCAATGGGATCTCCTATCGGGTGGGCGACGAGACTTCGATGACGCGGAACATGCCCATCTCCATGTGCAGCAGGAGGTGGCAATGCATGGCCCACTGGCCGGGGGCGTCGGCCGTGATCGCGACGGTGAGGCGCTCGGCCGGCTTGACGCTGACGGTGTGCTTGCGGGGCTGGTGCGCGCCGGCGCCGTTCTCGAGCTCCATCCACATGCCGTGCAGGTGGATGGGATGCTCCATCATGGTGTCGTTGATCAGCACCAGGCGCAGGCGTTCGCCATAGGCGAAGGGGATCGGCGCTCGCGCTTCCGAATACTTCTTCCCATCGAACGACCACATGTAGCGTTCCATGTTGCCCGTGATGTGGAGCTCGATCTCGCGTGTGGGCGCGCGTTGGTCCGCCTGCGGCGCCACGCTTTGCAGGTCGGCATAGACGAGCACGCGCGCGCCGCTGTCCTCGAAGCCGGAGCCCGGTTCCTGCAGGCGGCTGCGCGCCACCATCGCCACCGAGGAGTTTCCGACACCGTGCGTGTCGGGGCCATGGGCGAAGGGCGCCGACTCGCCGGGTCTGCCGGCGGGCTGTGCTCCCATGTCCGGCATGGCGCTGGAGGGCGGGTTCGTCGCGACGGCGCCATGGGCGTGGGGGCCGTTGACCTGCGCCTCCACGGCCTTGCGACGGGCTTCGGCAACGGCCATGTCGCCTGTCTGGTGGCCCGTCATGTCCATGACGGGTGTCTTCGCGGATGCGGCCTTACCGGCCATGCCGGGCATCCCCGCCATGCCGTCGGGCGTCTCCATCCCGGACATGTCCATCCCCATGTCGGCCATGGTGCGCAGCGGCCGCTTGCGACGAGGCGGGACCGGCGCGATCATCCCGGGGCGTGGGGCCAGCGTGCCGCGCACGAAGCCGCTGCGGTCCATGGCTTCGGCGAACAAGGTGTAGGCCTGCGCCTCGGGGGCGACGATGACGTCGAAGGTCTCGCCGGGCCCGATGCGGAACTCGTCCACCTCCACCGGGCGGACATTCTGGCCGTCCGCCTGCACCACGGTCATCTTCAGACCGGGGATGCGGATGTCGAAGTAGGTCATGGCCCCGGCGGCTATGAACCGGAGCCGCACGCGCTCGCCGCGGGTGAACAGGCCGGTCCAGTTGGCGTCCGCGGTCAACCCGTTGATGAGGTAGGTGTAGGTGTATCCGGTCACGTCCGCGAAGTCGGTCGGATCCATCCGCATCCTGGACCAGCTCAGCCGCTCCGAGAGCGTGGCCGGCCAGCCCTTGCGCGCGGCGTCCCGGAAGAGCTCCGTGACCGTTCGCTTCTGGTGGTTGTAGTAGCCCGCCTGCTTCTTCAGCTTCCCGATGATCCGTTCCGGCGGCTCGAAGCTCCAGTCCGACAGCATCACGACGTAGTCCCGCTCATAGGCGAACGGCTCCGGGTCGGCGGGATCGATGATCAGCGGGGCGTAGACGCCGAGGAGCTCCTGCCCGCCCGAATGGCTGTGACACCAGTAGGTGCCGCTCTGGCGCAGCGGGAACCGATAGGTGAAGGTTTCACCGGGACGGATGCCGCCGAAACTCACGCCCGGGACGCCGTCCATGGCGGGCGGGAGGATGATGCCGTGCCAGTGGATCGAGGCGATCTCTTCCAGCCTGTTGGTGACGCGCAGCACCGCTTCCTCGCCCTCGCGGAAGCGCAGCAGCGGTCCAGGCACCGTCCGATTGATGGCCATGGCTTGGCCGGGGCGGTCCCCGACCATCAGCCGGAAGTGGTCGACCTCGAGGTCCAGAACCCGCTCGCCGGACGCGCCGGGCACGGGCGCGAGCGCGCCTTGGGTCGCATCGGTCCGGGCATAGGCCGGCGCGGCAGGCGCCAGGATGGCTGAAACGCCCAGACCACCTGCCGCGGCGACCACGGCGCGGCGGCTGATGAGCTCACGTGAACCGGCCATGGGCCCTCCTCGCGACCACGCCCGCGGCGATCCGCGTCGTCGAATTCCGCGACCCTGGCGGCAGGCCGCCGCCTTGTGGCCCCTCGCACGCCACGGCGGCTATCCGTCGACGTCGCTGACGCGCATTTCCGCCCGCTGCCCGTGGCGGCGCAGCACATCGACCATCCTTTGGGCCTGGTCCACGGCGAGCGCCTTGCACCAACAGGGCGTCATCATCTGGTCATCGCGCCGAACCGCCCAGCCATAGGCCTCCTTGACCACGTCAAAGGTGATCGTCCCGCGCTCCCGGGCCGCCATCGTGTCCGGCTCTGCCATGGCTGGTCTCCTCGAGGGCGTCGGCCCCCGTGTGACGGCGCCGACGCGATGCTTCCCTCCCACAGACGCAGAAGCCGGGCGCGCCTTACACGCCGCCGGCGCTGCGCCGGCCGCCGAAGATGTAAGACGGCGCGCGAGCCGGCGTCCTTCAGAGGCGTCCCGTGAGCGGAGGTGCGTCGACCGGGGTCCGGTTTCCAGCGCGCCGCTGCCCGCGGACGTCGGGCGCCGCTCGGGCGATGGCGCGAAGGCGGTTCGCCCGGCAGGTGGAGGAGTCTCACGAGGCGGGTCCGTGCGCCGCGCGACGGAGGACCTCGACGGAGATCGCGGCTGTCGATCGGCGCAAGATGCAAAAGGAGCCGTGCATGGACGTTCGCACGCCACAGGAGCCGCCAGGACCATGACCTCACCCCGCGACGATTCTGCTGTCCCGAATGTCGATCCGGATGACGACGGTCCCGCGCGCAAGGCTGCCGACGCAGCGGTCCGGCGCGAGCTTGTCGAGTGTCACCGCGACTTTCTGTCCTTCCTGCGCCGGCGGCTGGCGAGCCGGCAGGACGCCGAAGACGTGCTGCAGGAATTCATCGCGCGCGCTCTGGAACGGTCGAAGCATCTGCGGGACGTCCAGTCGGTCCGCGGCTGGCTCAGCCGGATTCTGGCCACGACGCTCGTCGACCACTATCGGCGCGCGGCGCGCCGGAAGGACTCGCCGCGCGATCCGGCCGACCTCGAGGCGCTTGCGGTCGCCCCCGACCCTGAAATCGAGGCCGCGGTCTGCTTCTGCCTCTATCGCTTGCTGCCGACGCTGAAGCCGGAGCACAGCGAGCTGATCTGGCGGATCGATCTGCTCGGCGAGCCTCGCGACCGCGTCGCCGCCACGCTCGGGGTGACGCTCAACAACGTCAATGTGCGTCTGCACCGCGGTCGGCGGACGCTGCGCGCGCGGCTTGAGGAGATCTGCCTGACCTGCCCGCAGCACGGCTTCCTGGACTGCCGGTGCGAGGAAGGCGAGCGTATCCGCCAGATCCGCGCGCGGCGCGCGGCGGCGGGTTGAGTCGAGCGGGCGGCGCGGATGTCGGGAATGGGCGGAACGCGCCGCAACACGGTCGGCAGCGCGGCGTTGGCGAGCCGCTCGATCGCAGCGGTTATCGCAGGTTCTGCGGGCCCCCCAATTTGGCGGATTGTACTTCCGGCCGCCGTCCTGGGGCGGGATCTTCATGCCGTCTCTCGAGGATTGCCGTGTGGGCTTGATCGACGCGGCGGCGGGGGCGGCGCCAGCTTTGCAGCACAGCAGGCTTCACCGGTCCGGGAAGCCGACAGGGAAGGTCTGATGCGCCCAGCCAGTTCCCGCGCTGTAATCGTCGCGCGGCGATTGCGTCTCAATGGACTTAGACCGCGGCGGTGCGGCCCGAGTGCGGTCACCCCCCGCCGGTCAGCGACAAACCCGCCTCCTGCCGAGGAGCGGCCTCGCCGGCCGCCGGTCTGGATCGCGGGGAGTGAGGAGGTTTGAGATGGGCAGGACGATTGGACGGGCTGTGGGCCTCTCGGCGCTCTTGGCGCTCATGCCCGTATGGGGCTCTGCCGCCGCCACAGAGGTCTGGCACAGGTACATCATGCGCGGTCAGGTCGTGGAGATGGAGGGCCAGGCGGTGATCCTTTGCGTCGGGACGGCCGAAGGGGCCAAGCCGGGACAGGTCCTCACTGTCGTGCGATTCATCGGAACGCCCGGGGTGTCAAAGGGGACGCCGCCCATCCCGCGCCGCGATGATGTCGGCGCCGTCCGCATCGATCGGGTGATCGACGCGCACTACGCCGAGGCGACTCTGGTCAACGGCCAAGCCAGGAAGTTCGATCTGGTCGAACTCAAGGCGCGATAGCAAGGACCGGACGCGGGAGGGCGGAACTCTCCGGCCGCAGGGGCGACCACGGCTCCACTCTAGAATATCCGAGGAGACGATCATGAAGGCGCTTGTCTATGGCGGCCCCGGCCAACTCAGCCTCATCGAGCGGCCGCAGCCCGAGCTCCAGGAGCCGGGCGACGCGATCGTCAGGATGCTGAAGACCACGATCTGCGGCACCGACCTGCATATCGTCAAAGGCGACGTGCCGACCTGCGCGAGTGGCCGCATCCTCGGGCACGAGGGCGTCGGCGTCGTCGCGTCGGTCGGCGTGGGCGTCCGCGCCTTCAAGCCGGGCGACCACGTGCTGATCTCCTGCATATCGTCCTGCGGGAAGTGCGAATTCTGCCGGCGCGGCATGTACTCCCACTGCACGACGGGAGGCTGGATCCTCGGGAACACCATCGACGGGACCCAAGCCGAGTACGTCCGCACCCCCCACGCTGACACCAGCCTCTATCCGATACCGCCCGGCGCCGACGAGGAGGCGCTCGTCATGCTCAGCGACATCCTGCCGACGGGCTTCGAGTGCGGGGTGCTCAACGGCAAAGTGGCCCCCGGGGCCACCGTCGCGATCGTGGGCTCCGGCCCCATCGGTCTCGCGGCCCTGCTCACCGCCCAGTTCTACTCGCCGGCCGAAATCATCATGATCGACGTCGATGACAACAGGCTGGGGATCGCCCGCCAGTTCGGGGCGACCCACACCATCAACAGCGCCGACGGCAAGGCCGTGGACGCGGTCAAGGCGCTGACCGGCGACCGCGGCGTGGACACCGCGATCGAAGCCGTGGGGCTGCCTGCGACCTTCGAGCTCTGCCAGGACCTGGTGGCGGTCGGCGGGGTGATCGCCAATATCGGCGTCCATGGTCACAAGGTTGACCTGCATCTCGAACGGCTGTGGTCCCAGAGCGTCACGATCACCACGCGCCTGGTGGACACCGTGACCACGCCGATGCTGCTGAAGACCGTTCAGTCCAGGAAGATGGATCCTACGCGGCTCATCACCCATCACTTCAGCTTGGACGAGGGCGTCCAGGCCTACGATACCTTCCGCAGGGCGGCCGAAACCCGGGCCCTCAAGGTGATCATCGACATGTGAGAGATCCGACCGGTCGTCCGGGACCTGGCTGGCCGCAGCGACCGACGCCGTCGCTGCCGCAGTGATCGGCCTCGCCGTCGTCGAGGCGATCACCCGCATGCTGGCGCTCGCATGGCGCGGGCGAGGCGGGGCGCAGAACGCCAGGCCGCACGACCGCCAAGGCGGCGCTTGTAGTCCTGGGTTCAGCCACCAGGGCTCAGGGCGGCCAGGGCCTTCTGGGCCTCCGCTTGGATGGTCTGTAGATGACCTGGACCGACGAAGCTTTCCGCATAGATCTTGTTCAGCGGCTCGGTCCCTGACGGGCGGGCGGCGAACCACGCGTTCCTGGTCCTGACCCTCACACCGCCGAACCGCTCCCCTCGCGGGCTGGCGATGTCCACCGAAAGCACCGGCTCGCCGCCGAGCTCGTCGAGCCGCAGGTCCTGGGGTTCGACGCCGGCGAGCCGGGCTCTCTCCTGCGCCGTGGCCGGCGCATCGAGGCGTTCGTAGCAGGAGGGGCCGACCGCGTCGGCCACGGCGGCGAAGACTGCGCTCGGATCGCGGCCCGTTCGGGCGAGGATTTCCGCCGCCAGAAGCCCAAGGCTGAAACCGTCCTTCTCCGTCGTCCACAGCGTCCCGTCGAGCCTGCGGAACACGGCGCCGGCGCTCTCCTCGCCCGCAAATCCCAGGGTCCCCTCGGAGAGACCCGGGACGAACCAGCGGAATCCCACGGGCGTCTCCACCAGGGGTCGCCGAAGTCTGACGGCGAGCCGGTCAAGGAGCGCGCTGGTGACCATGGTCTTGCCGATCGCAAGGCCCGCGGGCCAGGCGGGACGATGGTCAAACAGGTAGGCGACCGCCGCCGTCAGGTAGCGGTTCGGTTCCATCAGACCGCCGGAGGGCGTGACCACGCCGTGCCGGTCGGCGTCTGGATCGTTGGCGAACGCGACATCGAACCGGTCCCGCAGGTCGACCAGGCGGGCCATCGCGTAGGGCGAAGAGCAATCCATCCGGGTCTCGCCGTCATGATCGGCCGTCATGAAGGCGAACCGAGGGTCGACGGCCTCGCTGACGACCGCACCGTTCAGGCCGTAGGTCTCCAGGACCATGGGCCAGTAGTCGGCGCTGGCCCCGCCCAGGGGATCGATGCCGATCCGCACGCCGGCGGCGCGGACCGCGGCAAGGTCCACCACCTGCGGCAGCTCGGCGACGAAGGCGGCCCGGTAGTCGTAGCGCGCCACCTGAGGCGAGCGGGCGGCGCGGATGTGCGGAATGCGCGCAACGTGTCGCAACGCCGTCGGCAGCGCGGCGTTGGCGAGGCGCTCGATGGCCCGGGTGATCCCCGGTTCCGCAGGGCCGCCGTGCGGCGGATTGTACTTCAGGCCGCCATCCTGGGGCGGGTTGTGCGACGGCGTGAGAATGACCCCGTCCGCCAGGCCAGCGGTGCGCCCCGCGTTGTGACGCAGAATCGCGTGCGAGACCGCAGGCGTCGGCGTGTAGCCGTCTCGGGAGTCCAGGATCACCGTGACCCCCGCGGCGACGAAGACTTCCACGGCGGTGCTGAGCGCGGGACCGGACAGCGCGTGGGTGTCGGCCGCCAGGAACAGAGGGCCGTCGACGCCCGCCGCCCTGCGGTGACGGCAGATGGCGGCGCAGATCGCCACGACGTGAGCTTCATTGAAGGCGCCCGCGAGGGCGGAGCCGCGATGGCCGGACGTCCCGAAGACGACGCGTTGGGACGGGTCGGCGGGGTCCGGGCGGATGGCCGTGTAGGCGTCGAGAAGCCCCGAAACATCGATGAGGTCGCGCTCCGCGACCGGGCGCCCAGCGCGGGAATCCACCTTGCGGGTCACGCCGCACCGTCGTCGCGGCGGGCGGCGCCCAGGCGGATACGCAGCCGCCGGACGCCGTCGCCTCCCGCCAGGGGCAGGCGCAAGGGGCGCTCCGGCAGCGATACGCCGTCCAGCACCGCCTCGGCGACGCCCTGGCAGACGCCGTCGGGGTTCTCCACGTCAATCTCGTACCGAGCCTCGCCCGCTCGGTACGTCAGCCTGAAACCTGGCCAGTTCCGAGGGATGCAGGGGTCAAGCAGCAGCGCATCACCGTCGCGGCGCAGGCCGATCAGCGACTCCACGCCGGCGCGGTACATCCACCCGGCGGCGCCGGTGTACCAGGTCCAGCCGCCTCGTCCGGCGTGGGCGGGATGCGCGTAGATGTCCGCGGCGACGACATAGGGTTCGACCTTGTAGCGCTGGGCCTCCGATCGCGTGCGGCTGTGGTTGATCGGGTTGAGCATGGACAGGAGGCTGGCGGCGCGGTCGCCGTCCCCGACCGCGGCGAAGGCCATCGCTGTCCAGACTGCGGCGTGCGTGTACTGACCGCCGTTCTCGCGCACGCCGCGAGGATAACCCTTGATGTAGCCGGGATCCTTCGGGCCCTTGTCGAAGGGCGGCGAGAACAGGAGCGCCAGGCCGGCGTCAGGATCGATCAATTCGCGCTCGACCGCCGCCAGGGCGCGCCGGGCGCGGGCCGGGTCCGCCGCCCCGGAAAGGACGGCCCAGGACTGCGCGATGGCGTCGATACGGCACTCCTCGCTGTCGGGCGAGCCCAGCGGCGAGCCGTCGTCGTACCAGCCGCGAAGGTACCAGTCGCCGGCCCAGGCGCTCCGCTCGAGCGCGGTTCGCAAGCTCTCGGCGTGCGCCGTCCAGCGCTCCGCGTGCGCGGCCTGTCCCCGCGCCGCCGCGAGCGGCGCGAACGCCGTCAGGGTGCGATGGAGGAACCAGCCCAGCCACACGCTCTCGCCACGGCCGCGATGGCCGACGCGGTTCATGCCGTCGTTCCAGTCCCCGCCGCCGATCAGCGGCGCGCCGTGGCCGCCCACCTGCAGGCTGGCGTCGAGCGCCCGCGCGCAGTGCTCGAAGAGGCTGGCGCTCTCGCCGGTTCCGGGGTGAAAGAACGCCTCCGCGGCGGCAGGGTCGAGGGCGTCCCCCGCCAGGAACGGGACAGGCTCGTCGAGAACTGCGCCGTCGCCGGTCGCGCTGATGTAGCTGGCGACCGCATAGGCCAGCCAGACCCTGTCGTCGGAAAAGCGGGTGCGCACTCCCTGGCCGGAGTGGGGAAGCCACCAGTGCTGCACATCGCCCTCCGGGAACTGGCGCGCCGCCACGCGGAGCAGATGCTCCCGGGTGGTTTCGGGCGACGCATGGATCAGCGCCATCACGTCCTGCAGCTGATCCCGGAAGCCGTAGGCGCCGCTCGCCTGGTAGAAGCCGGCCCTTGCCCACAGGCGGCAGGCGACGGTCTGGTAGAGCAGCCAGCCGTTGAGCATGAGGTCCAGGGCGGGATCCGGGGTCTGCACCTGCACGGCGCCCAGGAGGCGCTCCCAGTGGGCGCGCACCTCGGCCAGGACCTCATCCAGATCAGCCTGACCGTAACGGGCGATCAGCTTACGGGCCGCGTCCGCGTCTTCGCCTTCCCCGATGAAGAACGCCAGTTCGGCGGTTTCCCCCGGCGCCAATGTCAGCGGCGCATCGAGCGCGCCACAAGGATCGAGCGCGGCTCCGGTTCGTCCCGAGAGCGCCTCGCCGCCCGCCAGTCCCGCGGGCCGACGCAGGCTGCCGTTGCGACCGATGAACTCCCGCCGATCCCCCGTGCAGCTCGTCTGGCGCCCACAGGCGTCGAGAAAGGCGACGCGCTCGGCGAAGCTGGGATCCCACCGGTTCTGCGCCATCAGGGCGCCGCTCGCCGCATCCACGTGGGTGACCGTGAAGGGCGCCGTCGCGCTGCGGGTCTTGCCGAGGGCCCACTCCACATAGGCGCAGGCCGACAGGCGGCGTGGCCGCCTTGAGAGGTTGCGGACCTTCAGCCGCAGGATCTTCACCGTGTCGCGCAGCGCCGTGTAGACGAGGAGTTCGGTCTCGAAGTCGCCGACCTTGGCTTCAAACGCGCTGTAGCCGCGGCCGTGGCGGCAGATGTAGGTGGCGTCCGGATCGCGCGCCGGGTAGGCGGTCGGGCTCCACAGCGCGCCGGTCTCCAGGTCGCGGAGGTACAGGGCCTCTCCCCCCCGATCGGCGACCGGGTCGTTCGACCAAGGGGTCAGCTGGTGCTCGCGGCTGTTGACGGCCCAGGTGTATCCGGACCCCTCCGCGGAGATCTGGAAGCCGAAGTCCGGGTTGGCGACGACGTTGATCCAGGGGGCGGGCGTGGTCTGGCCGGGGCCCAGGCCGACGACATACTCGAGGCCGTCCCGCGTGAACCCGCCGAAGCCGTTGTAGGCCTCCAGGTCCGGCACGCGCGAGGAGGGCAAGGGCGTCGGTTCGCCCTGCGGCGCCATGGCAGGCGGCCGGGGCCATTCATGCAGCTGGCCCAGCCGTTCGATCTGGTCTTCCAGTCGGCCGCGCTGGGCCGACAGCACGACCCGCGCCGCCGACAGCAGCCGGGCCTGGATGGCGGGCGAAACGAGGTCGCCGCGCAGCACGTACACGCCGCCGGGCGCCGGATCTTCGTCCGGCGCCCGGCGGGATTGCGTCACGCGCACCAAGGCTTCCAGGGCGCCTTGGAGGTCCTGGATGTAGGAGGCGGCGTGGTCGTTCAGGATCACCACGTCCACCGCGAACCGCTGCAGCTTCCAGTACTCGGCCGCATGCAGCAGGTCGCGCGCGGTCGCCAGATGTTCGACGTCGTCGATGCGCAACAGGAGAATCGGCAGATCGCCGGAGATGCCCAGGCTCCAGAGGTCGGGTTGGCCGCCGGCGCCTGCGGCCACCACGTCTGACGGAGGTCTGAGCGCGGGCGCGGCGTAGATCAGGTGGCCGGCCAGCCGCTGGAAGGTCTCGGCGTCGCGATGGGTCACGCCGAGGTGGCGCAGCTGGACCTGCGCCCGGGTCCACGCCAGGGTTGCGGCCCGTTCGCAGGCCGCGGCGTGAAGGTGCTGGTCCAGCACGTCCAGCATCGCTTCGCGCGAGCCGGCGGCGAAGGTCCAGAAGGACACCCGCGCCGAGGCCCCGGCCGCGACCCGAACGCGCCGTCGCAGGGCGAAGATCGGATCGAGCACGGCGCCGGTCTGGCCGGTCAGCGGGCGGCCTTCGAGGACGGCCACCGGGGCGCGGACGTCGCGGCCGCGGCCGAGGAAGCGGGCGCGGTCGGTTTCGAACTCCGGCTTGCCGATCTGCTCGCCCTCGACGATCGCCAGATGTGCGGCCCAGACCTCGGGCTCTTCGGGCGCGCGGCGCCGCCGGGTCGCCAGCAAGGCGCCGCCCAGCGTCGGATGATGCTCCGTCTCCACGAACAGCTTCGAGAAGGCGGGGTGGGCGGCGTCCGCAGCGTCCGGCGCGAGGACCAGCTCCCCATACGAGGTGACTTCGACCTCGCGGGCCGTGTCTCCGGTGTTGGTCAGGGTGACACGCCGGAGCTCGCCGTCGTCTTCCGCCGAGACCAGCACCATGACGTCTGTGAGGAGCGTGCCGTCCCGACGCGCGTATTCCGCGCGGTCGGCGAAGAAGGTCACGCCGTAGTCCGACGGTTCCGCCGCGGTAGGCTGATAGCCGCCGGACCAGACGCGGCCGCTCGCCATGTCCCGCAGATAGATGAAGGCGCCCCAATCGTCGCGCGCCGCATCCTCGCGCCAGCGTGTCAGCGCCTGGTCCCGCCAGCGGCTGCAGCCGCCGCCGGCGGCGGTGAGAAGCACGCTGTAGCGGCCGTTGGACAGGAGGTGGGTGGCGGGACTTGCGCCATGCGGAGTCGAGTATCGGCGCCCAAGCGTCGGCTCCGGCGCCTCGGACAGGTGGGGGGCCGTCAGCTCGGCGCCGGCGCTCGCGGGTCGAACGTCGCGCGGCATGCGTTCATGCAGCAGGAGCTCGGCGGCCTGCACGAGCGGATCGGCATGGAAGCGCTCGCGGAGGAGCCCGCCGAGCAGCGTATTGGCCAAGGCGGTGACCGTCATCCCCTGGTGATGGGCCATGAACGACCGCACGACCGCGACCCGCGCGCCTTCCTGCACCCGCGCCGGCGTGTAGTCCAAGGCCTCATAGAAGCCGTGACGTCCCTTGGCGCCGGCTGCCGCCAGGACGTCGAAATTGGCGACCGCTTCGCGCGGATCGATCATCGCCGCGAGCGCGGTGGCGTAGGGGGCGACGACGGCATCCTCGCCGAGGCCCCGCTTGAGCCCGAGGCCGGGGATGCCGAAATTGGAGTACTGGTAGGTCAACTCGAGGTCGCGCGCATTGAAGCCGGATTCGGAGACGCCCCACGGTCTTCCGTGACTGCGACCGTATTCGATCTGGCGGCGCACGACCGCGCGCAACGAGCGCTCCAGCAGGCTGCCCGCGGGCGAGCGCATCACCAGCGACGGCATCAGGTATTCGAACATGGAACCGGACCACGAGATCAGGGTCGCGCCCTGGGGAGTCGGGGTCACGGCATGGCCCAGGCGGAACCAGTGGCGGGCCGGGACGTCGCCCTTGGCGATCGCGAGGAAGCTCGCCAGCCGCGCCTCGGAGGCGAGCAGGTCGTAGCAGTTGGCGTCCAACGCCTCCTCGACCACCCGGTACCCGATCGACAGCAGCTTGCGGTCAGGATCCAGCAGGAACCCGTATTCCATCTCGAGCGCCATCCGGCGCGCAACGTCCGCGGCGGCCTCAAGCCGCCGATCCACATCGGGGAGGTCGAGGTCGCGGAGGTGGCTGCGGAGCCCGGCCTCGGCGGCGGACACCCAATAGGCGAGGTCCGCCGCGTCCTCCTGAGCCAGGAGATCCCGCACCGGGTCCACCCGCGCCGCCAGGTTGCGCAGCGCCGCGTCCAAGGCTGTCCGCTCGTCATGCGCCCCCGCACCGCGGCGCAGGTCCCGCGCCAGGTCGTCCAGCCCCGCCTCCAGACGCCGCCAGGCCTGCGGGGCGGCGGCGGCGCGCGACGTGGAGCGCGACGCCGCGTCCTCCCGCGCCAGGTCGATGGCGTCGGACACGCCGGCCCACCGCGCCGCGTGCGGCGGCGGCTGGTCCTGCCATGCGCGGCAACTGGCGGAGAGCGCCAGCAGGCATCCCGCGAGGTTGCCGCTGTCCACCGTGGACACATACGGCGGATCGAGCGGACGCAGCTCGCGCGTCTCGTACCAGTTGAGGAAGTGGCCGCGTCTGCGGTCCATGCGCTGGAGGGTGGCCAAGGTGGCCTCTATCCGCTCCAGGGCGTCGACGACGCCGATCCAGCCCAAGTCATGGGCGCAGACCGTCGAGAGCAGATAGAGACCGATGTTGGTCGGAGACGTGCGGTGCGCGACGGCCGGCGGGTCCTCCTGCGCATTGTCCGGCGGCAGGTGATTGTCGTCCGCCGTGACGTAGGTCTCGAAGTAGCGCCAGGTCCGGCGGGCGATGCCGCGCAGCGCGGCCGCGTCGGCCGCGGTCAGCTCCGCCGCCTCGGGCAGGGGTTGGATCCGGCTGATCCGCAGGGCCACCAGCGGCGCGAAGAGCCAGGCGAAGCCCATCCCGATCGGCCAGGACTCGCCGGACCCGATCGCACCGATCGCAAGGCCCGCCAAAGCCAGCGGCAACACCCCCCACATCCGTCGATAGAAGTCGGCGACGTCCAGGCGCAGACCTGCCGCGAGCTGCGCGGCGGGCACCCATTCGAGCAGTCGCCGGCGGCTGACGAACAGGCGCCAGAGGGTCCGGACGATGGCGTCGGACATCAGCCACCCCTGGTGGGGCAGGAGCGTCACCAGCAACAGGGCGCGCGCGATCGCGACCCGCAGGTCCGCGCCCATGCCCTTCAGTCGGTCGCGCGTGCGTATGCCGGCAGTCCGCGGGGCCAGGTCATCGACGAGGGGCATCAGAGCCGGTGCGACGATCGAGCCCAGCACGAACAGCGTCCAGGCGACGGCATGACCGCCGGGTGCGGCCCAGCCCGCCAACAGCGCCGCGACCGCCGCCGGGGCGGTCAAGGTCCGCCGCAGATTGTCGAGCATCTTCAGCCGGCCGATGACGGGAAGCGGTCCCGGAGCCGGGCATCGGCCCGCAGCGACGCCCAATATCCAGGGCAGCAGTTGCCAGTCGCCGCGCGCCCAGCGGTGATGCCGCAAGGCCGCGACGTCGTAGCGAGCGGGTGCGTCCTCGACCACTTCCACGTCGGACGCCAGGCCGGCGCGCGCATAGATCCCTTCGAACAGGTCGTGGCTCAGCAGCGTCGACTCGGGCACGCGCCCGCGGAGCGACGCCTCGAAGGCGTCGACGTCGTAGATGCCCTTGCCCCCGTAGGACCCTTCGCCGAACAGGTCCTGGTAGACGTCGCTCACCGCTGCGGCGTACGGGTCGATGCCGCCCGCACCGGAAAAGAGTCGATGGAACGGCGAGCCGCGATGGCCCACCGGCAGCGCGGGGGTGATCCGCGGTTGCAGGATCCCGTAGCCCTCCACCACCCGCTGTTTTTCAGGATCCAGGCGCGGCCGGTTGAGGGGATGGGCCATCTTGCCGATGAGCCGCCGCACCGTGTCGTGCGGCAGGCGGGTGTCGGCATCCAGCGTGATGACATAGCGCACGCCGGGCGGGACGGTGATCCGGCCACCGGGCGGGGCGATGAAGGTCGTGTCGTCCGCCCCGCGCAGCAGGCGGTTGAGCTCGTGGAGCTTGCCGCGCTTGCGCTCCCACCCCATCCAGCGACCTTCGCTGACGCTCCATAGGCGACGGCGATGAAGCAGCAGGAAGCGGTCACCGCCGGGCGCTGCGCCGTATTTCCGGTTCAGGGCGGCGACCCCCTCGGCCGCGACCGCGAGAAGTTCGGCGTCCATCGCCTCGCTTTCGCGATCCGCGTCCAGCCAGTCGGACAGCAGCGCGTAGTGAACGTCGCCCTCGACGCTGGCGAGGTGGTGGATCTCCAGGCCCGCGACCTGCTCAAGGATCGCCTCCGGACTGGAGAACATCATGGGGACCGCGACGAGCGTGCGATGCTCCGAGGGGATTCCGCCTGCCAGTTCGAGCGCCGGCAGGAGACTCGCCTGAACGCTGTGGGTGACGATGGCGTTGACGAGCGCGACGGCGAGCTCCAGGGCGGGGACGATCCCGAGCACCGCCAGGGCCGCCAGCCACCCGCCGCTCAGGCCGGCGCCGCGCAGTTGGAGGAGCGGCGCCAGCAGAAGCACGATTGCGGCGCAGATGATGCCTGCGGCGTAGCCCCCCGCGCCGAGGCGCCGGAAGGTCCGCGTCAGGAGGTCGCGAAGCGGTGGTCTGTATCCCAGCGTCCGTTCGAAGGGACGGCGTTCCGACCCGATGAGATGGCAGCCGACGTGGCAGCTCGCGACCTCGCCCTTGCACGCGCCCGCGCGGGCGATGGCGGCGCGGGCGACCTCGATCTCGCTCCGGCTGCTGCCCCGGGCCAGGGACTCGATGGCGGTGCGGTAGAGATTGCGGGTGGTGAAATCCATCTCCGCGAAGTCGCCGGCCCGCTTCAGCGCCGCGTCGACCAGGCTCATCCGCTCCACCAGATCCAGCCAGTCGACCTCCGAGATGCGCCGCAGGCTGGTGACGATGTTACGAACCGTGCCGGCGGCGGCGACCTGGCGGTCGTGCTCCCCGCGAACGACGCCGTCGGCCGTCAGGCCCTGCTCGGCGAGCCGCTCATCGAGCCAGCTCAGTGCGGGTCCGATGCTCGCGTCCTGATCGCGCAGGCGATGCAGCAGCTGCATCGTGAAGGCGCTCGGGAGGTTGCGGCGCGCCACCAGGTCCTGCAGCACCGCGGCGGCGGGCTCCGGAGCGCGGGCATAGGCGCCCAGCAGCCGATCCGCCACCTGGTCCGCCGCCTGGCGGGCTGCGCGACCTTCCAGGATGTGGTCGGCGAGGCGCCGCAGATTTTCGACGAGAATGACGCGCAGGGTGATGGCGACCGCCCAGAGCTCGCCGATCGTCAGCGGCTCGACGGTCTGGTAGGCGTGGACGTAGCGCTGCAGCATCTCCACGTCGAAGCGACTGTCGGTGTGGGCGATGAACCCCCAGATCAGGCCAAATACTCGGGGATAGCCGGCAAAGGGCCCTGAGATCAGCTTGGGCAGCTGCCGGTAGTAGCCGGGCGGCAAGTCCCGTCGGATCTCTCGAATCTGCTCCTCGACCACATGGAAGTTGTCGAGCAGCCATTGCGCCGCGGGCGTCGCGCCCGCGCCACCTCCGCCGGGACGCTGCAGCACGGCAAAGGCTTCGACCAGCCGTCGCTGATTGTCGCGCATCCGGCGGGAGAGCGTGCGACCCGCCAGGGGACGCGGGGCGACGGGCTGGGCCAAGGCGAGGGTCTTGGCGTGCGCCTCAAGCCGCTCGATGCTGAACAATTCGGCGCGAATGGGGGCTTGGTCCGACCACAGACCTCCGGACCGGCGCTCGAGCGCGCGTCGGATCAGGTCTATCGGCATGGCGCAGATCCGCCGCTCCGACCGCACGCAGGCAGCCTGGCGCTCGGGCGAGCGCCGTGTCGGACCCTCGCCTGTCGTCTGGGGTTGTATGGCATGCGTCACCAGACGCGCGGGCGCCGGTGCGATTACGCTTCGAGCCGGTGCGGGGCGGGTTGGCGGCGAGGCTCGCGTGCAAGCCGGTCCAGACCAGGGGAGCGCCCCGCTGTAAGGTCAGGCCGAGGCCAGCGTCTCTTTGCACAGCCGATCCGAGATCGGCGGTTGGAGGTCGCGATGAGCGGGCGGGAATCCGTCAACCCGGGAAGCCCCAGGCCTGGCGTCAAGCTGGTGGCGTTGGGCTGGAGCCTTTCGATCTTCTTTCTGCTGACGTTCCTGCTGTGCGTGGCGCTGGGCTACCTGCTGCCCGCGGATACCCGGCATCTGCTGGCCGACGCAGCGTGGCGCGAGCCGTCCAACGTCGCGTTGGGCGCCGCGGTCGCCTTCGCGCTGGGCTGGTACGCGGCGCTGGTCGCCGGCGGCCTCTACAACCACTTTCGCGGCCAGCGCTGAGCCGCGAAGCGGGCGAGCCCCCAATCCCCCCCTCGCCCTCCGCCTGATCGTCATGATCAGGCTGCGCCGGGAGCGGGCCTTCGGGCCCGCTCCCTAGCCGCCCTTGCAACGCCCGCTGACCGAAGGAGACGGTGCGCCGCGCCGGCGAGGGCTCGCCCGCGCCGAAGCGCTGCGGTCGCCACCGGGCTGCGCACGGGCGTTGTGTCGTCGCGTGCGGAGTGTCTGGGCAATACGCGCGTCGCGCCGAAATCCCTCAGATTTTGTCTAAAAACGAAGAAAAAAGTCAGGCTTGATCCTAATCAAAGAAGATTCGCAAACTGGACTGGAGTCTTCGCGCCGACGTTACCAGGGGACGGTCGAATGTTTCATGCCGCGACTGCACAATTCGAAAACGCAGATACTCACGAAACATTACATTCATGGGAAGCTTTGTCGACGCTTTCTCGTCCTCGCGGCGATATCGAAGACTTGGCCCTGCGGTTGGCCGCCGAGCGGCCGCGTCAGCTGCGCTTCCTGCGCAGCCGCCTGCCCTCGCTGCAGGACGCCGAGGACGCCTGGCAGGACGCCGCCGTCAAGTTCCTGCAGCACGCCGACGCATTGGGCGCCGCCGAGCGCCCCCAGGTGTGGATGGGCGTTTCCCTTCGCCGGCTGGTGGTGGACCGCTACCGACGCGCCGCCGCCCAGCGGCGCACCCTCGAGGCGCTCGCCGTTCAGCCGCCATCCGAGACGACCGACACCGGCGAGGACCTGGTCGCCCCCGGCGACTGCCTGAAGGCCGCGCTGGGGGAGCTCAAGCCGGAGTACCGCCAGATCCTCGCCGAGACCTACCTCGACGAGCGCCCGCTGAAGGCGGTCGCCCTGCACCACGATCTCACCGCCAACAACGCCGCCGTGCGCCTCCACAGGGCCCGCAACGCCTTGCGCCAGGCCATGGCCGAGAAGTGCCGGAGCTGCCCGCTCGCCGATTGCTGGGCGAAGGCCCGGGCAGAGGGCCTGCGGACGCCCCATCGCGCATCCCGCAGCGATGCACGAGCCGCTTGAAACAAGGGTGCGCGCGATGCCGAGCCCCGCGCCCAGGACGTCTCAAGCCCGTCATCCCTGTCGGTCTGTAATGACCTGTGGCGAGGGGCGTCCTCTCTTCCGTCACCCACGCAAGGGCGGGGTCGAGGGAGAGCCGGAGGAGGACTTCAGATGACACCCGCCGAACCCCCTGCCGGCCGCGAGGCGTCACACTCGGGAGGCCCCGCGAGGTCCGAACGGGGCGGCGAGCGGACGCCCCGAGGCCCGGGCCCGCGCGCGCTGCTCACGGGGCTCGTCGTCGCCGCCTTCGGCGCCGGTCTCGTCTTCCTCCTGGTGGGGGAGCACCGCGTGCACGTGTTGGGCTGGGCGCCCTATCTCCTGCTGCTGCTTTGCCCTCTGCTCCACCTGGGCATGCATGGCTCACATGGCGGTCATGGCGGAGAGCCCGAAGGTGACCATCCGGCCTCCAAGCCAAGCGTCCAGACACATCCGCACCAATCCTGAAGGAGGCCGCAAATGTCCGACACGTCTGCCTACGGCCTCTGGTCCCTGGTGATCCTGAACTCGGCGCTGTTCATCTTCTTCGCCCTGACGTTCTTCAAGCCCCGGACGGCGCGCGACTGGCGGTCCTTCGGCGCCTTCAGTGCGTTCCTCGTGGCCTTGTTCACCGAGATGTACGGATTTCCGCTGACCCTCTACTTCCTGGCGGGCTGGCTGCAGACCCGCTTCCCGGACGTCGACTGGTGGTCGCACGACGCCGGTCACCTCCTGGAGATGCTGTTCGGCTGGAAAGCCAACCCGCACCTGGGCCCCTTCCACCTGCTGAGCTTCGCCTTCATCGGCGCGGGATTCTGGACGATCTCGGCGGCTTGGCCGGTGCTGTACCGCGCCCAGCGCGAAGGCAAGCTCGCGACCACAGGTCCGTACAGCCGCGTTCGACATCCGCAGTATCTCGGCTTCGTCCTGGTGATGTTCGGCTTCCTGCTGCAATGGCCGACGCTGCTCACGCTCGCGATGTTCCCCGTCCTGGTGGTGATGTACTGGCGCCTGGCCGCGAGCGAGGAGCGCGAGACGGCCGCCCGGTTCGGCGAGGCCTATGCCGCGTACAGGCGTGCAACGCCGGGCTTCATCCCGCGCCTGCGCCGCTCCGGCGACGCCCCGCGCTCCCTGGCCTGACCTGGCGGGTCCGCCGTCGCCAGCCGCAGGTCCATCACGCGAAGGACGGCCACCTGGCCGCCTGCGGATGGCGGCGCGGCGAGCAAAGTATTGATCTGGCCCAAATTCCTTGGCGCCGAGCCCAGCTAGGCTGGGGCCGAACACTGGAGCGAAGATGACGAAGCTGACGTTGAGATCACTGGGCGGCGCCGGGACGGTGACGGGTTCGAAGCACCTGCTCGAACTCGGCGGCCGGCGCATCCTGGTCGACTGCGGTCTCTTCCAGGGCCTGAAGGCGCTGCGTGAGCAGAACTGGGCGCCCCTGCCGGTCGATCCGGCGTCAATCGACGTCGTGATCCTCACCCATGCCCATCTCGACCACTGCGGCTACCTGCCCAAGCTGGTGCGAGAGGGTTTTCGCGGCGACATCGTCTGTTCCGCGGCCACCGCGGACCTCGCGGAAATCATCATGATGGACAGCGCGAAGATCCAGGAGAGCGACGCCGACTTCGCGAACCGCCACGGGTTCTCGAAGCACAAGCCCGCCTTGCCGCTCTACGGCAAGCATGACGCGGAGAAGGCGGTCGAACGGCTGAAGCCGATCGGCTTCGATGTCCCCACCGACCTCGGACATGGCGCGCAGCTGACCCTTCGCTATGCCGGCCACATCATCGGGGCGGCGATCGCCGAGGTCCGATGGGGCGGCAAGACCATCGTCTTCTCCGGCGATCTGGGCAGCTATGGCGATCCGATCACGCCCGATCCCGCCGCGGTCTCCGGGGCCGACTACCTGCTGGTGGAGTCCACCTATGGCGACCGGCGGCACGAGGCGGTGGCGCCCGGCGAGGCCCTGCAGGCGATCATCGAGCGGACGACCGCTCGCGGGGGCACGGTGGTCATCCCGGCGTTCGCCGTCGGGCGCGCCCAGGAGTTGCTCTACCATCTCTCGCAGCTGAAGGCGGCCGGCCGCCTTCCGCTGACGCCCGTCTATCTCGACAGTCCGATGGCGATCGACGCGAGCGACCTCCTCTGCCGGCATGGCGGCGACCACAAGCTGGACGCGGACACGTGCCGGAAGGCCTGCGCGGTGGCCACCTACACGCGCGACGTGGAGGATTCGAAACGCTTGTCCTCGAACCGGATGCCCAAGGTGATCATCTCCGCGAGCGGCATGGCGACCGGGGGGCGTGTCCTGCACCATCTCAAGGCCTATGGCCCCGACGCCCGGAACACGGTCCTGTTCTCCGGCTACCAGGCCGCCGGCACCCGCGGGCAGGCGCTCATCGGCGGCGCCCGGGAGGTCAAGATCCACGGACAGTGGATTCCGATCCGCGCCGAGGTGGCGAACCTGCCGATGCTGTCGGCGCATGCCGACGTCGACGAGATCCTGCGCTGGCTGTCCGGCTTCGAGCGTCCGCCGACCCGCACCTTCATCGTCCACGGGGAAGCCGGCGGGCCAATCGGCCTGAAGGCGCGGATCGAGCAGGACCTCGGGTGGTCCTGCACGATCTCGGCCCAGGACGAGGCGTACGTGCTGTCGTGACCGACGACCTCCAAACGGTCCAGGCGCCGACGATGAAGGCGCGGCGGCTGGGGTTCTTCACCCAGCACGACGCCATCGTCCTGATGCGCGCGGACTGCCACGTCTGCCGCTCCGAAGGCCTCGGGCCCCGCTCCCAGGTGCTGCTGGCCGCGGAGGGCCGCGAGGTGCTCGCGACCCTCTACCAGGTGGCGGATGGCCTGCTCAGGCCAGGCGAGGCCGGCCTCTCCGAGGCCGCCTGGGAGCGCCTGGGCGTCGCCGAGGGCGCGGTGCTGACGGTGCGTCACCCGCCGCCGCTAGCCTCCCTGTCGGCGATCCGCCGGCGGATCTACGGGCAGCGGCTGAACGCAGGCGCGATGGGGGCCATCGTCCAGGACATCGCCCTGGCCCGCTACACGGACGTCCACCTGTCCGCCTTCCTGACCGCCTGCTCGGCCCTGCCCCTGGACCTCGACGAGACGATCGCGCTGACGCGGGCGATGATCGACGCCGGCGAGCGCCTGACGTGGGACGCCCCGCTCGTCGTCGACAAGCACTCCGTGGGCGGCCTGCCGGGCAACCGCACCACGCCGATCGTCGTGGCGATCGTGGCCTCGCACGGCCTGGTGATGCCGAAGACCTCCTCCCGGGCGATCACCAGCCCCGCCGGCACGGCGGACACCATGGAGACCCTGGCGCCGGTCGATCTCGACGTGCCCGCCATGCGCCGGGTGGTCGAGCGCGAAGGCGGCTGCGTGGTCTGGGGGGGATCGGTGCGCCTCAGTCCCGCCGACGACATCCTGATCCGGGTGGAGCGGGTCCTGGACATCGACACCGAGGGCCAGCTCATCGCCTCCGTCCTGTCCAAGAAGATCGCGGCGGGATCGACCCACATCGTGATCGACCTGCCCGTGGGGGCGACGGCCAAGGTGCGCTCCGACGACGCCGCGGCGGACCTGGCGGAGCGCCTGACCCAGGTGGCGCGCGCTCTCGGGGTCACCGTGCGCTGCGTCATGACCGACGGCGAACAGCCGGTCGGGCGGGGCATCGGGCCGGCGCTCGAGGCCCACGACGTGCTGGCGGTGCTGAGGAACGATCCCGCCGCCCCGAAGGACCTGCGCCGCCGAGCCTGCGGACTGGCGGGCGCCGCGCTCGAGCTCGCGGGCCGGGCCGCGCCTGGCGACGGCCTGGCGCTCGCCGAGGCGACCCTGGCCGATGGCCGCGCCTGGACGAAGTTCCAGCGGATCTGCGAGGCCCAGGGCGGCCTGCGCACGCCCCCGGTCGCGCCCCTGACGCAACCGATCCTGGCGCCGCGCGCCGGCCGGGTGGTCGGCATCAACAACCGGACGCTGGCGCGGCTGGCGAAACTCGCGGGCGCGCCGGACGCCAAGGCGGCGGGCCTGACGCTGCAGGTGCGCCTGGGCGACGAGGTGGGCCAGGGGCAGGCGTTGATGACCGTGCATGCGGAGGCGCCGGGGGAGCTCGCCTACGCCCTCGAGTTCGCCCGGGCCAATCCCGACATCGTCCTGCTGGAGGCCTGAACCATGCGCCTCATCTTCGCCCTGCCTGGCAACGAGGCCTTCGCCGCCCGGCTCGCCCGGGAGGCGGGCGCCGAGCTGGGCCAGCTCGAGACCCGCCAGTTTCCCGACGGGGAGCACTACGTGCGCCTGCGCACCGATCCGGCCGGCCGCCAGGTCGACATGGTGTGCAGCCTGGTACGCGCGGACAGCGTGATCCTGACGCTGTTGTTCGCCGCCGCCGCGGCGCGGGCGCAGGGGGCGGCGCAGGTGACCCTGGTGGCGCCCTATCTCGGCTACATGCGCCAGGACACGCAGTTCCAGGCGGGCGAGGCCGTCACCTCGACGACCTTCGCACGCCTGGTCTCGGGCGCGTTCGACCGCCTGGTGACGGTGGATCCCCACCTCCATCGGCGCAAGTCGCTGGACGAGATCTACGACATCCCCTGCGCGACGCTGCATGCGGCCGGCCTGCTGGGCGCCTGGATCCGCGCCGAGGCGCCCGACGCCCTGGTGATCGGACCCGACAGCGAGAGCGCGCAATGGGCGGCCGAGGTGGCCGCGGTCGCGGGCGCGCCGGCCATCGTGCTTCAGAAGGAACGCTTCGGCGACCGCGAGGTGCGGATCACCTTCCCCGACCTGTCGGCCTTCGCCGGCCGCCGGCCGGTGCTGATCGACGACATCGCCTCCTCCGGGCGCACGCTGGCGGCGGCCGCCCGGGAACTCCTGGCGCTCGGCTTTGCGGCGCCCCTCTGCGTCGTGGTCCACCCCGTGTTCGGCGGCGACGCCTTCGCGGAGGTGGCCCGGGTGACGGCGCGCGTCGTCTCGACGGACGCCGTGCCGCACGAGACGAACCTGATCTCCCTGGCCCCCCTCGTCGCGGCCGCCCTGAAGGCGGAGGCCGGCGATGTCTGATCTGGAAGTGGTCCTCCGCATCCTGGCCGCCGCCGCGGTCGGCTTCCTGATCGGCGTCGAGCGGTCGCGGCGCATCCGGTTCGTCGGCGCCCGCACCTTCGCGCTCATCGCCACCGCCGGCGCCATGGCCGGGGTCGTCGCCATGCGCCTTCACAGCGAGGACGCACGGGTGATCAGCACCGTCCTGCAGGGCGTGCTGACAGGGGTGGGGTTCGTGGGCGCGGGGGTGATCATGCACCCCGCCTGCGGCCGTTCGATCCACGGCGTCACCACGGCCGCGGCGATCTGGGTCGCCGCCCTTGCAGGCTTCGCCGCCGGCCTGGGGGAGTGGCTGCTCATGGCGGCGGGCGCGGGGCTCACCTTCGTGGTGCTGATGGCGCCGGAGCCGTTCGCCTCGCGGCCGGCCGGCCCCGACGAGGCCAAGGACGAGCCACCGTGCGGCTGAACCGCCGTTGCGCGAAATCAAGGCGGCGTCAGCCCCCAGTGGTCAGCTAGGCAAAACGGGAGGCCCTGATGTCGAACGTTCAGCCGTCCGCCGCCCCGAGCCGCGGCGCCGAAGTCCAGGCGGGGACGCCGCCGAGCCGCGCGCAACCCGAACCCGCGCGCCTGCCGCGCCATCGGGACGCCCACGCGTTCGTGCCGGCCCCGGCGCGGGCGGTGTTCGCGCGGCTGGACGACCAGACCCGGCTGGCCGAGCACATGGGCCGTCCGTCGGCGATGATGGGCGGCGGCCGGATGACCTACGACTTCGACGAGGACCGCGGCCAGGCCGTCGGGTCCCACATCCGCATGGGCGGCGAGGCGTTCGGCCTGCGGTTGTTCGTCGACGAGGTCGTGACCGTCCGCGAGCCGCCGCGGCGCAAGCTCTGGCGGACCACCGGCGAGCCCAGGCTGATCATCATGGGCGCCTACGAGATGGGCTTCGAGATCGACGAGGATTCGCACGGCTGCGACCTGCAGGTCTGGATCGACTACGCCTTGCCCGACCGCGGCTGGGCCCGATGGGTCCCGGGCCTTGCGGCCCTCTACGCGCGCTGGTGCGTGCGCCGGATGGTGTCCGACGCGGTGCGGCACTTCAGCGTCGCGAGCGGGGCGCGCTCCGCGTGAGACGCGCCGTGGTCGCCGGGCGCTTCGCGGCGCGCGTCCTCGCCGTGGCCGTGGTCGGCCTGGCGGTAGCCTGTTCCGGCGCGCCCGCTTCCGCGCCGCGCGAGGTCCAGGCCGCCGCGCCGTCGGACGAGATGGGCGAGGCCCATGACCAGTCGGCCTTCGCCAAGGATCCCGCCCAGGTGCATCTGGCGTCGCCCGACGAGGCCGACCTGCACCCGCCGGCCGAGCCGCCCGCGCAGGACCCCCGCTAGAGTTTCACCCCCTTCAGGCGCAGGGCGTTGCTGACCACGCTGACGCTGGAGAGCGCCATGGCCGCCGCCGCGATGGCGGGCGAGAGCAGCCACCCGAACATCGGATAGAGCACGCCCGCGGCCACCGGCACGCCGGCGGCGTTGTAGACGAAGGCGAAGAACAGGTTCTGCCGTATGTTGCGCATGACGGCGCGGGACAGCCGGCGGGCCTTGACGATCCCCTGCAGGTCGCCCTTCAGCAAGGTCACGCCGGCGCTCTCGATGGCCACGTCGGACCCCGCGCCCATGGCGATCCCCACCTCGGCGGCCGCCAGCGCCGGTGCGTCGTTCACGCCGTCGCCCGCCATGGCCACCTTGCGGCCCTCGGCCCGGAACTTCTGCACCACCGCGGCCTTGTCCTGGGGCAGGACCTCGGCCTCCACCTCGTCGATGCCGAGCTTGCGGGCCACGGCCAGCGCCGTGGTCCGGTTGTCGCCGGTCATCATGACGATCCGAACGCCTTCCGCCTTGAGGAGCCGGACCGCTTCCGGCGTGGTGGCCTTGATCGGGTCGGCGATGGCGAACACCGCCGCCGCCTGGCCGTCCACGGCCATGAAGATCGCCGTCGCGCCGTCGGCGCGGAGCGACTCCGCCTGCGCGTCGAGGCCGCCGGTGTCGACCCCCTGTTCCTGCAGGAACTTGCCGGACCCGAGCACCAGGCGCCGCCCGTCGATCGACCCCAGGACGCCCTTGCCCACGGGCGAGTCGAAGTCGGTCGGCTCCGACAGGCTGAGCCCGCGATCGGCCGCAGCGCGAAGGATAGCGTCGGCCAGGGGATGCTCGCTGCCCCGCTCCAGGCTCGCGGCCAGTCGAACCGCCTCCGTCTCGTCCCAGCCCTTCGCCGGCACGATGGCCGTCACCGCCGGGCGTCCCTCGGTCAGGGTTCCGGTCTTGTCGACCACCAGGGTGTCGATCTTCTCGAACCGCTCCAGGGCCTCGGCGTTCTTGATCAGCACCCCGGCCCCCGCGCCGCGGCCCACGCCCACCATGATCGAGATCGGGGTCGCGAGCCCCAGGGCGCAGGGACAGGCGATGATCAGCACCGAGACGGCCGCCACGAGGCCGAAGGCGAACCGCGGCTCGGGACCGAAGATGGCCCAGCCGGCGAACGCCAGGACGGCGACCAGGATCACGATGGGGACGAACCAGCCGGAGACCTGGTCGGCCATCCGCTGGATGGGCGCGCGCGAGCGCTGCGCCTGGGCCACCATGTGGACGATCTGCGACAGCAGGGTGTCGGCGCCGACCTTCTCGGCCCGCATGACGAAGGAGCCGGTCTTGTTGATCGAGCCGCCCACCACCTTGTCGCCCGCCTCCTTGGTCACGGGCATGGATTCGCCGGTGACCATGGACTCGTCGATCGACACCCGGCCGTCCACGACCTCCCCGTCGACGGGCACCTTCTCGCCCGGCCGCACGCGCAACTGGTCGCTCACCAGGATCTGATCGAGCGTGACCTCCTCGTCGGTCCCATCCGCCCGGACCCGCCGGGCGGTCTTGGGGGCGAGGTCCAGCAGCGCCTTGATGGCGCCCGAGGTCTGCTCGCGGGCCCGCAGCTCCAGCACCTGGCCCAGCAGGACGAGCACCGTGATCACGGCGGCGGCCTCGAAGTAGATCGCCACGCTGCCGTCGGCGCGGCGGAACGCCGGGGGGAAGATCTGCGGCGCCAGGGTGGCCACGACGCTGTAGGCCCACGCCACCCCGATCCCCATGGCGATCAGGGTGAACATGTTGAGGTTGCGGGTCCGCAGCGAGGCCGCCCCCCGTTCGAAGAACGGCCAGCCGGCCCACAACACCACGGGGGTCGCCAGGGCGAACTGCACCCAGTTGGAGGTCGTCGGCGAGATCCAGCGGTGCAGGTCGAGGACGTGCCCGCCCATCTCCAGCGCCAGGACCGGCAAGGCGAGCACCAGGCCGATCCAGAACCTGCGCGTCATGTCGGCCAGCTCGGGGTTCGGGCCGCTGTCGGCGCTCGCCGTCTCCGGCTCCAGCGCCATGCCGCAGATCGGGCAATTGCCCGGACCTTCCTGCCGGATCTGCGGGTGCATCGGGCAGGTGTAGATCACGCCCGGGCGGGGCGGCGGTGGCGGCGCTTGACCCTTCGCCAGGTACTTCGCCGGTTCGGCGACGAACTTCGCCAGGCACCCCGCCGAGCAGAAATGAAACAGTTGGCCGCCGTGGTCCGCGCGGTGGGCGGAGGTGGCGGGGTCGACCTTCATCCCGCAGACCGGGTCTGTGGCGGTGGCGTCGCCATCCGAGGCGGCGGCCGGCGCGTGCACGTGCGCATGGTGGTGGGCCGGGCGATCATTCATGTGGGTCTCCTGGCTTTTGAGTGTATACCCCTAAGGGGCATTGCTCAAAGGTCATCCGGGGGTATATTGCCGCGTGCCCGCGGAGAGGCCTTGATGGAACGCACGCACGAGCCGCGGCTGCTCAATCGTCTCAACCGGATCGAGGGACAGGTGCGCGGCATCGCCCGCATGGTGGAGCAGGACCGCGACTGTCTCGATATCCTCACTCAGCTCCACGCCGTCCGGGCCGCCGTGCGTCGCGTGGAGACCGAGTTGCTCAAGACGCACCTCGGGCGCTGCGTCGCCGAGGCCATGACGAGCGGCGACGCTGCCGAGCGCGAGCGGAAGACCGCCGAACTGGTGGAGCTGATGGACAGGCTCCGCGGCTGATCCGGGTCCGCCGCCCGGCGGGTGTGCAGGGCGATTGACCAAGATCAAGGCTGGGTTTGAGGGGGCGTCTAGGATCTGGGCGTACTTCATATGAGGACGGCCAGTGGCTGTCCGCGCGAACCCAGAAAGGATACTCCGATGCGGACGCTGTTCGTCGTCATCGCCACCCTCGGCCTCGCCGCCGCCGGCCAGGCCTATGCCCAGCCCGGACATGCCGGCCATACCGCCGCGGCGGAAGAGACCGTCTCGGTCAAGGACCCGGCCAACCCCACGCACGAAGAGTGCAAGAGCGTGATGGGGCGCAAGATGGAAGGCCGCGTCATGCACGACCACGCGTCCATGAAAGGCACGCCGGGCGTTGCGGTGAAGAAGCCGCTCAGCAAGGCCGAGATGGACAAGATGCACGGCAGGTGCGCCGCCAAGATGGAAGCCGCAAACGCCGGCGACGCCAAGAAGTAGCGCGCGGAGGCGACGGTCCGCGCTCGGCGCGCGGGCGGGTCGACATAATTCACAGCTTGCCAGGTCAGCCTGATTTCCGGGAGCGATCCATGACCCCTCTGAACCCCTACCTACGTCCAGCCCTGGCCGGAGGGGCGCTCGCGCTCCTGCTCGGCCTTGCCGCCTGCCAGAAGAAGGCGGAGGCGCCTGCCCCCGCCGCCGCGGCTCCGGCCGCCGCGACCGACGCCACCGCCACGGCCGCCTCGGCCGCGTCGGGAGAGAGCGAACATCACGGGGACGCGGCGCAGACGGCCGAAGAGGCGCGCGCCGAAGGCCACCGCGAAGGCATGGAGATGGAACGCGACGCGCATGAGCGCGGCATGGACATGGGCGCCAAGGCCCACGCCGACGGCATGAGCGCCAAGGGCGCCGACGCCATGCCGGCGAAGAAGGCCGACCCGCCCATGAAGATGGACGGTCACATGTAGTCCCGAGGCCGGAGCTCGCGAGCGGGCCCGCCTCAAGACCTGGCCCGCCCCCGCCGACGAACGAGCACCCGTTCGCGGCGTGGGCGGGCCTAAGTCCTGCACCCGCAACCTGGTCAAGCGTCCGAGCTTGCACCGCTTCGAGTCGATGCCCTGGATCGTCGGCCTCCGGGGGTGTTGCGCAGCTGGCTGCTTCATCGAGTCGCCATCGGGCCGCATGTGGAAGATGGCAGAATCCGGGGGTGTTGCGCAGCTGGCTGCTTCATCGAGGCCCTTCCTTCAACATGCCCGATATCCGGAACATCGCGGATTGGCTTCAGCAGGCGACCGTCGTCATGGCCCTGGTCACCGACGCCATCGCCGTCGCGCTGATCGCAGTGGCGATCGCGGGCGCGTTCTGGCGGACCTTGGAGCAAGCCTGGCAAGGCGACGCTGAAGGGAGGCGGGCCGGTGAGGGCGCGCGTTTGCGCCTCGCCCGCTCGCTGGCGCTCGGGCTCGAATTCCTGTTGGCCGCCGACATCATGCGAACCGCGGTGGCCCCGACCTGGACGGAAATCGGGCAGCTCGCGGCGATCGCAGCGCTGCGGACGGCCCTGAACGTCTTCCTCCAACGGGAGATCGAGGGGGTGGACCGCGCGGCAGGCCGGCGCTCGGCGCCGGGGTCCTGCAGCCCAGAGGCCCCCTGAGGACGCATCACGCGCCGGCCAAGCCCAGGCGCCCACCACGACGAGGCGCCCCTCGCGCTGCCGCGGGGCGTGGAAACCCGATCCTGCCGCCCAGCGGCGGTCGTGGCCGGCGTTTGGGCGGACGTGTTGAGGCCTGACGCTGGCCTGTCTACCACTGTCGCCGGAACAGCCACCAGCTGGCGGAGAAGAGCGAGACGCCGATGAGGGCCAGGGCGACGGCGTGCGGCCAGAGCTCGCTCCATCCGGCGCCCTTCAGGAACAGCCCGGTGATGATGGCGATGCCGTGCCGCAGCGGACTGGCCTCCGCCCCCATCTGCAGCCATCGCGGCATGCTCTCGATCGGCGTCACGCTTCCCGAAAGGAAGAGCAGCGGGAACAAGCCGAAGAAGCTGGTGAGCAGCGCTTGCTGCAGCGTGCTGGTCACGCAGGCGACGAAGACCCCGATGGAGACGGCGCTGAGCAGGAAGATGAGGTTGAGCGCGACGAATGTCAGCAGGTCACCGCTCACGGGAACGCCCAGCAGCCGCGCGACGAGGAGCGAAGGGAACAGCGCCCCGGTGCTGACCACGACCGGCGGCAGCACCTTGGCGATGAACATCTCGTGCGCGCGGATCGGGGTGACGCGAATCTGCTCGAGCGTGCCACTCTGCTTCTCCCGCACGAGCCCCGCCGCCGGCAGAACGACCGCCAGCATGAACCCGGCCTGGGCGATCATGGCCAGGGCGACGAAGTTGGTGTTGGTGAGGTTCGGATTGTACCAGACGCGCACCGCCGGCTGCACGCCCTTGGCCATGACCGTCGCGCCGGCATAGCGGGCGGCGGCGAACCGCGACGTCATCTCGACGATATAGGCCCGCGCGCGGGCGGCCACGTCGGCGTTCGAGCCATCGACCACCACGCCGACCGTGGCGCGCCGGCCTCCGGTGACCCGCGCGCCGAAGTTGGGCGGCACCTCGACCAGGGCGTCGAGCTGGCCGCGCCGGAAGCGGCGTTCGGCGTCCCGCGGCGAGGCGAAGGCCCCGGCGAGGACGAAGGTGTCCGCGGAGGTCAGTTCCCGGACGAAGGCGTGGCTCACCTCGGTGCGGTCGTTGTCGACCAGGCCCAGCTTGAGGTTCTTGACGTCCATGCCGATGGCCATGGTGCACATCGCCACCTCCAGCGTCGTCAGCCAGAAGATCAGGAACAGCACCACCGGATCGCGCAGCATCTGCGCGAACTCCTTGCCGATCAGCCCATAGAGTCGACCCCACATCGTCAGGCGATCCGCTTCTTCAGGAGCAGGATCGCGACCGTCAGCACCACCGCCGTATAGCCGACGAGGATGGCCACGTTCGGCCAGAGCTCGGCCAGGCCCGCGCCACGCATGACGATCCCGCGCGAGATGTTCACGAAGTACATGGTGGGGATGCGCGCCGAATAGCCCTGGAAGAAATCAGGCATGGTGAAGATCGGATAGACGAAGCCGGAGAACAGGAACGACGGCATCAGGGTGATGATCAGCGTCACGAGCATGGCCGCGACCTGGGTGCGCACCAGGGTCGAGACCAGCAGCCCCACCGAAACCGTGGTGACGACGTAGATCAGGCCGAGCCCGGTCAGCAGCGCGAGGCTGCCGTGCATCGGCGTCTTCAAGACCAGGAAGCCGCCGGCGAGCACCATGGCGAGCTGCAGGGCGGCGATCAGGACGTAGGGGATCAGCTTGCCGAACACGAACTCGGTCTTGGTCAGCGGCGAGGCGTAGATCTGGGCGATCGTGCCGAGCTCCTTCTCCCGGGTCACGGCCAGCGCCGTGAGCAGGGGCGGGAACGCCATCAGGATCACGGCGAAGAGGCCGGGAACGATGAAGTCGCGGCTGCGAAGCTGGGGATTGTACCAGACGCGCACCTCTGGCTGGACGGGGAGCTCCAGCGTCCCGCGGGGGAAGGCGTAGATGATCGCGCGCCCGTAGGCCGAGACCACGGCGGCGGTGGACGCATAGGTCCCGTCCACCAGGAACTCGACAGGCGCGCCCTGGCCGCGCGCGAGGCGCGCCCCGAAACCGGAGGGTATCGACAGGACCGCCCGCGCGCGGCCGTTCATCAGGGCGTGTTCGGCGACCCGTTCGTCGTCGGGGGCGCTCACCAGCCGGAAGTATGGGGTGTTGAGGAACTGATCGGCGAGCGCGCGGCTTGCCGCGCTCTTGTCGTGGTCGACGACGATCAGGGGCGCGTCCTCGACGTCGAATGACAGCGCGACGCCGAACAGGAACAGCATCAACAGCGGCATGAAGACGGCGATCCAGACCGTGATCGGGTCCCGCAGGATCTCGAGCGCCTCCTTGCGGCTGAAGGCGAGGATGCGCTTGAGGCTCATGCGGCGATCGCGCCCTGTCGTGCGCGGCGGATGAACTCGAGGAAGACGTCCTCGACGCGCGCAGCCTTCGGGCCGAGCTCCGCCTGCAGGGCGCCGAGCGGGCCGAGCGCGATCATCCGCCCGTCCATCATCAGGCCGAGCCGGTCGCAGTAGGTGGCCTCTTCCAGGTAGTGCGTCGAAACGATCACCGCGACGCCCTCCGCAGCCAGTGTCGCAATGAGCCGCCAGAACCGGAACCGCGACAGCGGATCGACCCCGGACGTCGGCTCATCGAGAAAAAGCACCTTCGGCCGATGAACGATCGCGCAGGCGAGGGCGAGGCGCTGGCGCACGGCGCTGGAGAGGCTGCGGACGAGGCCCTCCTCCTCCGCCAGCGGGAAGCCTGCGCGGGCGCAGGCCCAGGAGATCCGGGGAACCAGCTCCGACCCCGAGAGGCCGTAGCTGCGCGCGAAGAAGAAGAGGTTCTCCTGCGGGGTCAGGTCCGCGAACAAGGAGAACCTCTGTGAGACGTAGCCGATGCTGCTGCGCACGGCCGTGCTGTCCCTTGCGACGTCGAACCCGCCCACCCGCGCCTGGCCCTCGCTCGGCGCAAGCAGTCCGCAGAGGATCCGCATCAGCGTCGTCTTGCCGGCCCCGTTGGGCCCCAGCAGCCCGAGAATCTCTCCGGCGCGCACCTGAAGCTGGACGTCGTCGACCGCCAGGAAGTCGCCGAAGCGCCGGGTGACCTTCTGGGCGTCGACGAGGACGGTCCTGGTGATGGCCCGCGGCGGCGGCGCGGCGTCAGGCTCCGGCGCGGCGTCCGGCGAGGAGAGCACGGTGAAGACGTCCTCCATCGTCGGCTCGGCCGCAGCCGCCACGCCCTCGATCGGCCGAAGCGCCGCGGCGTCGCCGACCTCGCGCAGCTGCACCCGCACCTCGTCGCCCGACCGCCGCTGGAAGCTGAGCACGCCGGGCGTCTCGGCGAGCGCCCGCTCCGCGGCGGCCGGATCTGGCGCCTTCACCTGGTACACGCGCCCGGCCGCGCGCTTGCGGAGTTCGGCCGGAGAGCCCATCGCCAGCGGCCGCCCCTCGCGCAGCAGCAGCACCTGATCGCTGGCGTCCGCCTCGTCCATGTAGGAAGTGGCGAAGACGATGGAGCGCCCCTGGCCACGGGCCGCGTCCAGGAGGCGCCAGAGTTCGCGACGGGAGAGCGGATCGACGCCCAGGCTGGGTTCGTCGAGGATGAGCAGCGGCGGCTCGTGGATCAGATTGGCGCAGAGCGCGAGCTTCTTGCGCATGCCGCCCGAGAGCGCCCCCTCGCGACGACCTTCGAAGCGCTCCAGACCCGCCATGGCCAGCAGCCTGGCCTTCCGCGCGGCGTACTCGCCCTTCGGCACGTCGCGCACACCGGCGGCGAAGGCGATGTTCTCGGCGACAGTGAGGCGGTCGTACAGGGAGAAGCCCTGCGACATGTACCCGATGCGCGCCTGCACCCGCTGGGCCGCCTTGCGTACGTCGAATCCGAGCACCTGGCACTGGCCGAAGCTCGGCGTGAGGATGGCGGCGAGCATCTGCAGCAGGGTCGTCTTGCCCGCGCCGTCGGGGCCGACCACGCCGAACACCTCGCCCGGCGCGATCGCCAGGGTGACGTCCTGCAGCACGGTCCGTCGGCCGAAGCGGCGGCCGAGACCCTCGGCGGCGATGACAGGCTGCGAGGGCATCACCTACTCGGGAACCTTGAGGGTCGCGGGCCAGCCGCTGCGCTCATCCCAGAGGATCCACGCGTCCGCAGGCATGCCGGGCTTCAGCCGGCCTTCGGGGTTGGGAGCCTCGAGGGTGACGCCATAGACGGTGCGGCTCCGCTCGTCGGCCGTGTGGACGTCGCGCGGGGTGAACTGCGCCTGGGCGTCGACGCGCGCCACCCGGGCGGGGAACGCCCGGTCGGGGAAGGCGTCGACACGAATCCGCACGGGCGCGCCGAGCCGCACCTTGCCCAGGTCGCGCTCGCTGACGAACACCTTGAGCTTCACCTCCGTGAGATCCGCGAGCACCGCCACGGGCTGGCCGGCCGCCACGACCTCGCCGGGTTCGGCCAGCCGCTCCAGCACGGCGCCGGTGATCGGGGCGGGCACCCTGGTCTTGCCGATCTGCGAGCGGGCGAGCGCGTGGGACTTCGACGCGGCGGCCGACTGCGCCTCGGCTTCCGCCCGCTGCTGCCGCAGCACCTGGGTCTGGTCCTTGGCCGCCTGGTAGGCGTCGCGCGCGCTCTCGACGCGCTGGGCGGGCGACCAGCCCTGCTGGGCCAGCGTCTCGTAGCGATCGAGGTTCTTCTTCGCCGTGCCCGCGTGATGCTCGGCCAGGCCGATCTGCGCGCCGATCTGCGCGCCGGTCCGGCGGGCGGCCTCGTGCTGGGCGCTGATGCGGTCCTCCTGCAGCTGGTAGTCGGAGGCATCGATCTGGGCCAGCAACTCCCCGGCCCTGACGGACCGGCCTTCGATGGCGTTGTTGACCTGCAGCCGGCCCGGAACTTCCGAGGCGACGCGCACCTCGTCCGCTTCGATCCGTCCGCTGCCATAGATCACCTGCGCGGGCAGCGGATCGGGACGCATGCGCCAGTAGGCGTAACCCGAGCCGGCGGCGATGGCGATCAGGCCTGCGCCGACCACGGCGACCGTTTTCCTGGGCGTCAATCTCATAGGCTGCACCTCAGCGGCTTGCAGGACGGATACTGAACGGCGCGCCGGCCCGCGGCCTTGCGTCGGATCAACCGGATCGGCGACGCCGCGCGGCGCGTCGAAGACCCGGGGAGAGGACGTGCGGCTCGGCTGACCGGCGCGGCGTGCGCCGTGCGCGCGACTAGTGGTGATCGTAGCGGCCCACCTTGCGGATGTTGTTCCAGTCGTCGGTGGCGTGGCAGGCGAAGCACTGGTCGACGCGGGCCTTCTGTCCGGCGACGCGCTGCGACACCATCTCGAAGTGCATCATCGTGTGGCTCGGCGGCGGGCGATGGCATTCCGCGCATTGCGTGGTGCTGTCGGGCGGATGGCGGGATCCCGCGATCCGCCAGGTTTCCGTGCCGTGGCACTGGGCGCAGCCGGCGCCCATCAGGCCCTGGTGCGGGTCCTTGACCCCGTGGCACGAGGCGCAGTCGAGCCCGGCGGCGCCGGCGCCCTTGGGCGGCGCCCGCGGCGGGCTCCAGACGCGGCCGTCGAGCAGGACGGCGTGGTCCATCCGGGTGGGCGCGCGGTCGCCGAGATGTTCCGTGTGGCAACCGGCGCAGGTCGTCGCCTCGGCGTGAAACCGGGTGGAGGCCTTGGCCGTGAACTGGGTCGCCGCATGGCAGGTCAGGCACTGCCGAGCTTCGACCCCTTTGTGGGGGACGTGGCAGGCCTCGCACTGGCCGGCCAGGAAGCTGTGGGCCCCCGAGACCGGACCGGGATTGACCAGCCCCTGCCAGCCCGGGACCCCGGCGCTGCCCTGGCTGTGCACCAGCCAGGGGATGAGGAGAGCCGCCACCAAGGCGGCCGAACCCACAGCGCCGTAGAGGATCGCCGTCCACCTCATAGCCAGCGCAGCCCGTAGTAGAGGCCCGACCAGATGTGCAGCGCCAGGAGGGCGTAGAGCGCCATGGCGATGACGATGTGCAGCTTGAGCCAGCGGTCGAACAACTCCTTCACCAGGGCCTCGGCGCGGACCGCGAACTCCAGGTCGGCGATCGCCGCGGCCAGGCGCGCCGGGCTCGGCGCCTCCGTCCCGGGGTCGCGCCGCACAAGGCCATCGCGGAGGACCCGCCAGAGCCCGCTCTTGGCCGGCGCCGTCTCGGCAGGCGCCGCCTGTTCGAGCGCGGCGCGCAGCGTGGCCAGGTCCGACTGGCGGCCGCGGATCGCGCGACCGAGCTGGCTGAGCAGGTAGCGGCCGGCGTACCCGCTCAGCACCACCACCAGCATCAGCCCGGTGAGGGAGACGCCCAGCGGACTTTCGAACTTGTGGGCGGCGTGGACGAGGCCGAGCAACGGTCCCAGGATCCCGGCGTAGATGTGGATCGTGAGCAGCGTGCGCATGGACACGTGGCGGGTCACGCGCGCCTTCAGGGACGGCGTGCGCTTGATCAGCAAGTAGGCGAGCGGCGCCAGCATCAGGACGGCGCCGGTGATTCCGATCAGGCTTCCCGTCAGACTTCCCGGGAAGCGGGCGCTCACATGGACCAGGAAGCCCAGCGGGAAGCCAGCGAGCAGCACGACGAGGCCGCCCACGACGAGGCTCTCGCGTTCCTGGCGCTCAGGCCTCGACAACGAGGTCGCCCCCGGTGGACTTGGCCTGGCAGGCCAGCACGTAGCCGGCGGCCTTGTCGGCGGGATCGAGGCCGTCTTCCACGGCCATGGTGACGTCGCCCTGCTTGAGCTTCACCACGCAGACGCCGCACACGCCGGACCGGCACGAGTAGGGGATCTCCACCCCGGCCCCCTCGGCCGCTTCGAGCACGGTCTGGTCGCTGGGCAAGGGCGCCGAGACGCCGGCGATCGAGAAGGTGACAGTCTGTGGCGCGACCTCGGTCGCCTTGCGCTTGCCGGGACGCTTCGCCGGGGGCTCGACCACTTCCTCGGCGGGCGGCTCGTGCACCGGCAGCGACGCGGGCCCGAACGCCTCGGTCCGAAGCTGCTCGGGCGACACGCCCAGCTCCTGCAGGACGCCCTTCATGGCGGCCATCATGGCCGGCGGGCCGCAGAGGTGGACGCGACGGCGACCAAGGTCCGGCACGGCGGCCTGCAGCAGCTCCCGCGTCAGCCGTCCTTCCGGGCCCAGCCAGCTGGTGCCGGGGGTCCGCGTCTCGGCGGTGCAAAGGACGCTCAGGTTCGCATGCCGCCGCTCGAGCTGCTCGAGCTCCTCGCGGAACAGCATCTCGTCGGTCGACCGCGCGCTGTAGATGAAGAAGATCTCGCCTGGCCAGACCAGATCGGTCAGGTAGCGCAGCACCGACATCATGGGGGTGACGCCGACGCCGCCGGCGATCAGGACGATACTGTCCGCATCCGTGCCGGAGAAGGTGAAGGCCCCGTAGGGGCCGGCGACCTTCAGGCGCGCGCCGGCCGCCACGTGATCGTGCAGGTAGGCGGACACGGCCCCCTGCGGCTCGCGCTTGACGGTCAGTTCGACATAGCCGGTGCGCGTGGGCGCGGAGGCGATCGTGTAGGACCGCTTGGCCGACGCCCCGGGCGTGGGCTCCACCTCGACCTGCAGGAACTGCCCCGGGAGGAAGTCGAACGGCAGCCGCCCGCCCGCGGGATCGACCAGCCGGAAGGTGGACACCGTGGGGGTCTCGCGGACCACCTGCGCCACCCGCAGCTCGCCCTTCCAGGGCCGTGCGGTGACCGCCGGTCGACCCGTTACAGCGGCGGCTGCGCCTGACGCCAGGACCTGGGCGGGGACGGCGGCTGGGGCGACCGTCGCCGTCGCCGGCGCTGCAGGCCCGGCGGCCTGGGCGGCGCCGTCGCTCGC
>FWWL01002415.1_pt1 | contig 39114 bp, 35 predicted proteins | sample 2228331 | NCBI WGS metagenome assembly FWWL01 (sample SAMEA103939775, study PRJEB20133) | metagenome
GGGGCTTGGGGCGGTACTGCTCTTGGCCCTGAGCCTGCGACTGGAAATGCTGTCCGTGCGCAGCATCTGGCACGACGAGGCCTTCAGCCTGGAGGTGGCGCGCCGGCCCGTGGGCTACATCTGGGCCAACCTCCCGACGGTAGACCCTCACCCGCCCGGTTACTACGTGATGCTGCGGGGGTGGACCCAGATCTTTGGCCGGGATCTCGTGAGCGCGCGGGCCCTCTCCGTGGTATGGGGGATGGTGGCGGTGGTGCTCGCCTGGGGGTTTGCGAGACGGCTTGGTGGGCCCGCGGTCGGGGTCGCGGCCGCAGCCCTCGTGGCCCTCCACCCCTTCCAGATCTACAACGCGAACGAGATCCGCATGTACGCCCCTCTCACCGCAGCGGCCATCCTTGCCACGTGGCTGCTGCATCGGGCAAGCGAACAGGACGGGGTCCTGAACTGGGTGCTGTACGGCGCGAGCGCCGCGTTCCTGCTCTACCTCAGCTACTACGCGGGGCCGCTCGTGGTGGCACACGGCGTGTGGATGGCCCTACGGCGCAGGTGGCGGGGATTGATCATAAGCGGGATCACGGGCCTGGTCCTGTACTTTCCCTGGCTTCCGGCCCTGGGCCGCTCCCTCTTTGCGAACCCCATCCCGTACCGGGACCCCATGCGGCCCACGTATGTGCTGGAGGTCTTCGCGGTGCACGCGTTTGGTGGGTATTTGCTGGGCATGCCGGGCTACCTCCGGTGGCCGGGCCTCGAGTGGAAGTACCAGCCCCTCCTGGTGTTTCCGTTTGCGGTGCTGGCCGCGGCCGGCTTGGGGGAGCTGTGGCGGCGGGATCGGGCCGGTGGCGGGCTCCTCTGCCTTTGCTGGTCCCTTCCCGTGGCGGTGTTCGTCCTGGCGTCCCTCGTGCTGCGGCGGGAGGCGGCGTACTTCTATCACTTGGCGCACCTCCAGCCCTTCGTGGCCGTGGCGGTCGGCTCCGGGATCGTGGGGCTCCGGGAGGCGGTGCGTCGGGCTTCACCCTTCCTCGTCTCCGCGGTGGCGGCCGCCGGGGTGCTGCTGTTCCTCTGGCCCGCGGTGGACAACCTCCAGGGAAACCCCCTCTACCAGGGGTACCGGTACGACCTCGCAGCCCGCCACTTGAAGGCCCACTACCGGCCCACGGACGTGGTGGTCTACTACATGGGCGGCGCCCAGTCCGCCCTGCACCTCTACTTCGACCCGCCCGGTCCCGAGATCGCCATCAATCCGGATGTGCGGCAGTGGAGCCGGGATGCGCTGCGCCGGCACTTTCAGGAAGCCGCCCAACTCCTGCGGCCCGAGCACCGGCGGGTTTGGGTCGTCCTGGTTTCCCCCGTGCCGCCGGGTTCCGTGGAAGATCTGGTGCGGATCCTCGAGGCCCGGGGCTACCGCCGCGGCCCCCTCCACGACTTCAGCGGCGTGCGCCTAGGCCTGTTGGTCCGGTAGGGAGTCCAATGCTGTGGAGGCGGATCCACGCGTACCCCGAAATTGCGGCCACGCTCACTTGGCTGTTGGCGACCCGAGCGGTGCTATGGCTGATCGGGTTACTTTCCCGCGAGATCCTCCAGCCTTTCCTCCCTCTCCAGGAGCCAGGTGCTCCCTTCACCTCCGACCCTTACCTGGCGGTGTGGGGCCATTGGGACACCCGGTGGTACCTGGACATTGCCCGACGGGGATACTCTCCCGACCTCCTGCCCCATACCGGAGAGGCCAACTACGCCTTTTTTCCGTTGTACCCGTTGCTCATGCGGGTGCTCGGCTGGGTGGTCGGTGACGTCTACCTGGCAGGGCTTTTGATCTCGAATGTCTCGCTCGGGACCGCGATGCTCCTCCTCTACCGGCTCGTACGGCTGGACGCGGAGGCGGCGGTCGCGGAGCGCTCCGTCAAATACCTGATTTTGCTCCCCACCGCGTTCCTCTTCTCCGGAGTCCTGACGGAGGCTCTGTTCGTGGCTCTGAACGTGGCTGCCTTCTACGCGGCCCGCCAGAACCGGTGGTGGACGGCCGGTGTCCTCGGAGGCCTCGCGGCCCTGACTCGATCGAACGGAGCTCTGCTGGTATTCCCTCTGGCGTGGATGTGCTTCGCCGATGCCGAGCGGCGCAAGCGCTGGCCAGTCCACCTCGCGGCGTTGAGCTTAGTCCCGGCAGGTACGGCCCTCTTCGCCCTCTATACCTGGATGCTGGTAGGCGACCCGCTGGCCTTCGTGCACGTTCAGCGGGCGTGGCACAAGATGCTGGCAAACCCCGTGGAGGTGCTGGGGTGGGGTCTACGGGCCTCTACACCACAGCTGCGGGTGGGTGCTTGGTTTGGACTCTTTACCCTAGCCCTCTCCTTCGGGTTCTGCCGAGTCCTGGGGTTCCCGTACTTCCTCGTCTGCGTTTCGGCCGTACTCCTGCCCCTCTCGACAGGCTGGCCCGCTCTGTTCAGCATGACACGATTCGTCCTGTGCGCGTGGCCGGTGGCGATCCTGTTCGCCCGCTTAACCCGCGACCATACTCTGGACGTAGCCCTCACCGCCTGCCTGGCCTTGCTCCAGGGTTTCTTTATGGTCTTCTGGAGCAACGGCTCCCGGATGGTGATGTAGTGGTCGCGTCCGATACCGGGCCGGGGAACATGGTGATCGACGGGGTGGTGGAGCTGCTCGATCATCCGTACTTCCGGCAGCGTCCGCCCAAAAGCACGGGGCGCGAGGTCTTCGGCCGGGCCTACACGGTATGACCGCGCAACGGCCCGGTGCTCGGATGTATGCGGAGATCCAAGAGCAACCTGCAGTTCTTGAGCGGCTCCGCGGTGAAGAGGGCGCGACCATACGGAGGCTCGTCGCGCGCTTCCGGAGGCGGCCTCCGGCCCTCGTGGTGTTCGTGGCCCGGGGATCTTCCGATAACGCCGCCCTCTTCGGCCGGTACGCGTGGGAGACCCTGTTGACGGTCCCGGTCTCCCTCGCCGCACCCTCCGTGGTCACCCTCTACCGCACCCGCTTGCGGCTCCAGGATGCCTGGGTGGTGGCCCTCTCTCAGTCCGGACAGTCCCCCGATGTCGTGGCCTTCACGGAGATGGCAAGACGGATCGGGGCCTTCACCGTCGGGGTGACCAACGAGGAGGGTTCTCCCCTCGCGCGGGCCGTCCACGAGGTCGTGCGGCTGCATGCGGGTCCGGAGCGGAGTGTGGTGGCCACGAAGACCTACCTCGCCCAGCTCTTCGTCCTGAGCTGGATCGCGGCAGAGGCCTGTGGGGACAAGGGGCTCCAGGAGGCGCACGGAAGGCTAGTGGAGAAGGTGGCTGAGGCTCTCGGGTGCGAGGGGGAAGCTAGCGAGCTGGCCGCCCGCTGGCGTGGCATCCGGGCCTGCGTGGTGACCGCCCGCGGGTACCAGTACGCCACCGCTCGGGAGGCGGCCCTCAAGCTGAAGGAGGCGTGCGCGGTCGCAGCGGAGGCTCTCTCCTCCGCGGACTTCCTGCATGGGCCCGTGGCTCTGGTGACCGAGGGGTTCCCCGTCCTCCTAATCGCGTCCCCCGGGGCGGCCCACCGGCACCTCCTGGAGGTGGGCCGGCGGCTCCGGCGTCGGGGGGCCGACTGCGCCGTGCTCTCCTCGGAACCGGACCTGTTGCGGATGGGAGCGGCAGGGATCCGGCTTCCGGGTGGAGTCTCTGAAGTCCTCGGCCCGCACATCTCCGCGGTGGCCGTTCAGCTCCTGGCGTACCATCTCGCCCGGCTTCGCGGACTGGATCCGGACCGGCCCCCTGGCCTCCGGAAGGTCACCCGGGTCCTGTAAAAGGAATCGGAAGCGGCGGGGGAGAAGCCCATATGTGAGATGTTTCCGGCAGGTCACGCCTCATCCGAGGTAGGCCACCCATCCGTGGATGCCCTGCTACGGCGGCTCCGGGAGCTTCCCGTGATCCCTGCGGTGCGGGGGCTGGAGGACGTCGTGGAGGGGTGCCGCCGCGGGGCCGCGGCCATCTTCTTTTTTAAGGGCGATGTGTTTGGCCTGCGGGAGGCCGTTCGGCACAGCCACGCGGCGGGGATTCCGATCTACGTCCACCTGGACCTCATTGAGGGCGTGGGCAAGGACGCGGCCGGGATCCGGTTGCTGCGGGAGCTGGGGGCCGCAGGGGTGGTGAGCACGCGGGGGCCGTTGCTGCGGGAGGCGAGGGCCGCTGGGCTGCTGGCGATCCACCGGGTGTTCATGGTGGACTCGGAGGCCCTACGCACGGGGATCTCCGCCGTACGGGCGTCAGAGCCGGACCTGGTGGAGGTGTTGCCGGGGCTCGTGGTTCCCCACGTGATGCGGGAGCTGCGGACGGCCCTCCCGCACCCCATCATCGGGGCAGGGTTGGTGACGCGGGAGGACCAAGTGGAAGCCATCCTCCAGGCGGGCGCGGTAGGGGTATCCGCGAGCGCAAAACACCTCTGGGGGCTGCGGAGCCCCGCGGCAAGCCGCCGGGGGCCTTGACGCCTTCCCGGGCGGGGGCGCAGAATAAGAGCTGGAAAATCGGGAAGGAGCGGGAGAGACGCGAGAAGACCCGCTCGGCCCTGCAAAGAGGGGTCGGGTGGGTCTTTTGGTTTCTTGTGGAGGCAGGGTGGTTCTCCTGGCGGGCGCGCGGCTGGGCGGCCTGTTCGGGAGCGGCGGCGGATGAAGAAGGTTCGGCGTCCGGCCCGGGTGTACGCGGCGTACGTGGTGGACCTGGACGGCACCGTGTACCTGGGCGATGCGCTCCTACCGGGGGCGGACCGGGCGGTGAATGCCTTACGGGAGGCCGGAGCCAAGGTGGTGTTCCTGTCGAACAATCCCCTCTACACCCGGTACGACTACGCGGCCAAGCTCACGCGCCTGGGGATCCCCACAGAGCCGGAGGACGTGATTAACTCGTCTATGGTGCTGGCTCGGTACCTGGCCAGTACCGCGCCCAGCGCGCGGCTGTTCGTCATCGGAGAGGACTCCATTAAGGGCGAGCTGCAGGCGGTGGGGCTGCGCCTGGTGGAGGATCCGGAGCAGGTGGACTACGTGGTCGCCTGCTTCGACAGGACCTTTGACTACCGAAAGCTCAAGATCGGATTTGATGCCCTGCGGCGAGGCGCGCGCTTCATCGCGACCAACCGTGACCCGTACTGCCCGACCCCGGACGGCGGGTTGCCGGACGCGGGCGCCGTGGTGGCGGCTTTGGAAGCGGCCACAGGACGAACCCTGGAGCTGGTGGTCGGAAAGCCGTCTCCCACCATGGCCCGGGTGCTGTTGGAGCGGCTGGAGGTCGCACCCGAGGAGATCCTGGTGGTGGGAGATCGCCTGGAGACGGACGTCGCCCTGGGCAAGGCCATGGGAAGCTCGACCGCGGTGGTCCTCACGGGCGTCAGTACGCGGGAGATGGTGGAACGCTACCCGGACCCCCCGGACTACGTCCTGGAAAGCCTCGCGGACGTGGTGCCGGAGGGGTGGGAGGCCAGGCCACGCCTTGTGGCCTCGGGCTGGGAAAGGACGGGCAACGCAGACCCAACCAAAGGAGGTGAAGGAGCATGAGCCAGCTGTGCAAGATGGGGTGGTACGCAGTGCTTACAGCCCTTACGGTGGTCCTGGTGGCCGGTACCGGCGTGGCGCAGGCCCCGCGCGTGCAGATCGAGTTCTGGCACGCCCTGCGGGGTCCCCTGGGCGAGGCGCTGGAAGGCCTGGTGGCCGGGTTCAACGCCAGCCAGACGCAGTACCGGGTGAACGCCACCTTTAAGGGTTCGTACCCGGAGACCATGGTGGCGGCCATCGCGGCCTTTCGGGCCGGCAACGCGCCCCACATCGTCCAGGTGTTTGAGGTCGGAACCGCCACCATGATGGCGGCCCGTGGGGCTATCAAGCCCGTGTACGAGCTCATGCGGGAGACCCGCACGCCCTTTGACCCCAGCATCTATCTGCCCGCGGTCCGGGGCTACTACAGCACCCCGGACGGCCGGATGGTGTCGATGCCCTTCAACAGCTCTACCCCTGTCCTGTGGTACAACAAGGATGCCTTCCGTCGGGCCGGGCTAGACCCGAACCGGCCGCCGCGTACTTGGACAGAGCTCCGGGAGGCGGCGCGGCGGATTCGGGCCGCGAACGCGGCCCCGTGCGGGTGGTCTACCGCGTGGCCGACCTGGATCCACTTCGAAAACTTCGGGGCCATCCACGACGTGCCGTTCGCCACGAAGGCCAACGGGTTTGAGGGCTACGACGCGGAACTCCTGGTGAACCATCCGCTGTACGTCCGGCACCTGGAGAACCTGGTCCAGATGCAACGGGAGGGGCTGTTCAAGTACGGTGGTCGTGACGCCGCAGGCGACGCCCTGGGCCCCTCAGGGGAGTGCGCCATGCTCACCGCGTCCAGTGCCCTGTTCGCCCGGTACCAGCGGGAGGCGCGGTTCGAGTGGGGCGTGGGGTTCCTCCCGTACTACGACGACGTGAAGGGCGCTCCGAAGAACTCCATCATCGGCGGCGCCTCCCTGTGGGTGATGACCGCACCTCGGCGCACCCCTGAGGAGTACAAGGCGGTGGCGGAGTTCTTCCGGTACCTGAGCACCCCTGAGGTGTCCGCGCGGTGGCACATGGAGACGGGGTACCTCCCCATCACCTTCACCGCGATCCAGCGGGCTCGGGCGCTTGGCTACTATCAGCGCAACCCGTGGGCCGAGATCCCCATCCAGCAGCTCACCCGAACCCGGCCTACGGCGAACTCGAAAGGGATCCGACTGGGGAACATGCCTGAGATCCGCACCATCCTGTACGAAGAGATCGAACGGGCACTGCAGGGCCAGCAGTCCGCGAAGGCAGCCCTGGATGCCGCGGCCCGACGCGGGAACGAGGTCCTGCGGCAGTTTCGGAGGACCATCGGCCACTGAGGGGGACAATGGGTCCTTCTGTGCCGCGGGTGTGTGCGCATCGAGGCGGGGCAGGCCTGGCACCGGAGAACACCCTGGCTGCCTGCCGCCGGGCGGTCGCGAGCGGGGTGCGGTGGCTGGAAGTGGACGTGCGGTTTACCGCGGACCGTATCCCGGTACTGCTCCACGATCCCACGGTGGACCGCACAACCGATGGCCAGGGGCTACTGCGGGAGATCCCGTTCGCCCGCCTCCGAGCGCTGGATGCGGGAGGTTGGTTCGGCGAGGCCTATCGCGGGGAGCCGGTCCCGTCCCTGGAAGAGCTGCTGCGGTTCCTGGCCTTTTGGCCTGAGGTGGGCGTGTACCTGGAGATCAAGGAGGGGGGCGAAGAGGGAGGGGATCTGGCGGAGGCGGTCCTGGCGTGCGTGGCTCGGTGGGGGATGACCGGACGTGTGCGGTTGGCCTCCTTCTCCCCGGATCCTCTTGTTCGGGCACGAAGGGCTTGCCCTCAAGTCCCCCTCGTGGCGTTACAGGAGCCGCAGGAGAGCTCGGACCCCGTGCGGTTCACCCGGGAGCGGGGCGCGCAGATCTGGGGGCCTCATTTCCTCATGCTCACGGAAGAGGCATTGCAGGCCGCCCATGGGGAGGGCGTTGGGGTGTTCGTGTGGACGGTGAACGACCCCGAGGACGCCCTGCGGCTGCTGCACATGGGCCTTGGGGCCCATCCTGAGGACGTGGTGGTAACGGATTTCCCCGACCGGATCCTCGAATGTCTCCGGTTGGTCCGTTCTGCAGGAGGGAACCTCTGAGATGCGCCGTTCCGCGTTTCGGGCTCGCCTGCTCCCGTACCTGCTCGTGGCCCCCCAGCTGGCGCTTACCCTGATCTTCTTCTACTGGCCCGCAGCACAAGGCATCTATCAGTCCTTCCTGGTGCAGGATCCCTTCGGGTTGCGGACATCGTTTGCCGGCCTCGCGAACTTCGCCGCAGTGCTGGGCGACCCCTTGTATCTGAACGCGGTGCGGGTGACCCTGGTCTTCTCGGCTGCGGTGGTCGGGGGATCCATGCTTCTGGGGCTCGTGCTGGCTGCGGCGGCGGCGCAGCCGCTGCGGGGTGCACCCGTGTACCGCACCCTGCTGGTGTGGCCCTACGCGGTGGCCCCCGCGGTGGCTGCAGCCCTGTGGTTGTTCCTGGCGCATCCGAGCGTGGGGCTCCTCGGGAGGGTGCTGGTTCGGTGGGGGCTGGGGTGGGACTACACCCTGAACGGCTCGCACGCCCTCCTCCTCGTGGTGACGGCTTCCGTGTGGTCCCGGGTGGCGTACAACTTCGTGTTCTTCTTAGCAGGATTGCAGTCCATCCCTCCCTCCCTGCACGAGGCGGCGCAGGTGGACGGCGCCACCTGGTTCCAGACCTTCCGTCGGATCACCCTGCCGCTCCTAGCGCCCACCACCTTCTTCCTCCTGGTGGTCAACGCGCTATACGCCCTCTTTGACACGTTCGCCGTGATCCACGCTCTCACGAGAGGGGGACCGGGCAAGGCGACGGAGACCCTGATCTACAAGGTGTACGTGGACGGCGTGGTCAACCTCAACCTCGGGACTTCCAGTGCGCAGTCCGTGGTCCTCCTGATCCTGGCCGTGATCCTCACAGGCTTTCAATTCCGCTTTCTGGAACGGAGGGTGCACTACGGATGAAGCCTGTCGCCCAGACGATCCGTCCTACGGCCGCCCGTCCGCAGGTGGCCGCCCTGCGCTCCTGGCTCCGCCGGGCGCTGCGGGGGTGGCCTGCCCACCTGGTGCTCCTCGGAGGCGTGGTGTTGTTCGCCTTCCCCGTGTACGTGGCCTTCGTGGCGTCCACCGTGGACCTTCCGGAAGTGACCTCCGGCACCATGCGGCTTATCCCCGGGCCCCATGCGCCGGAGAACTACTGGAAGGCGTTCGTGACCGGCACGGGTGAGCGGATCCGAGGGATCCCCGTGGCCCGGGCCATGCTGAACAGCCTGGTGGTGGCGCTGGGGATCGCCTGGGGCAAGATTCTCCTCTCGCTGCTGTCCGCGTACGGCATCGTATTTTTTGACTTCCGGTGGCGGGTACCGGTGTTCTGGGCCATCCTGCTTACCCTAATGCTTCCGGTAGAGGTCCGGATCATCCCGACCTACAAGGTCGTCTCAGACCTGGGACTGGTGAACACATATCACGGCCTGATCCTGCCGCTGTGCGTGTCCGCCACGGGGACGTTGCTGTTCCGGCAGTTCTTCCTCACGGTACCCGACGAGCTGGTGGATGCAGCCCGGATCGACGGGGCAGGGCCCCTGCGGTTCCTTTGGAACGTCCTGTTGCCGATCTCGCGGCCGACGGTGGCTGCCCTGTTCGTGGTGCTGTTCGTCTACGGGTGGAACCAGTACCTGTGGCCTCTGCTGATCACCACCTCCGTGGACAAGGAGGTGGTGGTGGTCGCCATCACCAAGATGATCGGGACCGGCGAGGCCTTGGTGGACTGGCCCGTGATCATGGCAAGCGCCCTCCTCGCCCTCTTCCCCCCTACGGCCGTTATCGTAGCCATGCAACGGTGGTTCGTCCAGGGACTACGGGAGACGGAGAAATAGCCGTGCGGTACGTTGGGGCGCTGGACCAGGGCACCACGAGCACACGCTTCATGGTGTTCGACGCGCAAGGGCGTGTGGTGGCCTTTGCCCAGAAAGAGCACACGCAGATTACCCCGCGTCCAGGATGGGTCGAGCATGACCCGATGGAGATCTGGGAGCGGACCCGGGAGGTGATCCGGGAGGCGTGTACTGCGGGCAACCTGCGCCCTCAGGACTTTGCCGCCGTGGGGATCACGAATCAGCGGGAGACCACGGTGGTCTGGGAGCGGGATACCGGCCGGCCCGTGTGCCCTGCGGTGGTGTGGCAGGACACCCGAACGGAGGCCCTGTGCCGGGAGCTGAGCCGCACGGGCGGTCAGGACCGGTTCCGGGCCAAGACTGGCCTCCCCGTCGCCACGTACTTCTCCGGCCCCAAGCTCCGGTGGATCCTGGACCACGTGCCCGATGCGCAGCGCGGCGCGGAGCGGGGAGACCTGCTGTTCGGGACCGTGGACACCTGGCTCCTCTGGTGGCTCACGGGAGGGTCGGGGCGCGGCCTGCACGTGACGGACCCCACCAACGCGAGCCGGACCCTCCTGATGAACCTCCACACCCTGCACTGGGACGAGGAGATCCTGCGGGAGCTCGGGATTCCCCGAGGCCTCCTCCCCGAGATCCGATCCAGCAGCGAGGTCTACGGGGAGATCGTGCTCGATGAGCTCGCCGGGGTCCCCGTGGCCGCGGACCTGGGAGATCAGCAGGCGGCGCTGTTCGGCCAGGTCTGTTTCGCTCCGGGAGAGGCGAAAAACACCTACGGCACCGGCTGCTTCCTGCTGCTCAACACCGGCCAGGTTCCGATCCCCTCCCGGTACGGCCTCCTGACCACCGTGGCATACCGTTTGGGCGCAAAGCCGCCCGTCTACGCCCTGGAGGGGTCTGTGGCGTACGCAGGCGCGGTGGTTCAATGGCTGCGGGATAACCTGGGCCTGATCCAGGACGCCGCCGAGGTCGAGGCCCTGGCCCGAACCGTCGACGACAACGGCGGGGTGTACTTCGTACCAGCCTTCTCAGGCCTGTTTGCGCCGTACTGGAAGAGCGGTGCCCGGGGGATCATCGGAGGCCTCACTCGGTATGTCCACCGTGGACACCTCGCCCGCGCCGCCCTCGAGGCCGTCGCGTATCAGACCCGGGATGTGCTGGAGGCCATGGTCCAGGATTCCGGGGTGCGGCTCGAGGCGCTGCGGGTGGATGGCGGCATGGTGCGCAACGAGTTCCTGATGCAGTTCCAGGCAGACGTGCTGGGGATCCCCGTGGTGCGTTCGAGGGTACAGGAGACCACGGCCCTGGGCGCCGCGTATGCGGCAGGGCTCGCGGTCGGGGTGTGGAGGGATCTTGGCGAGCTGCGGGCCCTGTGGTCCGCGGACCGGATCTGGGAGCCCCGGATGCCTGCCGAGCAGCGGGATGCGTTGTACCGGCGGTGGCGTGAGGCGGTCCACCGGGCCTTCGACTGGGCGGAGGTGTAGCGGCATGAGGGTTCTGCCTCGGCAGGAGGTTCTGGAAGCCCTGAGCCGAGGGGTGGAGATTCTCGTGATCGGCGGCGGGATCACGGGAGCGGGGGTTGCGCTCGATGCGGCCTCCCGCGGGTACCGGGTGGGGCTGGTGGAGCGTCGGGACTTCGCGTGGGGGACCAGCAGCCGGTCCACCCGGTTGGTGCATGGGGGCATCCGCTACTTGCCGCAAGGCCACGTGGGGCTGGTGCGGGAGGCGTTGCGGGAACGGAAGCGGCTGTTCCGACTCGCGCCTCATCTGGTCCGGCCGTTGGCGTTTGTCGTCCCGCTGTTCCGGGAAACTCACAGGCCGTTGGGGATCCGGATTCCGATGTGGGCCCGGCCACTCGCTCCGGCCGGGGTACGCATCGGCCTCATTCTGTACGACCTGTTCAGCCGCGACCCAGGGCTACGTCACCGGGTGCTGTCTCCCACTGAGCTGGCCGCCTGGGTTCCCGACCTGCGGACGGATGGACTCACGGCTGCCTTCCTGTACTACGACGGGCTGACGGATGACGTGCGGCTTACGCACGCTATCTTGCACACCGCCCGGGCGTACGGGGCCCTCGTGGCGAACTACGCGGAAGCCGTGGGGTTCGTCCGGACGGAAACTCGGATCCGGGCGGTCGGAGTTCTGGACCGGCTCACGGGGAGAACCCTGGAAGTACCGGTACGGTGGGTGGTGAACGCCACGGGGATCTGGGCGGACCGGGTGGCCGCCCTCACCGGCCCTCCCCCCTTCCGGATCCGACACAGCAAGGGCGTGCATCTGGTGCTGCGTCCCGGTGCGGTGCAGGCCTCGGCGGCCTTGGTCATCCCGGAGACGGACGACGGGCGGTTGGCTTTTCTGGTCCCCTGGAAGGACCGGCTGATCCTCGGGACCACGGACGAGCCGTACGACCAGGATCTGGATGCCCCTCCGGTGACCGCGGAAGAGGTGGCGTACTTGCTGGATCACGCGAACCGGTACCTGACCGTGCGGCTTGGGCCGGAGGACGTGACCGGGGTGTACGCGGGGATCCGGCCTCTGGTGGACGACTCGGGGAGACCTACCGCTTCCCTCTCCCGGGATCATGTGGTGGTGGTATCCGGAAGCGGCTTAGTCACCGTCACGGGCGGGAAGCTCACCACGTACCGCCGCATGGCCCAGGACGCCGTGGACGCCATCGCGCGGGAGGAGGGCTGGAGGCGGTGTGAGACCGGCTCCATTCCCCTCGTGGGGCAGGAGGGGCTCGCGTCGGTGTCTGAAGAGTTGGGGCAGGTGCCCTTCGATCCGGAGCAGCGACACCACCTCCTCAGTACCTACGGAAGCCTTGCCCGGGCTATGGTCGAACTCGTCCGGGAGGACCCGTCCCTGGCCGCGCGCTTGGTGCCGGAGTTTCCTCATCCCGTGGCGGAGGTGGTGTACGCCTGCAGGGCCGAGTACGCGCTGACGCTTGTGGATTGCTTGTACCTCCGTACGCGTCTTGCGGTTCTGGACGCGCGTGTGGCAGACCGAGTGGCTCCGTCCGTGGCGGAGTGGATGGCACGGGAACTCGGGTGGAGTGCAGCCGAACGAGACCGGCAGCTGGCGGAATACCGGGCGGTGCGGGCACGGGAGGAGACATGGCGGATCCCGGAGAAGGTGCCCGTCCCGTCTCCCTGAGCACGGTGGCATGACGGTAACGATCCCGACCCTTTACCTCTCCGAGCTTGGCAAGATCATCCTCTCGCTGGCCGTGGGGTTGTTCATCGGGCTGGAGCGGGAGTGGGCGCAGAAGGATGTGGGGCTGCGGACGTTCGCCCTGACGTGCCTGACGGGTACCCTGGCGTGGATGGTTCGTCCGGAATTGGTGCTGGTGTCCTTCTCCGCTGTGGTGGTGGCCGTGGGGTTTCTGAACTGGCGGAGTTTGGTACGGGACCGTTCCCTGGAGATGACCACATCCATGGCCCTGCTGGCCACGCATCTTGTGGGGGTTCTGATCGGGCAAGGATCTTACCTTCTGGCCATTGCCATTGGGATTGCCATGACGTTTCTTCTGGCCTGGAAGGCGGAGATGGTGCGGTTTGCCACGGGTCTGTCGCTGGAGGAGCTGCGGGCGGTGATTTTGTTTGGGCTGCTGAGCCTTGTGATCTACCCGGTACTGCCGGTAGGATATGTGGATCCGTGGCGGGTGGTGGACCTGCGGGCGGCATGGGGGGCGGTGATCGTGATCTCGGGGATTGGGTTTGTGAACCACGTGCTGCTGCGGCTGTACGGAGTGCGGGGGGTGCGGTACACAGGGTTTTTGGGGGGGCTTGTGAACAGCACGGCGACGGTGGCGGAGGTTGGGCGGCGGCTTGGGGGTCGGGAGGTGGGAGGTTCGCCGACCCTGGTGAGTGCGATGCTGCTGAGCAACGCGGCGATGCTGCTGCGGAACGGGGCGATTGTGACAGTGTTCTACCCTCGGGGGCTACTGCACGGGTGGCTGGCGGTGGGGCTGATGATGGCCGTGACGGTGGTGTTGGTGTTTGGGCGGCGGATGAAGGGCGACGGGGAGCCCTCAAGTCCGATTTCTCTTGCGTTTCCGTTTTCCCTGCGGCATGCGCTGGCGTTTGGGCTGGTGTTTCTGGTGATCAGCGCGGGGATCAATCTGGCGGAGCGGTGGGTGGGGACGGTGGGGTTGTATGGGATGGCGATTCTTGGGGGGCTGGTGAGCAGCGCGTCCACGTCGGCGGCGTTGGCGATTCTGGCGGCGCAGGGGCGGATGGCGGAGGGGATGGTGGGGCTTGGGGTGGTCCTGGCGTCCATGGCGAGTGTGGCGTTCCACGTGCCGGTGGTGCGGGTTGCGTCGGGGTCGAGGCGGGTGGCGTGGGAGCTGGCGGGCCGGTCGGCGGTGATTTTGGGCGCGGGGCTCCTGGGGCTGTTGGTAGAACCGTTGCTGCGGCGGTGAGGGGATCAGTCCGTCCACTCCGGCTCGGGTCCTGGAGGCGGCCCGTACCCGAGGAAGACGCCGTTTTGTTCCAACTGCCGCTGGAGCTCCGGCACAGGCAGGTCCCGGGGCCGTACCTCCTTCTGCAGCGACAGCGCCGCCGCCGTTCCCGCCGCTTCCCCCATCACGAAGCACGGCCCTGAAACCCGCGCCGCCGATTGCCCCCCGTGCGTCATCGACGCGCACCGACCCGCCACCAGTAGGTTATCAACCCCCCTCGGCACCAGCATCCGGTACGGCAGCTGGTTGAACCCCCGCGACCCCTCCGGTGGCCACCGGATCTGAACCGTCCCCAGCACGTGGTCCTCCACCGGCCATGCGTTTACACCCACCGCGTCCGGAAACTCCGCACACCCCAAGATGTCCTCCTCGGTGAGCTGGTACTCCCCCACCACCCTCCGGGTCTCCCGGATCCCTACCTGCGGCGGAATGTCCACGATGTACGACTCCTCGAACCCCGGCACCCACTCCCGCAGGAACGTGAACACCTCCCACACCTGCCGCCGACCCTCCACTTCTGCATAGCTCAGCTGCCGCACGTCGGTCCCATCGATAGGACTGCCGTCCGGATTGCGGATCTGCGTGAAGTTCACCCGCCACTCGATGGGGTTGTGCTGTGGCCGGACGATCGGCATCTTCCGCGGAAACCGCCTCCCCGCCCGCTCCGCCTGCTCCATCACCGCGGGGATCACTTCCCACGCCCGCCCCGCCCGCTCCGGGTTCACCCCGTTGATCCGGAACATCGTCGTCGGGTACAGCAGCTCCCCCGGACCCTTCCCCTTCTCGTACGGCGCCCCCGCCCACGCGGCCAGATCCCCGTCCCCCGAGCAATCCACGAACACCCGACCCCGGATGGCTAGCCGTCCGCTCTTCGTCTCCACCACCAGGGCCTCGATCGTGGCGGCGTCCCGCATCAGCGCTGCAGTCCCTAGCGCGTGGAACAGGATCTCCACCCCGGAGGACAGCAGGAGGTCGTCTGCCGCGATCTTGTACACCGAGGTGTCGTACGCCTGCGCCAGGATCCGACGGCCCAGGGAGAGGTGCGGTCGGTTCAGGCCGCCCATGCGCCTCATGCGCGCCAAGAGCTCCTGCGCGATCCCGAATACCACCTGTCGGTGCTCCCCGTGTACGTTCGCGTAGAAGCCGCAGAAGCTCGTCACCCCGGCCGCGGTGCCCATCCCACCCAGGAACCCGTACCGCTCCACCAGGATCGTCGAGCACCCCATTCGCGCCGCGGCGGCCGCGGCCGCGATCCCGGCCGGTCCTCCTCCCAGGACCACGACGTCGCACTCCGCGTACACCGGGATCCGGCGGGCGGGCTCGAGCAGCTCTTTCCGGTCAGACATCCTTGCCCCGGCTCCGACGTCATGGCCGGCCTATTATGGATCGCATGCAAGGGGCCCGTCCACTTCCGGCCTGTGCAGGGGATGAACGCAACCTCCGCCCGGATAGAGCGTCATTGGACCAGACGCCGGCCCCGGATGGCCGCGAGGAGATCGGTGAGCTCCAAGAGGTCTTTGACCTCGTAGTCCGGGGCCAAGTCCGCTTCGCTCATGTCCAGCCGGCCCTCCGGACGCCTGACCCACACCGTCGTCATCCCCGCCGCCATGGCCCCCTGCACGTCGAACTGCGGACCAGCACAGTACAGGACGTCCCGCTCCTCCAGCCCCACGCGGCGGAGCACCCACCGGTACACCCGTGGGTTGGGCTTCTGAATTCGAGCTTCCTCCGTGGTCCCCACGAAGTCCGGCTCAAACCCAGAAAGCTTCCGCAGGTACAGGTCGAGGTAGCGACGCTCCACGTCGGAGAAGACCAGGATCCGGATCCCCAGCTCTTGCTGCTGGCGCCGCAGGGCTTCCGGCACGTCCTCGAACGGCTCCACCTGCCCCTGCAGGCCGGTGAGGATGTTGATCCCTTCCTCCACCGCATTGACTCGGAGCCCGTACAACCGGCACGCGTAGGCGAGGGCGTCCCGGACCAACACCCCGAAGAAGTCCGCATACCGCCGGAACGCCGCCCGCCGGTGGAGGCCCTCGAAGAGGGTGACCCAGTCCTGGAGGAAGGCGTCCACAGGCACCGTGGGCGCGTGGCGCTCAAGCAGCACCTCCGCGGTGCGGCGCCACGTCCACGCCCAGTTGAACAGGGTACCCTTCGAGTCGTAGAAGATCGCCCTCGGCCACCTCCCAACCCCCACGGAACTCCTCCTGGAAGGACTTAGCGGCGCCGGCCCCGGAAGAGGGCCCCGAACTCCTGCCGGAACTGAGCGTACCCCGTTTCGTCCAGGTCTTCCATGACCACGATCCGCAGCCGATCGGCGTCCCGCACGGGTGGGTGGATCCCCGGCACGAGGACGAACTCCCCGGCTGCGGCAAGGGCCAGGAGCCCCGCCCGGGACGTTAGGGTCTCGATGAAGAGCCGACCCGCGTTCGGGTGCGGCGCCTCCCGCCCCAGCGCGGTGAGATGGGCGTCCGCCAGGATGGGATCTACCCGGACGTAGTCCACAGGCGCCCCCTGCCGGGCGAGGAGGTACATGAAGTTCAGGTGGCTGATGCCGATCGGCAGCTCCCCTGTGGCCACCTTACTCGCCACCGTGAGGGTGGACTCCTCCAGGGCACCCGCATTCTCCGCCAGCCGCTCTACGAAGGCCTTCCACTGCGGGCCCAGGTATCGCCTCAAGTTCATTAGCCAGGCGGCGCTGAAGATGCTGAAGTTGGGGTCCGCCATCCCGATGCGACCCCGCCACCGAGGATCCGTGAGGTCGAGGTAGGTCCGGGGAGCCTCCTCCCTCCGCACCAGCCGCGTGTTGAACACGATGCTGATGGGTGTGACCCGGTAGGGCGGGGAGAGGACCCCGTCCCGGTCCCAGCTGACCTTAGGAAAGAGCTCGTACGTGGGGCTGGTATACCGGGCAAACGCGCCCTCCCGCTTGAGGAGGCGCAGGGCATAGCTCGGGCCCAACACCACGTCGAAGAGGACCCGCCGGGTCCGCACCTCGGAGAGGACTCGGTCCAGCAGGCGATCGGGTGCCGCGCGCCAGTACTCCGCCTCTACCCCGTAGCGTCCCTTGAAGATGCGCGCGATGACGTCGAAGTTGTCTGCGGCCATGGTCCCGTATACCACCACCCGACCCTCCCGCCGGGCCGCGGTCACGACATCCGACTGTCCGACCGCGGGCAGATCCGCGGTGTTCAGCAAGACAAGGATCCCGAGGAGCACCCACCCGACCCGCACCAGTCTCCGCATATCCGACCCTCCTGCGTGTGACGCTCCCAGTATACCGATCTCGGCTCTCGCCCGGCAGGGATGTGGGGCGGGTCCGTGCCAGCTCTCCGTGAGCAGCACCTTCGACGGACGTGCTCGAAGGTAGGGGGTACGCGGCCGCCCGGCAGGCCCTGAGCCGGTTGCGGGGAGGGGAAGGGGGTGGTATAGTAGGGACTGGACCGACCGGAACGGAGCGGAAGTGGCGCGTACGCGGGAGTGGGTCGGAAAGCCCACTCCTTTGTTTTCGAGGGGGCCATGAGCACGGAGCGGCAGGCGATCCTTCAGCGGGTGAGCGAGCTGGCCCAGCCCATCGCGGACCGGCTGGGGTTGGAGCTCGTGGACGTGGAGTTGGAGGGCCAGGGCGGCCGTACGGTCCTGCGGATCCTCGTCGACCGAGTGGGCGGGGTCTCCGTGGAGGACTGCGCCCGGATGAGCGAGCGCCTGTCCCGCCAGCTGGACGTAGAAGACCTCTTCCTCCACCGCTACACCCTGGAGGTGGCCTCGCCCGGGCTAGACCGGCCCCTGCGCCGCGCGGCGGACTTCGACCGGTTTGCGGGGCGGCTGGTGGAGGTCACCACGGTCTCGGAGATCTCCGGCCAGCGCCACTTCACCGGTCGGTTGCGGGGAATCGTGGCCGGCCGGGTGGTCGTGGACCTGGGCCAGGGACGGGAAGCCCACATCCCCCTTCCGGAGATCGCCCAGGCGCGGCTGCGGGTAGACCCCGAGGAGATCCGAAGGACCCTGCGCCGGCACGCGGGCCGGGGGCCGGCAAACGGATGGGAGGTGCGGAGGAAGCGATGAACGGAGAGCTCGTTCGCGCCCTGGACCTCCTGGAGAAGGAGCGGGGCATCTCAAAGGACGTCCTCATCGAGGCGGTCCAGAATGCCCTGGTCTCCGCCTACAAGAAGCACTTCGGCGGCACGGGCCAGAACGTCCGGGTGGAGCTGGACCCGAAGACGGGAGAGGTGCGCGTGTACAGCATCAAGACCGTGGTGGAGCGGGTGGCGGACCCCGCCACCCAGATCGCCCTCGAGGAGATGCGCCGGGAGGACCCCACGGCCCAGGTGGGAGACCTGGTGGAGGAGGAGATCACGCCCCGGGACTTCGGCCGGATCGCGGCCCAGACCGCCAAGCAGGTGATCGTACAGCGGATCCGGGAGGCGGAGCGGGAGCTGGTGCAGAAGGAGTTCGAGAAGCGCGAAAAAGAGGTGGTCACGGGGATCGTGCAGCGCATCGAGAAGGGGAACGTGTACGTGAGCCTCGGGCGGGTGGAGGCGGTGCTGCCGCCCACGGAGCAGATCCCCCGGGAGACCTACCGCCAGGGGGAGCGGATCAAGGTGTACGTGACGGAGGTGCGTACCACCACCCGGGGCCCGCAGATCTACGTCTCCCGGGCGCATCCGGGTCTCGTGCGCAAGCTCTTCGAACAGGAAGTCCCTGAGATGCGGGAGGGGATCGTGATTATCGAAAACATCGCCCGGGAGGCCGGGTCCCGCACCAAGATCGCCGTGTACTCCCGGGACCGCAACGTGGATCCCGTGGGCGCGTGCGTGGGACCGAAGGGGAGCCGTGTGCAGGCGGTGGTGGACGAGTTGCGGGGGGAGAAGATCGATATCGTGCCGTGGAGCCCAGACCCCGCCCAGTTCGTGGCCGCGGCCCTACAGCCCGCCAAGGTGAGCCGGGTGGAGATCGACGAGAAGACCAAGACCGCGACCGTGGTCGTGCCCGACGCTCAGCTCTCCCTGGCCATCGGCCGGGAGGGCCAGAACGCACGGCTGGCGGCCAAGCTCACGGGCTGGCGGATCGACATCAAGAGCGAGTCGCAGGTGCGGGAGGCAGAGGCCCGCAAGATCTTCCGGGACCTCACGCCCGAGGAGCTGGCGGAGTCCACGGAGGTGCGGGAGGGGGCCTAGCGGATGCGGTCACGGAAGGTTCCCATCCGCATGTGCGTGGGCTGCGGACAGATGCGGCCCAAGATGGAGATGATCCGTGTGGTCCGCACGCCCACCGGACAGGTGGTGGTGGATACCACCCGCAGCCGGAAGGTCTCAGGCCGGGGGGCCTACGTGGACCCCAACCCCGAGTGCCTGGCGGCCGCCCGCAAGGGCAACAAGCTTGCGCGAGCCCTGGAGGTTCCGGTTCCGGAGGAGGTCTTCCAGCAGGTGGAAGCCCTGATCCGGGAGCGTGCTCCGGCGTCCGCGGAGGCTGCGGGAACGGCGGAGGGTTCGTGAATGCGGTTGCATGAGCTCGCGAAAGCTACGGGACTGCCCCTCCGGGAGGTTGTGGAGAAACTCGCGGCGCTTGGGTTTGAGGTGAAGCCTAACCCGCAGTCCGTGGTCCCCGAGGAGGCCCTCACCCGCCTCCAGGAGGCGTTCCCGGACCTTGTGACAGGACCGAGGGACGGTCCCGCAAAGCGCACACCGAAAAAGCCCGCTCCTTCTCCGCCTGAGCCCGCGGGACCCAAGCGCCGTATCATCAAGCGGGCGGAGGAGATCGAGCGGGAGCGGGAGGAGCAGCGCATCCTGGCAGAGCAGGCCGCCCGGGCCGCGGAGGAAGCCTTACGGGCGGAGGAGGCGGCTCAGGCCGCAGAGCCGGTGCAGCTGGAGCCGTTCTTTGCGCCTCCTGTGATCGTAGAGCCCAAGCCCGCTCCGCCGCCTGAGGAGCCGAAGCCGGTTCCTCTGCCTGAGCGGCACGCGGAACCCGCGGTCACCATCTCCCCAGAGGTGCTGCGGAAGGTGACGCAGCCCAAGCCGGAACCCAAGCGACCGGCCCCGCCGCCCCCACCTCCTCTGCGCCAGCCACCCAAGCCCGCGAAGCGGCCGGCTCCGCCGCCCCCACCTCCACCCAGACCACACGCCCAACCCCAGACCACGGTGGAGGCCCCGCCTGCCGAGGTTCCGGTCCTGGCCCGGGAGATCCGGCTGGAAGGACCCATCACCGTGGGCGAGCTGGCCCAGCGGATGGGCGCTCCTGCCTCCGAGGTCGTCAAGCGGCTGCTCACCATGGGGATCCTCGCGGGCATCAACCAGCAGATCCCCACGAGCACCGCCAGGGCCGTGGCGGAGTCCTTCGGCGTGGCCGTGGTGGCGGAGAAGCCACAGCTCCGACCCGCACTCCAGGCCGCGAAGCGGCTGCGGGTGGAGGCGCAGGGAGAGCCCCGCCCGCCCGTGGTGACCGTGATGGGCCACGTGGACCACGGCAAGACCACCCTGCTGGACGCCATCCGCAAGACCAACGTGGCGGCTGGGGAGTACGGCGGGATCACCCAGCACATCGGGGCCTACCAGGTCTCCGTGGACGGCCGCCGGATCACCTTCATCGACACGCCCGGGCACGAGGCGTTCACCACCCTACGGGCCCGGGGAGCCCAGGTGACGGACATCGCGGTGCTGGTGGTGGCCGCGGACGACGGGGTCATGCCCCAGACCATCGAGGCCATCAACCACGCCCGGGCCGCCGGAGTTCCCATCCTCGTGGCCATCAACAAGATCGACCTCCCCACCGCGAACCCCGAGCGGGTCAAGCAGCAGCTCGCAGAGCAAGGCCTGGTGCCGGAGGAGTGGGGCGGGGACACCATCATGGTCCCGGTCTCCGCCCGCACGGGCCAGGGAATCCAGGATCTCTTGGAGATGATCCTGCTGCTGGCGGAGATCAACGAGCTGCGGGCAGACCCCCGCAAACCCGCTCGGGGCACGATCTTGGAGGCGAAGCTGGACCGCGGGAGAGGCCCGGTGGCCACGGTGATCGTGCAGGAGGGGACGCTCCGGGTGGGAGACGCGGTCGTGGCGGGCGAGACCTACGGCAAGGTCCGGGCCATGATGGACGACCGCGGCAACCGGCTGCAGGAGGCCGGCCCTGCGACGCCCGTGGAGGTCATCGGGCTCGAGGACGTCCCCACGGCAGGGGACATCCTGGAGGTGGTGCCGGACGAGCGGGTGGCCAAGACCATCGCGGAGGAGCGCCGGGAGCAGCGGCGGGAGCTCGCCCAGACCGTAGCCCGGCGGGGAAGTGTGGAGGACACCATCGGAACGGTCCGGGAGCTGCGGCTGGTGGTGAAGGCGGACGTCCAGGGGTCCCTGGAGGCCATCACCGCGGCCCTGGAGCGGCTGAGCACCGAGGAGGTGCGGGTCCACATCCTCCACGCGGGGGTGGGGGCCGTGACGGAGAGCGACGTGATGCTGGCTTCCGCCAGCGATGCCGTGGTCATCGGGTTCAACGTGCGGCCGGACGCCGCGGCCCGCCGCCTGGCGGAGCAGGAAGGGGTGGACGTCCGGCTGCACCGCCTCATCTACGAGGCCGTGGACGACGTTCGCAGGCTCCTGGCGGGCCTGCGGGCTCCGGTCCTCACGGAGGTGGTGCTGGGCCGGGCGGAGGTGCGGCAGATCTTCCCCATCTCCCGGGTCGGGACGGTGGCCGGGTGCTACGTGCGGGAGGGGAAGGTGGTGCGGGGCGCACAGGCGCGCCTGGTGCGCGACGGCGTGGTGGTCTACCAGGGCCGCATCGCCTCCCTGCGGCGGTTCAAGGAGGACGTGCGGGAGGTGGCGGCGGGGTTCGAGTGCGGGGTGCTGCTGGAGAACTACAACGATGTCAAGGAAGGAGACGTCATCGAGGTGTTCGAGGTGCGCGAGGAGCGCCCGGTGGCATGAACCGCCTGAGGACGAATCCCCATGGTGGTGGGAACGCTGCGGATCGCGCTCACCCTGCCCGGCCCCCGGAACCTGAAGGACAAGCGGCGCATCGTGCAGAGCCTGCTCCGGCGGTTGCACAACGAGTTCTCCGTGGCCGCGGCGGAGGTGGACGACCAGGACCTGTGGGGCCGGACTACGCTGGGGATCGCGGTGGTCACCAACGACGGGCGACACGCGGATCAGGTGCTGGCCCAAGTCATTCGGTACATCGAGCGCCAGCCCGAAGCCGTGATCGTGGACTACGAGGTGGAGATCCGGTAGTACGAGGTGGTCCCCATGGCGTCCCCGCAGCGGGTGGAGAAGCTCCGGGAGCTCATCCGGGAGGAAGTGAGCGACATCATCCACCGGGTCCTCAAGGACCCTCGGATCGGGTTCACCTCCGTGACGGACGTGGAGCTCAGCAGTGACCTGCGTCACGCCAAGATCTTCGTGAGCGTGTTGGGCAGCGAGGAGGATCGGCAGCGCACCATGGAGGCCCTGCAGAAGGCCGTGGGCTTCGTGCGTACGGAGCTCGGCCGGCGCATCCGCATCTACCGGATCCCCGAGATCCAGTTCCGATTGGACACCTCCATCGAGCGGGGTACCCGGGTCATGGAGCTGCTGCGCACCTTGGCGGCCCAGCAGAAGGACCCAGAACCGCCTGAGGACAATGGAGACAGCAGCGGACCGGATCGCGCGGGCGCTTAGGGCCGCCCGACGCGTCCTCATCGTGGCCCACGAGCGCCCAGACGCGGACGCCCTGGGGAGCGCCCTCGCCCTGGCTCAAGCCCTGGAGCGGCTCGGTAGGGAGGTCGTGGTGGGAAGCCAGGACGGGGTTCCGACCCTGTACCGGTTCCTGCCCACCTGGGAGCGGGTAACGACCGAACCTCCGCAGGAGGTCTTCGACGTGTCCGTAGGGGTGGAGTGTAGCGACCTCACGCGGGCCGGTCGGTTCGCACCCTCCCTCCAGTCCGCTGAGGTGGTGGTCAACCTGGACCACCACCTCAGCAACAGCGGCTACGGGGACCTGGTGTGGGTGGATCCCCAGGCGAGCGCGGTGGCCGAGCTCGTCGCGGAGCTGGTGCGGGCCTTAGGGGTGGCCTTCGACGAGCCCATCGCCACGTGTCTGCTGGCAGGATTGCTGACGGACACGGGATCCTTCCGGTACGCTTCCGTACGGCCGGAGAGCTTCCTACTGGCCGCGGAGCTGGTGCGGAGTGGGGCCCGTCCCCACGAGATCTACGAGCGGGTCTACGAGTCCCGCTCCCCCGCCAGCATGCGGCTCTTGGGGATGAGCCTCGTGCGGATGCAGCTGGACCTCACTAGCGGCCTGGCCTGGACCGTGGTGGATGAGGCCATGGTCCGGGGGGCGGGAGGGAGCTGGGAGGATACGGAGAGCATCGTCTCGGCTTTGCGGGCCATCGCGGGGGTACAGCTCGCGGTGCTCTTCCGGGTGGAGCCCGGTGAGGTCCGGGTGAGCCTGCGATCCCGGGGCGGTGTGCGGGTCAACGAACTCGCCGCCCGGTTCGGAGGAGGAGGACATGCCCAGGCCGCGGGGTTCACCTCCACGGACCCGCCGGAGCGGGTAATCCGCAGGACCCTCCTCGCGGCCCGGGAAGCCCTCCAGGCGGTACACTCGCCCAGAACCTGAGGGAGAAACCGTGGACGGAGTCCTGAACCTGCTGAAACCTCCAGGAATGACCAGCCACGACTGCGTGGACGAACTCCGGCGCCTGCTGCGCATGCAGCGGATCGGGCACACGGGTACCCTGGACCCGGGTGCGGCAGGGGTGCTCGTGTGCTGCCTTGGCCGGGCCACCCGCCTCAGCGAGTTCCTCATGGAGCAGGACAAAACCTATCGGGTGGAGCTGGTGCTGGGGGTGTCCACCACCACGGGGGATGCGCTCGGGGAGGTCGTCGCCCGGCGGGAGGTGAACGTGCACCAGGAGGCCCTGGAGGAGGTGCTAAGGCGGTTTACGGGGACCATCCAGCAGGTACCTCCGATGGTCTCTGCGGTGCACCACGAGGGCCGTCGGCTGTACGAGCTCGCCCGTCAGGGGGTGGAGGTGGAGCGCTCTCCCCGTACCGTGACCATCTACGAGCTGCGCCTCCTCCGGTTCGACCCTCCCCGGGTTCTTCTTGACATCACCTGCTCAAAGGGGACCTACGTGCGTCAGCTGGCCCACGACATCGGGGAGGTCCTAGGGTGTGGGGCGCACGCGGGGTTCATGATCCGCACCCGGGTCGGGCCGTACCGGCTGGAGGAGAGCCATACCTTTGAGGAAGTCGCGGAGCGCGTGCGTACGGGAGAGGTCCAGACTCTCCTGATCCCTCCGGCCCAGGCCCTCCCGGATCTTCCGGAGGTGGAGGTGGAGGGACGGTTGCGGGCCGCGGTCCTCAACGGACAGCCCCTCCCCCTGTGGAAGGTGGCGCCTCATCTCTCCCTCCCGCCCGGAGCCCTGGTGAAGGTCCTGGACGTGGAGGGAAACCTCCTGGCCATCGGCCGGGCCATAGCGGGACAGCTGCGGCCGTATAAGGTCTTGGCGGCTTCAGGACGCTGATGCGGGTGTTCCGGTCCTACGAGGAGCTCGAGCCTGCCCCGACCTGCATCGCCCTCGGGACCTTCGACGGCGTCCACCTCGGCCATCGGGCGGTCCTGGAGCAGACGGTGGCCTGGGCCCAGAAGGAAGGGTGGCGCAGCATGGCCCTCACCTTCGACCCCCACCCCCTGGAGATCCTCGCCCCGCCTCCCCATCCGTACCTGCTCACGACCCTCGAGGAGCGGCTTTGGCGGTTTCGGCAGCTCGGGCTAGAGGCGGTGCTTGTCCTGCGGTTCGACGAGCGCCTCCGCGCCACGGAACCCGAGGCTTTCGCGGAGGAGGTACTGGCGCGGCGGGTAGGTGCCCGGGGTGTGGTGTGCGGTCCGGGTTTTACCTTCGGCCGGGATCGGAGGGGGGATGTGGCCTTGCTGCAGGACCTCGGAGCCCGGCTGGGGTTTTCCGTGCGGGTCTGCCCCCCCGTGGAGGTGGATGGCGAACCCGTGAGCAGTAGCCGTATCCGGGCCCTCCTCCGGGAGGGGAGGGTGGAGGAGGCCGCGCGGTTGCTCGGCGCTCCGTACTTCGCACGCGCCCGCATCGGTGGCCAAAGGCAAGGGGAGTCCCTCGTGCGGTGCGAGGTCCCTCCGAGAAAGCTTCTGCCCGCTCCGGGGACCTATGTGGTCCGGGCAGACGGACAAGAAGGGCTCGCCCGTACCGCATCCCAGGAAGTCGTGGTGAAATTTCCGGAGCCCCTGCCTGAGACGGTAACCCTCCAGTTCCTCCGCCCTCTGCCCGGGGATCCTCCGTTTGCCCCCCAGAAGGGGGCATGATAAGATGGACCGGGCCCGGACGGGGCGGATCGAGGGCGCCGACGGCCGCCCGGTTCGGCTCAGGGGAATTTTTACGGAGGGTTGGAATGGCGCTCCTGAAGGAGGAGAAGCAAGCCATTATTGCGCAGTTCCGGCGTTCGGACAAGGACACGGGGTCTCCGGAGGTCCAGGTGGCCCTGCTCACGGAGCGCATCCGGCAGCTCACGGAGCACCTGAAGGTCCACCGGAAGGACCTCCACTCCCGGCGCGGCCTCATCCTCATGGTGAGCAAGCGCCGGCGGCTGCTGAGGTACCTCCGACAGCAAGACCCGGAACGGTACCGGCAGCTCATCGAGCGGCTGGGCCTGAGGCGGTAGCGGAATGGCGCCCGCTGCTCGGACGTAGTCCAAAGGGGAGCCGGGGAGTGGGGGGACGGCGATCATCGCGACCTGTGCTCTGGATCCCCTGGGTCTAGAGCAGAGATCCCGGTGATCGGCCCCTCCTCCCCAGGCTCCTAAAGGGATACGCGAAGTACGGGAGAGGAGGAGAGGATGGCCGTTTCGTATGCAGTTCCCGATGTGAAACGGGTGACCTTTCAGGTCGGCGATGAGGAGTGGACCATTGAGACGGGGAAGCTGGCGCGGCAGGCCAACGCCGCGGTGACGGTCCGGTACGGGGAGACGGTGGTGCTCGTCACCGCCACCGCCTCGGAGACCCCTCGAGAGGACATCGACTTCCTCCCCCTCACCTGTGAGTTCGAGGAGCGGCTGTATGCGGCCGGCAAGATCCCCGGCAGCTTCTTCCGGCGGGAGGGACGTCCAGGGGAGCGGGCGATCCTGAGCGCCCGGCTCATGGACCGGCCCATCCGGCCCCTCTTCCCCAAGGGCTTCCGCAACGAGGTCCAGGTGATCGCCACCACCCTGTCCGCGGATAAGATCCATCCCCCGGACGTGGCCGCGGTGGTGGGCGCGAGCGCGGCTTTGGCCATCTCCGACATCCCGTGGGAGGGGCCCATCGGGTGCGTACGGGTAGGGCTCGTGGACGGGCAGTTCGTCATCAACCCGACCCTCCAGCAGATCGAGGGACCGAGCCGGCTGGACCTGGTGGTGGCGGCGACGGAAGAGGCCGTGGTGATGCTGGAGGCCGGTGCGGATCAGGTGCCGGAGGAGGTGGTCCTCGAGGCTATCGACTTGGCGCACGCGGAGTGCCGCAAGGTGATCGCCGCCATCCGGGAGCTGGTCGAGAAGGCCGGAAAACCGAAGCGCCAAGTACCGCTCTTGACCATCGATCCGGAGCTGGAGCGGGCCGTACGGGAGGCGGCCGTTCCGGTGCTCGATGCCGCTCTGCGCAACCCCGACAAGCTGGCCCGAGAGGCGGCGGTAGCCCAGGCAACGCGGGAGCTCACCCAGCGCCTTTTGGAGCAGTACCCGAATCAGGCCGTGGAGATCAAATCGGTACTGGAGGCGGTCCAGAAGGACCTGGTGCGCCGCATGATCCTGACGGAAGGGGTGCGTACCGACGGCCGCACACCCACGGAGATCCGCCCCCTCTACATCGAGGTCGGCCTCATGCCCCGTCCTCACGGGAGCGCCCTCTTCCAGCGGGGCCAGACCCAGGTCCTCACCTTGTGCACCCTGGGAACGGGGGAGGATGAGCAGATCCTGGACGACCTGGGGATTCTCGAGCGCAAGCGCTTCATGCATCACTACGTCTTCCCGCCCTACAGCACGGGGGAAGTCCGGCCCCTTCGGGGCCCCAGCCGGCGGGAGATCGGACACGGGGCCCTCGCGGAGCGGGCCCTCGCCCGGATGATCCCGCCGGAGGAGGAGTTCCCCTACACGATCCGGCTCGTGAGCGAGGTGCTGGAGAGCAACGGTTCTACTTCGATGGCTTCCGTGTGCGGCAGCACCCTGGCCTTGATGGATGCCGGAGTTCCCATCCGGGCGCCCGTCGCAGGCATCTCCATCGGGCTCATGACGGGCGAGGACGGCCAGGCCGTGCTCCTCACGGACATCCAGGGGATCGAGGACGCGAACGGAGATATGGACTTCAAGGTGGCGGGGACCCGGGAAGGGATCACCGCCATCCAACTGGACATCAAGCTGCGGGGGCTTTCGCGGGAGCTCATCGCTCAGGCCTTGGCCCAGGCCCGTCAAGCCCGCCTCGAGATCCTGGACGCGATGCTGCAGGTTCTCCCGGCGCCCCGCAGCGAGCTCTCGAAGTATGCCCCGCGGCTGGTGACCATGCAGATTCCGCCGGAGAAGATCCGGGAGGTAATCGGTCCGGGCGGGAAGGTGATCAACCGCATCACCGCGGAGACCGGGACGAAGATCGAGATCGAGCAGGACGGCCGGGTGGTGATCGCCAGCACCAGCGAGGAAGCCGCCCAGCGGGCGATGCAGATGATCCGGGAGATCGTGCAGGAGGTGGAGGTGGGGCAGACCTACCTCGGCCGCGTCACCCGGCTTACGAGCTTCGGTGCCTTCGTGGAGGTGCTGCCCGGAAAGGAGGGATTGGTGCACATCTCCGAGCTCAGCGACCGGAGGGTGAACCGGGTGGAGGACGTGGTAAAGGTCGGCGACCAGATCCTCGTGCGGGTGAAGGAGATCGACGCCCTCGGCCGGGTGAACCTCACCCGACGCGGGCTCGGAGAGGAGGCCATGCAGGGAGCGAAACAGGCTGCTTCTACAGCCCAGGCCCAGCCCGGAAGCCCGAAGGCCGCGCCGCGCCAGGATCGTCGGCAGCCACCCCGCCCGGACTACCGAGGCCGCAGGCCGGACCTCCGGCGGTGATGGGCACGGCCGTGGAGCGGGAGGTCCGCAGAACGTGCCTCGGAACCGGGCTCCGGGTGGTCACGGAGACCATTCCGGACGTCCGGACCGTCACCCTCGGTGTGTGGGTGGAGACCGGAGCCCGATTTGAACCAGAAGAGTGGGCGGGCATCTCCCACTTCATCGAGCACATGCTGTTCAAGGGGACCCGCCGGCGCAGCGCCCAGCGCATCGCGGAGGAGATCGATGCCCTGGGGGCCCAGCTCAACGCCTTTACCGACCGGGAGCTCACCTGCTACTACGTGCGGGTCCTCAGCGACCACCTGCCGCAGGTCACGGAGATCTTGGCGGACATGCTCCTTCAGTCCGTCTTCGACCCCGTGGCCATCGAGAAGGAGCGGCAGGTGATCCTCGAGGAGATCAAGATGTACGAGGATAGCCCTGACGACCTCTCCCAGGACCTGTTCCTGGAGACCCTCTGGGCCGGGGATCCGCTCGGGCGGCCCGTGATCGGGACGGAGTCGACCGTGCGGAAGCTCCACCGGGAGGCCCTCCTCACGTACATGGCCCAGGAGTACGTCTCCCCCCGCACCCTGGTGGCCGCGAGCGGTGCCGTGCGGCACGAGGACCTCGTCTCCCTCGTGCAGGAGCTGTTCGCCCCCCTCGACGGGACAACCGCACCCCGAACCCTCGAGAGCCCGCCGGTGCGGCGGGAGCTGAGCGTGCGCGAGAAGGACACAGAGCAGGTCCACCTCTGCTTTGGGTACCCAGGGCTCCCGCAGACCCACCCTGATCGGTACGTGCAGGCGGTGCTGGAGACCATCGCGGGCGGTGGCATGAGCAGCCGCCTCTTCCAAGAGGTGCGCGAGAAGCGCGGGCTCGTCTACAGCATCGGCACCTTCTCCGCCATGTACCGGGAGGCGGGGGCGTTTGGGGTGTATGCGGGCACGAGTCCTGAGCGGGCGGAGGAGGTCCTGGAAGTGTCCCTGCGGGAGCTGGAGCGCCTGAAGTCGGAGCCCGTTCCCGAGGAGGAGCTGCGGCGGGCCAAGGAGTTTCTGAAGGGAAGCCTCATGCTCTCCCTGGAGGGAACGGCTCCGCGGATGTTCTACCTGGCCCGCAGTGAGCTGTACCTGGGCCGTTACCTCTCGCCGGAGGAGATCCTGCGGGAGGTGGAGGCGGTCACCGCCGATCGGGTGCAGCAGCTCGCCCAAAAGCTCCTGGACGGGCCGCCAGCCCTCGCGGTCGTGGGGCCGAAGGGGTCGGAACCGGTGGTCCGGAGCTGGTTTGAGACAGTGCAGGCGGTGGCGTGATGTCCTCCCCCATCCGTGTCGCCGTGTGTGGCGCTGCGGGCCGCATGGGCCGCGCGGTGGTCCGGACCGTCCTTCAGCAGCCTGACCTTCGGCTTGTGGCCGCCTTCGGCCGAACGAGCGGAATCGGGCAGGATGTGGGAGAGGTGGCGGGGATCGGCCGAGCTGGGGTCTTGATCCGGCCCGCGGAGGAGATCGCAGGGCTTGCGGCGGACGTACTCGTGGACTTCAGCCCATCCCCCATCGAGAATGCCCTGCGCGCGGTCCAGGCGGGTGTACGGCCCGTGGTGGGTGGCACAGGGTACGGTCCCGAGGAGCTAGGGGAGCTTGAGCGGGTGTGCGCGCAGCGAAGGCTGGGTGGCGTGGTGGCGCCCAACTTCGCCCTGGGTGCGGCCCTCATGATGCGGTTTGCGCAGCTTGCGGCCCGCCACTTCCCGCACGTGGAGATCGTGGAGCTCCACCACGACCGTAAGCGGGACGCCCCGAGCGGCACTGCCCTGCGCACCGCCCAGCTCATCGCCGCAGCCCGAACCGAGATCCCGCAGCCGAAGGTGCAGGAGACCGAGATCGTACCGGGAGCCCGGGGTGGGATGGTGGCGGGGGTCCGGATCCACAGCATTCGGCTTCCGGGCTTGTCCGCCCACCAGGAGGTGATCTTCGGCGGTCAGGGCCAGGTCCTCCGCATCCGGCACGACGCCGTGGGCGAGGAGGCCTACCTCCCCGGGGTGTTGCTGGCCATCCGGCGGGTGGGCGGGCTCGACCGGCTCGTGGTGGGCCTGGAGAACCTGCTGGAGGCCCCGTAAAACCCGAACGTGGAGGTGCACATGGGACGCGGGTACGTCGTAGCTGTCGTGGGAGCGACGGGTGCGGTGGGCCGCCGGGTGGTGAGTCTCCTCGAGGCCCGGAACTTCCCCCTCGAGGAGCTGCGCCTGCTCGCGAGCCCCCGCTCTGCGGGCAAGCGGGTGGACGGACACCGGGTGGAGGCGGTGCGGGAGGAGGCGTTTGAGGGCTGCGACCTCGCCATCTTCGACACCCCCGACGAGGTGGCCCAGGAGTGGGCGCCTAAGGCTGCGGCCCGGGGGGTTGTGGTGATCGATAACTCCGCGGCGTTCCGGCTGGAGCCGGACGTGCCCCTCGTGATCCCCGAGATTAACGCCCACCGGATCCTGGATCGTCCCCGCAACATCATTGCCAACCCCAACTGCACGACCGCCACCTTCCTCCTGCCCCTGGCTCCACTCCACCGGGCCTTCGGGCTGTGGCGGGTGGTGGTCTGCTCCTATCAGTCCGTCTCGGGCGCGGGCCAGCGGGGGATCGAGCAGCTGCGGACGGAGCTGCGGGCCGTGGTGGAGCGGGGGGAGCCCCTCCGGGAGCCCCTCGGGGACGCTTTCCCGCACCCCATCGCCTGCAACCTCATCCCCGCCATCGGGTCCCTGAAGGAAGATGGGTGGACCGGTGAGGAACGTAAAGCCCTGCTGGAGAGCCGGAAGATCCTAGAGCTGCCGGACCTAGAGGTGGCTATTACCTGTGTCCGAGTGCCCACCTTCGTGGGCCACGGCGTGGCGGTCCACGCGGCCTTCGAGCGCACGCCTCACCCCGAGGAGGCGCGGCGGGTGCTCTCCGAAGCCCCAGGGATCGAGCTCGTGGACGACCCGGCGCGGCACCACTACCCCATGCCGCTTTCGGCCGCGGACCGGGACCCCGTGTACGTGGGCCGCATCCGGCGGGACGGGGCCGGAAACTTGGCCTTCTTCGCCGTGGCCGACAACCTCCGCAAGGGGGCGGCCCTGAATGCGGTGCAGATCGCGGAAGCCCTGATCGCCCAGGATCCCGACCTCGGAAGGACGCCTGCCCGGGTCCGCCGGTAGGGAACGGGAAGGTGGGTGGGGAATTGTGATCCCATAAGACCATCGGGGAGGCGATGGCGATGAACTGGGGACGGGTCATCACGGCCATGGCTACGCCGTTCGGGCCGAACGGCGAGCTGGACGAGGCACGGGCCGCGCAGCTCGCGGTCCGCTTGGTGGAGACGGGGACGGACGCCCTCGTGGTGTGCGGCACCACCGGAGAAGCCCCGACCCTCTCCGACGAGGAGAAGATTCGGCTCGTGCGGGTGGTGAAGGAGGCGGTGGGTGGCCGGGTCCCCGTGATCGCGGGGACGGGCACCTACGACACCGCCCACTCCATTCACCTCAGTGAGGAGGCCAAGCGGGCGGGGGCCGACGGGCTTCTGCTTGTCGTCCCGTACTACAACCGCCCCTCCCAGGAGGGGATTTACCGGCATTTCCGGACCATCGCGGAACGGGTGGACCTCCCCATCCTGCTCTACAACATCCCGTCCCGCACGGGCACCAACATGCTCCCGGAAACCGTCGCCCGGCTGAGCGAGGTGCCCAACATCGTGGGCGTTAAGGATTCCTCGGGAAGCCCGGACCAGGTCTCCGAGATCCGGCGCCGCACGCCCGAGGACTTCCTCATCTACAGCGGGGACGACAGCCTCACCCTGCCCTACCTGAGCGTGGGGGCGGTAGGGGTCGTGAGCGTGGCCTCGCACCTGGTGGGCCGGGAGATCGGGGAGATGATCGACCTCTTCTTCGCGGGGCGGGTGGCGGAGGCACGTCGGCTGCACCTGCGCCTGTACCCCCTCTTCCGGGTGCTCTTCATCGCGCCGAACCCCGTGCCCCTCAAGGCCGCCCTGAGCCTCGCGGGCTTCCCCATCGGCGCCCCCCGGCTGCCCCTGGTGGAGGCCACGGAGAAAGAGAAAGAGCAGATCGCGGCGGTGCTCCGGGAGCTGGCGGTGGCCGCTGTGGCATAAATGGCGTACGGTGCGGATGCCCCGTCCCTGTGGCGGCTGGCGGTGCTGGGGGCTGTGCAGGGCCTCACGGAATTTCTTCCCATCAGCAGCTCCGCCCACCTCGTCTTCGTGGAGTCCTTTCTGGGCCTTGCGCGGCCGGGACTGGTGCTCGAGGCCGTGCTGCACCTGGGGACCGTGGGCGCGGTCCTGGCCCTCTATGGCCGGGACCTCTTGACTCTCTTGCGGACGTGGGTTCGGGCACCGTTTGACCTCACTCCGGGACATCCCGGTCGGGTTGTCTGGCTGTTGGTCTGGACCACGGGCATCACGGGACTCGTGGGGTTGGCCTTCGCAGAGCCGCTTGCGGCGATGTTCTCCTCCGTGCGTTGGACCGGACTCCAGCTGGCGCTTACGGGCTGTTTGCTGTGGTGGGTCCCGGGCTCCGGTAGCCGGCCCATGGCCCAGATGACCTGGGCGGACGCAGGGTGGGTGGGGCTCGCGCAGGCGGTCTCCATCGTCCCGGGGATCTCCCGGTCCGGGATCACCATCGCCGCGGCCCTATGGCGGGGAATGGGTCGGGAGGATGCGGCCCGTTACTCCTTCCTCGCCGCGGTCCCCGCCATCCTGGCCGCGGGCGGGTTCTCCATCGTCCGGGACTGGCACACCGCCGCTTCCCTGGGATACTCCACCACCGCGCTTTTCGTCGGGTTCGCAAGCGCGTTCGGTTTCGGGATGCTGGCCATCCGGTGGCTGGTCGGGGTCTTACGGAAGGGGCGGCTCAAGGCCTTCGCGTGGTACTGCTGGGCCGTCGGGATCGGGGGATTTGCCTACGCGTGGGCACGGGGGATATGAACCGGGTACGGACACGGGGCTCGGGCAGACGGCGGTCCAGGCGCCGTTCTCCGCTGCGGAGGACGGTGAGCTTTTTGCTTTTGGCTGCCGCGATCTCCTGGGCCACGAGTCTCCTGCCCGGCGCGGACGGAACCCTCACCCGAGCCCTGCGGTCCGCGGCCCATTTCCTCTTCGGCACCTCTGCGTGGGGCCTGCCGGCACTCCTTGCTGGAGCCGGGTTCATACTCCTGGCAGTACCGCGTCCCAGACTTCGGCCCAGGCCTCTAGGGCTTGTGCTGGGCTTTGCCACCCTTCTCTTGGCAAACCATGCCTCGGTCCCCCCTGGTCAAGAGATCGCCCTTGGGATGCAGGGGGAGGGTGGAGGTGTTGTGGGTGGGGTGCAGGCGTGGCTGTGGCGGCGGTTGGTGGGCGGATTCGGAGTCTGGGTCGGTTTGGCGGTAGGGGGCTTTGCCGCCCTCTTCCTCTTCGTCCAACGAAGTCCTCTCGCCCTGCTGGAGTGGCTCGTCGTCCGGGGGCTTGAGGCGACGGAACGGCTTGTGGGCTCGACCCGGAGGGCGGCCGATGCCCTCCGCGCTTCTCGGAAGCCCACGATCCCTGCCCCACCGCCTCCGGCCCCTCCCGTCGAGGGACCGCCCGCTGTCCCCGCCGGTCCCATCGGGGCCGAACAGACCCGTTCGGACGAACCGATCCCTAGACCGGAGCCGCTCGTGACCGTAGAGACCCCTCCCGCCGGTCGCTGGACTCTCCCCCCCAAGGACCTCCTGAACCCGCCCCCGGATTCCCGGACCCGCGCCCGGCTGGAGCCTCAGGAGGTGGCCCGCGCCCTTGAGGCTACGTTGCGGTCCTTCGGGGTGGAGGCCCGGTGCATCGGGTGGGAGCAGGGGCCTGTGGTGACCCGGTACGAGCTGCAGCCCGCGCCGGGGGTGAAGGTCCAGCGGATCACCAGCCTCGCCAACGACATCGCCTTGAGCCTGGCCGCACCCTCCGTCCGCATCGAGGCCCCGATTCCCGGCAAATCCGCGGTGGGAATTGAGCTCCCCAACGAGCAGACGAGCCTTGTGACCCTGCGGGAGCTCCTGGACGCCCCGCACTTCGAACGCCCGGATCCTCTCCTCGTGGCCCTCGGGAAGGACATCGCGGGATACCCTGTGGTGGCGAACCTGGTGGAGATGCCGCACCTGCTGATCGCGGGCGCTACGGGGTCCGGGAAGAGCGTGATGCTCAACACCCTCATCGCGTGCCTCCTCATGCGGACGACCCCGGAGCAGGTGCGGCTGGTGCTCATCGACCCTAAACGGGTGGAGCTGGTGCACTACGAGGATGTGCCCCACCTCCTCGTGCCCGTGGTGCGCACCCCGAAGGAAGCCGCGGCGAAGCTCAGACGGATCATCGAGGGGATGGAGCGGCGGTACGAGGTGTTCGCCCGGGCAGGAGTCCGCAACATCCAGGCGTTCAACGCCCTGCCCCCGGAGGAGCGGGAGCGGGCCCTGCGGGAGATCCCGGGAGAGAAGCTGGGAGAGGGCGAAGACGGAGCGCTCCCGTACGTGGTGGTGGTGATCGACGAGCTCGCAGACCTCATGATGGTGGCCCCCGCAGAGTTCGAGGACAGCATCGTGCGGCTCGCGCAGCTGGCCCGGGCCACGGGCATCCACCTCGTGGTGGCGACCCAACGTCCGTCCGTGGATGTGGTCACGGGCCTCATCAAGGCCAACATCCCCTCCCGCATCGCCTTCGCGGTCTCCTCCATGGCGGACTCCCGCACCATCCTTGACGCGCCTGGCGCGGAGAAGCTTCTGGGCCGGGGCGATATGCTCTACCTCCCCATCGGCGCGAACCGGCCCACCCGGGTCCAGGGAGCCTTTATCTCCGACGCGGAGATCGAGCGACTGGTGGACTTCTGGAAGGACCAGGGGCGCCCCACATACGACCCCGAGCTCCTCCGGACGCAGCCCGCAGAGGACGGGGAGGCAGACGAGGACGAGCTTTTGGCTCAGGCGGCCCGCATCGTGGTGCAGGCAGGGTACGGGTCCGTTTCCCTCCTCCAGCGGAAGATGCGGATCGGATACGTGCGCGCCGCCCGGCTGGTGGACCAGCTGGAGGCCAAGGGGATCCTCGGACCGGCCCAGGGCTCCAATCCAAGGGAGGTGCTGGTCGGGCCGGAGGCCCTGGAGACCCTCTTTTCCCGCTCCCCGCGCTAACCACAAAAACTCCTTCTGCTACCATGGAGGTGCGGATGGGCCGCACCGCCCACAGCCCTGAGGGAACCGGGATCGGTGAGCTCCTGCGCAGCCGCCGGCAGGCCCTCGGTCTCACCCTCGAACAGGTCCACGCGGAAACCCGGATCCCCGTACGGTACCTGCAGGCCCTGGAGGAGGAGCGGTTTGAGGTCTTTCCCGCGGTGACCTACGCCCGAGGGTTTTTGCGCACCTACGCCCAGTTCCTGGAGCTTGACCCGGAAAGCCTTCTCGTACGTCTCCCCACACCGGTTTCCTCCCTCCCTCCTTCCGTCCTTTCGCAGGGAAGAGCCCCCATCCGCCCCGCACGTCAGAAGCCCCGGTGGCGTCGCCTTCTCCGATGGTCCGTGACGGCCCTTGCGGTGGGACTTTTGGTGGTGGGGTACGTGGCGTACCGAGAGTTTCGGGCTTTCTTGGAGTCGGCATCACCCTCCGCCCCTTCGGCCTTCCTGGAGTCAAAGCCGACTCCGGCTCCCCCGACACAGGTCCTTCCCCCCGCGCCTTCTCCGCCCCGATCCGAGGAGGTCTGGGTGGCCCTGGAGGCGGAGGACGTCTCGTGGGTCCGGGTGGTGGCGGATGGTCACCGGGTCTTCGAGGGATTCCTACGGGCGGGCGAACGGAGGGAGTGGAGTGGTCGGTCGAGAATCCACTTGGTGCTCGGAAACGCGGGAGGCGTGCGGGTGGTGGTGAACGGAAAGGACCTGGGCCGGCTGGGGGAGAGAGGGGAAGTGGTGCGCAGGACCTTCACGGTGCGGGATGGTGCGCGCTGAAGTCATCTCCGTGGGAACGGAGCTGTTGCTCGGGCAGATCACGGACACCAACGCCACCTACCTCTGCCAGCGGCTGGCGGAGCTGGGAATCCCCGTGTACTTTCGCCAGACCGTGGGGGACAACAAGGTCCGCATTCAGGAGGCCTACCGGATCGCCTCCGGCCGCGCGGAGCTCCTCCTGTTCACCGGGGGGCTCGGACCCACGGAGGACGACCTCACGAAGGAGGCGGTGGCGGAAGCCTTGGGCGCAGAGCTTGTCTTGCACGAGCCGTCCTGGGCCCACATCCAGGCCCTTCTGAGCCGGCGGCGCAGGCCCATCACGCCCAACCAGCGGCGGCAGGCCCTGTTGCCTCAGGGCGCCCAAGCGATCCCCAACCGGTGGGGAACGGCCCCAGGCGTTCTGTGGGAGCGGGACGGACACGTGATCGTGATGCTCCCGGGTGTCCCCTGGGAGATGCGGGGGATGTTCGAGGAGACTGTAGTCCCTTACTTGCGGGCCCTGGGGTGGGCCGGAGAGGAGGTCATCCGGTCCCGGGTCCTGCGGGTCGTGGGGATCGGCGAAGGCGCCCTGGAGGAACGCATCAAGGATCTCCTGCACACCCCAAACCCCACCATCGCTCCCCTCGCCCACCTGGGGGAGGTGCACCTGCGGATCACCGCCCGGGGACATCCCGAAGCGGTCGATCGGATGCTGGCCGAGGTCGAGGCCGCCCTGCGGGCCCGGCTTGGCGCGTACGTGTACGGCACTGACCAGGAGACCCTGGAGGAAGCGGTGGGAAAGCTCCTGTTGGCCTCCCGCCGCACCGTGGCGGTGGCGGAGTCATGCACAGGAGGGCTGTTGGGCCACCGGCTGACCAACGTGCCCGGAAGCTCCGCGTACTTCCGGGGCGGGGTGGTGGCGTACGCCGACGATGCAAAGGTCCTCCTTCTGGGAGTCCCCGAGGAGGTGGTGCGTACCTTCGGCGCCGTCTCGGAGCAGGCCGCGGAGGCCATGGCACGAGGCGTGCGCAGCTCCTTCCAGGCGGACCTCGGCATCGCCATCACAGGGATCGCGGGGCCTTCCGGGGCGACCCCGGACAAGCCCGTGGGGCTCGTGTACATCGGCCTGGCGGACGCCAAGACCACCCGGGTGTGGCGGATGGATTTCGGGGAGGAGCCGGGCCGGGAGGGGATCAAGTACTTAGCCACCCAGGCAGCCCTGGACCGCCTCCGCCTCTACCTCAGGGAGTAGAGCTTGCGCCTCTTCGTGGCCGTTCCCCTGGACGAGACCCTCCGCCCGGCGGTTGTCGACCTCCAACGGGCCATCGCCGGCGCTTGGCCGCAGGCTGCCGCCCGGGTGAAGTGGGTGGAGCCCGAAAACCTCCACTTTACTCTCAAGTTCCTGGGCGAGGTTCCGGAAGAGCATCTCCCGTCCGTGGTGGAGGCCGTCCGGGAGGTGGCCATCCGCCAACCCTTTGAGCTCTCCATCGAGAGCCTCGGGGCCTTCCCCGATCTCCGGGCCCCCCGGGTTCTATGGGTTGGGGTACGGGAAGGGGCGAGGGAGCTCGCGACACTCGCCCAGCACGTGGAGGAGGCCCTCTTCCGGGCCCGCTTCCCCAGGGAGGAACGCCCATTTGAGCCCCACCTCACCATCGGTCGGATCCGGACCGGAGGGAAGGAGAGGGGACTCTGGCAGGCCTTGGAACGTCTGCGGGATGCGAAAATCGGCCGCCAGCGCGTTGAGTGGGTGGTGGTGATGGAGAGCCGGCTAGGCCCTAAGGGTCCCACCTACATCGCCCGGGCGGAAGTCCGACTTGGTGGTTGACATGCAAACATTTGTTTGCTAATTTTGGAGAAGCAACGGGGAGGAGGGAGCCATGAACGACAGGCAGAAGGCGCTGGAGCTGGCCCTTGCCCAGATCGAGAAGCAATTTGGCAAGGGCTCTATCATGAAGCTGGGGGAGGCGAACCAACGGCTTGCCGTGGAGGTAATCCCCACGGGGGCGATTGGTCTCGATGCGGCCCTTGGGGTGGGTGGCGTGCCGAGGGGCCGGGTGGTGGAGATCTATGGTCCCGAGGCAAGCGGGAAGACCACCCTGGCCTTCCACATCATCGCGGAGGCGCAGCGCGAAGGCGGCGTGGCGGCGTTCATCGACGCGGAGCACGTCCTCGACCCGAACTATGCCCGGGCCGTGGGCGTGAACGTGGATGAACTCCTCGTGTCCCAGCCCGACAGCGGAGAACAGGCCCTGGAGATCGCGGAGACCCTGGTCCGGTCCGGGGCCGTGGACGTGATCGTGATCGACTCCGTGGCGGCCCTGGTTCCGAAGGCGGAGCTGGAAGGCGAGATGGGGGACGCGTTCGTGGGGCTTCAGGCCCGGCTCATGAGCCAGGCCCTGCGCAAGCTCGTGGGGGCCATCAGCCGGTCCCGGTGCGTGGTGATCTTCATCAACCAGATCCGGGAAAAGGTGGGCGTGATGTTCGGGAACCCGGAGACTACCACGGGCGGCCGGGCCCTAAAGTTCTACGCCTCCGTACGCATGGAGATCCGACGCACGGAGAATATCAAGAACGGCGAGGACATCACGGGGATGCGGGCCCGGATCAAGGTGGTGAAGAACAAGGTGGCCCCGCCCTTCCGGGAGTGCGAGGTGGAGATCTTTTACGGGAAGGGGATCAGCAAGGCTGCGAGCCTACTGGACCTGGCCACCGCCCACGGCCTGGTTCAGAAAGTGGGAACGTGGTTCAGCTACGGGGATCTGCGCCTGGGCCAGGGCCGGGACAACGCCCGGGAGTTCCTGGAGAACAACCCGGAGCTGGCCGCGGAGCTGGATGCAAAGCTGCGGGAGAAGCTGGGTCTAATCCGAGGCCGCGCCCCGATCCCAGAGACGCCGCTGGCCGTGGAGCCCCCAAACCGGAACAGCAAGGAGGCCCTTGTCCGCCCGCGCTGAGTTTCACGCCATTGAGCCGATCGAGGGTCCGGAAAAACGGTCTGATGATGCGGCCAAGGAGAGGTCGTGATCGCTTCGGTGGGGACCATGTCAAGAATTGCGCGCTGCTCAGGGCTACCGGCGCGTCGGACCGGCACTGCCACCCTGCCCCTGCATAGGGGCCCTGTCCCCCGGTGGCTATTCGAGCGGATGGTGCGCCTGGCGCGGGCCGTGGTGTGCGCCCTGGTGGAAGATGCCGGGCCAGAGGGCGTGCTGC
>FWWL01002103.1_pt1 | contig 39081 bp, 35 predicted proteins | sample 2228331 | NCBI WGS metagenome assembly FWWL01 (sample SAMEA103939775, study PRJEB20133) | metagenome
CCCAGCCACCCGATAGGATATCGGACACTCATCGGGTGGCTGGGAGGGGGAGTGGGCTGGCACCGCGCCCCAGCCGCAAGGCTGGGAGAAAACATCACAGCGTGAAATTCTCGCCCAGGTACAGGCGCTTCACGTTCTCGTCCGCCACCAGTTCCTGCGGGGTGCCGGCGAACAGCACCTGCCCGCCATAAATGATGCAGGCGCGGTCGACGATTTCCAGCGTTTCGCGCACGTTGTGGTCGGTGATCAGCACGCCGATGCCGCGGGTCTTCAGATCCTTCACCAGGTCGCGGATGTCGCTGATGGATAGCGGATCGATCCCGGCGAAGGGTTCGTCGAGCAGCATGATCGAAGGCTTGGCCGCCAGCGCGCGGGCGATCTCGCAGCGGCGCCGCTCGCCGCCCGAGAGCGCCATGGCCGGGCTGGTGCGCAGCCGCTGGAGCCCGAATTCGTCGAGCAGGCGGTCGAGTTCCGCCTCGCGCGTGGTTTTGTCGGGTTCGACCATTTCCAGCACGCAGGCGATGTTCTGTTCCACCGTCATGCCGCGGAAGATGCTGGTTTCCTGCGGCAGATAACCGAGGCCGAGGATCGCGCGGCGGTACATCGGCAGGTGGGTCACATCCTCGCCGTCCATCACGATGCGGCCGGAATCGGGCTTCACCAGGCCCATGACCGAATAGAAGCAGGTCGTCTTGCCCGCGCCGTTGGGGCCGAGCAGGCCGAGCACCTCGCCCTTGCCCACGGTCAGCGAGATGTCGGTCAGCACCGCCCGCTTGTCGTAGCTCTTGGCGATGGAGATGACTTCGAGCCCACCCTGCGGGATCGGCGGGGCGGCGCCCTGTTCAGGCGCCGCGGGATCGGGTCGGACGGTACTGTCGAGCATGCTCATGCCGCCCATGTAGCACCGAGTGCGGGCGGGAAAACCCCGTTTGCGCGAAAACTGGCAGGCTTCGTGCATGGACCGCGCAATGGCGGGATTGTTGCAGCTTGGTTACTGCCCCTTGCCGGATGGCCGATCGTTTGAGATAGTGCGAGTCGCAAACCGGGGGAGGAATGCGCACATGCCGAAGGCACTGGGACAGGAAACCGCACACCGTTCGGCCCACCACGGGCTCGACTGGCGCAAGGCGATGAGCGACAACGTCGCCTATGCCCTGCTCGTCTACACCGGCCTCCAGATTTTCGTGACCGTCCAGGCGATGAAGGTCGGCGGTATGTCGATCCTGCCCTATCTGGCACTGGTGGTGCTGGTCGGGGCGATCATCCCGGCCTGCCACAGGTTCGAGGCGCGCTGGCGCGATCTCAGCGATGCCGATGCCGCCGACGATGCGCTCGCCGACGCCTTCCGCCGCGACCGGGCGATCCTCTGGGCGCTGGCGATCGGCCTGCCGCTGCTGCTGACCGGCTTCTTCAAACTGGTCTTCGCCGCCGCCTGAGGGCGGGCCGGGTCAGCCCTTAGCGCCGTAGCGCTCGATCGCTTCCACGACCATGCGGCGCGCGTCTTCGGCGTCGCCCCACTTGCCGACGCGGACCCACTTCTCGGCTTCGAGATCCTTGTAGTGGGTGAAGAAGTGCTCGATCTGCTGCAGCACGATCGAGGGCAGGTCCTTGCGCTCGCCGACGTCCGAATAATACGGGAAGGTCGAATCGACCGGCACGCAGATCAGCTTCTCGTCGCCGCCGTGCTCGTCTTCGAGGTGGAGCACGCCGATCGGCCGGGCGCGCACGACGCAGCCGGGGATGAAGGGGCTGCGGCTGATCACCAGCGCGTCGATCGGGTCGCCGTCGTCCGACAGCGTGTGCGGGACAAAGCCGTAATTGGCCGGATAGCGCATCGGGGTGTGAAGGATGCGATCGACGAACAGCGCGCCCGATGCCTTGTCGAATTCGTACTTCACCGGTTCGCCGCCGGTGGGCACTTCGATGATGACGTTGAGGCTTTCGGGCGGGTTGTCGCCGACGGGGATCTTGCTGATGTCCATAATGGCGCGGCCCTTACCTGCGATGCTGCATGTGCGAAAGGGGGTTTCGCGTGGCCGATTGCGAAAGCGCCGCCGACCGCCTAGTTGCGCAGCCCATGAGCAAGAACACCCCTCAGGCCATTCGCGGCACCCAGGATATCTTCGGCGCCGATGCCGAGGCCTTCGCCTTCGTGGTCGAAACCTTCGAGCGCGTGCGCAAGCTCTATCGCTTCCGCCGGGTCGAGATGCCGGTGTTCGAGAAGACCGAGGTGTTCAGCCGCGCGATCGGCGAGACGACCGATGTGGTCAGCAAGGAAATGTACTCGTTCCTCGACCGGGGCGAGGAAAGCCTGACCCTGCGGCCGGAATTCACCGCCGGGATCGCCCGCGCCTATCTCACCAACGGCTGGCAGCAGCACGCGCCGCTGAAGGTCGCGACCCACGGCCCGCTGTTCCGGTACGAGCGCCCGCAGAAGGGCCGCTATCGCCAGTTCCACCAGATCGACGCCGAGATCATCGGCGCCGCGGAACCGCAGGCCGACGTCGAGCTGCTGGCGATGGCCGACCAGGTGATCCGCGAGCTCGGCATCACCGGCGTGACGCTGCACCTAAACACGCTCGGCGACGGCGAAACCCGCAGCGCCTGGCGTGCGGCGCTGATCGACTATTTCGGCGCGGTGAAGGGCGAGCTGAGCGAAGATTCGCAGGAGCGGCTGGAGAAGAACCCGCTGCGCATCCTCGACAGCAAGGACCCGCGCGACCGCAAGTTTGTGGCCGAAGCGCCGAAGATTGACGCCTTCCTGTCGGACGAGGCCAACCGCTTCATCGACGACGTGAAATCCGGCCTGAAGGCTGCTGGAGTGCACTTCGAGCGAGCCGAAAGCCTTGTCCGTGGTCTCGACTACTACCGCCACACAGCGTTCGAATTCATCCCCGACGAGGGCAGCGAGGCCGCCGGCAAGCTCGGCAGCCAGAGCACCATCCTCGGCGGCGGCCGCTACGACGGCCTGATGGAAAGCTTGGGCGGCGCGCGGACACCCGCGGTGGGCTGGGCTGCGGGTATCGAGCGGCTGGCGATGCTGGTGGGGGAAACGCCCGAAAAGGCAGCCGACGTTATCGTCGTGGTGGAGGATGACGCAGCCCTCGGGAATGCGATCGAGGCCATCGGCAAGCTCAGGGCGGCAAACCTGGCCGCTGAGATGATCGCCTCCGGTAGCCCAAGGAAGCGCTTCGACAAGGCTGTGAAAGCCGATCCCGAGGGCATCCTCGCTTTTTCGATTCAGGATGGCGCACCGGCATGGCGAGTGAAGGGTGATGTCCCGATTACGCAGGCGATCGGACGGGCGCTCGCCTAGGTCCCCGTCGCCCCGGACTTGATCCGGGGCCCCGCTTGCTCTCACGCTCACGCTCCCCATCACCGTCATTGCGAGGAGCCGCAGGCGACGCGGCAATCCAGGGTGGATGCCGAACGCTCTGGATTGCTTCGCTGCGCTCGCAATGACGGGACGGATGAGGCCATGCTGTAGATTGGTTCGGCCAGCTGAAGGCCGAGCTCGCCGAGACGGGTCTGAAGGAATGCCCTTTCCTACAAACGGCATCCTCCGCTATTACGAGCGCATGACCGACCGGATCGCCAATGACCCCCCCGGGGGCTCCCCCAGCAGGTGCAAACCTGCCGCGCCCGATAATTAGCGATAGTTTTCAACCAAATAGCATCGATCCGCGAAGTTGACACCGTGTCAATTTCGTCAAGCAAGTGTCAACCGGAATCGCCATGACCATCCCCGCCGAACGTCTCGACCAGATCGCCCACCGCTTCGCCGAGCTCGAGGCGCGGATGGCTTCGGGTACGCTCGAGGGCGAGGGCTTCGTCCAGGCCAGCCGCGACTATGCCGAGCTCGAGCCGGTGGCCAAGGTCGCGGCCGGGGTGAAGGCCATGCGCGAGGAGATCGCCGGGCTGGAAGAGATGCTCGATGACCCCGAAATGAAGGCCATGGCCGAAGAAGAGCTGGCCGCCCTGCGCGAGCAATTGCCAGAGGCCGAACGCCAGCTCGCCGTGGCCATGCTGCCGCGCGACAGCGCCGACGCCAAGCCGGCCATGCTCGAGATCCGCGCCGGCACCGGCGGCGACGAGGCGGCGCTGTTCGCGGCCGATCTCTACCGCATGTACGAACGCTATGCCGCCGAACAGGGCTGGCGCGTCGAGCCGATCAGCATGAACGCCAGCGACATCGGCGGCTTCAAGGAAGTGGTCGCCAACGTCACCGGCACCGGGGTCTTCGCCAAGCTCAAGTTCGAAAGCGGCGTTCACCGCGTCCAGCGCGTGCCGGTGACCGAGAGCGGCGGGCGCATCCATACCAGCGCCGCGACGGTGGCGGTGCTGCCGGAGCCCGACGAGGTCGATATCCGGATCGAGGACAAGGACCTCAAGATCGACGTCTATCGCGCCAGCGGCGCGGGCGGCCAGCACGTCAACACCACCGATTCCGCCGTGCGCATCACGCATTTGCCGACCGGCACGGTGGTGACCTGCCAGGACGGGCGCAGCCAGCACAAGAACAAGGAAAAGGCGATGCAGGTCCTGCGCGCGCGCCTTTACGAGGCCGAGCGCGAAGCGACCCAGGGCGCCGAGGCCGAAGCGCGAAAGGCCATGGTCGGCAGCGGCGACCGATCGGAACGCATCCGCACCTACAACTTCCCCCAAGGCCGGGTGACCGACCACCGTATCGGCCTCACGCTGCACAAGCTCGACGAAATCCTCGCCGGACCGGGCCTTGCCGAACTGGTCGACACGCTGATCGCCGAGGACGAGGCCAAGCGGCTCGCGGCGATGGAGGGGTGAGACGAAGTGGCTCCAGCAAAGCCCCCTCCTCTTCAGAGGAGGGGGTTGGGGGTGGTGGGCCCACACGCCAATGGTTGCTCGAGCGTGCAGCCGAGATGCGAAAAAATCCGTCAGAACCGGAACGCAGACTGTGGGCTGCACTGCGACAAAGCAGCTTGCGAGAACACAAGTTCCGGAGGCAGGCCGTCATCGACAACAGGATTGTCGACTTTTTTTGTCCTCAAAAGGCGCTGATCGTGGAAGTGGATGGGGACACGCACGATCCCGACGAGGATTGCCTCGCAGATCAGGCGATGTTCGAACGCCATCGGTTCACGACGCTGCGCTTCACCAACGAAGATGTCATTCGGAATCTGGATGGCGTGCTTGAGAAGTTGGCGCTCGTGCTGGATGAGAGCAACGACCGTTGGCCACAATCGGTCACCACCCCCCGACCCCCTCCTCTGAAGAGGAGGGGGAGTCCCGTCGCCACTGCCCTCCGCGCAGCCGCCGCGCGCCTCTCTGCCACAAGCGACACCGCCCGGCTCGATGCCGAATATCTGATGGCGCATGCGCTGGGCGTGTCGCGCTCGGACATGCTGCTGAAGCATCAGCACGATGCGGTGCCTGACCTGTTCGAGGCATGTGTCGCCCGCCGCCTCGCTCACGAACCGCTGGCCTACATCACCGGCGAACAGGAGTTTTTCGGCCGCAGCTTCCTCGTCACGCCCGACGTCCTGATCCCGCGCAGTGACAGCGAGCAGGTGGTCGAGGCGGCGCTGGCGGTGATGCCGGACGGCGCCCGCGTGCTCGATTGCGGAACCGGCTCCGGCGCGCTGTTGCTGACGCTGCTGGCCGAACGGGCGCAAGCGCGCGGGGTCGGCATCGACGCCTCGCCCGGCGCGTTGGCGGTGGCCGCAGCCAATGCGGCAAGGCTCGGCGTCAGCGACCGCGCGCGGATGGTGCGCGCCGACTGGCACGAGGCGGGCTGGGCAAGCGAGCTGGGAAGCTTCGACCTCGTCATCGCCAACCCGCCATACGTCGAGGCCGACGCGCCGCTCGACGCCTCGGTGCGCGACTATGAACCGGCATCGGCGCTGTTTGCCGGGACGGAGGGACTTGACGACTACCGCGCGCTCGTCCCGCAGCTGTCCACCCTTTTGTTGCCGGGCGGCATCGCCGTGCTGGAAATCGGTGCGACCCAGGCGGAAGCGGTCGGGGCGATTGCCGAAGCATCCGGGGCCGAATCGCAGGTCGAACGCGACCTTGCCGGGCGTCCAAGAGCAATGATTCTGCGGTGGGGGGTTGGCAAAGGGCGAATCAGCGGCTAACTCTGGAACCAAGACCTGCGGATTGCATGGTGCTCTCCCCGGTCTTGATCCAACATTTGCAAATGTGTGCGAGCGCCATCGCGCTTGTCCTCTCGGCAGATGCGGGGCTGCGGCCCGGGGCATATCGCCCGGGCGCCATGCTGGGCCAAGGGTGCCCGACAGATGAGGAAGAGTATTCCTTGAACAACAATCGGAATAACAACAACAACCGCCGGCGCGGTCGCGGCAATCGCAACCAGGGAAGCGGCGGTGGTGGTGGTGGCGGTGGCAACAACGCCAACCGCATCGACAGCCGCGCGCGCGGCAACGCGCCCCAGCTGCTCGACAAGTACAAGAAGCTGGCGCAGGACGCGCATCACAATGGCGACCGGGTGCAGATGGAATATTATCTGCAGTTCGCCGATCACTATTTCCGCGTCATCGCCGACAACAAGGCCCGCCAGGACGAACAGCGCGCACGGCGCGATGGCGAGCGCGGTCAGGACCGGGACGACGACCTCGACGACGAGGACGGCGAAGACAACCGCCGCTCGCGGCGCGACTCCCGCAGCGACAATCGGGGCGACGACCGGGGCGAAGACCGCGGTGGCAACCGTGGTCCGCGGCGGAGCGACAATGACGATCGCCGCGACGAGGCCGAGGATTCCGGCGACGACTCCGACGGCGAGGCGGGCGACACCGGCTAAGACTACCGCGCCGCTGCCGAAGCCGCGCGGGCCGAACGCCAGCGCAACCGCCGGGCCCGCAAGCCGCGCGGCGAGACGCGCGAGCTGGAAGGCGTGCGCGGGGTCGAAGGCGAGATCGACGCTGCCGTGCTGCCCCCGGCCATCTCGGTCTCCGCCGGTGACGACGAGGCCGCAGAAGCCGCGCCCAAGCCGCGCCGCCGCCGCCGCAGTGCCGGCGACGAAGGCGACAGCGAAACGCTGAGCGCGGTCGGCTGACGACTGCCCCGCTGCGGATAGCGGACCCCGGCTGATGGCGGCGCTCGATCGTCTGCTGCATCGCTTCCCCAGATCCGCCAGCATGCTTCTCGGCGTGCTGGCGGCGGCAGGCTATCCGCCGTTCAAGCTGTGGCCGGTCGCCTTGCTGGCGATGGGCCTCGCCGTTTTCCATCTGACGCGAACGACGGGCTGGCGCGCCGCCATGATGCGCGGCTGGCTGTTCGGCGTCGGGCACTTCACCGCGACCAACGTCTGGATCGCGACAGCCTTCACCCATCAGAGCGAGATGCCCGCCTTCCTCGGCTGGATCGCCGTACCGCTGCTGTCGCTCTATCTCGCCGTCTACCCGGCATTGGCCGCTGCCGCGACCCGCGCGCTCGTCCGGGACGACGATCGGCCGACGGCGACCACCCTCGCCTTCGCCGGACTGTGGATCGTGACCGAATGGCTGCGCTCGTGGGTCTTCACCGGCTATGCCTGGGGACCCTTCGGCCTGGCGCTCTTGGGAAGCGACGACCGGCCTGGGCTGGCGATGCTGCTTCCCTGGACCGGTACCTACGCGTTTTCGGGGCTGGCGACCGCCGTGGCCGGCATGCTCTGGCTGTGGCTGCGCGCTCGCCGATACGCGCCTGCGGCAGTGCTTGCCCTCGGCGTGACCGGGGCCATGTTCCTTCCGGCTGGCACGCCGGAAGAAGGCACCCAGGCCTACGTCATCGCCCAGCCCGACTACGACCAGCAGGATATCACCGACCCGCGGCTTTACGAGCAGGCCTTCGTCACCATCGCCACGCTGAGCGAACGCGGGCCCGGCGAGACCGGTCGGCGGGTCGTGTTCTGGCCCGAATCCGGCCTGCCCGACTATCTGCGGGACGGCTATCCCCAGCGCTATTACCGCGCGACGACCGCCGGCGGCGATCCGGCCTATGCCCGGCGCAGGATCGGCGCCACCATCGGGCCGGACAGCGTCCTGCTGACCGGAGCGGTCGACCTGGAAATCGCCGAGGGGCGCGCGATCGCGGCCTACAATGTCGTCACCGCACTCGATGAACGGGGCCGCATCGTCGGCTCCTATCGCAAGGCGCACCTCGTGCCTTACGGCGAGTATCTGCCGATGCGCGGCCTGCTCGAACCGCTCGGCCTGAGCCGGCTGGTGGCCGGCACGATCGAGTTCTGGCAAGGCCCCGGACCGCGCACCATCGACCTCGGCGCCTACGGGCGCGCCGGCATGCAGATCTGCTACGAAATCGTTTTTTCCGGCCAGGTGGTGGACCGCGCCGACCGGCCGGGTTTCATCTTCAATCCCTCCAACGACGGCTGGTTCGGCGCCTGGGGGCCACCGCAGCAATTCGCCCAGGCGCGGATGCGGGCGATCGAGGAAGGGCTGCCCGTCGTGCGCGCCACCACCACCGGGATCAGCGGCGTGATCGATGCGCGCGGCGTGGTGCGCCAGTCGCTCGGAATGGGAAAGACGGACCGGCTCACCGGGGTGCTTCCTCCCCCGTCGCCGCCGACGCTGTTTGCCCGGACCGGGAATGCGCTGGCGATCGGTTGGGCGTCGCTGCTGTTGCTGCTGTCCCTGGTTGCCACGCGCCGAAGGCAGGGCTAGAGGGCCATATCAAGACATAAAGCTTTCTTTATATCCCCATCCAACCTTTCCCGACGAGGCATCATGCGCAGCGAATTTCTCTTCACCTCCGAAAGCGTTTCCGAAGGCCATCCCGACAAGGTCTCGGACCAGATTTCGGACTCGATCGTCGACCTGTTCCTGTCGAAGGATCCGGAAGCACGCGTTGCCTGCGAAACGCTGACCACCACCCAACGCGTGGTGCTGGCGGGGGAAATCCGCTGCAAGGGCGTCTACGAGAACGGCGCATGGGCCGACGGCGCGCTCGAGGAAATCGAGCGCACGGTGCGCGGCGTGGTCAAGGATATCGGTTACGAACAGGACGGCTTCCACTGGGAAACGCTGGCTTTCGAGAATCACCTCCACGGCCAGAGCGCGCATATCGCGCAGGGCGTCGATGCGGGCGCGGAAGGTTCGAACAAGGACGAGGGCGCGGGCGACCAGGGGATCATGTTCGGCTATGCCAGCGACGAGACGCCCGACCTGATGCCGGCGACGCTCGACTACAGTCACAAGATCCTGCAGCGCATGGCAGCCGACCGCAAGAGCGGCGCGGCGCCGTTCCTCGAACCCGACGCCAAGAGCCAGGTCACGCTGCGCTACGAGAACGAGAAGCCCGTCGAAGCGACCGCCATCGTCGTCTCGACCCAGCATGCCGCGGGCTATCACTTTCACAATGGCGAGGGCGATGCGGCCAAGTACGGCGAACTCGAATCCTATGTGAAGGGTGTGATCGCCGAGGTGCTCCCGGCCGACCTGCTGACCGCGAACACGGTCTATCACATCAATCCGACCGGCTGCTTCGAAATCGGCGGCCCCGATGGCGACGCCGGCCTGACCGGCCGCAAGATCATCGTCGACACCTACGGCGGTGCCGCGCCTCACGGCGGCGGTGCCTTCAGCGGCAAGGACCCGACGAAGGTCGACCGTTCGGCGGCCTATATCACCCGCTACCTCGCCAAGAATGTGGTTGCCGCGGGCCTCGCTCGCCGCTGCACCATCCAGATCGCCTATGCCATCGGCGTCTCGGAACCGCTGTCGCTCTATGTCGACCTCCACGGCACCGGCAACGGGGTGAGCGAAGCGCAGCTCGAAAAGATCCTGCCGCAGCTCGTCCGCCTGACCCCGCGCGGCATCCGCACACATCTCGGCCTCAACAAGCCGATCTATCGCATCTCGGCCGCTTACGGCCACTTCGGGCGCAAGGCCGAGGGCGAGACGTTCCCGTGGGAGCGGACCGACCTCGTCGACAGCCTCAAGGCCGCGCTGGCCTGACGATTAGGGGGGCAGGGCTCCGTGAGCGCGTCTGCCCCTGCCGCACCGCATCGGATCGTCCAGCTCGACGCGCTGCGCGGGCTGGCGGTTCTCGGTATCGCGTGGATGAACGTCCTCGTCTTCGCGATGCCGCTGCAGGCCTACTACAACCCGCTGGCCTGGGGCGGGCAGACCCAAGCCGACATGCTGGCATGGGCGGCCAGCTTCGTCTTCGTCGAGGACAAGTTTCGCACCCTGTTCGCCATGCTGTTCGGGGCCGGCTGCGTCATCCTGCTGGAGCGCGGCGAGCGCCCAGACTGGCGTGCCCATTACGCCCGGATGGCGGTGCTGTTTGCCATCGGGGTCGTCCATTCGGTGCTGCTGGCCAGCAACGACATACTGCGCGCCTATGCCATGGCGGGCCTGTTTCTGCCGCTGTTCTTCCGCCTGTCCGCGCCGGCCCTGATCGCTTGCGCGGTCGGACTGGTGACGGTGCATCTGGCGGCAGGATTCATCGTGGCCGGAGGCAGCCTGTGGGACTGGTGGCTCGGCCGCGGCGGCACCGACGCGCTGTTCCTTGCCGAGCGCAATTTCGGCGCCGATCCGGACGCCGTTGCCGCAATGCTGGAGCGGGGCCGCGAGACGCTGGCCGAACGCATCCCGCGTCGGCTCGACCGGTTCGGCCCGCAACTGTGGGTGCTGGCCGGGTCGGTACCGCTCAACCTGGCCGCCATCACCCTTGGTATGGCACTATGGCGCAATCGGTTGCTCGCTGGCCAATGGCGGACCTTCCGCCTCCAGCGGCTGGCCGCGATCTGCGCTGTGGCGAGCCTTCCGCCCCTGTTCGGCCTTGCCTGGTGGATGGCCGACAGCGGCTTTCCCGGTGCCTTGGTCGGGCCGGTCTCGCTGATCGTGTCGGCACCCTTCGACATGTTGCTCGGCGTCGCTTACGCGGCCGTCGCCATGGCGCTGCTCGAAAGCGACGGGGCGGCGACACGACGACTCGCAGCTGCAGGCCGCATGTCGATGACCAATTATGTTCTGACGAGCGTCATCTTCGGTGCACTCTACGCCGGCTGGGGATTGGGCCTGTTCGGCGAGGTCAGCCGAGTCGAAGCGATCGCTTCGGTACTGGTCCCTTTGGCCGCAATCCTGATCGTGTCGCCGCTGTGGCTTGCGCGCTTTCGCCGGGGGCCGCTGGAATGGGTCTGGCGACGCGCTGCGCGCGCTCTTGCCTAGGCGGGCTTATCGCCGTGCTGCCCCAGCGTCGGCGAGGGGTAGTCGAGAGCCAGCTCGGCATCCGAGAAACGGAACGGGCTGCGCACGCCCGGCATCCCTTCGAGTTCGATCTTCATCCCGCGTGCCACCACCTGGGGGTCGGCGAAGACCTCGTCGAGCTGCTGGATCGGGCCGGCGGGCACGCCCGCCTCGGCACAAGCGTGAAGCAGATCCTCGCGCGGCCACTTCTGCGTCTCCGCGGCAATCAGGTCGTCGATCACGGCGCGGTGCGTCACCCGGCCTTCATTGTCGGCAAAGCGCGCATCGCCCAGCAGGTCGTGCCGTCGCAGCACGGTGAGCAGCTTGCGAAACAGCGCATCGTTGGCGGGCGCAAGCACGACTGGGCCATCATTCGTCGGGAAAACGCCATAAGCGCTGACCTGCGCGTGGGCGTTGCCCATGCGGGGCGGGTTGGAATCGCTGGCGAACAGGGTCATCGCCTGGTTGGCGAGAAGACCGACCGAGCAGTCGAGCAGGCTCATGTCGATCCACTGACCCTTACCGGTCCGGTGCCGCATCAGCAGCGCGGCTTGCACGGCATTGGCGGCCCATAGGCCGGTGGTCAGGTCGCTTATCGACACGCCCATCTTCATGGGATCGCCGTCCGGCTCGCCGGTGAGCGCCATGAAGCCGCTCATCGCCTGAATGACGAAATCGTACCCCGGCTCGTTCCGGCGCGGTCCGTCCTGTCCGAAGCCGGTGACCGAGCAATAGACCACCGCCGCATTGACAGCAGAGACGCTTCCGTAGTCGAGGGCGAATTTCTCCAGCGCTCCCGGCTTGAAATTCTCCAGCACCACATCTGCGCTGTCGGCGAGTGCTCGTACCCGCGCCAGATCGTCAGCATTCCGGAAGTCGGCGACAATCCCGCGCTTGCCGCGATTGCATGCGTGGTAATAGGCCGAGGTCCACTCGCCTCCATGCTCAACCCACGGCGGACCCCAGATGCGGGTGTTGTCCCCCTCCGGCGCTTCGACCTTGATCACGTCGGCACCGAGATCGGCCAGCATCTGCCCGACCCATGGCCCGGCCAGCACGCGGGCGAGCTCGAGGACCTTGAGCCCGGCGAGCGGGGCGTTGGCATTGCGGGGTGCGTCCAGCCACATGACGGATCAGGCCCTCGCGCTGCCAGCCGGCGTGAGTCGCGGCCAGGCGAGCCAGGTTCCGATGGCATAGGCGAGGCCGTACACCAGCACGATGGCGGAGGACCAGATATCGAACCCGGAACGCGGATAGGGTGCCAGAGCCAGCGACGGGAACAGGAGCGCGCCGCGCGCGAGATAGATCGCGGCAATGACGACCAGACCGGTGCGAAGAAGCGGCAATCGCCGGATCAGCCCTGCTCCGGCAAAGGCATAGGCTGCCCAAAGGGCAAGGAGGAAGGCAATGGCGACGGTCATCCAGACTAGTCCCATCGCGCCCGCTTCATAGGCGACGATCAAGGGCTCCGGCGCGCCGAAGAACCGGAACCACGCGGCTCCGAACAGGATGCAGGCGAGATGCGCGAGCGCTGCGACGAGGCTGAGGATGCCGCCGGCTGTCAGCCAGGTACCGCCCCTTGTCAAACCGCCACCTCGTAGTTGGCCGTGGTGGTCGCCGCGATATCCTCGGCTGTCACGCCCGGCGCGAGTTCGATCAACCGGAACGGGCTGGCGTGATCCGCCCGGTGGAACACGCATTTGTCGGTGATGATCATGTCGACCACGTTCTTCCCGGTCAGCGGGAGAGTGCAGGCCGGGATGAACTTGGGGCTGCCGTCCTTGGCGTTGTGTTCCATCACCACGATGATCTTCTTGACCCCGGCGACAAGGTCCATGGCCCCGCCCATGCCCTTGATCATCTTGCCCGGGATCATCCAGTTGGCGATGTCGCCGTTCTCGGCCACTTCCATTGCGCCCAGCACGGTGAGGTCGATATGCCCGCCGCGGATCATGGCGAAGCTCGCCGCGCTGTCGAAATAGGCGCTGTGCGGCAGTTCGCTGATGGTCTGCTTGCCGGCATTGATAAGGTCGGGATCGACCTCGTCGTCATAGGGGAAAGGTCCGATGCCGAGCATGCCGTTCTCGCTCTGCAGCGTCACCTGCATGCCCGCCGGGATGTGGTTCGCCACCAGCGTCGGGATGCCGATGCCGAGATTGACGTAATAGCCATCCTGCAATTCCTGTGCGGCACGGGCGGCCATTTCGTCGCGGGTCCAGCTCATTCTTCGGGTCCTTCATCGGTATCGGGTTGGCGTGCCGCGGCCATGCCGGCGGAAGCGGGTGTGGTGGCGGAAACGGGGGCGAGGAACCAGCCCTTGCCCAGCAAGGCGTCGAGCGGCAGGGCCGCGTCGGGGTTCTTGAGATAGTCGAACAGTTCGTCGAAGTCGGACCGCTCGTCGCCGAGTATAGCGATGAGACAGCTTTCGGCGGAGGCCTCGTTGCGCCGCGTCTGCTTGCGGTCGCTGGGATAGCGCAGCAGCAGCAGTCGGTCGGCCCCGGCCGGATCGAGCGCCGCTTCGCGCAGCCACCGCCGAACGTCGCCTGCCCGGTCGGCGGTGATCGCCGTTCCCCACACCACTTCGACGCCTGCCGCGCGCAGGCGTTCGAGCGCCGCGGCCAGCGCCGGGCGCTGCGCGGGCACGCCGGGATCGAACAGGCCCTTCGCCGGATCGAGGTCTATCAGCACGGCATTGCCGACGAAGCGGCAGGGCGCGGTTTCGGGGCTGAGAGAGCCGGGCCGCGCCAGCAGCGCCGACGGCCTGACCGGATCGGTCAGCGGATCGCGGGCCGCGATTTCGAGCGCGTAATCGGCGAATGCGCCATAGTTACCGCTCGAACGATCCATGATCGGCGCTGGCAATTCGGTGACGCCTTGCAGCAACACCGCGCGTCCGCCCTGCGGGCGCTCCGCTTCCTCCGGACCAGTTCGTACAGGCGCGCTTTCGCCGCCGCCTTGCGCATCGTCCCTGTCGCCGCCCGACTGCGCGAGCGCCACCCCCGCCGCGATCGGAATCGCGACGGCGACGCAGCCTTGCAACGCGAAGGCTGAAAGCACGCTCAGCAACAGGGTGCGGCCGGGTTTCATTGGCCTGTGGGGCTGGCCTTCGGTGCCGGGGTCCAGCGTGTTTCCGGCGGATAGACCTCGCCGATAGTGCCGCGGATGGCGTTGCCGTAGACCGGGTTGGGCAGGGCAAACCATCCGTTGCCCCACAGCTGCGCCAGCGCCCCCCGGCCCGCCAGCTCGCGCCTCGCCTGCGGTGCGAGGGCAGGGTCGTTGAAGACATCGGCGAAGTCGCCGAGATTGTCTCCGGCAAGGGCGACCACGCAATACCGGTCGGCCAGCAGGGCGCGGCGTCCGTCCTTGCGGCTGCCCATGGCATCGTCGCCGCGCAGGTAGAGCGTCTCGCGGTGGACGGCCGGGCCGAGGCCCGCCGCCTCGATCGCGGCGACCGTCCCGGCAGCCGTCGCAGTTTCGCGATTGGTGTTGAAAGCGACGACGATGCCGGCCTCGCGCAGGCGTTTGAGACCCGTCACGGCCCCCGGAACCGGGGCGACATGCGGTGCGCCGTTGGCCGCCCAGTCGTCCCACGCCTCGCTGGTGTACTGGTTGCCGAGCGCGAGCCAGTATTCGTAGCCAAGATTGAGCACCAGCGTCTCGTCGACATCGAAGACCACGGCATAGGGCTTGGCGGAACCGTCGGCCGCCGTGCAGGACACCGTGCCGGTGCCGCCGCTGGCGCCCGGCAGGCCCATCGCCACCGATTGCGCAGGGCGCGTGGCCGCTTTCGCGATGGCATAGTCCGCGAGCGCGCGGAACGCCTGGATCGATGCTCCGGCCGCCTCGCCGGAGCCGTAGAGCCAGCGCATCGAATCGGGCGCGGGCCGCTCCAGCGGATCGCCGGATGCAACGGGCGCGGCGGGCTGGGGGGCGCTCGCTATGGGGGCAGTCGGTGCCGTGGTGGCGCATCCGCCAAGGGCCAATGCCGCGCTCGACAGGGCGGTCAGGACAGCGCTGCGCATCATGCGGCCTCCCGTTCGCGAACGGTGCGGAATTCGATTTTCTTGTCGTACGGCGCGCCCACGATCATGCGCTGGACATAGACGCCGGGCAGATGGATGCAGTCGGCGTCGAGACTGCCGGCCGGGACCACCTCTTCGACCTCGACCACGCAGACCTTGCCGCAGGTTGCGGCAGGCACGTTGAAATTGCGGGCGGTCTTGCGGAACACGACGTTGCCCGTCTCGTCCGCTTTCCACGCCTTGACGATGGCCAGATCGGCGAAGATGCCGCGTTCGAGGATGTATTCTTCCTCGCCGCCAGGGCCGTCGAACCGCTTCACTTCCTTGCCTTCGGCCACCTGCGTGCCGACGCCGGTCTTGGTGTAGAAGCCGGGTATGCCCGCACCGCCTGCGCGCATCCGCTCGGCCAGAGTGCCCTGCGGGCAGAACTCGACCTCGAGTTCGCCCGAAAGGAACTGGCGCTCGAACTCCTTGTTCTCGCCGACATAGCTGCTGATCATCTTTTTCACCTGCCGGGTGCGCAGCAGCATGCCGATGCCTTCGCCGTCGATTCCGGCATTGTTGCTGGCGAAGGTCAGCCCGCTCACCCCGCTGTCGCGAATGGCGACGAGCAGGCGTTCGGGGATGCCGCACAGGCCGAAGCCGCCGCTGGCGATCAGCATGTCGTCGCGCAGGAGCCCGTCGAGGGCGGCCGCGGCATCGGGGAAAAGCTTTTGCATGGTATCCTCGTCGAGAAAGTCGGGGGCCGGGTGACTGCGGCGCGGCATAGCCAATGCCGCAGGAACTGTCATCCGCGCATCAGCGGATTGCGCCGGGCGAATCCGCGGCATTCAAGATGTTGGCAAGATGTTGGCATGATGGGCACTCGGGGCGCATAAGGTGCGTATCGCACCAGAACGGGAGATCGGGAGATGACGGTAATTCTGCGAATGCTGGCGGGCGCGGCCCTGGTGTCGGCGATACCGGCGGCGGCGTCCGCGCAAACGGCACAGAGCGTGGTGGCGGCCAAGGACCGGACCGACGCCGACAAGGCGCAGGACGACGGGCGCAAGCCGGCCGAGGTGCTCGCATTCGCCGATGTGAAGCGCGGCGACGTGGTGGCCGATTTCATGGCCGGAGGAGGCTATTACACCGCCCTGATCGCCGACCTGGTCGGGCCGACCGGGCTGGTCTATGCGGTCAATCCACTGGGCTTCTACCGGGCGGACGCCTGGGAAAAACGGATCAAGGCAGATCCCAATATTCGCACCATGGTCTCCGGCGCTCGGGCGATGCAGCTCGCCCCCGGCAGCGTCGACAAGATTTTTGCCCACCTCGTGTTCCACGATCTCTATTTCGAATCGGAAGAGTACAAGTTCCCCCGCCTCGATGTCGATTTCATGGTCGCCAACTGGTTCGCGGCGGTGAAGCCCGGGGGGACGGTGACGATCGTCGATCACGTCGGCACCGCGGGCGATACGCGGCAGATCGTCCAGGACGTTCACCGGATCGACCCGCAAACCGTGATTCGCGACATGACCAGGGCCGGTTTTGTTCTCGTCGGCCAGTCCGACGTGTTGCGCCGCAGCGACGACGACCTGACGAAGTCGGTGTTCGACCCGGCCTTGCGCGGCAAGACCGACCGTTTTGTGATGAAATTTCAAAAGCCTGCCTGAAGGGTTGGCTTGGTGTTGCAAATTGCGCAACCCGCTCTGATTATTTCGCACTTGCACAAAAATCGGCGGATCAACATAAAGGACGGGCCTTTCAGGCATCCTCTCCCAAACTTTCCAGCCCGGTTGGTTCGTCCAGCCGGGCTTTTTTCTTGTCCCGGAACGGCCGCGGCAGGCCGTGCGTTTGCAACTCGCGGCAGCGCTTCCTAGCTTTGGCGGGTCGCAGGGACGCGACTACCAATCGACGGGAGCCTGCATCGATGGCCGATGGGGAAAGTTCAGTGAAGGAACGGCAGGTTCGCCTGCAGGTGGCGGCAGCCCGCCAGGAGGAAAGCGGGCAGGGCATCGCGCGCCTGCCGCGCACGACGTTCCAGGCGCTCGGCATCACCGAGGGCGATGTGGTCGAGATCGAGGGCAAGCGCGCGACCGCGGCGATCGCCATGGCCGCCTATCCCGAAGACCAGGGGCTGGAGGTCATCCGGCTCGACGGCCTGCAGCGCGGCAATGCGGAAACCGCCGGCGGCGAGCATGTGACCGTCCGCGCCGCCGAATCGCGCCCGGCCACGCGGGTCGTGTTCGCCCCCGCCAGCCGCGAGATGCGCCTGCAGGGACCGACGCAGGCGCTCAAGCGCAACTTCTTCCGCAAGCCGATCGTCGCGGGCGATTTCGTCGCCACCACCGGCCAGCAACCGGTGCAGAACATGCCGCCCGAAGTGCGCCGGATGTTCAATGCGCCAGCCTATGCGCTGACCCAGATCCGCCTGCGCGTCGTCTCGACCGTCCCAAAGGGCGTGGTGCATATCGACGAGGATACCGAGGTCGAACTGCGGGCCGAATTCGAGGAGGCGAAGGCGGGCCGCGCCGTCGTCAACTACGACGATGTCGGCGGCATCGACGACACGATCCAGCAGCTGCGCGAGATGGTTGAACTGCCGCTGCGCTATCCCGAACTGTTCACGCGGCTTGGCGTCGATCCGCCCAAGGGCGTGCTGCTGCACGGCCCGCCGGGCACCGGCAAGACCCGGCTGGCGCAGGCCGTGGCCAACGAGAGCGATGCCGATTTCTCGATCATCAACGGGCCCGAAATCATGGGCTCGGGTTATGGCGAGAGCGAGAAGGCGCTGCGCGAGGTGTTCGAGAACGCCGCCAAGAACGCGCCTGCGATCATCTTCATCGACGAGATCGATTCGATCGCGCCCAAGCGCGACCGGGTGCCGGGTGAGGCCGAGAAGCGCCTCGTCGCCCAGTTGCTGACGCTGATGGACGGGCTGGAGGCGCGCGCCAATATCGTCGTCATCGCCGCCACCAACCGCCCCGATGCCATCGACGAGGCGCTGCGCCGACCGGGCCGGTTCGACCGCGAGATCGTGATCGGCGTGCCCGACGAAAAGGGCCGGCGCGAGATCATCGGCATCCACACCCGCGGCATGCCGCTCGGCAACCAGGTCGACCTCAATGAACTCGCCCGCATGACCTATGGCTACGTCGGTGCCGACCTTGCGGCGCTGGCCCGCGAGGCGGCGATCGACGCCGTGCGCCGGATCATGCCCAAGATCGATCTCGACGCGCGCGTGGTGCCGCAGGACGTGCTCGAATCGCTCTGCGTCGAATGGGACGATTTCCTTTCCGCCCTCAAGCGCATCCAGCCCTCGGCCATGCGCGAGGTCATGGTGCAGATGCCCAACGTCGGCTGGGACGATATCGGCGGCGTCGGCGAGGCCGTGGGCAAGCTCAAGGAAGGCATCGAACTGCCGCTGAAGAATGCCGAGGCGTTCCGGCGGCTCGGCATCCGGCCGGCCAAGGGCTTCCTGCTCTACGGCCCTCCGGGCACCGGCAAGACCCTGCTGGCCAAGGCGGTCGCCAAGGAGGCGGAGGCCAACTTCATCTCGATGAAGAGCAGCGACCTCCTGTCGAAATGGTACGGCGATAGGCAGCAGCAGATCGCCAAGATGTTCCAGCGCGCCCGCGCCGTGGCGCCTTGCGTGATCTTCATCGACGAGATCGACAGCCTCGTCCCGGCGCGCGGTAGCGGGCAGGGCGAACCGCAGGTCACCGGGCGGGTCGTCAACACGATCCTTGCGGAGATGGACGGGCTGGAAGAATTGCAGTCGGTGGTCGTCATCGGGGCGACCAATCGCCCGGCGCTGGTCGATCCGGCGCTGCTGCGGCCGGGGCGGTTCGACGAGCTGGTCTATGTCGGCACGCCCGACAAGGCCGGACGGGAGCAGATCCTCGGCATCCACACGGCCAAGATGCCGCTGGCGGACGATGTCGACCTGGCGGATATCGCCGGCAAGACCGACCGCTTCACCGGGGCCGACCTGGAAGACGTGGTGCGCCGCGCCGGCCTCAACGCGCTCCACCGTGCCGGTGCCGAGGTGCAGACGGTCACCGCCGCCGACTTCGCCGATGCGCTGGACGATTCGCGTGCGACCGTGACCGTCGAGATGGAAGACGAATACAAGAAGATGCAGGGCGAGCTGAAGAAGCGCGCCGCCGAGGTGCATCCGATCGGTTTCCTCTACGAAGGCATGGTCGCACCGACGCGCGACCAGAAGCACGGCTGACTTCTCAGGCTCCGGGGGCTTCGGCCTCCGGAGCCTTGGGGTGGCCGCCGGGCAGTTCCAGCCGGTGGCGGATCAGCGCCTCGGGCTGCTCGGCGCGAAGCCAGGCCAGCATGTGTTCGCGCAATGCGCAGCGCAGCGTGAAGAGGTCGGCGATGGTCGAGGAACTGACCGACAGCCGCAGCGCGATGCTTTCCGGATAGGCATCGGTCATCAGCAGTTCGGCGGTCCGTCCGTCCCACAGCGGATGGGCCTTCACGAAGCGGTCGAATTCCGTCCGGATCGGAGCGATGTCGGCAATCGGGTCGAGATGCAGCATGACCGGGCCGGTCAATCGCTCGCTCTTGCGCGACCAGTTCTCGAAACTGTCGTCGAGGAAGCGGCTGGTCGGCACCAGCAAAGCCCGTTCGTCCCAGGTGCGAACGATGACGTAGCTCATGCGGATTTCCTCCACCCGCCCGTTCTGGCCATCGACCGCCACCAGGTCGCCGATGCGGATCGGCTCGGTCAGGGCCATCTGGATGCCGGCGATCAGCGATTTCAGCGCCGGCTGCGCCGCAGCCCCCACGGCCAGCGCCGCGATACCGGCGGAGGCGAGGACGGTGGTGCCGATGGCAGCGACCTGCGGGATGCTCAGCAACATCAGGCCGACGGTGATGAAGACGATCACGAAAGTCGCGGTGCGCGAGAGGATGGCGATGCGCGTCTTGCGGCTGCGCAGGGCGGCAATGTCGATTGCGCCGCCTTCCTGCCGCTCGTCGAGCCGGTATTCGAGCGAGACGGTGAAGGCCTTGACCAGCGTGTAGGCGATCCAGCCGAGCAGGGCCGGACGCACGAACCGGGCGATCGGTTCCCATACGCCCGCCAGCATATCGTTGGCATTGGCCACCAGCGTGATACCGATGGCGATCATCGCCCATTTGACCGGCTTGCGGATGCTGTCGATGACATGGTCGTCGACGGTGCTCTGCGATGCTTGGGCCAGCTTTCCCGCCACGGCGAAGACGAGGCGGTGGAGAAAATAGGCGGCCGTTACCGCCAGCGCGACGATCAGCGCGGATTCGCCGATGCCGATCCAGTCGATGGACCAGTTGGCGGGGTTCATTCGGTTCAGCATGGCGCAGGCCCTATTGGCGCAGATCGCGGCTGGCAAGCCGGACGGACGATGGTGCTTGACGGATGCTTGTCGAAATTGACACCGTGTCAATTTCGCATTTTGCCCGCAACCATTTGAAAGAACTGCAAAAATTGCGTCCCACTCGCGCGGCGCGGCACGGGGGAGCCCCCCCGGGGGGTGCCGTTCGCGGCAGGATGACAAGGGCGCTGAGGTCGATCATTGCCGCAGGACATGGCACGCCTGCCCGGCTGTAGGACAGCGAAAAGCCCTGCGAGCGTTTATCGTCCCGCCCGCTAGTGCGCGGCGTCCCAGCTCACACCCGTGCCGATCTCGATCCCCAGCGGGACGGAGAGCTCGACCGCAGGCAGCGCCGCGTCGGCCATCACCCGCTCGATGATCGGGCTTGCGGCCGCCACATCGGCTTCGGGCAATTCGAACACCAGTTCGTCGTGCACCTGCAGCAGCATCTTCACATGGCCCAGCCCTGCCTCTTCGAGCGCTGGCATCATCCGCGCCATGGCGCGCTTGATGATGTCGGCGCTGGTGCCCTGGATCGGGGCGTTGATGGCCGCGCGCTCGCTGCCCTGGCGTTCGGCCTGGTTGCCCGACCTGATCCGCGGGAACCACGTCTTGCGGCCGAACAGCGTCTCCGAATACCCCTTGGCGCGCACGCTCTCCAATGTTTCGTGGATGTAGCTCTGGATGCCGGGGAAGCGCTTGAAATAGGTGTCGATCACCTCCTGCGATTCTTCCGCCGTCACGCCCAGCCGGCCGGCCAAGCCCCAGCGCGATATGCCGTAAAGGATGGCGAAGTTGATCGTCTTGGCCCGCGCGCGGGTGTCGCGGTCGACCGTGCCGTACATCTCGCGCGCCGTGCGGGCATGGATGTCCTCGCCATTGGCGAAGGCTTCCTTGAGCTCGGGCACGTCCGCCATATGCGCCGCCAGCCGCAGCTCGATCTGCGAATAGTCGGCAGCGAGCAGCACGTTGCCGTCTTCGGGCACGAAGGCCTCGCGGATCTGGCGCCCGATGGGGGTGCGGATCGGGATGTTCTGGAGGTTGGGATCGGTCGAGCTCAATCGCCCGGTCTGCGCCCCGACCAGGCTGTAGCTGGTGTGGACCCGCCCGGTATCGGGATTGATCGCGTCCTGCAGGGCGTCGGTATAGGTCGATTTGAGCTTCGCCAGCTGGCGCCATTCGAGCACCTTGGTAGCGATTTCCGCCCCCTGCGCGGCGAGCCCTTCGAGGATCGCCTGGTCGGTCGAATATTGCCCGCTCTTGCCCTTGCGCCCGCCCTTGTAGCCGAGCTTGTCGAACAGGATGTCGCCCAGTTGCTTGGGACTGCCGACCGTGAAGGGTTCGCCCGCCAGCGCGTGGATTTCGCCTTCGAGGCGGGCGGTTTCGCGGGCGAATTCCTCCGACAGCCCGGCCAGCCGGGCGCGGTCGACCTTGATGCCGTGGCGTTCCATCTGCGCCACGACCGCGATCAGCGGCCGGTCGACGCGTTCGTAGACGCGGGTGCCGCCTTCGCTCGAAAGCCGCGGCTTCAGGATCCGGTAGAGCCGCAAGGTGACGTCGGCATCCTCGGCGGCATATTCGGTCGCCCGGTCGAGCGGCACTTCGCCGAAGGGGATCGTCTTCTTGCCGGTGCCGCAGATGTCCTTGAAGGTGAGCGTGGTGTGGCCGAGGTGCCGCTGCGACAGCTCGTCCATGCCGTGCCCGCCCCCAATCCCGTCGAGCGCGCGCCCGGCGTCGAGATCGAAGCTGATGATCATTGTATCGTCGATCGGCGCCACCGCGATGCCGTGGCGGGCGAACACGGTAAGGTCGTATTTGATGTTCTGCCCGACCTTCAGCACCGCGTCGCTTTCGAGTAGCGGCTTGAGCGCCGCGAGGGCGGCATCGAGCGGCACCTGCTGCGGCTTCTGGGCGAACATGTCGCTGCCGCCCCCGCCTTCGTTGAGATGGCCGAGCGGGATGTAACAGGCCTCGTTCGGCCCAACGGCAAGGCTTACCCCGACGAGGTCGGCCCGCATCGAATCGAGCGCGCTGGTTTCGGTATCGACCGCGACGGTCCGCGCGGCGAAACAGCGCTCGATCCAGTGTTCCAGTCGCTCCATCGTCTGCACGGTCTCGTAGGCGCTGCGGTCGATTGCCGGAACGTCGGGCAGCGGCTGGCTGTTGCCCTGGGTCGAGGCGGCGGCGCCTTTGGTTTCGGGCTTGGCGGGATGGAGGTTGTTGGCCCGCTCGGGGCTCCCGTGACCCGCGCCCAATCGCTTCAGAAGCGAGGTGAAGCCGTGCTTTTCGAGGAAGGCGGCGAGCGGTTCGGGCGGGATGCCCGACAGCTTCATGTCCTCCAGCGCGATCGGCAGCGGGCAATCCTCCTTCAGCGTCACCAGAATGCGGCTGAGTTCGGCATCCTTGCGGTGCTCGATCAGGCGTTCCTTGAGCTTCGAGGGCTTCATGTCCGCCGCCGCATCGAGCGCGGCGGTCAGCGAGCCATGGTCCTGGATCAGCTTGGTCGCGGTCTTGGGCCCGACGCCGAAGATGCCCGGCACATTGTCCACGCTGTCGCCCATCAGTGCCAGCACGTCGCCGACCAGTTCGGGCCTGACGCCGAATTTCTCCTCGACTTCGGCGATGTCGATGCGCTGGTTCTTCATCGTGTCGAGCATGTCGACGCAGCCGCCGCCTTCGCCGCACTGGCCCACCAGCTGCATCAGGTCCTTGTCGCTCGAGACGATCGTCACGTCCCAGCCGACGCGCGTGGCGGCGCGGGCGTAGGAGGCGATCATGTCGTCGGCCTCGACGTTCTCTTCCTCGATCAGCGGCAGGCTGAAGGCGCGGGTGGCGTCGCGGATCAGCGGGAACTGCGGCACCAGGTCCTCGGGCGGATCGGGCCGGTTGGCCTTGTACTGGTCGTAGATCTCGTTGCGGAACGACTGGCTCGACTTGTCGAGAATGACCGCCAAATGGGTCGGCCCCTCGGCCTTGTCGAGATCGTCCGCCAGCTTCCACAGCATGGTGGTATAGCCGTAGACCGCGCCGACCGGCGTGCCCTCGGGATCGGTCAGCGGGGGCAGGCGGTGATAGGCCCTGAAGATGTAGGAAGACCCGTCGACGAGGTAGAGGTGGTTCTTGTCGGCCATGAATGCCTGCTAGCAGGCCCGGCGGGGCAGGACAGCCGAAATTTTCCACCGGTAAATCATGGCGCAAAAGTGGCGGAATTCCGCCAATCGCGGCTCAATTAAGGCAGAAATGAGGCAAAATGTGGCGAATTGGCTTGCGTCGCCATAATCCAGCCACTATTTAGCCATGCAGAAGCCGTCCTTTCCGGGAGGTTTCTCCGCCCTGCTGCGAGTTTTGCAACGGGGAGGGATACCCACTCGTTAGAGTAAGGAACTGATATTATGCGTAAGATCGTTTTCGCCGCCGCTGCTGCCGCCCTGTCGCTCGCTGCTTGCTCGCAGGAAACCCAGGACGCTGCTGCCGACACCGCCGACAGCGCCGCTGCCGACATGGAAGCCAACGCTGAAGCCGTTGCCGCTGAAACCGAAGAAGCCGCTGACGCGACCGCCGAAGCTGCTGCCGAAACCGCTGAAGCCGCTGCCGACACCGCCGAAGAAGCTGGCGACGAAGTCGAAGCCGCGACCGACGAAGCCGCTGCTGACGCCGCTCAGTAAGCTTTTCGGTTACCGAAACGAGAAGGGCGGTGCCTCGCGGCGCCGCCCTTTTTGTTTGTCCGGACGGGATCGCCCGGTAAGCGGTTAGGGCGTTTACTCCCCGCCGTATTCGGCGGTGGCATAGCGGCGCGCGGTGTTCGCGCTGAACCCGTCGTAGAGCGCCCGCGCGATGCTGGCGATGCGCGCCTCGCGGGTTCCCTTGGCGCCTTGCCCGGTGACGTAGATGGCGACGGCGAAGGCCCGGCCGTCCGGCATCTTGACGATGCCGATATCGCTCGAGGTGTTGCTGAGCGAGCCGGTCTTGTTGAGGACCTGCGCCTCGCCCGGCATCATCCCGCGGATGCGGCGCGCGCCGGTCTTGGTGCGGCTCATGGCGTCGAGGATGACCTGGCTGCTGCCGCGCTTCAGGTACTTGCCCTGGTACAGGCCGGCCAGCAGGCCCGCCATCGCGCGCGGCGAGGCGCTGTCGCGGATGTCGATATAGCTCGACGGATCGAATTCGCCGTCGTCGCGCACCAGCGTCGCGATATCGCGGTTGAGGCTGAATTCGCGGATGCCGTTGCGGCGTGCCCAGTCGTTGACCGCCTTGGGTCCGCCGACGACGCTGAGCAGCGCGTCGGTGGCCGGATTGCTCGACCGCGTGATCATCAGTTCGATCAGGTCGATCGCCGGCAGATATTGCCCCTTCTGAACCGGGGCCACGGCGGTGGAGAATTTCTTCGATGCGACCGGCACCAGCAGCGGGAATTCGCTGCTCAGCGACCAGCGGCCCTGCTCCACCCCTTCCATGAAGGTCGCGGCGATGGCGATCTTGCTGGTGCTGGCCATCGGGAAGCGCTGGTCGCCCAGCACTGCGACTTCCTCGCCCGTGGCGAGGTCGATCGCGGCCACGCCGATGCGCCCGTTCGACCCGTCGGCGAGCATCGCGACGCGCTGCGCCAGCGGCGTGGCGTAGGTCGCGTTGAACGTCTGCGGTTTGCGCACCTCGGTGCCGAAGGTGCTGTCGAAAGCGGCGTTGAGGTCGGTGCCGTCGGCCAGTGCCGGGGTGGCGGAAAGGGCGCTGGCGACAGCCGCCGCGCCCAGAGCGATCCTGTAAATCCGTCCGATCATGACCCGCTTATCACCCCCACATGCTTTACAGGAGGTTACAGCGCAGGTCGAATTCGGCGGCAAGCGGGGTTGAGACAAGATGTGACTCGGCTGCGACAGATGCTTTCCGCGCCGTGTTGCATCCTTTGCCCGCAGGCACATGAAATCACCTGCGGACAATGCGCGGGCGATTGCCCGGCAATTGTCGTGCCGTTGGCGGATTGTAGTTGGCCCCCGGTCGATTGTTTGCTTGATAGCGCCCGCGACCTGCGGTTTCGCTTGCAGGCACACTTGTTTGGGGGCTGTTTCATGATCACGACCACTATCCGCACCGCCGCGGCCGCGCTGCTGCTCGGCACATCCGCCCTGGCCATGGCCAATCCGGTCATCGTCCAGCCCGGCGCACCCGGCGAGCCGACCAAGGCCCTGACCGCGGAACAGGCGATCGATCTGGCCGACATGCGCTATTCGCCCGGCGACGTCGCCTTCATGCAGCACATGATCGTGCACCACCGGCAGGCGACCGAGATGACCGCGCTGGTCGCCGCGCGCACGACCGATCCCGATATCCGCCGCATCGCCCGCCGGATCGAGGCGAGCCAGGCCGACGAGATGAAGTTCATGACCGACTGGCTCACCAGCCGCGGCGAGCCTGTCGAAATGCCGGCCATGGGCAAGGACGGCATGGCCGACCATTCGCACATGGACCACCCCATGCCGGCAGGCGGCACCGAGGCGCGCGGCATGGTGATCATGGAAGGCATGGCCACCCCGGCGCAGATGGCCGCGCTGGCGGCTGCCGAAGGCCCGGCCTTCGACCGCATGTTCCTGCAGATGATGATCGCCCACCACCGCGGCGCGGTCGACATGACGCGTAACCTGCTCAACTGGTACGGCACGGCGTCGGATCCGGAAATGAACCAGTTCACCGCCGACGTGATCAGCGACCAGAACGCCGAAATCACGCGCATGAACAGGCGCCTCGCCGGCCTGTCGCAGGATCCGCGCGCGACGCTGAAGGCGGGCTTCCTCGACGCGGGCGAAGCGATCTCCGGCCTGAAGAAGCTCGCCAGCCTCGAAAAGCCCGCGGGCTTCTTCGATCCAGAAAACCCCGCCGGGCTCCAGCCGCTCGCCGCCAAGTCGCGCAAGGAAAAGGCGGCCGAAGCCAAGGCCGCCGCGGCGACCAGCGGCAAGTCCGCCAAGAAGAAACCGGCGAAGAAGGACGCCGCCAAGCCCGCAGCCGATCCCGACGATCCGCTGGCGCTGGCGGAAGACGAGCGCGAGCCCGACGCTCCGCGCCTGTCAAATCGCGGCTCGATGCTCGATTTCGCCAACACCGACATCGCCTTCGCAGGCAACATGATGGTGGCGGGCAACTACCATGGCTTCAACATCTACCGGCTCGATGCGGACGGCTTGCCGGGCCTCGTCAGCTCGGTGGTCTGCCCGGGCGGGCAGGGCGATGTGTCGATCGCCGGCAAGCTGCTGATCATGAGCGTCGAGGAAGGCCGCGGCCGCGTCGACTGCGGTCTCGAAGGCAACATGCAGCGCGCCACCGCCGAGCGGTTCCGCGGCCTGCGCATCTTCGACATTTCCGATCCGGCGGTGCCGAAACAGGTCGGCCAGGTCCAGACCTGCCGCGGCAGCCACACCCATTCGATCGTCAGCACCGACGACAAGCGCCTCGTCATCTATGCCTCGGGCACCGGCGGCGTGCGCCTGACCGAGGAACTCGCCAGCTGCACCGCGCTGCCCGGCGACGACACGGCGCTGTTTTCGATCGACGTGATCGAGGTGCCGGTGGCGAACCCGGCCGCCGCGCGCATCGTCGAACGTCCGCGGGTCTTCGCTGCAGACGGCCAGATCGCCGGCCTGTGGCGCGGCGGCGACCACGGCGAAGGCACGCAGGACACGGCCGAGACCGACCAGTGCCACGACATCACCGTCTTCCCGTCGAAGAAGCTGGCCGCCGGAGCGTGTTCGGGCAACGGCATCATCCTCGACGTGTCGGACCCGCTGAAGCCCAAGCGCATCGACGATGTCACCGACAAGGGCTTCGCCTACTGGCATTCGGCCACCTTCAACAACGACGGCACCAAGGTGCTGTTCACCGACGAATGGGGTGGCGGGGGCCGGCCGCGCTGCCTGGCAGGCGACCCGACGAACTGGGGTGCCAACGCCTTCTACGGCGTCGAGAACGGCAAGCTGGTCTATCGCGGCACCTACAAGCTGCCCGCACCGCAGAGCGACAAGGAAAACTGCGTCGCCCACAACGGCTCGATCATCCCGGTCCCGGGCCGCGATATCTTCGTGCAGGCGTGGTATCAGGGCGGGCTCAGCGTGATCGACTTCACCGACCCGGCCAATGTGAAGGAAATCGCCTATTTCGATCGCGGGCCGGTCGACAAGGACCAGCTCGTCACCGGCGGTTACTGGTCGGCTTACTGGTACAAGGGCCGCATCTACGCGACCGAGATCGCGCGCGGCCTCGACGTCTTCGCGCTGGAGCCGAGCGAGTTCCTGACGGCAGAGGAGATCGCCGCCGCCGAAGCCGCGATCTATCCGGGCGATGTCTTCAACCCGCAGACGCAGACGCAGGTGACCTGGCCGGCCGAGGTCGTCGCTGCGGCAGAGGCGAGCCGCAAGGGCGGCTGATCGGGCAAACGAAAGGGGCGGCGAGCATAGCTGCTGCGCCGCCCCGATAATTTCAGGCCTGCCGGCCCGCTCAGGCCGTTTCGAGGGCCCGGGTGATGTCTTCGAGCGAGCTGTTGGTCAGCGTCGAATCGATCTCTCCGACCAACGCGTTCTTCAGCTCGGTATGATAATGGCGCCGCATTTCGCCGAGGCTCGAGGGGTCGGCGATAATGGCAATCTTTTCGATCTTCCCGGCGACCGCCATGCCGTTCAGTCTCTCGGCAACGCCCGCCGCATGGCTCAATTCCTCCAGGTGCCGGCCGCCATCCTTGCGGCTGGTTGCCTCATGGTCGCGAATGCCGGCGCTCTTGTTGGTCGCCTCGACTTCGTCGGCGGCAATGCCTTCGAGCTTGATCGCGTCGGCCTGACCGGCGTTGCGGAAGAAACGGAACTGCGTGCCGTCGACGACGGCGACATGGGCGTTTTGCGGAAGTCGCATGGTTTTGTTCTCCTGATTGGGGGTGTCGGGAAAACAACGGCTGACCACGCGGTTGGGTCCTGCAAAGCCGCATTGCGCGCCGCGATCCCCGGCGCCGACGAGCGCCGCTGCGTCAGAACCAGGCGCGCAGGCCCAGCACCACTGCAAAACCGTCCGGGTCCTCGCCTTGCTCACGCGCGATATCGGCTGTCTCTCCCAGCTTCGCCTCGTATTCCACGCCGACATAGGGCGCGAATTCGCGGGCGATTTCATAGCGCAGGCGCAGGCCTGCCTCGAGCTTGGTGAAACCGGCGCCGACCTCGCGTTCGGGAATATCCTGCGCCGCCAGTTCCAGCTCGGCGCGGGGCTGGAGGATCAGGGCTTGCGTGATCTTCTGGTCGTATTCGCCCTCCAGCCGGGCCGTCAGGTCGCCCCGGTCCGACAGGAAGGCGGCGGCGTCGACATGGACCATGTAGGGCGCGAGGCCCTGCACGCCGAGCACGAGGTGGCTGCGCGTCTCGGGTTCGAGGTCCAGCCGCGCGCCGGCCTGAAGGTCGAAGAACGGGCCGATGGCGCGGCTGTAGAGCAGCTGCACCTCGGCAGCTTCCACCGCGCCGCCCGGTTCGCCTTCCCCCTCCGTCTTGACGAACAGCTTGTCGAGATCGCCGCCCCACCAGGCCTGGCCGTCCCAGACGAACCCGTCCTCGCCATCCATGATCCGCGCTTCGAGCCGCTCGATCAGCACCATGCCGGTGGTCATGGTCCCATGTTCCCGGCCCATCTGCTCGCGGGCGCGCGCCATCGCGTCCTCGCCCCAGATCGCATCGGCCGCATGGCGAGGGCCGTCGAGCGCGCGGGCTGGCGGCGGGTCGTCGGCGGTGGGCGCGGCTCCGTGTCCCATGGCCGAGTGGTCCATCTCGCCATGGTCCATCTCGCCATGATCCACCGGCTCCGCTGCCGGCGGATGATGGTCGTGCCCGGTCGGTGCGGGGGTCGGAGCCGGGGCCGGAGCGGGCGCCGGGGCCGGCATATCGTGCCCGGCATGCGGGTCCTGCACCTGCGCGGCAAGCGGTGTGCCCAGCGCCAGCAGGGAAAGGCCGATCAGGGCGCGCATCATGCCTTCTCCGGGAAGGGCCGCACCGTCACCACCTGCATCATCCCGGCGTGCATGTGATAGAGCAGGTGGCAGTGGAAGGCCCAGTCGCCCGGTTCGTCGGCGGTCAGGTCGAAGGTCGCGCTGCTCCCTGGCTGGACGATCACCGTGTGCTTGCGCGGCTGGAACATGTCGTGCGGGTCCTTGCCATTGACCAGCTCGAAGAAATGCCCGTGCAGGTGGATCGGGTGCGCCATCATGGTGTCGTTGACGAGCTTCACCCGGACCCGCTCGTTATAGGCGAAGCGGATCGGATCGTCGGTGACGGCGGTGAACTTCTTCCCGTCGAAGCTCCACATGTACCGTTCCATATTGCCGGTCAGGTGGATCTGCATGGTCCGCTCCGGCATCCGGTGCGGGTTCATCGTCTTCGACTTGAGGTCGGTATAGCGCAGCACCCGGTGCGGCACCTTGTCGAGACCGAGGCCGGGGAAGTCCATCCGGTCGACCGGCATCGGCGCGATCATGTCGACGCCCGGGCCGACTTCGACATCGGGCGGCACCAGCGATGTGTCGCGCATGGAGTGGTCCATAGAGCCGCCATGGTCACCCGAACCGTGGTCCATCGCGCCCATGCCCATGTCAGCCATGGTCAGCGTCGGCACTTCGCGCAGCGCGGGTGCGGTGGCCTTGTGGCCCGGATGCGAGGTCAGGCTGGCGATGCCCATGCCGCTGCGGTCCATCGCCTCGGCCACCAGTGCGTGGCTGCCGTCCGGCGGGGTGACGACCACGTCGTAGGTTTCGGCCGTGCCGATCTGGAGCTCGTCGACGGTGACGTCCTTCACGTCCTGCCCGTCGGCGGCGATTACCGTCATCGGCACGCCCGGTATGCGGATGTTGAAGAAGCTCATGGCCGAGCCGTTGATGATGCGCAGCCGCACCCTCTCGCCCGCTTTGAACAGGTATTCCAGATTGTCCGCCGGACCGTGGCCGTTGATCAGATAGGTGTAGGTGGTGCCGCCCACGTCGGCGATGTCGCGCGGGTTCATCCGCATCCGGCCCCACATGCGCCGTTCGCTGCCGGACATCTCGCCTTCGGTCGCGGTCATCATGTCGCGGTTGAAGTAATGCTCTCCGACCTTCAGCTTGCGCATGATCTCGTGCGGGTGGAGCGGGGTGAACTCGCTGAGCAGGACGATATAGTCGCGGTCGTAGCGCGCGTCGGAGCCGTCCTTCGCCTCGATCACCAGCGGGCCGTAATGCCCCATCTGCTCCTGCAGGCCGGAATGGCTGTGCCACCAGTAGGTGCCCGCCTGACGGATGGGGAACTCATAGGTGAAGGTCTCGCCCGGCCTGATGCCGGGAAAGCTGACACCCGGAACCCCGTCGAACTGGAACGGCAGCAGCAGCCCGTGCCAGTGGATCGAGCTGTCCTCGTCGAGATTGTTGGTGACGTGGAGCCGCACGTCCTGGCCTTCCTTCAGGCGGATCAGCGGCCCCGGTATCATCCCGTCGACCGCGATCGCATGCCCGCTGCGCCCGCCGGTCGAGAACTTCGCATGGCCGATGCCGAGACGGATATCCTCGCCCGAATAGGTGCCGAAGCCCTTCTTCGCTTCGTGACCGTGCATCGACGCGCCCCTGGCCCAGGCCGGCACGGGCAGGGCGGAAGCGGCGGCGAGCGCGGCGGTGCTGGTGATGAGGCCGCGGCGGGAGACTGTGATCGGGGCCGGCTTGATGAGTCTCGACATGCGGATTATGTATACCCCCCTAGGGTATTTTGAAAGAGGGTCTTTGGGCCGTGCCGGACGCAGATTGCAGGGATTCGAAAACCACCGTGAACCGGCTCAACCGGATTGCCGGGCAGGTGCAGGGCGTGGTTCGCATGATCGAGCAGGACCGTTACTGCATCGACGTGCTGACCCAGCTCGCGGCGATCAAGTCGGCGCTGGCCAAAGTCGAAAGCGAAGTGCTCAAGCGCCACGCCGCGTCCTGCGTCGCCTCCGCCATCGCCTCGGGCGACGAGGCCGAGCAGCGCGCGAAGTTCTCCGAACTGATCGATCTCATGGAAAGGACGCGCCGATGACCGGCAAGACCGCCACGCTCTATCGCATGGTTCTGCCCGACCACATGTGCCCCTCGGGCCTGAAGGCCAAATGGCTGCTCGAGAGCGAAGGTTTCGCGGTCGAAGACCATCCGCTGCTGACGCGCGAGGAGACGGACGCCTTCAAGGCGCAGCACGACATTGCGACGACCCCGCAGGCGTGGATCGATGGCAAGCGCATCGGCGGCTACACCGACCTGCGCAGGCACTTCGGCCGCCGGGTGCTGGAAAAGGGCGAGACCACCTACCGCCCGGTGATCGCCCTGTTCGCCATGATGGCATTGATGGCCTTTGCGGCCGCCTATGCCGCGACGGGCAGGATCGTTCCCGTGCTGGTGGCCGAATGGTTCGTCAGTTTCTCGATGTGCGGGCTCGCCTATCTGAAGCTGCGCGATGTCGAGAGCTTCTCGACCATGTTCCTGAACTACGACCTGCTGGCGCGGCGCTGGGTGCCCTATGCCTATATCTACCCTTTCGCCGAAGGGCTGGCGGGTGTGCTGATGACGGCGCAGGCGCTCGACTGGCTGTCGATCCCGGTCGCGCTGTTCATCGGTACGGTGGGCGCGGCGAGCGTGTTCAAGGCGGTCTACATCGACCGGCGCGACCTCAAATGCGCCTGCGTCGGCGGCGACAGCAACGTGCCGCTCGGTTTCGTCTCGCTGACCGAGAATCTGTTCATGATCGGCATGGCGGCGTGGATGCTGGCGAAGCCGATGGCGATGTGACTGGGCGGACTAAAGCGGCCAGCGGTGCTGCGGCGTTACCTTCCGGTGCCAGACGATGATATCGAACCCGTCGGTCCACGGTAGGGCCTGCTGCTCGTATTCGGCCATCCATTTCTCCGGCACCACGTACCACCCGGCATACGGCAGGAGATAGCTGGCCGAGCGGAAGGCGCCGAGCGCCGGGTCGGCGCGGATCGCGTCCATGTCGACCCATGCCGCCTGGGCTCCCGGCAGCGCCTCGGCGAAAAGCCGCCCGAGCGTGCCCGCGCCGTCGCTGCGAAGGGCGACGTCGCTGTCGATCGGCTTGATCTCGTTCATCGGGACACCGTCCTCGGCCGCGGTGGTCCGCAGCGTCCCGTAGGACCACAGGAAGCCGACCGTCCGATAGTCGGGCCCCAACCGGTCCTCGATCAGCGAACCGAGCGATGCAGCACCCATGGCGCGGATCGGCGCGGCGAAGCGGTCGAGGACATGCATGTCGTGCGCCCACAGGACGGCACCTTTCCCCGATCGCTGCTGGATGCGAATGATGTTGTCGGCCATCAGCCGGTCGCGCCGGGTGTAGTATTCCAGCGGATCGATACCTTCGGGCGGCTCCACGCCGTGTTCGAACACGACCATGCCCTGCGCCGCTGCGAGGGCGGAATCCCGGGCCTCGTCGTAGGCGCCATCCTCGCTGCCGAGCGGCGCGTGACCGTCGAACCAGTCGCGCAGCTTCGCCGCCGCTTCGGAAAGGACCTTCCGGTCCGCCGGTGCCATGGCGTCGAAGGTGGACGGGAAGCGGGGGTATTCACTGGCGCCGGCTGCAGGTCGCAGCGGGGCGAAGGCCGGGCCGACGGCCGCAGCGAAACCGGGATCGCGCTGCCGCACATAGGCGAGCGCAGCGTCCGCGTCGCGGCCGGCGTCCTGCAGGTCGAAGCCACTGATGGCGACCATGTCGTCGGGATGGGTCAGGTTCCATGCCCGAAGCCAGACCAGGAGGCTGGCGAATTCGTCGCCCTTCAGATTGCGGAACTGGCTCGGGTGGCGCAGGGCGACGGCCGGATCGCCCTCGCCGAGCCGGACATACCGGTCGAGTGCGGCATTGGGGGCGATATTGCCTTCGATCATGACCAGCCGCACCGCGCCGCTGCGGACCAGCGCGCGGATCAACTCGGCTTTGAAGGCCTGGTCCTCGTGCGTGCCATGGGTGGCCTCGCCGATGCCGATGATGCGGGCATCCTTCAGCCGATCGACGATCGGGGCCAGATCGGCAGCGTCCGGCGAAAGCGAGCCGATCGTTCGCGCGTTTGCGGCCAGCCAGGCGCCGGCCGCCGCTTCCTCATCGGCAGTGGCTCGGGTGGGGGCGAAGGGGGCGCCATCCTGCGCTGCGAGCGGCGAGGTCGATAGGAGCAGCCCGAGCGAGGCAGCGAGGATTGTCCGGTACGGCATTGAAATCCCTCCCGGAACCAAGGTGTGACACAAAACGACCGGTCGGCAAATACGAAAAGGGCCGGGATCGCTCCCGGCCCTTCGCATTTGGCCCAGTCGGTAGGGCTTAGAAGCCCATGCCGCCCATGCCGCCCATGTCGGGCATGGCCGGGGCAGCGGCCTTGTCTTCCGGAGCTTCCGAGATCGCCGCTTCGGTGGTGATCAGCAGGCCGGCAACCGAGGCTGCGTCCTGGAGTGCGGTGCGCACCACCTTGGTCGGGTCGATCACGCCGGCCGCCACGAGGTTTTCGTAGGTGTCGGTCGCGGCGTTGAAGCCCTGGGTCTGGTCGCCTTCGCGCAGCAGGTTGCCCGAAACCACGGCACCATCGTGACCGGCGTTCTCGGCGATCTGGCGGATCGGCGCGAGGATCGCCTTGCGGATGATGTCGATGCCGCGGGTCTGGTCGTCGTTGGCACCCTTGAGGCCGTCCAATGCCTTCGAGGCATAGAGCAGCGCGGTACCGCCGCCCGGGACGATGCCTTCCTCGACCGCAGCGCGGGTCGCGTGGAGAGCGTCGTCGACGCGGTCCTTGCGCTCCTTCACTTCGACTTCGGTGGCACCGCCGACCTTGATCACGGCCACACCGCCGGCGAGCTTGGCGAGACGCTCTTGCAGCTTCTCGCGGTCGTAGTCGCTCGAGGTGTTGTCGATCTGCGTGCGGATTTCGCCGACGCGGGCCTTGATGTCGCCTTCGTCACCGGCACCGTCGACGATGGTGGTGTTGTCCTTGTCGATGGTGACCTTCTTGGCCTGGCCGAGCATGCCCAGCGTGACGTTCTCGAGCTTGATGCCGAGATCTTCGCTGATCATTTCGCCCTTGGTCAGGATGGCGATGTCCTGCAGCATGGCCTTGCGGCGATCGCCGAAGCCCGGAGCCTTCACCGCCGCGACCTTGAGGCCGCCGCGCAGCTTGTTGACCACCAGGGTCGCCAGCGCTTCGCCTTCGATGTCTTCGGCGATGATCAGCAGCGGACGGCCCGACTGGACCGCAGCTTCGAGCACCGGCAGCATCGACTGGAGGTTGCTGAGCTTCTTCTCGTGGATCAGGATGTACGGGTTTTCGAGTTCGACCGTCATCTTTTCCGGGTTGGTGATGAAGTAGGGCGACAGGTAGCCGCGGTCGAACTGCATGCCTTCGACGACATCGAGTTCGAATTCGAGGCCCTTGGCCTCTTCCACGGTGATGACGCCTTCCTTGCCGACCTTTTCCATGGCTTCGGCGATCTTCTCGCCGACTTCGGTGTCGCCATTGGCCGAAATGATGCCGACCTGCGCGATTTCCGACGAGCCCGAGACGTCCTTCGAACGGCCCTTGAGGTCTTCGACGACCTTGGTCACGGCGAGATCGATGCCGCGCTTCAGGTCCATCGGGTTCATGCCGGCGGCAACCGACTTCATGCCTTCGTTGACGATGGCCTGGGCCAGCACTGTGGCGGTGGTGGTGCCGTCACCGGCCGCGTCGTTCGCCTTGCTGGCGACTTCGCGGATCATCTGCGCGCCCATGTTCTCGAACTTGTCCTTCAGTTCGATTTCCTTGGCGACGGTGACGCCGTCCTTGGTGATGCGCGGCGCACCGAAGCTCTTGTCGATGACGACGTTGCGGCCCTTGGGGCCCAGCGTGACCTTGACGGCGTTGGCGAGGGTGTCGACCCCGCGCAGGATGCGTTCGCGTGCGTCGCGCGAGAATTTCACGTCCTTGGCAGCCATTGGTGTTTCTCCTGAGAAAATTGGTTGTTTGTGGAAGCGGTGCGATCAGCGGATCAGGAAATGATCCCCATGATGTCGCTTTCCTTCATGATCAGCAGCTCCTGGCCGTCGACCGTAACTTCGGTGCCGGACCACTTGCCGAACAGCACGCGGTCGCCGGCCTTGACGTCGAGGGCGACGCGGTTGCCGCTCTCGTCGCGGGCGCCGTCGCCGATGGCAACGATCTCGCCTTCGCTCGGCTTTTCCTTGGCGCTGTCGGGAATGATGATCCCGCCGGCGGTCTTTTCCTCGGCTTCGATGCGACGGACCAGGACGCGGTCGTGCAGCGGACGAAATGCCATGATGTGACCTCTTCGTTTCAAATGTTGAATGCTCTTGGCACTCTCACCCCGAGAGTGCCAGCGCAGCGCAAATGGGTGCGTGGCACGCCAGAGTCAACAACCGTGGAGCAGAAATTTTCCGCCGATTAGCGCTCGTGCGGGACGAGGCCGAGCCGGTCGCGGCGAGCCCAGCGCGCCGTCAGCAGCACGGCGGCGAAAACGAGCCCGGTGGCGAGCCCGATCCATACGCCGGTGCCTTCGAGCGGCGTGTTGAAGCCGAGCCAGATGGCGACGCCATATCCGGGCACCCAGTAGCTGAAGAGTGCGATCCACATTGGCACCCGGGTGTCCTGTAGCCCGCGCAGCGCCCCGGCGGCAACCGCCTGCACCCCGTCGAACAGCTGGAAGGCGGCGGCGACCAGCATGTATTGCACCGCGAAACCGACCATGGCGGCGTTGGCGGGGGCGAGCGGGTCGACATAGATGCGCAGCAGCAGCATCGGCGCGAACAGCATCAGAGCGGCGGGCAGGGCCATGAAGGCCGCGGCCATGGCGAGCCCCGTCCAGCCGGCGCGGCCGATCGCATCGCGGTCGCGCGCGCCATAGTGATAACCGACCCGGATCGTCGCCGCCTGCCCGACGCCGAACGGTACCTGGAAGGCGAGCGCAGCGATCTGCAGCGCGATCGTGTGCCCCGCAAGTTCGGACGCGCCGATGCGCCCCATCAGCAAGGCAGCACCGCTGAAAAGTCCGGCCTCGGCAATGATGATGACCATGATCGGGCTTCCGAGGCGCAGGATCTCGGCGAAGCGCGACCATTCGGGCCGCCACCAGTTGCCGAAAATGCGGTAGCGCCGCAGCCGCCGGTCGGCGCGGATGGCGACGAGGTAGCTCGCCAGCACGAACAGCGAGGTCAGTACGCTCGCCAGCGCCGATCCTTCGAGGCCCCACGCCGGCGCGCCGAGATTGCCGAACACGAACATCCAGTTGAACAGCAGGCTCGCCCCCAGCGCCAGGGCGGTGATGGCGGTGGCGAAGATCGGACGGCCGAGCGCGGAGACGAAGTTGCGCAGCACGCTCGCCATGATCATCGGCACCATGGCCCACATGATGATGCGCAGGAAATCGCCCGCCCGCGCGGCAATGTTCGCCTCCTGCCCCGTCATCAGCAGCAGCGCCTCGCCGTTCCAGCAGATCGCCATGCCGGCCGCGCCCGACAGCACTGCCAGCCACAACGCCATGCGCACCGAACGGCGCACCTCGCGCACCGCGTGGGCGCGGCGGCCCAATTCCTCGGCGATCAGCGCGGCGACGATTCCGGTGAGGCCCGAGAACGCCCACATCAGCAGGCCGAACAGCGCGATGCCGAGCGCCGAGGCCGCCAGCTCGACCTCGCCCAGCCGGGCGACGAAGATCACGTCGACCGCATGGACCAGCATCTGCAGCAAATTGGCGAGCGCGAGCGGCCACGCCAGCCGGAAGGTGGCGGCGATCTCGGCCTTCCATGGGGAAGCGGGGGCCGGGTGCATGGCGGGCGCGTGCGTCATAAAGCCGTCCCGGATAGGCGCGAGAGCGGACGCGGGAAATGGGCGAGGCCGCTTGCCGCCGATTATTCCGTGCGATGCGTCAATCGGGCAACGCCGCGCTTCAGCATCCAGAAAGCCGGCAGCGGGGAAAGGACCGCACCGCCCAACCTGCAAAGGTATCGTCCATGCGCCGCCGTATTCCCGCCCTTGCCCTGACCGCCGTGCTCGGCTCGGCCGTCCTTGCCGCTCCCGCCAGTGCGGGCGAGATCTATGGCGGCATCTATGTCCATGCGGTCGAGACGCCGTTCACCTTCGATACGGAAGAAGGCGGCGCGGACCTGCAGGCGGGCTACCGCTTCGATCCCGTCCTCGGCGCGGCGCGGATCGAGCCCTATGTCTTCGCCTCGCTCAATACGCAGGGCGACACGAGTTTCGGCGGGGTGGGCGTGAGCCGGAAGTTCTCGCTGGGCCCGGTCTACGTCCGCCCGGGTGTGGGGCTGGTGGTCCACGATGCGCCGTCCTACCGCGTCGGCAGCGACGGCATCCGCACCGATCTCGGCAGCCGCGTGCTGTTCGAACCCGAACTCGCCATCGGCACCGCCATCGGCCCGCGTCTCTCGATCGAGGCCAGCTGGGTCCACATCAGCAATGCGCAGGTGTTCAATTCCGAGCAGAATCCCGGCATCGACACGATGGGCGTGCGGCTCAATCTCGCGCTCTGATTGCCAGGGACTTCGCTACTCTCCCTTCGCCTTGACTGGTGCGACCGCAAGGCGCACCCAAGGGGCATGGGGATATTCCGGACCGCTTGCTGTATCATCGGACTTGCGAGCCTTTCGGCCTGTGCGCGGCCGGAAGTGCCGGCGTTCGATAACGTGCCTGTCAGCATCCCGCCGCCACCGATCACCGTCGTCCCGCCGCCGCCGCGCCGCCCCGATGTCACCGAATTGGCCGGGCGGGAGCCATTGCCCGCCGATGCGGGTGGCTTCGCCAAGTGCGCCTCGTGCCACTCGATCAAGCCCGGCCGCAGCGGCATCGGGCCTTCGCTCGCCGGGATCTATGGCAAGCCTGCGGCGCGCGACCCCAACTTTCGTTACAGCGACGCGCTGCGCAACGCCGATCTTGTCTGGGACGCCGCAACGCTCGACCGCTTCCTGACGCGGCCCCGCGACCTGGTGCCCGGCAACAGGATGACCTTCGCGGGCCTCAGCGACCCGGCCCAGCGTGCCCAGATCATCGCCTTCATCGAGCGGTATTAGAACCGGCACAAAGAAAGGGCGGCACCTTGCGGTACCGCCCTTCCGTGATCTCGCAAGCGAGACCGAAGCGTAAGCGAAAAGCTTACTTGAGCTCGACGGTGCCGCCGGCTTCTTCGATCTTCTTCTTGAGTTCTTCGGCTTCGGCCTTGCTGACGCCTTCCTTGACGGCCTTCGGCGCGCCTTCGACGAGAGCCTTGGCTTCGGTCAGGCCCAGGCCGGTGATGGCGCGGACTTCCTTGATGACCGGGATCTTCTTGCCACCGTCGCCGGTGAGAATGACGTCGAATTCGGTCTGCTCTTCGGCAGCACCGCCGGCGTCGCCGCCAGCCGGGGCAGCGGCCACGGCAACAGCAGCAGCGGCGGAAACGCCCCACTCTTCTTCAAGCGCCTTGGCGAGCTCGGCGGCTTCCAGGACGGTCAGCTTCGAAAGTTCTTCAACGAGAGCCTT
>FWWL01002417.1_pt1 | contig 39032 bp, 27 predicted proteins | sample 2228331 | NCBI WGS metagenome assembly FWWL01 (sample SAMEA103939775, study PRJEB20133) | metagenome
ATTGAGCATCTCTCCAACCCGCCGATCGACGCACTGGCAGCGATGCGGGAGTTGCTGGTTCCGGGAGGATACCTTCTCATCTCGACGCCGAACCAGTTCTATTTGAAGAGCCGGTTGCGCGTGCTGGCAGATATTCTGCTCCTTCGCCCATTCGAGCATGATGATGAATTTCAGCGCTGGGCGAGCCTGAAGGCGGAGGCGCGCTATTACACCCACAGCCGGCTCTACAGTATGCGCCAGCTCTGCTGGATGCTGGATCAGGCAGGGTTTGTCGTTCAGCAGCGCATCTACGGCGACCCCTGGGAGCGAGTCGGGCTGGAAAGGTCGCGTCTCTTCCGATACCCGCATCGCTGGCTGGTCAAAGCGCTGCTGTGGGGCGCAACGCGCGTCATTCCGCCGGCACGCTCGATGCTTCTGGTCGTTGCGCAGCGTCCGGGAGTGCGCCAGCAACCACGAGGCGAATAAGCGAACCGAGATGTGGCAGAGAGTCAGAGCCAGCCCCTATATCTTGCCTGCCATCGGCTACGTTGCACTCAGTCTGATCGTCATGGCGCCGGTTCTGCCGGTCTTTACCACTGCCATTCCTGGCGGTCCGATCGCCGAAATCGATGGATGGCAGAACGTGTGGAACCTCTGGTGGGTGCATCGCGCACTGACCACGCCGACCAATCCGTTTTTCACGCCACTGCTGTTCTACCCGCAGGGCGTCGATCTTGCCCTTCAGACGCTGAATATCAGCAATGGCATCCTGTTTTTACCGGTGACGGCGCTGTTCGGTCCGGTTGCCGCATACAATGCTGCCGTTCTGGTTGCCCTGTGTTTGTCGGGTATTGGCGGGTACGGGCTGACGTTGCGGGTGAGCGGGGATCGGCTGGCAGCGTTCATCGGCGGCGCTATCTTCGCCTTTTCGCCATTTCATCTGACCAAAATCTGGGATGGTCAGCTCGAGATGATCTCGCTCCAGTGGGCAGCATTCTATGCATGGTTCCTGTTGCGTGCAGTCGAGGATCTGCGGCGGCGCGACGCGCTGATTGCCGGTGTCTTTCTGGCGCTCATCGGATACACAAGCTGGTACTACCTGTTCTTTTTTGGGGTCTACAGCCTCTTGTTCGCAGCGATCTGGCTGTCAGTCGCGGCACGTGAGCAGCGCGGACGAATGCTACGCCAGCTGGTGACAGCCGCCGGCAGCGGCGTGGCACTGCTGATGCCGTTGCTGATCGCAGCGCCCCAGGCGGCAGGCGCGATGCTGGTGATCAGCGAACCGTGGTTCAATCCCGCCAATCCGCTCGACAGGATTTTGATACGCTCCGCCAACCTGTACGATCTGTTCCTGCCCAATGGTCTGCATCCGTGGTGGGGAAGCGCAGTCGAGGCGCTGGTGCGCACCTGGCATCCCTACATCGGCGCCTGGAATATCGCCCCGGGATATACAGCACTGGCACTGGCAGTCATTGCGCTGGCGCTCGTGCGCAGCCAGGCATGGCGCTGGTGGGTCATCGGGCTGGCGGCAATTGTGCTATCACTCGGGCCTATCATTCAAATCGGCACGACGCGAACAGCCATTCCGCTACCGTATCAGATTCTGCTGGCGCTGCCAGGCATGGAACTTGCACGCCGTCCCAGTCACTTTGTGGTCATTGCAACGCTGATGCTGGCGCCGCTTGCAGCGCTTGGGTTGCGCGCGCTGGTGGAGCGTCTTTCGTTGCGATCGGGTCGTGTACCGGCGGGCGTCGCAGCATTGCTGATCGCGGTTGAGTTCGCTCCGCCGCACTGGACGACCCATTCGTTCAGTGCCCATCCGTACTACGCGCGTATTGCCGCCGAACCTGGCGCCGTGATCGAGTTGCCGCCGCCGTTTGAGTCAAGTGCACCGCTCAAGGGGCAGATCGTGCATGGGCAACCGCTGGTTGGCGGATTTGTTTCGCGCATCCCCCTCTACCCGTTTGCGGAGTACGCGCCTGGAGTACGCCAGCTCTGGCGCATGCGTCCCGATACAACGCATCTATTCGTTGTTCCCGCGAATGATCGTTTGATGGAGCTGAGCGCCTACGGTATTCGTCACATTATCGTTCACTGGCGGCAGATTCCGATCGAACGCCATGCTGAAGCAAGAGAAGCGTTGCACCAGGTGGTGGGAGATCTCCCGCCGGTGTATGTTGATCAGGATGTGAGCGCCTACCTTGTGCCGCCGTCCAACGCTGCACCGTTCGTCTATGCCGCCTTCGTCGGCGGCTGGCATCCTGAAGAGTACGATGGCGATCGACGCCGGCGCTGGATGGGCGAAGAAGGAGAGATTCTTCTTGTCAACACCAGTCAGTTCGATATACCGGTTCATCTGTTGCTCTACGTGCAGGCATATAAGACGCCGCGCCAGGCGCTTTTGACGTTCGATCGGCATCCGCTCGGCGCTCTTACAATCCAGCCAAAGGCATCAGGCGTGACTGTACGCCTGATAGCGCCGCCAGGTGAGCATCGCCTGAAACTGCGAGCGCCTGCCGAGCGCGATCCGCGCGTTCCGGATCGCACCGTGAGCATTGCGGTCTTCGACGCGCGTCTGCTCACTTCTGCTCAGACGATACAGCCTTGAGGAACATGGTGCATCCGGCGCCATGTTCTCGCCAGTGTTCTTGTGATGCCTGTCAGTGAAGGCGTATTTGGTCTGTGTGAACACGATCCGGAGAACTTTGATTTGCCAGAGGAAGCGGAATATGGTAGAATAGCCATCGAAGTTAACAAAGCGAGAGAAGTGTCGAGCAGGCTGTCTCCAGTGAGCGACTTCTGAATCCGGATTAACCCAACTTACGGAACGTTACGTCTCCAGACCAGGCGCTGCCTGTCGGGTTTGCTCGCAAAGGTTTCCTCATGCCGCTCATCGCTGATTACCCGTATTCTTTCCCTGGTGTTTATCGGTATATCTCTAAACGGTGCTACAGGGCGCTCTTCTGGCGAGCGTCTGGGCTGATTTCATCTGGCTTCAGTGACGAACCAGCACGATACGAAAGGAGGAGTGCGAAGCGTTTTGGGCACGCTTTGCCAGGGATACTGCTTCGCCATACGGTATGAAATCGCAACGCCTATCGCTGATACTGGCGGGTGTTTTGTCCGTCGTCTTGATCGCCCTTCTGGTTCTGAGCGCGCCACAGCAACGCGGCATCGCGGAAGAGCAGGCGCCCATCTTCTACCAACCGCCTCCACCGCCAACACCAACTGTTGCACCGTTGCCCTCCCCGCCCGCTGGTCTGGCGGGAACACAGGAAGGCAACACCATCCTCTTTGCCGACTCGTTTGACACTGGCGGAAATCAACTGAACCCGGTGTGGGAGATCGTCGATGTCGCCTTCGCGTTGCCCGAAGATCGCGCTGCCTGGATTGTGCGTGATGGTCGGCTTACTCAGAATGGCACGGCTGGTCCAACCGGTGATCCACGTCCCAACGAAACGCTGGCTGTCATCGGGGAAGATGATTGGACTGACTACACGGTCAGTGCGTGGTTCTACGATCAGTTCAATGCTGCCGCTGGTCTGGTTGCGCGGCGGCAGGGGTCGAGTTTCTACCGGTTCATGATCATTGCGAATGACTATCCTGTCGCTCCCAAAGTCATCCTGGAACGGGTGGTCGACGGGAAAGCGACTGTGCTGGCATCGCGCGACATGGCTGGATATGATCGCATGCGCTGGTATCGTGTCAGCATGACTGTCAACGGGAGCAAAATAAGCGCGGCGATCGATGGCGCGACCGTGCTCGAAGCCGCCGACTCGACCTTTGCCAGTGGTCAGGCGGGGCTCTTTACGTATGCGCTCGGTGGCATGCTCTTCGATGATGTGCGCATTACCACGCCGTAAGTGCATGAGGGAGGTTTTGGAATGTTGCGAATCTTCAATTTCGTGCTGATATTCATGCTGCTGGTATCGGCGAATGTCGCGCTTCCCTCACCACTGGCGCGCGCTCAGCCAGTCATTACATCGGTTAATCCGGAACTGGTGGGAACGTCCGATCTGCCACGCAGCCTCCATACGAAATATGGTGAACTGGCTGCGTCGTGGAACACGAATACCGTCCATGCGATCGCAGTGAATGGTGATAACCGAAGAAACGATGCCTTTTACTGGCGCAAGCAGGACTCGGCGGTTAACTTTCCAGATCCGCAGGACCTCGGCGATGCTGGTGGACAGACCGACTATACCGGCGCTGATGTCGCAACCGCCTGGCATAATCAGAATGTGGTCATCGCCGTCTGGCTCGATCAGGATACTGACCGCATCTACTTCCGACGGAGTGACAATGGTGGCCAGACGTGGGGCAGTCCCCGGATTGTCCATCAGGGCGGTGGATTTCCGGTGACGCCGAAGGTCGGTATCCGGTCGTTCGAGGACGGCCGGCTTGGTGAGGTGGTCATCACCTGGCGCGATCCAGAGGCGTTCTACTTCACCATCTGCAATGCCCAGGGCGAGGGGTGCATCGGGCGTCAATACCTTGATGGCAGCAACAGAGAGAAGGCCTATGGTCAGGCGGCGATTGCGGTCGGACCGAATGGCGCCCTGGGTATCGCCTATGTGACAAGCGCGACGGTCTACGCGCGCATTTGGGATGCGACAAAAACAGGCGCAGCGGCGCTGGCGACTCGTGAGACTGTTGCAGCACAGAACAGCCTGGATCGCTATTTCGATACAACGATGGCGATCGACCCGAAAGGGGCGATCTTTGTGGCGTATCGTCGCCTTGATCGCAAACTGGAAACTGGCGGCGCCGATCAGGGGAGTATTTTCTTCTCAGAACGGAAAGGCTTGAACAACTGGGCGCGTTCGCGGATCAGCAACATTCAGTCGCGTGGCACTGTCGCTGTTGCAGCCGATCAAAGCGGAAGTCTTCACTTCTTCTGGGTAAGCGCGAAGGATAGAGCCAATGAGTATGTTTATACGAAGCGCCTGCCAGATGGCAATTTCACCAATTTGTTCACGGGAAGCAGCCCAGTGTTCATCGCCAATGGCATGGTGACCGGAACGGTCTCGGACTGGGCCTATGGACACGGCGCGCTGGAAGCGTTTGTGCCTGGCGGACAGGTCATGCGCTACTATCTGTTTCGCACGCCAGGCGACAACTGTGTTGCGCAGACGATTACGATCGGGAATGCGCTGCCGGGGACAAATCCGCCGGTTGTGCGCGATCCAACTGTTGTTGGCACCATTTCGCCATCACAAGGATGTACGCCCGCCGAACAACGCGTGGTCTTGAATGCGCAGGATACAAGCCAGCCAGCCGCGCCATGGAGTGGTGCGTTTAATATTCCAATCGCAAACCAGGAACAGTGTGTCCAGACAGTCAATGTGCAACTGCGCGCCAACAACCGCAGTCAGTTTGACTCGCAGTGGCGCAGCGTCACGTTCATCGCCGATCCGCAGGCGGCAGGAACGCCGATCGATGCGGCAGTCGAGATCATGAATCCGAAGATGTTCGGTCTCATGCCGCCGGTTTTCTCGCCCATTGCGCCGGCAGGCGACCTGTTCAATGCAGGCGCATCGAACGGCGACCCGGGGTATACCCGTATCAACCAGATGTTTATGCGGGTCGCAGATATTGGGGATTGTACCGGGTTAAGCGCCTATAACGTGTTGTACGACAATAATACGACATTGTTTGAGAGTGGCATCATTACTGGCACATTCGCCAGTAATCGTCCGCTTCCGCCGCAGGCGCCGAATACTGCGCTTGCGACCGGTGAAACCCTCTTTAGAATCCAGGTATTTGACCGTGCCGGGAACTCGTTCACCTTCCCGCGCCGCATGGTCTATGACCCGCCAGGCGACAACGGCGAAGGGCGCCCGGTGATGGACCTCGATCAGACCAGCATCGCAACGGATACGAATACGCTGACAATCCTGCGCGAACTGATCGTCAATACCATTGTTGTCACCGATAATCTTTATCGACGTGGAGAGTCGTTCCCAACGCGCGGATACAACAACCTTCAGACTCCGCCGAACACGAGCGATCCGACTAAACAGTTCTGGGGACTCTGGATTGCGGTGGAGTATCTTGGGAAAGGCGCGAATGCGGAGTCACAGTATCCGCAGTTGCCCAATGGCGGGTTGACCTTCCAGAACCTGCGCTGGCAGGCGGTCGAAGTTCCAAATGCGTCTGCCGGCGCGCGGGTGCGGTTCAATCTGTTCGATGGAGTGCTGGATCGGACGGCGTCATCGCCAACCAATGGCTTCGGGCCGGATCTCACGAAGGACGGGACCTACCGCGTGTACGTCAAGGCGCTCGATGGCGCAGGCAATGCCAGCGAAGCGACCTATGTCACAACCCTGCGTCTGGATCCGGGGTATGAAGTGGTGACGATCCGTCTCCCGATTATCAGACGGTAGAGTCTGGCTCAGGAACCGTATCTCCATTCGTGGTAAGTAAGTGTGCGACCGTTGGGACTCAGTCGGTCCCAACGGTCACTGGTTTCTCGTATGTCTGCTCTGGTGCTTCGAGCCAGACAGATCACCGCGCACGTGCGTGACGATTATGGTCTGCTGGCGATTATTGCGCTGTTTGTGCTCCTGTTGCCGCTGGCGACGCCGCGGGTCTATGCGACCGATGAGGTGCAGTATTACGTCTATCTGCGCTCGCTCCGTTTTGATGGCGATCTCGATTTTGCCAATGATTATCGCCGCTTTGCCGAACTGAATCCGCGTTCGGGCATCGAAGAGAGTCTGCTCCAACCCAACCGCATCCGTCCCGCAACCGGTCTGTACGGAAATATTGCACCGGTTGGCGCCGCGATCATGTGGGCGCCATTCTTTCTGCTGGCGGACGCGCTGGTGCATCTTGCCAATCTGGCTGGTGCACGCATTCCGGCGGATGGCTTCTCGGCGCCGTATATCTATGCTGTCTGCTATGCGTCGGCGATCTACGGGTTGCTGGGGGCGCTGCTGTCCTATCGACTGGCGCGCCGCTTTGCATCGGGCTTTGCAGCAACATGTGCCGGCATCACGATCTGGCTCGCGTCGCCGCTGGTGTTCTATATGTACATTCAAATGCCATTTGCGCACGCCACGGGTCTGTTCCTGACGGCGCTGTTCCTGACGATCTGGTATGAAACGCGCGAATGGGGGGGCAGTGAGTCGGAGCAGGGACGTGAACGCGGATGGCGCGCCTGGCTGGCGCTCGGACTGGTTGGCGGGTTGATGACCATGACCCGCGAGCAGCTGGGTCTCTTCCTGCTCGCGCCGGCAATCGAGGCGCTCTGGCGTATTTCCCGTCTCATCCGCGACCCATCGGCGCTTGCACGATCAATGGCGCGCTATGCGGTTTTTGTGACGGTGTTCATCGTTGCGCTGACACCGCAGCTGCTTGTCTATCAGATCCTCAATGGGACGCCACGACCGGCGGGTGAGGTGAGCGGTAAGTTGAACTGGTGCAGCCCGCATTTTATCGATACGCTGATCGATTTCGACCCGGCGCCCGATTTCTGGTGCCCCGGCGCGAGTGACTTTACGGCAACCTTTCCGCCGTTCAGTCGTGGCGCGCTGGTGTGGAGTCCGGCGCTGGGGCTGGGTCTGATCGGCCTGACGCTGCTCTGGCGGCGCGATCGCCTGCTTACTGTTGTGCTGACCGTGTTGTTTTTAGCGCAGACGTGGATCAATGGCGCGTTTGGGACAACCTGGCATCTGACCGGCGCATTCGGCTTTCGACGCCTGATCGAATGCACGCCGATATTCATCATAGGGCTGGCGCTCTTGAATGATCAGATCATCCGGCGCGTGGGCAGGTCTGGCGTGATTGTTCCTGCAGTTCTGCTGATCGGCTGGAATGCCGGACTGGTGCTGAACGCAACAGTCTTCAATGCCGAAACCAATCTGCGCCGCGGATTGACCTGGCCCGACGTGTGGCGCTGGCAGATGGAGGCGCCGCTGCGCGCATTCCGGCTGGCGGGCGACTTGTTGTTTCGTCGTTGCCGCTTCTTCGAGAACCAGTCGTGTGAGTGAGAGACGTTGCTGGGGTCTACGCAAATACTAACGCCAGGAAAACTGTTCCTGGCGCCGCAATGGACTGTCTGCATGTGGTGGGCCGCCCAGGACTCGAACCTGGAACCCAGTCGTTATGAGCGACGCGCTCTGCCATTGAGCTAGCGGCCCTTCGCCATGTATGGTACCACGCAGTGTGTTGTGATGCAAGCGCATCAGGCAATGAGTGAATAGTACTCTCGCTCGCGCTTCTCCAGCATTGGAACAATTTCACCCTCGATGATCGACCGAAAGTGCGGCGTCTCACGGTGCGCCGCCAGCGCAGCATGGGTTTCGTACTGCTCGTACAGGAGAAAGACGTCGGGATTGTCCTGTGAACGGCAACAATGATAAAACAGGCATCCCGGCTCATGGCGATGCACTTTCTCCGCCATCCGGCGCAGCGCTTCCTCCACAGCGTCACCCAGTCCGGGTTTGCAGACATACCGCGCAACCAGGACGATCATGATGGCCTCCTTCAGAGAATGACTCCGCTTATTTCTGGGCATTATATCAGGTTCTTGAGCAGGTCAGGGAGCGGTATATTTGACATTCAGCGCACACGGATGTATAGTTGCACTATCTAAATATTGTATAGTACACTGATTTCTGATGTCGCCCTCTGCTTACGAATGTGCAGCGCTGCTGCTGGAAACGGTTCCCGGTGTCATGCGTGCGATTGCCAGCGCGACGCGCCAGTGGTACGGCAATGGCGATGATATGCCGACATTTGTGCAGTTGCGGATGCTGGCGATGCTCGCGGCGCGTCCGTGGAGTCTGAGCGAACTTGCTGCAGCGCACCAGGTCACGCCGTCGTCGATGTCGCGCACAGTGGATGTGCTGGTGCAGCGCAACTGGGTCGAGCGTGCAACAGCGCCGGATGATCGCCGTAAGGTGGTGTTACGTCTGACGCCTGCGGGTCACACTGCGCATGCCGCCATCCTTCGCGCTGCCAGAGAAGCCGCGTCCAGCCTGATCGAACAACTCGATGCGCAGGATCGTGCGCGTTTGTACGATGGGCTCAATGTTTTGCGCACCCTGATCGAATATTCCTGTTCCGCGTGTTCTGAAACTGCATCCGGAGAGACCTCATGAGTTCGCTTCGCCGTGTGTTGACCTTTCTAAAACCGTATGCAGGGCTCACTGTCGGTGCGGTGGTAAGCCTGGCGCTGGCTGCTGGCGCGAACCTTGCAACTCCCCACGTACTGCGGCTTCTGATCGATCAGGGGATCGCAGAGCGTAACCCTGGTGCACTGATGGGGCTGGCGGCGGGACTGGTTGGAATTGCCCTGGTGCGCGGCGTGTTCAGTTTTACATCCGGGTTCTGGTCTGAAAAAGCGTCGCAGGCGGTGGCTTACGATCTGCGCAATGCGCTGTTTGCCAAAATCCAGGGGTTGAGTTTTTCGTACCACGATCGGGCGCAGACGGGGCAGTTGATGACGCGCATCACCAGCGATGTTGAACAGGTGCGTACCTTCATTGGCATGGGGTTGTTGCAACTGTTGAATGCACTGGCGCTGATCGTTGGCTGTATTGGCGCAATGCTGCTGCTAAACTGGCAACTGGCGCTGCTGACCCTGCTGACCATTCCCTTGATGGTGGGAGTGATCGGCTTCTTTATGAATGTGGTGCGTCCCCTGTTCGACGAGATCCAGCGGCGTCTTGGCGCGCTCAATACAGCGCTCCAGGAGAACCTTGCCGGCGTGCGGGTCGTGCAGGCGTTTGCCCGCGAACCGTATGAGTGGCAACGGTATACCAGCCTGAATCAGCGCCTGCTCGATACGAACCTGCAATCGATCCGTGCAATGTCGCTGGCGTTTCCTCTGATCTTTTTCATCGGTAATCTGGGTACGCTGGCAGTCGTCTGGTTTGGCGGGTACCGGGTGATCGGCGGCGCTCTGACGATTGGCGAACTGGTGGCATTCAATACATATCTGGCGCTGCTGATTATGCCGCTGATGATGCTCGGCATGATTATGGCGCAGTTGACGCGTGCAGCGGTCAGTGCGGAGCGCGTCTTCGAAGTGCTCGATGTTGAGAGCGACGTGCATGATCGTCCCGGCGCCCATCCGCTTCCTCCAATCAAGGGACGGGTCGCATTCGAGCATGTCTGGTTTGGGTATGGCGTCAAAGCCGATGACCACATGGATGCACGCCATCCGGTGCGTGAAGAGAAATACATCCTCAAGGATGTCTCGTTCGTTGCTGAGCCAGGGCAGACGATTGCCATTCTGGGGCGAACCGGCGCCGGCAAGAGCACGATCATTAACCTTATCCCGCGTTTCTATGATGTCTCCCACGGGCGGGTCACCGTTGACGGGATCGATGTGCGCGATGTGACGCTGGAAAGTCTGCGGGCGCAGATCGGCATTGTATTGCAGGATACGACCCTGTTCAGCGGAAGTGTGCGCGACAACATCGCCTATGGTCGCCCTGATGCGACCGATGCCGATATCGAAGCCGTCGCGCGCGCCGCGCAGGCGCACGAGTTCATCACCGCATTACCGAACGGATATACTACGATCATCGGTGAGCGCGGCATCGGGTTGTCGGGTGGGCAGAAGCAGCGTATCGCAATTGCACGCGCGCTTTTGCGCGATCCCCGCATTCTGATTCTCGATGACAGTACCTCGTCGGTCGATGCTGAAACAGAGTACCAGATTCAACAGGCGCTCGAACGGTTGATGGAAGGGCGCACGTCTTTTGTTATTGCACAGCGCATCAGTACGGTACGCCGCGCCGATCTCATTCTGTTGCTCGAGAATGGACGCATTGTCGCGCAGGGTACGCACGAGGAGTTGCTGGCGACCAGCGCGCTCTATGGGGAAATCATCGACTCGCAATTTGGTGGGGTGCGGGAAGAGACGCCGGCGATGGTTGAACGTTGAATGTGGAACGTGGAACGTGGAACGTGGGAACGTGGAACGTGGAACGTGGAACGTGGGAACGTGGGAACGTTGAACGTGGGAACGTGGAACGTGGGAACGTGGGAACGTGGAACGTGGAACGTGGGTATAGAGCAAGAACTATGGCACGGCATCATCCGCTTTTCGTTCGGTTTGTCAAAGTCGCGACAGCGGCGCATGTAGCGCTTTATCGGTTGATGCGCGGGGCGCTGCCGCATCCGTTTCTGGGACGGCACTGCATTCTGCTGACAACCACCGGTCGGCGCAGCGGAAAGAAGCGCGTCACACCGCTGCTGTTCGTGCGTGATAGCGGAGACTATGTTGTGGTTGGGTCGTGGGGGGGCAACGATGCGCCGCCGCACTGGTACATCAATCTGTCTGCCGATCCGCGTGTGATGGTCGAGGATCACGGGATTGTCACACCGGCAGTAGCGATTGAAGTGGATGATCCTGAAGAGTATGAACGGTTATGGCGACGCCTGGTCGCCATCTATCCAACCTACGAGGCGTATCGGCAGCGCACCACGCGACGGCTGCCGATTGTGCGGTTGAGTCCGACAGGTACGATGAAATCCGGCAGGGAGTCACAACCATGATGCATATGCTACAACGGGTTGCCGAGTTGCCGCAGGAACAGGCGCAGCATCGCGGTGCGATTGCGCGACGGTTGCTGGGTTTGCTGATCCCCTACTGGCGGCGATTGCTGGCAGTCCTGGTTCTGGTGGTTATTGCAGCAGCATCGCAGGCGCTTGGTCCGCTGGTGATCGGCGTGGCGATCGATAGCGCGATTGCACAGCGTGATGGTGGTGAACTGAACCGTTTGATGCTGATACTGCTGATTGTGTACCTTGCCGGTCTGATCGCCGGGCGCTACCAGTTTATGCTCATGGGCGAGGTGGGGCAGCAGGTGCTGGCGCAGTTGCGCAGCGACATCTTTGCTGCGTTGCAACGCATGTCGTTACGCTTCTTCGATCGTCGTCCAGCCGGTGAGTTGATGTCGCGTCTGGTCAATGATACAGAAGTCATTACGCAGCTGATGGGGCAGGGTCTCGTTCAGGTGCTCGGCAGCCTGTTCGGATTGACCGGTATTCTGATTGCGATGATTGTACTCGACTGGCGACTGGCGCTGGCGAGTTTCATCGTCATTCCGGTGATGATCTGGATGACCGGCGTCTTTTCGCAGATGTCACGGCGCGCGTTCCGGCGCACCCGTGAGGCGATCGGCGATGTATCGGCGGAAATCCAGGAAGAAATTGCAGGCGTTAAGGTTGCGCAGGCATTTACGCGCACTGCCCTCAACCAGCAGCGTTTTGCGCAACGCAATGCAGCCAACCGCGATGCCAACGTCAATGCAACTGCGATCACGTCGGCGTTCATGCCGGCGGTGGATGTGCTTTCGACGGTCGCGATTGCGATTGTGGCAGGGTTAGGCGGCTGGCTGGTGATCCGGGAAGCAATCACGGTCGGCGTTGTGGTTGCATTTCTGACCTATGTGCAGCAATTCTTTCGCCCGGTTCAGGCGCTTTCCGCGTTCTATACCACAGCACAGTCGGCGCTGGCGGCCGGTGAACGCATTTTTGCGCTGATCGACACGCCACCCGATCTGGTCGATGTCCCCGATGCGCAGGTGATGGGACGGATTGAAGGGCGAGTGGAGTTCGACCATGTCTGGTTCAGTTACGGCGCTCGACCAGGAGAACAATCGACAGACGAAGAGCGGTATGTGCTGAAGGATATTTGCCTGACGGTGGAGCCAGGACAGACGGTTGCACTGGTTGGTCCAACCGGCGCCGGGAAAACGACGCTTGTCAATCTGATCGGACGCTTCTATGATGCCAGCGCCGGAGCAGTCCTGATCGACGGCATCGATGTGCGCAGGGTCACCCGCACCAGTTTGCGCTCACAGATGGGGGTTGTGCTCCAGGACAGTTTCCTTTTCTCTGGAACGATTGCCGACAACATTCGTTACGGAAGGCTCGACGCAACCGATGCGGAGGTCGAAGAGGCGGCGCGCGCCGCCAATGCGCACGAATTCATCATGCGTCTGCCGGAAGGATACCAGACGCATCTTGGCGAGCGGGGCAGCAATCTCAGTCAGGGACAGCGGCAGTTGATCGGCATTGCCCGCGCGATCCTGGCAGACCCGCGCATCCTGATCCTCGATGAGGCGACCAGCAGCGTCGATACCCGCACCGAACAGTTGATCCAGCAGGCGTTGCGGCATTTATTGCGAGGACGAACCAGTTTTGTGATTGCTCACAGGCTATCGACGGTGCATGATGCCGATCTGGTGCTGGTGCTGGATCAGGGGCGGATCGTCGAGCGCGGTACGCATCACGAACTCCTGGTGCGCGGCGGGTTGTACGCGGAACTGCACCGACGTCAGTTCCGCGATGAGCCGCTGCTGCGCGAAGAGACAGGAATGAGAGGTTAGAACATAACGGCATTCACCGACGCGCTATGAGCGAATGGTTTGATCGGAAGGAGTTCTTGAGCGTTATCGCATACTCCAGCCCTTCGCGCAGAGTAGCGCGGGTCGCCAGGTCGCCAAGATCGGCGCCGCTGGAGACGAGCGCCTGTGAGACCTCGGGATTAATGCCGACGAGAATGCAGCGCGCGCCAAGCAAACGCGCTGCAGTAGTCGCCTGAACCAGCCAGGTGCTTATTTGAGCGTCTACTACTGGAACACCGGTAATATCCAGGATCGCCACGCGCGCGCGTTCGGCGACGATGCGGTCGAGCAGGCGCTGTTGCAGCAGGCGCGCGCGTTCGGCGTCGATCTCGCCGACCAGTGGTGCGACCAGCACTCCTTCCATAACCGGCATGATCGGCACACTCAGCTGACGCACGGTGGCGCTCAATTGCTCACGTACCGCCGTTTCTTCGCGCAACTGCTGCAGGGTCTGTTCGAGTTCAGCAGCACGCTCCGCCAGCAGCGCGTTCTGATGACGCACTTCGGCGCGTTCGCGCTCGAGTTCAGCCGCCATGTCGTTGAATGCCTGCGCCAGCAAGACCAGTTCCCGACCGCCGCGTGGCTGAATGCGCGTGTCGTCAGCGCCCTGTGCCAGGCGAGTCGTTGCCAGAACCAGGTCGTTGAGCGGACGGGCAATGAGGGATGCCAGGACAACGCCAAGCGCCAGTCCAACAACCAGGACAGCAATCAGCACGCCACCGCTGACGATCTGAATCTGCGCTGTTTCCTTAGTGATGTCGGCTGCTGCAATGCTGAGTGACATTAATGCGGTGTCAGATAGTGCTATTGCCTCGCGAAACATCTGGGTCGTATGAGGCTTCAGGCGGGTATTAATCAATGTCTCAACCCGGAAATAACTGCCTGATAGTCTGACCACACTCTTAATCGAATCCTCCAGACCATCAGAGACGATCTGGAGCTGTTCAATATCCTCTGGTTGCACAATGTTTTGGTTGCCGTTCAAGACGAGGTAGCGCTGGAGGAATGTGCGCGCCTGACGCAATTCCGCCAGCGCATTGTCTGAGGCTGTCGCGGTGTCATCGCCCTGCATCCGCCCGATCCACACATATGCAAGTTGAAGATGCCTGCTGGCGCGGCTCAGGTCTGTCAGCGCCAGGTAGTCGGAAGTGGATGCGGGTCGGGCATTGCTGATTGCCTGTTCGATCGTCTGATATTGTTGCAAGAAGGTGGCGTAGAGTTCATCGCGCGTGCGCTGCTGGGTCGTGAGGCTGGTGTGCGTATCATCGAAGATCTGCCGGTACACAACCGCCTGGTTGGCAATCCGCTGCAGATGCTCCTGCATCGCCGGGTTATTCGCCCTCGTTTTCAGACGTTCGATGGTTTGCTGCAGGATGCCGAGCTGGCGCGTCGCCTCGCGATAATTGGCATCGGTGGGTTGCTGCAGGTACCGTTCGATCCAGCGTTGGGTCTCTGTGAGGGACTGAATAGTCTCGATACTGTAGCGAACGTCTGCAGGAACATCGGTGCTCAGCGTTTCGATGCGGTCGCGTATGCCGCGCAGATAGAACACGGTGATCAGACCAAACACCAGTGTCAGCGAAATGACAACGGCGTATCCCAGAATGAGCCGCGCGCGCAGCGATAGACGCTGGCCGAAGGATCGTTGATGGGTTGTGTGGGCAAACGGCATCATAGGTGTCAGTGCGTGGAGCTAGCGTTCGTCAGTAACCAGATTTCCACAGGATTATACGTCAATCAGTCAGTGGCAAATGTAGCAGGATGTGAGCGAAATAGCGCCAATTCGGAAGACATACGAGATGCGCTCGCAGGAAGCGCGTGCAGAGAGTGCCTGCGCCGGCGGTTCACCGTGTTCGACCACCCGTCCACAGGAAGCGCGTGCGGGGAGCGCCCTGCATCAGGCGATTCGTTATCGTGTAGAATGGGGACGCTGCGGATGGTGTATCCGCGCGATTCTGTGCTATGGAGGACGCTCTCATGACCAGCTCATTGCGCGACTTTCTGGAAATCCCCTACGACGAACTCGAGGAACTGCTCTCTTATCAAGCGTGCCGAGATTCAGTTTCATCATGAAGTGACCAATCAACATCTATGGAACCTTTTCTGATGTACGCAGAGCGCGAACAACCGCTTCCAATGCTGTTCATCGCCGGCATGAAGAGTTGGGAAATGCCCGAATTGACGGCATTGAATACCTTACCGCCCCATACGCTGATGGTTCCCTTTCCTGCAGACACTGATCCTTCTTCCGATCCGGCACGGTCGCCGTGGTACCAGTGTCTGAGTGGACAATGGGAGTTTCGGCTGTTGCCCCGTCCTGAGGCGGCAACGGTAGCTGCACTGGCGGCTGGCGAGTGGCAGCCGATCCAGGTTCCTGGCAACTGGACGATGCAGGGATTCGGTGCGCCGCACTATACGAATGTGCAGATGCCCTTTCCGCATATGCCGCCGTCTGTGCCGGACGATAATCCCACCGGCGTCTATCGCCGCCAGTTTACGCTTTCACCGGAATGGCGCGGACGCCGGATCGTTCTGCACATCGCCGGCTGCGAGGGAGCATGCTATGTCTATCTCAATGGCGCGCCAGTTGGATTTCATAAGGACTCGCGCACGCCTGCTGAGTATGATGTAACGAACGCGGTGCGCTTTGATGCGGCAAACGAGTTGATCGCCGTTGTGTTGCGCTGGTCCGACGCCAGTTTTGTCGAGGATCAGGATCACTGGTGGCAGTCAGGCATTCACCGCGATGTGTTCCTCTATGCAACCGATACGGTCTACCTGGCGGATCTGTCGGCGTGTGGCGATGTGAGCGACGATCTGCGCGAAGGAGTGTTGCGGGTGCGTTGCACGCTCGATGCCATTGGTGAAGCTGCCGAGCACACCCGCGTCGAGGTGCAACTCTACGATGCGACTGGTGCGCCGGTCTTCGCTGAGCCGTTGAGCGCAACCTATACCCAGACCCACCCGCGTTTTGGCGTGCGCCGTTTTGTTCGTCCGGAACTGTACCTGGAAGGGCGGGTAGCGTCTCCACATCTGTGGTCGGCAGAAATGCCCTGTCTGTACACATTGGTTGTGACCGTGCATGGTCCGGCAGGTCCCGAGCGCAGCACATGTTCTGTTGGTTTTCGCTCGATTGCCGTCCGCAATCGCCAGTTGCTGGTCAACGGCAGGGCGATCACGATCAAAGGGGTCAATCGCCACGACCATTCCGACACGACCGGCAAAGCAGTCAGCCGGGAGTTGATGGAGCTCGACATTCAGCGCATGAAGCAGTTCAACATCAATGCTGTGCGCACATCGCACTATCCCAACGATCCGTATTGGCTCGATCTGTGTGATCGGTACGGTCTCTATGTAATCGATGAAGCCAACATCGAGTCGCATGCCTTCTACTTCGACCTCTGCCGCGATGCACGCTACACACGCGCATTCGTCGAGCGGGTGCGCAACATGATCGAACGCGATAAGAACCATCCGTCGGTCATTCTCTGGTCGCTGGGAAATGAAAGCGGGTACGGTCTCAACCACGATGCTGCCGCCGGTCTTGCCCGCCGTCTCGATCCATCGCGGCCGTTGCACTATGAGGGCGCCATCTCGCGCTGGATGGGAGAGTCCTGGCAGGGCGGACGTGCTGTAACCGATGTGATTTGCCCGATGTATGCGCCGATCGATGACATTGTTGCCTGGGCGGAACAGGAAACCGATGATCCGCGACCACTGATCCTCTGTGAATACTCCCATGCAATGGGAAACAGCAACGGTAGTCTGGCGGATTACTGGGAAGCGTTCAGGCGCTACCCGGCGCTGAAGGGCGGGTTCATCTGGGAGTGGCTCGACCACGGCATCCGCGTCACCGATGCTCAGGGCCGTGCATACTGGGCATACGGCGGCGATTTTGGCGATGTTCCCAATGATGCCAATTTCGTCTGCGACGGTCTGGTGTGGCCCGACCGCTCGCCCCATCCGGCATTGTACGAATACAAATACCTGATTCAGCCGGTGTGGGTTGAGCTGATCGATCCATCAGGAACGATAGTGCGGATCGTCAACCGACAGGATTTTGCCGGTCTGGACTGGTTGTACGGCACGTGGGAGGTAACTATTGATGGTGCGCCGGTGGCATCGGGTATGGTACCGGAACTCCACGCAGCGCCGGGTGATGCGCAGGTGGTGAACCTCGATCTGGGAGCGGCGGACAGTGTTCCTGGTGAACGTTTCCTGACGCTGCGTTTCTTTCAACGGAGTGCAACCCCCTGGGCGCCTGCAGGGCATGAGGTCGCCTGGCAGCAACTGCCGCTGCCGGCAATCGCCGGGTCCCCTGAACCAGAAACAACCTCGGCACCGGTTACGGTCGAACATACTGCTGATCAGATTGCGCTGCGCGCTGGCAATGTGTGCGTCGCGTTCGATACCGCGACCGGTCTGCTGACTGCGTTCGGCAGCGGTGACGAGAACCTGATCGTTCGCGGCCCGCTGTTGAATGTCTGGCGCGCCGCAACAGACAATGACGGGTTGAAGTTGTGGGACGATCCGGAGAAGCCGCTGGCGCGCTGGAAGGCGCTTGGGCTGCACCAGATGCAGCATCGCCTGCACAGGGTGCATCTCATCGCTGTCAGCGATGAAGCAGCAACAGTCGAGACCGAGCACTACGCCTCCGGTCGCGGTCAGTGGAACGATTTCACCCACATCCAGCGCTACACGCTGAATGCCGGCGGCGAATTGCTCGTTGAAAACACGGTGATCATCGGGAATGCGATCAGCGACATTCCGCGCGTGGGGGTCAGTCTGATTCTGACGCCGGAGCTTGAGCAGCTCGAATGGTATGGACGCGGACCGTGGGACAATTACAGCGACCGGAAAGCCAGTGCAACCGTGGGGCGCTGGCGCTCGACGGTGACCGATCAGTATGTGCCCTACATTATGCCCCAGGAGCATGGGCACAAAACCGATGTTCGCTTCCTGCGCCTGACCGATGTCGATGGGCACGGGTTATGCGTCGCCGGGCGTCCGACCTTCGAGTTCTCGGCATTGCACTTCAGCGATGATGACCTGTTTCGGGCGCTGCATACCATCGACCTGACGCCGCGCGCCGAGGTGTTCCTCAATCTCGATGCGGCGCACCGCGGTCTCGGTACATTAAGTTGCGGACCCGACACCCTCGAACGATACCGTTTGATGGAGCATGAATACCGGTTTGCATATCGGATGCGAGTTGTGGAACATCTCACTGGGTGATGATAGAGCGTATTCGGTGCGGCACGACATTGTGTAATCAGAGACGCTGTCCATTTCCGTTCTGCACAGTACAGATCGAGAAGCGGTAGCCGACAGGCCAGTCGCTACCGCTTTGCTATTCTTGCGACTCCGGTTCATCCGGTTGTCGATCACACCCCATTATCCACGCGCGCGACGCCTTCCGCCCGTGCGGCGCGCGCCACCGCCGCTGCAATAGCCGGCACGATGTCGCGGTTGAACACACTCGGGATAATGTACTCCTCATTCAGCTCCTCGCGGCTGATCACGCTTGCCAGCCCTTCAGCGGCTGCCAGGCGCATGCCGGGAGTGATCTTTGCAGCGCGCACATCGAGCGCCCCGCGGAAAATGCCCGGAAAACTGAGAGCGTTGTTGATCTGGTTGGGGAAATCAGAACGGCCAGTAGCGACGACGCGCGCATAGTGCTGCAACATCTCGGGGTCGCCTTCAGGAATGGGGTTGGCGAGTGCAAAGACAATCGGGTCGCTCCCCATGCTCTGCACCATCGCCGCGGTGAGCAGATTCCCGGTCGAGACGCCAATGAAGGCATCAGCGCCAACAAGCGCTTCTGCAAGCCCACCACGCCGTCGCTCACGGTTCGTGAGCCCGGCGATCTGCCGCTGCACCGGTGTCAGATGGTGATCCTCGTCGATAGTCAGGATGCCCACCCGATCCACGGCGATAATATCGCCCACTCCAGCGCTGAGGAGATTGTGAATGATCGCAGTGCCTGCTGCGCCGACGCCATTGACAACCACACGCATCTGGTCGAGACGCTTGCCAACCAGTGTTGCCGCATTCCGCAAACCTGCCAGCACCACGACTGCTGTGCCATGCTGATCATCATGCATAACCGGGATGTCGAGGCGCTCAACCAGACGTTCCTCGATGTCGAAGCATTTGGGGGCGGCAATGTCTTCCAGGTTGACAGCGCCGAACACCGGTGAAATCTGTTCGACCGTGGCCACGATGACGTCAGGGTCCTGACTTTTCAGGCAGATCGGGAAGGCATCGATGTCTGCGAGTTCTTTGAAGAGGACTGCTTTTCCTTCCATGACAGGGATGGCTGCGGCAGCGCCGATGTTGCCCAGCCCCAGGACGGCGCTTCCGTCGCTGACGATTGCCAGGCTGTTCTTCTTGATCGTCAGCGAGAAGGCGTTCTCTTCGTCGCGTGAAATCGCCCGACAGACGCGCGCAACGCCGGGGGTGTAGATCAGCGAGAGATCATCGCGGCTCTTGAGCGGCGTGCGGCTGTGAATGGATATCTTGCCACCCTGGTGCAGCGAAAACACCCGGTCGCTTACGTTGGTGACGACGACGCCAGGGATGGCATTGATACGGCGAACAATGCGATCGCCATGAAGTTCGTCCTGCACACGCACTGTGATGTCGCGCACGATGTGTTTGCGGTCGACGCGCACAATGTCAACCGCGCCAATATTACCGCCGTTCTCGCCAATGGCAGTGGCGATGGCGCCCAGCATGCCAGGGCGATTGTCGATCTGGCAGCGGATGGTCAGGGTGTAAGCTATCCCTTGATTTGTTGCGGTCATCAGGCGCTCCTGTCCTTATGGGGGTGTCACAGTTGCCTGATTATACGATATGCCGCGAGGGTTGGATGAGATCCATGTTGAGCGGCTGCGTTATGTATTCGACGGTGTGATAAACGGGGTTGGATCGACATTGACGCCATGCCGCCAGACTTCGTAGTGCAGATGCGGTCCGGTGGCATAACCAGTGCTGCCGGTTGTACCGATCTGAGCGCCACGTTGCACCTCCTGCCCATCGCTGACCAGGATGGCGTCCAGATGACCATACGCGGTTGTCCAGCCCGTCGCCTGATTTTCGATGCGCACGAAGTTGCCGCCGGGCCAGCTGCCCGGATAGACGCGCGCAACGCCGTCGTGCGTGGCAATCACCGGCACGCCGCGTGTCGAATCAGGTTCGGCGAAACCATCGCCATCGGCGTCGATGGCAAAATCGAGGGCGCCCCATACTGCGGTTGGTGCGTGGGTGCCTTCGCCATACCCCTGAGTCGTCACGATCTGGCCGGCTGGCGCAACCAGCGGATAGCCGCGCGGCGCGGTGTGGTCGGCGTGTTTTGAGTCCAGTGTGGTTGCAGGTGCGCTCGAGGTCGTCGAGAACGGCAACTCGACCGGTTGTGCTGCTCCTTCCGCCCCGGTCTCGATCAACGAAGCGCTCAGTGTTGCCGGACGCGCCGGTGTGGGCACGCTGGCGTTCAGGATCGTCGCTTTGAACGTCTCACTCATCGCTCTACCGACAGGCGCCGCCTCAGGCTGGCGATCTGCCGGCGAAACGACGACAACATGCGGCGCAGGCGGTGATTCGGCTGGTGCGCTGAGTGGCGACAGGATCGGCAGTTCAGCGCGCGACAAAAGCGATGTTGCCAGTGTGGTCGCTGTCAGTGCAACGGCAACAGGGATCGCCAGGCGCTGGAGGTCGATCAGGGTCGGCGGTGACGCAACGGATGGCGGCGCGTGAGGAAGCATGTGTGGTGCGACCGCCAGAATGCTGGCAAGGTGTGCGCGTGTTGAACCGTCGAGGGAGAGAACGCCGAGTTCGATGGCGCCGAGGTTGCGCGCCGGAATGCCGCTCAAGATAGCCAGTTCCGTCAGGGTCAGCCCGCGGTTGCGGCGCAGAGTTCGCAAGGTCGGTTTCATACGGTGCAGCGTCGTTGTTCAGCAGATGTGCGAATGCCTTTGCAGAGGATAGCGCAGGAAAGCGTTCGTGTGCATGACAACATGCTTACGGATGCTATGGCATCACCCATCCGCCGTCGACTGCCAGCACCTGACCAGTGATATACGACGCAGATGGCGAAAGAAGAAAAACGACCGCCGCCGCGACTTCCTCCGGCGTCCCAAAGCGCCCCATCGCAATCGCATCGAGCGCCCACTGTCGTCGTGCTGCCGATAATGCGGCGAGCATATCGGTCTCGACATATCCCGGCGCAACCACGTTCACTGTAATCCCGTCGCGCGCCGTCTCACGCGCCAGGGCGCGCGCCAGGCCAACCAGCCCAGCCTTGGCGGCGGCATAGTTCGCCTGCCCGACATTTCCTGCCAGCCCTGCCAGCGAGCCGATCATGACAACCCGCCCATACCTCTGCGCGCGCATTGGCGCCAGCGCTGCTCGTGTGCAGAGAAACGCACCAGTCAGGTGGACATCAATGACCGCACGCCATTGATCGGAGCGCATGCGCACAAACGGAGCGTCATCGGTCAACCCGGCATTGTTGACGAGCGCATCGAGCCGCCCCCAACGCGCGAGGCAGGCATCTACCATCGCACAGACAGCGCGCTCATCGGCGACATCGGCGGCAACCATGATTGCCTCGCCTCCCATCGCCTCGATCGCATCGACGACTTCTCGGGCAGCGACGGCATTGCGCTGATAGTTGATGAGAACGCGCCCGCCGCGCGCGGCGATCGCCAGCGCGATCGCCCGTCCAATGCCCCGCGATGCGCCGGTGACAAGCGCTACCCGATCTTGCAATTCGTTTTCGATCATGCTCGTTTCCTTGCAACGCACAGAACGGTCTGTTACAATGCACAATGTTCTCGAACATTCGGTTGCCATCGATAGTCGCACCACCCTATGAGCACTATTTTAATCGTCGAGGACGAGGCTGAAATTGCCGGGTATCTCCGGCGTGGATTAACGTTTGAAGGGTATACCATCGAACTTGCCACTGATGGACGTCAGGCGCTTGATATTGCGCGCGAACGTCCGCCCGACCTGGTGGTGCTCGACCTGATGCTGCCGGGTATCGATGGGCTGGAAGTTGCACGCCGTTTGCGCGCAGCATCGGATGTGCCGATCATTATGCTCACGGCGCGCGATGCTGTGCCAGACCGCGTTGCCGGTCTCGAAGCCGGCGCCGACGATTACCTGATCAAGCCGTTTGCATTCGAGGAACTGCTTGCGCGCATCCGTGTTCAGTTGCGCCGTCGCCAGCGGGAAGACACAACAACGATCCTGCGCTACGGTCCGCTGACGATGGACCTTGCCGCTCACGAAGTTGTCATTGGCGACCGACGGGTGGATCTCACAGCAAAAGAATACGATCTCCTCGAGCTGTTCATGCGTCACCCACAACAGGTAATGACGCGCGATGTCATTTACGACCGTGTGTGGGGGTACAACTTCGGTGGTGAAAGCAACATCATCGAGGTGTATGTCCGCTACCTGCGCCAGAAACTCGAGGCGCACGGCGAACCGCGCCTGATCCATACTGTGCGCGGTGTTGGCTATATCCTGCGTGAGGAATAATACCATTTTAGATTGTAGATTTTGGATTGGAGATTGCTGCGATAGCGTTGTGATGCGCTCTGATGAGCGTGCGCGTGCGGCTTGTTCAATTCCAATTGGTATAATGCCGCGCCAGTCTACGGTCGTTCCATAGTGTCGGCAGCTGCAACTCGCGTGAGAAGCCACTCCTCAAAGCGTGCTGCATCGACGCTCAGGGCAACCCGGGCATTGGCAGGCGTTGACTCAGAGGGCTCTCGCATCAGAGTCATCCCCGCGGTCAGGCGCCCACCTGTCTCGACATCGACACGCAGCGTGCGCCAGGTCACCAGGTCGGGCGCCAGAATGGTCGCCACTGCCAGCGGGTCGTGCAGGTAGGTGAAGCCCTGTGAACGGAATGGCGGATACAAGGCGACCTGATCGGCAACTGCAGCGTGGAACGGCGTGCCTGCCGCCCGAATGCGTTCGACGTCGGCGAGGCGAATGCGGGCTTGCAGGGTCACATCGAGTGGGACAAGCGAAATCGGCGCGCCAGAACTGAAGACGACATGCGCCGCCTCCGGGTCACACCGGATGTTGTGCTCGACATAACTGAGGTTGAGCGACTCGTATCCCCGGCACACGCCGCCCATGATGGTCAGACCAGCAAGCGCCTGTGCGATGCGCGGCTCGCGTTTCAGCGCCAGCGCGACATTGGTGAGCGGACCGATCGCAGCCAGGTGAATCTGGTGCGGGTTATTCATCACCGTGCGCACGATATAGTCAACGGCATGGTCTGGTTCTGGTGTTAGCGCCTGATCATCATCATCGAGCAATCCGATCCCTTCGTGCCCGGCCCAGTACACCGGCAGCAGCTCCAGGAGCGGTTGAGTCGCGCCTGCAAAAACGGGAGTGGTTGTGCGTCCGTGCAGGTTCAGCAGTTTCCGTACCATGCGGCTGCGAAGCAACACATCGCCATACACACACGTCACACCTTCGAGGTGGAATTCGGGCGATGTCAGAATAAGCGCCAGCGCCAGACAATCATCGACATCGGTACCGATGTCGGTGTCGAGAATGAGACGGATCATTTTGCTCCTCCGTATCGAAACGCCTTGACACGACGTTCTCTCCATTGTAACGTATGACAGCGCTACGGCGATCATTGCGCAGTGACATACCATGAAAACAGTCGAACCACAGGAAGAATCAACAGAAGAGGCGCCACACCGTGTTGATACCTGCATACCCGATGGCGGGGCAGTCGAGATGGACGGCAACGCGGCTGAGAGTGCCTCAGCCACGTCAGACGTGCCGGAGATGACGTGGTCAGCCACGTGGCGCCTGATTGCCCGCTGGTCACTGGCAGCGCTTGCACTTTACATTATCGGTTCGATGCTCTGGGCAACGCGCCCGGTTCTGATCCCATTCGTTATCGGTCTTATCCTGGCATATCTGATGGCGCCAGCCGTCGATTTCTTCGACCGCTGGATGCCGCGCTGGCTGTCGATTCTCTCTGTCTATGTGCTGGGGTTTCTGGGGATCGCAGCAACCTTTGCACTGATCATTCCGCCGCTGGTCGAACAGGTCGAACGGTTGATCCGTCGCCTGCCGACGTTCAGCGAGATACAGATGTTCGTCGACTCGGTCGTCCGGCAGTACCGCGATCAGGTTCCTCCTTCGCTCCAACAGCCAATCGAAGATAGCCTGGCGAATCTGTTACGTTCGCTGCAGAATAATATCGACACCTATCTGCAACGCGGCGGTGCGTTTCTTCTCAACCAGCTGATCCAGCTGCTCAATACCGTGACGTTCATTCTGGGCTTCATCTCGCTGCCGATCTGGCTGTTTTACGTGCTGTACGATAAGCACAAGGGGCGGGTGTTCTTCGATCAGCTGGTGCACCCACGCGCCCGCGCCGATTTCTGGAATGTGTGGGATATTGTCAATCGGGTGCTGGGCGGGTACATCCGTGGTCAGATCATCTTATGCGTTGCGGTTGGTCTGGCAGTCGGCATTGGGCTGGTGAGTCTGGAAATGCTCGGGTTCCCGCTTGGCGACTTTGTGCTGGTGCTGGCGCTCATTGCTGGTGTTACCGAGTTCATTCCGGTGCTGGGTCCGACGATCGGCGCCGTTCCGGGAGTCATTCTTGGGTTTGGCATCTCACCAACGGCGGGCATCGCCGTCCTTGTGCTGTATATTGCTGTCCAGCAACTGGAAAACAGTCTGCTGGTGCCGCGCATCATTGGCGAGAGTGTCGGCGTGCATCCGGCGGTGCTGACAGTAGCGATGATTGTGATGGGCACGTTGTTTGGGCTATTTGGCATTCTGCTGGCAGCGCCAGCGGTCGCCACAGCGCGTGACCTTTTCAAGTACGCCTATCTGCGGCTGGAAGGTTGTGCGCCCGAAGAGAGTCTTCGGCGCGTTGCAGCAGGCCATGCGCCGATTATTCATCAGGGTGCAGCCAGGCAGGAGGGCGAGGCGTTATAGACACGGTGCATCATCTATAGTACTACGCCTCAGCCGCTGTCGCCACCACCGTGGCCGACTCGCGCCCTGGCAGGGTAAGCGCCAGCGCGGCTGCCGGAATCGCGAGCAGGACCGCGCCCTGCATTGCAGGAAGTAATCCCACCGTATCTGCCAGCGCCCCAACCAGCGCGGTGCCGATACCGCCAGTCGCAAAGGTGAATCCCAGGATCAGTCCAGCGGCAAACCCCTGACGCACCGGCAACAACCGCTGTGCGTGCACCACCAGCACGCTATGCTGCCCGCCAATAACAATGCCTGCGATGCCACACGCGATGAAGGCTGCCAGCGGTGAGGGTGACCAGAGGCAGATCAGCCCGGCAGGGATGCTGATCAGCAGAGGCCAGATCGTTGCTGCACGCATACCAAACCGGTCGGCGATGTCACCGGCGATAATATTGCCGATAGCGGCGGTGAACATAAACGTACCCGCGATCGCGCCGTAGGCAACCGGTTCCCACCCGCGATCGGCAAACAGTTTGGGTAAGAACGACATAAACACCGACTGGATCGACGAACGCAGCGCCACCAGGACGATAAACGCCGCCAGAATTGCCGCCCCGACACGGACTGCCGTATGTGCAGTGCGCGCCGTGCCACCCACCGGTATCACCGGTCGCGGCGCAGCGAACAGAAAAACCGCCGGCGCGAGGGTCAGCGCCGTCAGCGCCAGGATCGGGCGTATGCCACGCGCAGCGCCGAGCAATGCGCCCCCCAGCAGCGGTCCTAACGACAATCCGAGTTGCCCGCTGAAGAAGAAAATCGCAGTGGCGCTTGCCGCGCGCGCCGGAGCAGACGCTGCCGCGCTTGCCGTTCCAATCGGGTGGAAGAGACCTGACCCCAGCGCCATCAACCCAACCAGAAGAACAATCAGGGTCCAGTTCGTCGAAAGAGCAATCGCCGCCAGGCAGGCAGCCATCCACGCGACCCCGGCGCCGGCCAGGGCTGCCGGATGATTGCTGAAACGATCCGCCAGCCAGCCGAAGAGCGGCTGTGAAAGCGCGCCGGCGAAAATCTGAATGGTGAGCGCAATGCCGATCTGAGCGTTACTGAGCGCCAGTGGTATAGCCAGCGCCGCCAGCAGAACAGGAACGACGCTGTTGAGCACATCAACGGCGAAATGACCGGCGCTGATCGAAATCAGGAGACGATTCTTGAGCACAGACGGAGTCCTTGAGCACAGTTACGATGAACCAATGAGATGGTACGGATATACGATTATACCGGATCGCTGCAATTCGGTCGAGGTCGCATAGCAAAAGATGAACGGTTGTATAAGACTCTTCTCGTGATATTGTCATTTGTTTGAAAGGTGACATCCTAAACCGGTTATGCTATAATTCTTAACAATATATATTCGCCCTGGTGCGATGATCGTCCCGGCTGTTGTTTGCATCGCGCGATGACGTGCACCAGACTGTACGCCGTCGTGTGCTGGAAAACAGCAGCCGGTTCTTTGTGTCGAGGGTCTATGCGGATTTTGATGCTGTCCTGGGAATATCCGCCGCATCTTATTGGCGGCCTGGGGCGCCACGTAACCGATCTGTCCGATGCGTTGGCGCAGATTGGGGTTGAGGTTCATGTCGTCACCCCAAATGTCCACCACGGTGACAGGTACGAACTCACGGCTCAGGGTGTTCATGTTCACCGGGTGGCTGTTCCGCCGGTTGCTGATCGCACATTCTTTCCGCTGACCCAGGAGTTGAACGGTGCGCTGCGGCATGCTGCGCTCGATCTGCACCGTCATGTCGGCGGCTTCGATCTGATCCACGCGCACGACTGGCTGGTTGCATCTGCGGCGATGACACTCAAGCGCTTCTGTCACGCGCCGCTGCTGGCGACGATCCACGCGACAGAACGCGGACGGCAGCAGGGACATTTGACGACCGATCTGTCGTTTCAGATTGATCGTCTGGAGCGCTTACTGACAAGTGAGGCGCTCCGGGTGATTGCCTGCTCGCATTTCATGGCGCACGAAATACACGCGGCCTTCGATACGCTGCGCGAGAAGATCGATGTTGTGCCAAATGGCGTGGTGATCCGGCCATCGCCATTCAACAGCGACGCAGACCGGCTGGCATTTCGTCGTCGTTTTGCGCGCGACGATCAACCACTGGTGTTTTCGGTCGGACGGATTGTGTACGAAAAGGGGTTACACCTTCTGGTCGATGCCTGGCCGCAGGTGCTGGCGCAGTTTCCGCAGGCGCGCGCAGTAATCGCCGGCGCCGGCGCCTGCCTCGATACGCTTCAGGAGCGAGCGTCCTCTGCGGGTCTGACCGATTTCATTCTTTTCACCGGTCGTATCAGCGATGATGAGCGCGACCGTCTATACCATGTGGCGGATGCAGCCGTGTTTCCGTCGCTGTATGAGCCGTTCGGCATTGTCGCACTGGAGGCGATGGCGGCAAAGTGCCCGGTCGTTGTCACGCATACTGGCGGGCTTGCCGAGGTGGTCAGGCTCCATGAAACCGGGTTGACGGTTTACCCAAACAACGTCAGCTCACTCGCCTGGGGCATCCAGCATACCCTGGCGCATCCCGAGTGGTCGCAACAGCGTGCCGCCAATGCGTTTCACGAGGTCTCTGCCCGCTACAGCTGGCATGTTATTGCGCACACAACCAAAAATATCTACGAGCGGGTTTGTGACGAGTGGCGTCAGGCACAGCACGAAACCCACTCTGTTGCGGCGCCTCACTTTGTCGGTGCGTACGGGTAGACTGTTCCGATAGTTCAGGGATGGAGATGTTGCAGTGCAACGTCTCCATCCCTGAGCGCAACGCCATCTGTGTGCCTGCCCAAACAACCGCCCCTGCGATACGCGCTGGGCACTGCTCAGGATGCGGTTGTACAGTATCCTGCGTTCTTCGGACAGGCTCTATTTCTGCTCCTCGAGAACTGCCTGTGCCGCTGCGAGTCGGGCGATGACGACGCGGTATGGGCTGCACGACACATAGTCGAGCCCGACGCGGTGGCAGAACTTGACACTCTCCGGTTCGCCGCCGTGCTCGCCACAGATACCGGTCTTCAGATCAGGTCGGGTGCTGCGTCCGCGTTCGACACCCATGCGTACCAGTTGCCCCACACCCTCCTGATCCAGCACTTCGAACGGGTCGTCTTTCAGCAGTTTTTGCTCGACATAGAGCGGCAGGAAGCGTCCGGCATCGTCGCGGCTCATCCCGAATGTCGTTTGAGTCAGGTCGTTCGTGCCGAAGGAGAAGAACTCAGCGACGGTCGCAATCTTGTCGGCAGTCAACGATGCGCGTGGGACTTCGATCATGGTGCCGAGCAGATAATCGACCTTCTGTCCGGTTTCCGCCATGACCTCATCGGCGACGCGGCGCACAATGTCGCCCTGCATACGCAGTTCGCTCACATCGCCGACGAGCGGGATCATAATCTCGGGATGCACCCTGATGCCGCGCGCCTGGCAGTTGGCTGCTGCACGGAAGATCGCGCGCGCCTGCATCTCGGTGATTTCCGGGTATTCGATGCCCAGGCGGCAGCCGCGGAAGCCCAGCATCGGGTTTGCCTCGCGCAGACTCTCGACTTTCGCTTTGAGACGGGCAGGATCGATGCCCATCTTATGCGCCAGTTCCTCGATCTCACGATCGCCGTGCGGCAGGAACTCGTGGAGCGGCGGGTCAAGCGTGCGAATCGTCACCGGCAGCCCGTCCATCACTTCGAAGATGCCCTCGAAGTCTCCCTGCTGCAGCGGCTCGATCTTTGCCAGCGCTCTGCGCCGTTCTTCGGGCGTGTCTGCGACGATCATCTCACGCACGGCGTCGATGCGGTCACCTTCGAAGAACATATGCTCGGTGCGGCACAGACCGATGCCTTCGGCGCCAAAGAGACGCGCCATGCGCGCATCGGTCGGCGTGTCGGCGTTGGCGCGCACTCCCAGACGGCGCACTTCATCGGCCCAGCTCAGAAAGGTGGTGAAGTAGGTGTAGAGTTTCGAGTCTTCCGGCTTCATCTGTCCGCGGATCACTTGGATGACCTCGGCTTCCTGCGTTTCGACCTGGCCGGCATAGACCCACCCGGAGTGACCGTCGACCGTGATCCAGTCGCCGTCCTTCAGGACGACATCGGTTCCATGCACATGTACCGTGCCGGCTTTGTAGTCGATTTCCAGATCGCCGCAGCCACAGACGCAGCACTTGCCGAGCTGGCGCGCCACCACTGCTGCGTGGCTGGTCAGACCGCCGCGCGCCGTCAGGATCGCCTGGGAAGCGACCATACCGTGAAAATCTTCTGGCGCTGTTTCGGTGCGCACCAGAATGACGCGCTCACCCTGCTCGGAGCGTGCTGCCGCTTCGTCGGGATCGAGTACGACTCGTCCCTGGGCAGCGCCGGGACCGGCGGCCAGACCACGCGCCAGTCTGGTGGCGTGCTCGGCGGCGCCGGGGTTGACGATCGGGAAGAGGAACTGGTTGAGCATCTCCGGCTGAACGCGACGTAGCGCAGTGCGTTTGTCGATCAGCCCTTCATTGACCATATCGACGGCGATCTTCACCGCTGCCATGCCGGTGCGCTTACCGTTGCGCGTCTGAAGCATCCAGAGTTTGCCGCGCTCGATGGTGAACTCGACGTCCTGCACATCCTTGTAGTGGCGCTCGAGCATCTTGGCAATCTCCGAGAACTGCTCGTACACCTCGGGCATTTCTTCGCGCAGTTTGCTGATCGGTTTGGGCGTGCGGATGCCGGCCACCACATCTTCACCCTGTGCGTTGACCAGATACTCGCCGTACAGTTCGTCGGCGCCGGTCGCCGGGTTGCGCGTGAAGGCGACGCCGGTCGCGCTATCGTTGCCCATATTGCCGAACACCATCATCTGTACGTTGACACCGGTGCCAAGCGTGTCCGGGATTTTGTACACACGACGATAGTCAACGGCGCGACGCCCCATCCAGGAGTTGAAGACAGCCGTGATTGCCATGCGCAGTTGCTCATAAGGGTCTTCAGGAAAGTCGATCCCTGTATCTTCTTTGATAATTGCCTTGAACGTCTCGGCAATCTGCATCAGTTCTTCGGCGGTCAGATCGGTATCCTGGCGATGCCTGCCTTTTGCCTCGCTCATGATATGCTCGAACTTTTCGCCATCGACGCCGAGCACGATTTTGCCGAACAACTGGATGAATCGCCGATAGGCGTCGGCGGCGAAGCGCGGGTTGTTGGTGAGACGGGCTATTCCTTCGAGCGTCTCTTTGTTGAGACCAAGGTTGAGAACGGTATCCATCATGCCGGGCATCGACTCGCGTGCGCCCGAGCGCACCGATACGAGCAACGGGTTGTTCGGGTCGCCGAACGTTTTGCCAACCTGCGCCTCGATAACTTTCAACGCTTCGAGGGTCTGCTCCCATAATCCTTCGGGGAACTGTTTACCTCGCGCGTAGTATTCGTTGCAGGCTTCGGTAGTGATGGTGAAACCGGGAGGAACGGGAACGCCGGTACGGGTCATCTCAGCCACGCCAGCGCCTTTGCCACCGAGGAGATCGCGCATTGATGCATTACCTTCGGTGAAAAGGTAGACCCATTTTTTAGACATAATCTTTCCCCCTTGTAGAACATGCCTGTCCTGTGGCAGGTTGCGGCGCAAAAAAGGACGGAGTATACATTACGTCGCAACCTCTGGAGTTATTCAGGATATTACATCAGTATAAGGAAATGTGCAACGTGCGTCATCGTGAGAAACAGAAAGGAATGTGTACGGATGGTTGAGAACTGAGAACCAGGGATGGAGCGATTCAGCATGGTGTCCATCTTGCGCCGCCTGGAACTCTCGACTATACTACCAGTGCACGACTGGCGCAATGCGCATTCGAGATGTTGAGAAGCAGTGGCATCTTCGTACAAACGATATTATGACATCTACCTTTGCGGCTGAGTGTATGAACGCCCCGTCATCGACAGGTCAGTTGCGCCTGGTGCGCGTCGCCGATGGTCTTGACATCGATCTGGACACCCTGCAGGGTCTCTGGAGCGTGGAGCAGTACCTCGCCCTCAGCCGGCAGACTAATTATCTCATCGAGTTTACCGATGGCGTTATCGAGGTATTGCCCGTGCCAACGCGAAAGCATCAGGCAATGTCGCTCTTTCTCGTGCTCGCTTTTCTCGCGTTTGTGCGACCCAGAGGCGGCATTGTGCTGTATGCCCCTCTCCGACTGCAGGTGCGTCCAGGCGCCTTCCGTGAGCCAGATATTCTCCTCCTCTGCGATGCCCGCGATCCGCGCAACCAGAACGAGTTCTGGCTGGGCGCCGATCTGGTTGTCGAGATTGTAAGCCCTGACAATCCAGAGCGCGACACGGTCGAGAAGCCGCGTGACTATGCTCAGGCGGCCGTACCTGAATACTGGATCGTCAATCCCCTGGACGAAACGATCACAGTCCTGGTTCTGGAGCATCACGGATACAGAACGTTCGGCGTGTTCCGTCGCGGCGAACAGGCTGCCTCCCGATTGCTCGAGGGCTTTGCGGTGGATGTCGAGGCGGTGTTCAACGCAGAGTGAAGCAGCCGGCTACAGGTGCTCAATAACCGTCGCATTCGCCATGCCACCGCCTTCGCAGATGGCGATCAGCCCGTACCGTCCACTGCGCCGTTCCAGTTCGTGCAGCAGGGTTGCCACGATTCGACCGCCCGTCGCGCCGAGTGGATGACCAAGTGCAATGGCGCCTCCATTGACGTTGACCCGTTCCCAGGGTGCGCCGGTTTCCCGTTGCCACGCGAGCACCACCGGTGCAAATGCTTCGTTCACCTCGAACAGGTCGATGTCGTCGATCTTCAGACCCGCGCGCTCCAGCACGCGCCGCGTCGCCGGGATGGGTCCGGTCAGCATGGTGACCGGATCGACGCCAACGACTGCGAAAGAGACAAACCGCGCCCGTGGTCGCAGTCCCAGGGCGCGGGCTGCGGCAGGAGAGGCGATCAGTGCAGCAGCGGCGCCATCGGAAATCTGGCTGGCATTGCCGGCAGTGATTAGTTCCATGTCGGGGAAGGCTGGTTTGAGAGCCGCAAGTTGTTCTGCCGATGTGTCGGCGCGAATGCCTTCATCGGCGTCGAACACCCCACCTTCCGGCAGAGCGACCGGGATGATTTCGGACGCAAAACGACCGGCGGCGCGCGCGTCGGCAGCCAGGCGATGGCTGCGCAGGCTGTAGCGGTCGAGGTCGTCGCGCGTGAAGCGCCATTCGCGCGCCATCCACTCCGCACCACGCGCCTGATCGAACCAGCCACGCTCCAGCCCGTAGCGCTGCGCCAGTCCAGGACTGAGCGGCGTTCCCGGTCCGACGGCAATCGACGCGCCGATTGGCACGCGAGACATCGACTCGACGCCGGCAGCGATGACCAGGTCATAGACGCCTGCCATCACGCCCTGTGCTGCAAAATGGATCGCCTGGAGGCTTGAACCGCACTGCCGGTCGAGCGTGGTTGCCGGAACCGACTCGGGCAGACCGGCGGCAAGCCAGGCATTGCGCGCGATATTGGCGGATTGCTCCCCCGACTGGCTCACACATCCGGCGATTACGTCGTCGATGGCAGCGGGATCGACGCCAACGCGCGCCAGCAACGCGGCGATATGCTGTCCAAGGAGATCGACGGGATGGATGTCACGCAGCGCTTTTCCCCGCTTCCCGACCGGCGTGCGAACCGCCTCGATCAGCAATGCCTCGGTCATGGTCACACTCCCTCGTTCGTGTACACTGGCGTACACCAGTCACGGTAGGCGGGCAAACGTCCATGCACCACGGCGCTGTACAGTTCCACCAGGCGCGCGGTTATCGGACCGACAGCGCCATTCCCCACCGGTCGCCGGTCAATCTCGATAATCGGCTTGACCTCGGCGCCGGTGCCGCAGAAGAAGGCTTCCTCCGCAACATACAACTCGGTGCGGTCGATGGGTCGCTCGACGACCGGCACATGCAACTCCGCCTGCGCCAGTTGCGCTACCACGCGCCGGGTAATTCCTTCGAGAATATCGCTGGTGATCGGTGGCGTAATCAGTGCGCCGTTGCGCACGATGTACAGGTTCGCCGCGCTTGCCTCCGAGACCTGCCCGTCGCCGCCGAGCACGATTGCCTCATCGTAGCCGTTGAGCAGCGCCTCGGTCTTCGCCAGCGCCGAGTTCACATACCCGCCGGAAACCTTCGCGCGCGACGGCATGATGTTATCCTCGATGCGCCTCCAGGACGATACACACGCACGCACTGCTGTTCCTGGAATGTACTGACCGAAGGGAACGGCATACAGCGCAAATGCGTCGGTCATGCCGTTGAGCCGGACGGCAATCGTGTGGTCACTCTTGAAGACCAGCGGACGGATGTAGGCATCTTCGCGAAACCCCTCGCGCCGCAGCAACTCGACGGTCAGCCGGCAGAGTTCATCGACGCTGTAGGGCAGGTCCATGAACATAATCGCACTTGAACGTTTCAAGCGTTCCATGTGCTCACGAAGATGAAAAACGTACAACTGATCGTCGTCGGCGTTCCAGTAGGCGCGAATGCCCTCGAAGACGCCGAGACCATAATTCAGCGCCGCGGTCATCACACTGACCTGCGCCTGTTCGATTGGGATAAACTCCCCGTTGAAGAATGCAAAACGGTTGGAAGCCATTGGTCGATCCCTGGTGTGCGAAGCGATAGACTGCTTCTATCATACCAGACTTTGGCGCAAGGGGGTTGTATCGGGGGCATCGACAGAATGTGCGTATCGCTATGACTTCGAGGCAGGGGTGGACTCCGAGCTGCCCCTGCTTGCAGAACCGCCAGTTTCCCCGTATGATAGATGCTGCCAGACCGCGAATGACAGGAATCTGAACCGTCGTTCGATCCCTTCACTGAAAGAATATATGCTCGTATCACAGCGTGAGCCGCATGTTGAACATGGTGTGCACTCTTCTGAAACGTTCGACCTTCAGGGCGCCGTGTATCTCTCTGCTATCGACAGCACCCTGGCGCTGGCGGATGCATATGCCAGGGTATTTTCCCGCCATCTGCCAGAGTAATCCGGTATCATGCCGCTCATTGCCGAACTGAGCTTCGTTCTGATTGTCGCAGCAGCGTTGTGTTCCTATGTCGGCTGGGGTGCGGCGCGGCTGGCGCTGCCCTCATCACTCGCACCGTTCCGCGCTCCGCTGGCGCCGCTGGCTGGCTATGCCATCCTGCTCTGGAGCGGGTTTATGCTGGCGAGTCTGGCGCTGAATCTGCGCTGGACGCTGGTCGTTGTTCTGGCTGGAGCGACAGTGCTGAACATTGTTGCCTGGCGCTCTGGGGGATCGCCGCGCCCACTGACGTGGCTGCGCGCTCAACCAGAGGCGCTCATCCCGCCGATTCTGGCGCTGCTGACCGGCATCCTGCCACTGCTCACGTATGGCTACTCGACGATCATCGGGCGTGGGTGGGATACCGAAAGTTACCTGCCGATGGCGCAGCACCTGATCGACTACCCTCTGCCCCGCATCGCAGAAGCGCCGCAGAGTCTGCTGCGTGACCTGGTCGCGCACCCGCCACAGATTGGGCTAACCCTTGGCTTCTCGGTGTTCCACGGGATGGTGATGATCCCGAGCGGCGCCAGTGCGTTCGAGTCGTTCGCGCCGGTTATTGCATTCATGCGGGCGCTGGCCGTCCTTGCAGCGTATGTGTGGCTGCGTACAACAATGAGTGCAGGGCGTATAAGCGCCTTTCTTGGCGCAACTCTGACAGCGCTGACCTCCCTGATGCTCTGGATCGGCTATTTCAACTTTGGCATGCAGATATCCGCCTGGTGTTTGCTGGCGCTGGCGCTCACCGTCGGGCTTGCGGCAGTCGATGATCTGGCGCGGCGTCATTGGGCGGCGTGGCGCACGGTGCTGCTGGCGGCAATTGTTCTGGCTGCCATTCCGGTTGCGTACTATCCGGCGCTGGTCATTGCCGCGCCATTGATCGCCGCTGCCGGTCTGGCGCGCCTGATCGAGTCGTGGCGGTCGCCACAGGCGCTGATATGGGCAGCGCTGGCGCTGGCGGGTGTGACCTTCGCCGCCTCTGCGCTTGCGATCCAGGATTATTTCGAGGGATTCAGTTTTCGCTATTCGCTGATCGAGCCCAAAATCGGACCCGATCGGTTCATTGGAGTCGATGAGATTCTGGGATTGACCGCGTTCCGCCTGGCAACCGGCGGCGCTCAGCCGCCTGACCTGCTGGTGGGCGCTGCATTGCTGGCGATAGGGTTGCTGGCACTGGTTGCGCTGGCTCTGCCGCATCGACAGCAGGACGACACCAGCACCGTTGTGCAAATGCGCCTGCGCTGGACGCTGACTGTTGCTGCAATCGCAGCAGCGTTGCTCTGGCTGCGCTTCGGCAGACCGTATGAGTACGGCTTTATGAAAGGCGCCGCCTATACATCGTTCGTGCTCTGGGGTCTGGCAGCGTATGGGTTAGAGCGAATAGCCAAACACATCCAGACCCGGCGTGTTGGTGCACTTCTGGCATCCAGCGCCGCGCTGCTGATCCTTGGCTGCACCGGCTGGTCGCAGGCATTGACAGTTGCCGACCATATGCGCGGACCGGCAATCTTCACCCGCGATATTGCCGCATTCGATCGGGTAGCGGCGCAACTGCCGCGTGGCGCGACCGTGCTGTTGAGCAGTGACGAGACCCTGACCGGACCGATCAATGGGATGCTGGCGACGATGCTGTACGGTAAAACGATCTGGGGACGGGTTTCCGCTGCGTATGCCTCGCAGTCCTTCTGGCCCCCCGGCGGTACGCCTGATTATGTGGTGCTGGCAGCGCGTGAGGATCCCTGGCCCCTGGAGATCGGCGCAAAGGAACGCTGGCGGAGCAGCGCCATTGCACTGTACGAAATGCCGCGCGACATCATTTTTCTTCCGGGACGCAGCGAAAGCCACGTGAGCGCTCCGGTTGATCCGAAATCGCCTGCATCACTGGCAATCTGGCGGCGTGCCGGGCAGAACCGTGTGCTTGCCCCTGAAGAACCGCTCACTGTGGAGGCGCGTCAGACTTCTGTGCTGCACCTGACGCTGGCGACTCTGGAACCGCAGACGATGACACTGCGCCAGAACGAGATGACCGCAACGGTCACACTGGAAGCGGGTATCACAACCGTCGAAGCGCCGCTCATGTCGGCGACATATATCGTTCCATCGGCGCCTCTGGCGCTCGTGCGTGCGGTTATTCGCCCAACCGAAACGACCTCGCCTGTCTCTGCGAGCCTCGATGCATCACATGTGGCGTGGAGCGCAATGAGTGAGCGACAGGGCAATCAGGTGTTCATCACCACACGTCTGGCAAATCCGGGCAGGCATGCACTGCGCTACGAAGTCACGATCGTTCGTGATACCTTCGATGCGCCGGTACGCCTCGCGCGCTTGCTGGCGGCTGCGCCGCCGGAAGGTGACTGGCGCGTGGCGCTCGATCTGTCGCGCGGCGCTTCCGAAGCGCGGATCAACGGCATTTCCACGCCACTCCTGGAAGCCGATATCGCTGCACGTCCCTCAGATGGTCGCTACTTCGGCGTGCTGGCGATCTACAGTGGCGGCACGATCGTGGCGCAGGCGCCGCTTTTCACGATGACAGTCGTGGGCGGTGACGTGGCGCTGTTCGAGCCGGTCGCCTTCTCGGTTGAAACTGCTCGCACCTGGTTTGACACCGCGTCGCTTCCCGCGCATCAGCGCGCGCTTCTCGACGGCGCACCGCTCGTATGCGACGAATTGGATCTGGCGCTCGAACAGATCATTCTCGAACGCCGCGCGCCCCCGCCTGGCGTGACGCTCGCAGCGCCGCTCGCGCCCGGCGAACGACTGAACGTGCAGGTCTACTGGCGCGCAATGGATGAACGTCGGAACCTCGATCTGCTGCCAATGGTGTCGCTTCAGATGCTGGATGAGGACAATCGCAAATGGGCGCAATGGGACGGTGCACCTGGCGACTGGAAGCCTGCACCTGCATGGGCGCCTGGCGAAGCAGTGCGGCAGGACATTCCGCTGACGCTCGATACCGCCACGCCACCCGGCGACTACCGTCTGCTCCTGGTTTTGTACGACCCGGCGACCGGTCGTCCTGTTCCGATCGCCGGACAGGACGCCATCGTTGTCGGGTGGGTGCAGGTTGCAGTGGATTACCTGTAGATCATTGAAAATCCATACTTGACATTTCGATTTTCAAGGACTACAGTGCGGTCATGCTCATCCCACGTCCTGCAGTCATCAGTCAGATAACGCGCCTGCTGGCGATACACCCGATCGTTGCGCTTCTGGGTCCGCGGCAATGCGGCAAGACAACGGTAGCCCGAATGTTGGGAGAGCAGCGCATATCCGCTTTTTTTGACCTTGAGAATCCTGTGGATATACGGCGACTCTCCGCACCGATGACGGTTCTGGAGGCGCTTTCCGGGCTGATCATTATCGATGAGGTGCAGCGCCGTCCCGATCTCTTCGAGTTGCTGCGCGTACTGGTTGATCGTCCGCATAACACTGCCCGATTTTTGCTGCTGGGTTCTGCATCGCCGCATCTTGTTCGTGGGGTATCGGAGTCGCTGGCAGGTCGCATCGGGTTTCTCGACCTTTCAGGGTTCGATTGCTGATCGCGTATTGTCAATAGGCTTGACGCGGATTTGTCGCATCGGGTTTCTCGACCTTTCAGGGTTCGATTTGATCGAAGTGGGTGTGATGCAACGCGACCGGCTCTGGGTGCGCGGCGGCTTTCCCCGCTCGTTTCTTGCCGATGATGACTCCAGCAGCCTGGCATGGCGCGAGGCGTTCATCCGTACATTCCTGGAGCGCGATATTCCGCAGTTGGGGATCACCATTCCTGCCGAAGCGTTGCGTCGCTTCTGGACGATGGTCGCGTATTATCACGGTCAACAATGGAACGCCGCCGAATTCGCGCGCTCGCTGGGTGTCTCTGAGCCCACTGCGCGGCGTTACCTGGACATCCTGGCTGGTGCATATATGGTGCGCGTGTTGCCGCCATGGTTTGAGAACCTTGGTAAGCGACAGGTCAGGTCGCCGAAAGTGTACATTCGAGACAGTGGCATATTGCATGGGCTGTTGCACCTTGAGACGCTTGCTGAGGTCCAGTCGCATCCCAGGCTGGGCGCTTCGTGGGAAGGGTTTGCGATTGAACAGATCATTCGGCTGCTGGATACACGCGATACATATTTTTGGGGAACCCATAGCGGAGCCGAGCTCGATCTGCTGATTCATCTGCGTGGCAGGCGCTACGGGTTCGAGATCAAATATGCCGATGCTCCCGGCATCACCCGCTCGATGCGTATCGCCCTGAGCGATCTGAATCTGGAGCATCTCTGGGTTATCTATCCGGGGCAGCAGGAATATGCTCTCGACACCAGCATCACCGTTCTTCCGCTGGACGCTATGCCTCGTCTGGCGGCGACGCTGCGTCGAGGCGCCGAAGGGTGATCCGGTTTTGGATTGGAGATTTTTCCGCTCTATGTCTGATACCGTTCAGCTTTTCAGGCGGCTGCGCCGCACAACGCTGCGATGAAAGCAGCCCTGGGGATGCGGGCGAGACGCCCGCGTACCCGGCAAGACCTGGGAATGCGGGCGAGATGTCCGCGTACCCGGCAAGACCTGGGAATGCGGGCGAGATGTCCGCGTACCCGGCAAGACCTGGGAATGCGGGCGAGATGTCCGCGTACCCGGC
>FWWL01002418.1_pt1 | contig 39022 bp, 34 predicted proteins | sample 2228331 | NCBI WGS metagenome assembly FWWL01 (sample SAMEA103939775, study PRJEB20133) | metagenome
GGACGCCGCAGCAAGCCTTCCAGGGCCAAGGATGGCCTTTGGAAGGCGCTAGACTTTTCTTAGGCGCAGTGAAGTAGTACCATCAAGGGTTGTATACTGCTACTGTGCTATACATGGCTGCTAGATTGCCTCCACTATATCATTAGTCTCAGGACATAATAAATGTCCTTTTTCATTTTTTTGTCTGAATTCATATTGCTTAGATATTTGTGGAATACTTCTTATAAACTGTGTTTATATCTTAAAGGAAGTGAATTTTGAGAAAATGGGAAAGACAACTAAGAGGGTAGCAGTACTCGGAGGTGGCTATGGCGGTGTGCATGCCGCAAAGCTCTTAGGCAAAGCAGCTGCAAAGGGAAAAGACATTAGTGTGCTGCTGGTTGATAAAAAGCCTTACCATACACTGATGACAGAGCTGCATGAGGTAGCAGGAAACAGGGTGGAGGCTGAGTCTGTACAGATAGATTTGAGAGAGATATTCGGCGCATCTAAGGTTGAAGTAGTAACAGATGAAATCAAAGGGATAGACTTTAAAGGCCAGAAGCTGCAAGCTGATACAGGCAGCTATGATTACGACTACCTGATAATAGACACTGGGGCAGAACCTGCCTATTTCGGCATACCCGGGGTAGAGGAGAATGGCTTCTCACTATGGTCCTTTGAGGATGCTATAAGGGTAAGAGAGCATATAAGAGACATGTTTGACAAAGCCAGAGCAGAAAGGGATCGAAGCAAACGAAAGTCCATGCTTACTTTTATTGTTGCTGGTGCAGGCTTCACCGGGATAGAGACCATGGGTGAGATGCTGGAGTGGAAAAAGCAGCTGTGCCGGGATTATGAAATAGACAGGAAGGAAGTGCGCTTGATTGTTGTTGAAGCAATGTGCAGCATACTTCCAATACTCAGTGAGGGGTTAATAAAGAAGTCAGAGGGATATCTCCAGAAGCATGGTGTTGAGATTTTGACAGCAGCTGCTATCACTGCGGTGAATAAAGAGTCCATTGTATTGGAAAATGGAAGTGAAATACCCACACATACCTTGATCTGGACCTGTGGAATAAAGGGGAGCGATTTTGCAGCCAAGACTGAGCTGACCCACGGAAGCAGAGGCAGGATACAGGTTGATGAATACATGCAGTCGGTGGAATATCATAATGTTTTTGCCATTGGGGACAATGCATACTATGAGGAACCGGATGCGGAGGGCAACAAGAAGCCCATACCCCAGATTGTTGAGGCCGCGCTGCAGACAGCAGAAACAGCAGTACATAATATACTTGCATCCATAGATAAAAGGGATAAGAAGGTATTCAAATCCAATTATCATGGAATTATGGTGTCCATAGGCAGCCGCTATGCAGTAGCCAATATTGGGAAAACCTCCTTGTCTGGCTTTCCTGCCATGGCGCTGAAGCACTTGGTAAACTTCCACTATCAATATGGAGTAGGAGGCTTTGCCAGAATATGGACTTACTTTATGCATGAGTTTATGCAGGTGAAGGAGAACAGGTCAATATTAGGCGGACATTTATCTTCAAAGGCACCCACCTTCTGGCTGGCTATACTCAGGGTGTACCTAGGTGTAATATGGGTTGGGGAAGGTTGGAAAAAGATAAAGGAAGGCTGGCTTGACCCGAGTAAAAACTTCATTGTTGCCTTGCCCAAGCCCGAAGATGTTCCTTTGGAATCTACTAATGCCGTAACCAGTGCAACGCAGGTTACCCAGTATTACCCAGAGCCTATACTGAAAGAGCCGCCACAGGCATATCAATGGTTTACAAGAACCTTTATTGAACCTAATGCCTATTTATTTCAGGTTTCGGTGGTTCTTCTGGAGGTAGCTATAGGACTTGCGCTTATTGCGGGTTTGTTCACAGTACTTGCTTCCTTAGGTTCGATATTCCTTTGCTTTAATTTCATTCTGTCAGCTTTGGCAGGAACTGAAATACTATGGCATATATTTGTTGGTATTGCAATGTTCGGAGGAGCAGGCAGAGCCTTCGGCCTCGACTATTATGTAATGCCATGGCTTAAGAACTGGTGGAGAAGAACAAGGTTTGCACGCAAGACCCATTTATATGTACGATAGAACAAATAAATATTTGTAAAATATGGTAAATATGCATTATAATTATTTTGGAATAATCATATTTGGAGGGTTGTAAGGAATGCATTTTAAAATAGATGAGAAGTATCACGGATTCCGACTAATTGAAGAAAAGAATGTCAAAGAGACAAATTCCATAGTAAGACTTTTTAAACATGAGAAGAGCGGAGCTAGGCTCTTTTATATGGAGAATGAAGAGGATAACAAGGTGTTTTCTATTACCTTCAGGACTCCTCCCAAGGATAGCACAGGACTGCCTCACATATTGGAGCATTCAGTGCTTTGCGGCTCCAGAAAGTTTCCGACAAAAGAACCTTTCGTAGAGCTTGTGAAAGGGTCCCTTAATACCTTTCTAAATGCTTTCACCTTCGGTGACAAGACCATGTACCCGGTAGCAAGCAGGAATAATAAGGACTTTGAAAACCTAATGGATGTATATCTGGACTCAGTGTTCTACCCAAATATATATAAATATCCGGAGATATTGAAGCAGGAAGGCTGGCACTATGAACTGGATAATACTGAGGATGAACTGAAATACAAGGGTGTTGTATATAATGAAATGAAGGGAGCTCTTTCTTCGCCAGAATCGGTGCTTTCCAGGAAGCTGCAGGAGACCTTGTTCCCCGATACACCATACGGTCATGAATCAGGCGGAGACCCGGAGGTAATTCCTGAGCTTACCCAGGAGGAATTCCTGGCCTTTCATAAGAGGTATTATCACCCATCAAACAGCTATATGTTCCTGTATGGAAAAATGGACGTACTGGAACGCTTGAAATTTATTGATGAAGCATATCTCAAGGACTTTGATGTGATTTCCGTAGACTCTGCAATACCTGCACAGAGAGCCTTTGATTCGATGAAGACCTATGAATTGGAGTACCCCATATCCGCGCAGGAGGATGAAAGGGATAAGACATATCTCAGCTTGAATTATGCGACGGGTCTGTCTACAGATGCGGATTTATATCTTGCAATGGAGATATTGGAGCATATACTTCTTTCTACACCGGCATCTCCTCTGAAAAAAGCATTAATAGTGGCTGGTCTGGGTAAGGATGTTTTTGGCAAATATGACAACAGCATACTTCAGCCTGTCTTTAGTGTTGTAGTGAAGAATTCAGAGGTTGAAAGAAAAGAAGAATTTGTGAATGTAGTTACAGAAACCTTGAAAAAGCTGGTTCGTGACGGGCTGGACAGTCAATTGGTAGAGGCGGCAGTCAATCTTAAGGAATTCCAGCTCAGGGAAGCGGATTATGAAGGCTACCCCAAAGGTCTGATTTACAATATAAAGATCATGGACAGCTGGCTTTATGACAAGGACCCCGTGATGCATCTATGCTATGAGGATATATTTAAAAAAATAAAAGCAGATATGAAAAACGGATATTTTGAGAACCTTATAGAGCAATATATTTTGAAAAATACACACAGCTCAATGCTGGTGCTGAAGCCTAAAAAAGGCATGTCAGAGGCAAAAGACGAAGAGACAAAGAATAAGCTTAAGGGTATTAAGGCCAGCTTGAGCAAAGAACAGCTGCAGGAGCTGGTGAAGCAGACTGAGGAGCTTAGAGCTTGGCAGAACACCCCGGATACACTTGAGAAGCTTCAGCTTATACCAATGCTTTCTATAAAGGATATCGCACGCAAGGGGGAGGTGCTGTCTCACAAGGTGAAGGAAGAATCGGGAATTAAGGTGCTTGCTCACCATATGTTTACCAATGACATAGTGTATGCGGACCTTCTGTTCGACACCACTGTTGTACCCCAGGAGCTGCTGCCATATATCACACTGCTGTCAGGAATACTCGCCAAGGTCAGCACTGAAGGTCATGACTACGGAGAGCTTTCAAAGGAAATTGACATGCACACCGGAGGCATCAGATTCAGCGCTCAGGTTTATGGAGAAAAGAATGATGACAATAAATATCATCCTGTGTTCTCTGTAAGGGGCAGGGCCTTAGCCGGCAAGCTCCCAAGGATGTTCGAGCTTATGAGTGAGGTTATTACCAGGACCAGGTTTGATGATGTGAAACGAATCAAGGAAATAATACAGGAGAACAAGTCAAGGATTGAGATGAGAATATCCAATGAGGGTTACACAATCGCCTGCAAAAGGTTGTTCTCATATTTCTCGGCGGAGGGAAGCTATCTTGAGGCCATAACAGGGCTGACCTATTACAAGTTCATTGCTGATATAGAAAAGAACTTTGAAAGCAGAATAGATGAAGTAAAGGAAAACCTCCAGAAGCTTATGAGGTTGATATTCAGAAAAGACGGTCTGATTGCAGGGGTGACCTGCGAAGAGGATGATTACCACAGCTTTACTAAGAGTATTAATCTGATGCTGAAGGAGTTAAATGCAGAAAAGCATCCCCCAGTGCAGTATATCTTTGAGACAAAGCCGCTGAATGAGGGTTTGATGACTCAGGGCAAAGTGCAGTATGTAGCTCAGGGTTACAATTTCATCAAGCTGGGCTATCCATACACTGGGAGCTTACAGGTGCTCAGGACAATATCCAGGTACAACTATCTCTGGAACCGCATCAGGGTTCAGGGTGGAGCTTATGGTGCTTTTTCAGGCTTTGAGAAGAATGGTAATATGTTTATGGTCTCCTATAGAGACCCCAACCTGAAGGAGACACTTAAGGTCTATGAAGAAATGTATGATTATTTGAAGGACTTCCAGATAGATGAGAGGGAAATGACCAAGTACATCATCGGAACAGTAAGCAAGCTGGATTTGCCGCTGACACCCTTTATGAAAGGGGAAAGAGTCCTGGAAAATCATATGAGGAAAATAACTCCAGAAGATTTGCAAAAGGAGCGGGAAGAAATACTCAATACAAAGCAGCAGGACATAAGGTCGCTGTCCGACATGATGCTTGAGCTGGTGAAAAGGCAAAACTTCTGCGTATTGGGAAGTGAAATGAAAATCAAGGAGAATAAAGAACTCTTCGGAAGCATAGTGGATGTTTTCAGCTGATTAAGAAGGCGCAGACTTAAGATGAACTTAAGTCTGCGCCTTATCCTTTGGGATAGGACACTAGCTTTTCTGACTGCCTATAAGACTCTGCAAGCTGTTGCTCTGGTAGTTGATAGGGCTTAAGCCAGTCTCGATTTATGACTAATTCCATAAGTGCTGAGTATTGATCCATAGTCTGGTTGTGAGCATCTCTAAACATTGCCCTCAACTCAGGAGTAGAGCTTTCCAGTGCAGCCATAAAATAACCACTGGTAGCGGCTTTTGCAGCCAGCAGCATATCGTTGGCAATAGTCTGATCATCAATCTGCTTCTTAATCGCCTTCATGGAATCGACCATATTTGTCATGCTAATGCACCTCCACTGAACTGAGTATATTATTTTCGTTTATGAATTGCTGGATGCCTTTTATACGCGCCTCAGCTGTCAAGATGGATGTTTCAGATGCCCGTCTTAACTCATCATCATTAATAGCTGGAATCAGCATTCTTGCCTTTATGACCTCAGTAGATTCACCTTGAAGCATCTTGTTAAGATTTAGTATTTCGATTTCTGTCAGTTTTCTCATCTTATTTCCTCCAGTCAATAATTGATATGGTTTCATGGTTTTAATGCTTATTCAATTTCAGCATGCCCAATTATATAGCTGATATGTAAGGAAGAATATGAATAGCATCAAAAAAATAGCACTCTATCAAATATTGTAAAATGATGTTATAATATGTAATATTGTTTATTAGCATTTGGGGGTGCGAGGATGGTAAAAGGATTGCTGCTGAAGACCAAGATATCCATTTTTTTTATTATATTGATGCTGGTGGAAGTTGTTTTATCAAGCGGTTTTGCTGTAAATAGAGGAATAGCCCTTACAAAAGATATCCTGGGGAACCAGGCATACAGGGCAGCGTATGCAGCAGCTCAATTTGTTGATGGGGACAAGCTCAAGGAAGTTATTGAAACAATGGATGACAGTCATCCTTATTATATTGAATTGCAGAGCAGGCTCAATGAGACCCGAAGTACCCTGGGGTTGGAATATCTATATACAATGTCAAAGGATGAAGCAGGCAGATACATATATGTTGTAGACGGCTCGGAGCCGGATTCTGAAGATTTCTCACAGCTTGGAGATATTGAAGACTACCAAGAATACTTTGAAAACTTTGAATTGGCAATGAAGGGGCAGGAAGTAAGGGATGACTTTGCTTTCAATAATGAGTGGGGCGATCTTGTAAGCGCCTACATACCTGTCCGTGATTCCAAAGGCGATGTAGTTGCCTTTCTAGGGGTAGATCTTGATGCTGCTCCTATATTGGCTTTGATGAATAAGAACACTATACCAATGGTAGTTGTTACCATAATAATTACTTTACTCGGAGTTGTAGGAGCCCTTGTGTTATCCCGAAGTATAACGTCTCCGATAACAAAGCTCAGGGAGCGCTCAAGGGAAGCGGTGAACGGCGGGTTTGCCCATCTTGCTAACATAGGTGAAGTAGATGAGGTTTCTGAGCTTGCATCCATCATAGAAAACAGAATGGAAGCGGTAAAGGCAATTCTCGATAACACAGGTCAGGGTTTGCTGACCTTTGGAGAAGATTTGTTGATAAACCCGGAGTACAGTGCTGAGTGCAATAGAATATTTGGTGAAAATATTGAAGGGAAGAATTTTCTGCAGTTGATACATCCTGAGGATGAAGAACAGAGAAAGTTCATTAAGGCAGTACTGATAAAACTTCTGAGAGAGCAGAATCCCAGCAAGAGAGAGGTATATTTTCCGCTTCTTTCCGAAGAACTGATTATAAATGAACAAAGCATACTTATTGAGTATAGAATTATAAGCAGCAAATCAGGAGAAAATCAGCGCTTCATGATTATGCTGACAGACACCACTGAAAAGCGGGCGTTAGAAAACAAAGTGGAAAGTGAACGTGATATATTCAGAATGGTTGTCAAGGTTGTAGCAAACCATGAGGACTTTGTGACCTGTACCAGGGATTATAATGAATATTTCAGCGAAGCAGCAAAAAATGCTATCGATAGTAATGACTCACTTGGAGATAAGATCTATGATGTATTCAGGTATGTCCATACCTTAAAGGGGAGCTTCAGCCAGCTTGGCATGGAGAATACGGCTAATGGGCTCCATGAGCTTGAAGCGGAGATTTCAGAGCTTTCAAAGAAGAGCAGTCATACTTTGGCTGAGCTGAGTCAACTCCTTGAAGAGTTTGACTATGAAAATGGAATGGAGAAGGACATCAGCCTGCTGCAGGAAATGCTTGGAGAAGATTTTATGAATACCCTAACAGGGATAGGAAGAGGGCTTGTTATAGACAGAGTGAAGCTCATCGATATAGAAAAGAAAATGCTGTCAACACTCTCCCCTATGGAATGCAGGATACTGATGCCTGAAATACAAAAGCTCCGTTACAGACCTTTCAGAGACCTTTTGAAATCATATACTGATTACGTAAACAATCTGGCAGAAAGATTGGGCAAGCAGATTCTACCCATGGAGATCATGGGGGGCGAGACTCAGGTTGATACGGAAAAGTATAGTGATTTTGCAAAATCTCTTACTCATATTTTTAGAAATGCATTAGACCATGGCATAGAAGCTTCAGAAGAAAGAATCGCCGTGGGCAAGGATGAATTTGGCAGTATTACCTGTATAGCAGCAGAGGATGCAGAGAATATTCAGCTGAGAATATCTGATGATGGATATGGTATAAATATTGACAGGGTTAAGAATAAGGCTGTTGAAGAGGGGATAGTAAGCAGGGAACAAATGGAGAGTCTTTCGGAGAAAGAAGTCTTGAATATTATATTTGCAGAAGGCTTTTCAACCAAAGAGGTGGTCAATGAATTGTCGGGTAGAGGTATAGGACTGTCTGCGGTGTTGAAAGAGGTTGAAAAGCTCAACGGAAAAATCAGTGTTGATACAAAAGCGGGGGAGGGAACGGAGTTCTATATTACCCTTCCGGCATATAAGGCGGCTGATTTGCTGCAGGTGACCATAGAGGATATTATGACTCCTCTTCTGAACACTGTAGTTAGGTTTATAGGAGAGCAGCTAGGCGAGACAGAAAAAGCCCAAGTGAGTTTGAGTATGGAGAAAATGGATAGGACAGAATTGAAGAGGTATACAGCATTTAGTGAAGTAAAAGGAATTCTTGAGGGAAGATTTGTATTAAGCTTTGATGAAGACCTGGCAAAAAGCTTTGCAGCGGGATTTTCCCAGGATGTCCTGTCAGAGGTTGATGAAAAGGAGTATATTGAAGATTCGATTTCTGAGTGCTTGAATATAATATTGGGCAACTCGATTAAAAAGTTCCAAGGCTTGGATGAACTTGTCATATATACTTCCCCTGTTACGATTAGCTCCGAAGGTACTGCCATAAGGTATCCGGAGTCGGATGTATGGACCGGGACAATAGTATTTAAGGCAGGGAAAATGACGCTAAGCTTTGCATCACCCAGAGGTTCTTTCTAGTACCCTGTATTAAAGCTTCCTAATAATGATATATTATTTAGGAAGCTTTTTTTGTATTTAGCTTGAACACACATAAGGAAATATTTATTAAAACATAGAATGTTTTTCACGGAACATATAGATGTGTTATAATAAATTGACAAAAAAACCAAATGGAGGAAAATACATGATAGAGCTCGTTAATGTAAGCAAAACATATAATGGCACGATAAAAGCAGTGGATGACCTTACTATGGTTGTTCCGGAGGGACAAATTGTAGGCTTTCTAGGTCCAAATGGAGCTGGAAAGACAACGACAATAAAAATGATAACAGGGATATTGAATGCTGACAGCGGAAGCATAATTATCAATGGAATAGATGTAAAGGAAAGACCGCTTGATGCAAAAAGGCAGTTCGGCTTTGTGCCTGACAGCCCTGACATGTTCCTGCGGCTGAAGGGAATGGAGTATTTAAACTTCATGGCTGATATATATAAGGTAGATGGCGAGCTAAGGGGGAAACGTATACAGGAACTGTCCGAGAGCTTTGAAATGGAGGCTGCCCTGAATGATCAGATACAAAGCTACTCCCATGGGATGAGGCAGAAGATTATTATTATGGGGGTACTAATCCATGACCCCTCGGTATGGATACTGGATGAGCCCATGACCGGACTTGACCCTAAGTCTTCTTTTACTCTGAAGGAAATGATGAAAAATCATGCTGCCGCCGGAAAGACCGTATTTTTCTCCACCCATGTGCTGGAGGTGGCTGAGAAGCTATGTGACAGAGTAGCTATTGTCAACAAAGGAAAGCTGTTGTTCTACGGTACAATGGATGAGATTAGAGAACATTTCAAAAGCAACGGTTCATTGGAAAAAATATTCTTGGAGTTGACGGAAAATGAGTAGATATATAATCTTAACCAAGGTGATGCTAAAGAACTTCAACTTACTTTCCTTGAAAGCTGACAAACCGGGTAAGAGCCGCATCAAGGGTATTTTGCTTCCAATAGTTATTTTTGCTGCATTTGCACCTATGGTACTTGGTATAGGAAGTCTGGCCTATGGCGGGTATGGCATGCTGTCTGAAATCCAGCAGGAGGGATTGATACTCGGAATTGGCTTTTCAGCAGTCAGTATGGCAATTTTCTTCTTCAGTATTTTCTATGTAATGAGTGTGTTTTATTTTTCTAAGGATATTGAAAGCCTGCTGCCGCTTCCTTTAAAGCCTACAGAGATATTGGCGGCAAAGTTTACAGTAACGCTGCTTTATGAATATTTAACTGAGCTTGTTTTTCTTGCCCCTATCCTGATAGGCTATGGAGCTGCCAGCAGAGCTGGATTTTTGTACTATATCTATAGCATTCTGATATTTTTGACACTGCCTTTATTGCCTCTGATATATGCATCGATGCTTAGCATGCTGGTGATGAGGTTTACAAACCTTACTAAGAATAGAGACAGATTCAGGATTGTCGGCGGAGTTATTGCGATGCTTCTGGCTATTGGAATGAATGCGGTTATCACTAAGTTCAGCAGTGCTACCCTTAATGCTGAGGAGCTTCAACAGCTGATGGCACAGGGGAATAACTCCTTTGTAGGAGTAATGTCAGGCATTTTTTTCAACAACAGATTTGCAGTGATGGCGCTGCTGCATAGTGGTGCTTTGAAGGGCTTTGTTAATTTGATTGTATTTATGCTTATATGCCTGCTTTTTATGATGCTATTCTTAAGCTTTGGAGAAGGTATGTATTTCAAAGGGGTGATAGGTATATCTGAGGCATCTGCAAAAAGGAAGAAATACTCAGAAGCAGAGCTGAAAAGGTCAAGTGAGCAGAGATCAGCATTAATGGCATATACAATAAAAGAGCTCAGGCTGCTATTCAGGACCCCTGTATATTTTATGAACTGTGTGCTTATGAATTTTATCTTTCCTCTATTCATAGCACTGCCTTTTCTTGTCCAACCCAGTGAAATGCAGGAGCTTCGAGGCCTCAGTACATTTATATCCGATGGTAATGGGAGCTCAATTGTACTAGCCGCAGCTTTCGGTATAAGCGCATTTGTCTCTTCCACCAATGGAATTACTGCTTCTGCAATATCCAGGGAGGGTACCAATATATTTGTGAGTAAATATCTGCCCATGAGCTACAAGACTCAGATAATGGCGAAGGTGCTGTCCGGTATGAGCTTGGGTGCTATAGGGATGCTGTCTATGCTGCTTACTTTAGTGTTGGTCATACCCGTACCGGTTTACCTAATACTGCTTAGTATCGTAGTAAGTGTTCTGGGAATAGCCTTTAGTTCCTTCACGGGAATTCTTCTGGACCTTAACTTCCCCAAACTGGTATGGGATAATGAACAGAAGGCAGTTAAGCAGAATTTGAATGTTGTGCTCAACATGTTGGTTAGCGTAGTAATTGCAGGTATACCGATTTTTATAAGCATAGCACTCCACTTTACACTATGGATGACCTTCCTTATGATAGTAATAGTATTCGGTATACTGGACCTGCTGCTGTACAGCATACTCTCTACAGTAGGAGTAAGGCTTTTTGAGAAGATTGAGATATAAAAAAATAGGCTGCCTTGTGGCAGCCTTATTTTTTCTTCTATATATTTAGCGACTCATGTGCTTCTTTTAAATGCCTCATTATTGGCAGCTTCTGTGGGCATGCTTCTTCGCACTTGCCGCATTCTACACATAAGGATGCATCCTTGCTTGACTGCTTCAAGCCTGCATAACTCTTTGCGGACTCCATATGAATGTTGTAAGCGGCTGCTTCGTTGTAGTAAGAGAAAATCTGCGGTATTGACACATTATTAGGGCAGGGAAGACAATATTCACAGCCGGTGCATTTCACCTTAGTCAGGCTTGTATAAAGCTCTCGTACTTTATCAACTGCATTGAGCTCTTTCTCACTTAAAGAATCAGCCATGGAATTATCAGCTATCCTGAGGTTTTCAACCACCTGCTCCATAGTGCTCATTCCGCTTAGGGCGAGGGTCACTCCGGGATGGTTGAATATCCATTTGAAGGACCAATCAGCCGGGCTCCTGTCATATCCGGACTCTCCCCATATCTTTGCTACTGACCCGGGAGGAGTAGTTGAAAGCTTGCCGCCCAGAAGCGGCTCCATCACCACAACCGCAATTCCCTTGCTGTGGGCATAGCTTATATGCTGCTCCCACTCTCTATCCTCCATATAGTTGAACATTATCTGGCACATTCCCCAGTCGAAGGAATCCAGTATTGTCCTGAAAAAGCTGATATCCTCATGGAAGGAAAACCCGGCATGCTTCACCTTGCCGCTTTCTATGGCCTTCTTCAGATAATCCAGCACACCAAGCTCTTTTACGGTATTCCATCTTTCTTTATTAAGAGCATGCAGCAGGTAAAAATCCACATGATCTGTCTGAAGCTTTTCAAGCTGCTCATTAAGATATTTATCAAAGTCATCCTTTGTCTTAAGAAGCCATACGGGTAGCTTTGTAGCCAGCTTCACCTTTTCACGGTAGCCATCCTTCAAGGCTTTTGCCACAAAGGGCTCGCTGCTGCCTCCATGATAAGGGTATGCTGTATCAATATAATTTACTCCGTTGTCAATGGCATGTCTGACCATTTTTAGGGATTCTATTTCATCTATTTTGCTGGAATCCTGCCCGCCAACATTTACCCCAGTCATTAGTGGAAGCCTCATACAGCCAAATCCTAATATCGAGACATCAAACCCCAGTTTTCCAAAACTTCTGTACTGCATCGTATATAACCCCCTGTTTTTAATCTATATATGCTTCCCTTTTAGTATCATATATAAATCCATTATTTTCAAGGGTTATATAATAGTTTTGTCCATTTCTGAGCGCACCCTTTATAATAAATACAGAAATACAATTAGATGCAAAACTGCATTTAAATACCACACTTTCTTCTTATTGCTCATTGATTGTACAAACCTTCGCCTATATTATTAGATGTGAATTGTTTTTTTATTGAGAGGAGATTCAATAGTGAAGAAAAATATTGTGAGATTTATTACTGCAATAGTATTTGCTGCACTAGTATTCCCAAATTACAGCCATGTAGAGGCAAGTGCTGCGGTTTCATTTTCAAGAAATGTAAAAACCCGGTTAAGCGAAGCGATTGTACTTTATCAGGGAAACCCAAACGCGGTGGTGAACAATAGTGCGCTGTTTATTGACACGAACACCCAGGTTGTCCCGGTTACAAAAAATCAGACGACTCTGGTCCCAGTGCGTTTCATATCAGAAAAGCTTGGTGCCAAGGTTTCATATGAGCAGAAGACTAAGCTAATAACCATCAGTATGAATGGGAAAATTATAAAAATGACTGTGGGCAAAAGCGAAATGACAGTGAATGGTACAAAGGTAAAGCTCGCTGTACCTGCAACGGCTTTTAATCAGAGAACGTTTGTACCATTAAGAGCAGTATCTGAAGCTTTTGGCAAAAAGGTTTTCTATGACAGGGGACTTATAATAATTAGCAGTAAAGACAACATTTTAGATGCGACTAAGGAAAGAGCCATGATTGATGAGGTTATCACCTGGTTCAACAAATACATTGATGAAAGCAGCAGAAATGCCTTGAATGAAGCCTCCAAGGCACCTCAAGAGGACAAGTACAACATAAATGTAACTCTGAACGATGTGGACAAGACATTGAACGGCACACAGCATGTAGTTTATGTAAATAAGGAGAATGTTCCCTTGAATGAGCTATATTTTCATGTATATGCAAACGCATTCAAGAAAAAGGAGACTGTGCCTATTCCTCCCGATCAAAGCAGGGATATATTCAAGGATGGTTTCAAACCTGGAAACATTGAATTCACATCTGTAAGGCTGGTAGGAAGCAGCAAAAAAGAAGCCTTGAAATATGTGCTTTCCGGGGATGACAGCACTATAATGAAGGTCAATCTTCCAAAACCTTTGCAGCCAGGAGAAAATGCAGTAATTGAAATGCAGTATGGGATACAAATCCCTATGGTCTCAGACAGGTTCGGCTATGGGACTGGGAGCTTCAGCTTTGGTAACTGGCATCCGATTGCAGCTGTTTATGATGACTCAGGCTGGAACCTGGACAAGTACTATTCCTTAGGAGATCCTTTCTACAGCGACGTATCCAATTATGAAGCTACTATAAGAGCACCAAAGGCTTATACTATAGCAGCTTCCGGCACGATACTATCTGAGAGCTTCGATCCTGAAGGCAAGGTATGGAAGTTTAAGGCTGAAAAAATGAGAGATTTCGCGTTTGCGGCCAACTCCAAGTATGACTATATGGAATCCCAAGTGGGAAAGACAACAATCAGATCGTATTATTATGCAGGGCAGGAGGAAAAGGGAGAAGAGGCACTTTACTTTGCAGAGGATTCTATAATGACCTTCAATAAGCTCTTTGGAGAATATCCCTATGAGAATTTTTCAGTTGTAGAGACGAATATAGCCAGCGGTATGGAATACCCTGGAATAGTGTTTATCGGTGAGAAGTATTATGATGGTGATATGGAATCTGATTCCGACATGCTCTTGATGGTAGTAATGCATGAGACGGCACATCAGTGGTGGTTTGGAATAGTTGGAAACGACCAGATTGATGAGGCATGGCTGGATGAAGGCTTTGCTACGTACTCTGAAACATTGTTTGGTGAAGAAATATTCGGTAAAGAGGAGGCTGATGCATTCTTTGATGCTTCAGTAAAGGCCAGGGTAATTAATCCTGAAACGGGTGAAGTTATACCCAATAAGGTATTGAGGCCTCTTAGCCAGTTTGCAGACTGGAAGGATTACGGTACAACCGTTTACAGGAAAGGAGCCTATGTCCTGGATGAAGTGAGAAGACAAGTAGGAGATGAGGTATTCCTCAATATTATGCAGACATATTATCAGACCTACAAATACAAGACAGCTACAACAGAAGATTTTATTAAGATATGTGAACAGGTGTCTGGAAAGAGCCTGAGAGAATCAATTTACACGCTGTTGAATTAATATGAAACCCCTGCCGAAATAGTCGGCAGGGGTATTTTGCTATATAAGCACTTCCTTAAGCGCCTTTATGAACTCTCTATTTTCTTCCATTTTTCCAAGGCTTACACGGAGCCAGTTATCTGATGCGAAGCCTCCAATAGGTCTTATTATCACTCCCTTTTTAAGGAGAGCATTGAATACTGTGCTGCTGTTCTGATTTACTTTGAATATTATGTGGTTGGCCTCTGTCTTTCCATACTCCAAACCCATTTTATCAAATTCTTCATATATGTACTTCTTGCCTTCATCATTATTGGCTACTACTTTTGCAAGGAATTCGTCATCCTTTATAGCGGCAACAGCTGCAGCCTGGGTGAGGAGCGTGACATTAAAAGGATTTCTTATCCTATTGATTACTGAGATCAGCTCGGGATCCCCTATTGTGTAGCCTACCCTGAGTCCCGCAAGGCCGTATGCCTTTGAGAGAGTCCTGAGAAGCAGAAGGTTCTTGTATTTTTCAAGGAATTTAAAGCTGTTCTTTGGGTAATCGGGATGTGAAGCAAATTCACAATATGCTTCATCGTATACCACTAAGGTTTCAGGAGGAATAGTCTCTAGCAGCTCTATAAGCTCCTTCTCGCTGAAGATTGCTCCGGTCGGGTTGTTTGGGTTACAAAGCCATACTACCCTTGTGTTTGCATTTATTGCCTTTTTGAAACCCTCGATATCATAAGCCAGGTTCTTCAAGGGGATCTTTTTTATAATTGCTCCCATCATCTGAGAAGTGGAGGAGTAGCGCGGGAAGGTTATATCCGCCATTACAACTTCGCTGCCTTGTTCTATAAAGGCCTTAGAGATAAGGTCTACCATTTCATCAGAGCCGCAGGTGGGCAGTACCATTTCGGGCAGAATGCCATATTTTAGCGCTATGGTTTCTTTAAGCAGGGTTGCATTTCCGTCAGGGTAAAGGCTTGCTTCTTCAAGAGCCTTTAATACAGCTTCCTTTACAAAGGGTGAAAAGCCAAACGGATTCTCATTTGATGCAAGCTTTATAACCGTATCAAGTCCTAATTCCCTCTTAACCTCATCAATAGGTTTGCCGGGCACATACACAGGGATGAGATCCAATTCCTTCCTATATCTTACCTGCATAATTCGTCCCCCCTCTAATTTTATATTGGTTTGTACAAAATGCGCAAAAGCTTAGACCTCTTCGCGGTTTTGTATTGATGCTTATATCACGGGTATGATATTCATTTGTAATAAAACCATTACCTTGATTCATTTTAATTGTACCTTTTAATAGAGTATTTATCAACTTTTTTTAATGATTACAAAAATATTGTAAACGTATATTCAATTTCGACAAAAGGATTCACAAAAAATTCGATATATTCAGTTTTTAATGATTTTTTCTCTTTACATTTATTTCTCGGAAAGCTAAAATTAGAGTTACAGTGCTAACTATTTCGCACTTTACCCTTTTTAAATCGACTAAACAAGTGCGAAATGTCCCAATTAAAGCTTGTAAGGTACTAAGTGTCATTTTTGATAAAAAAGCATATACGAATCAAGTATGTTTTTATTGATATGAAATATTAGTACGTCACAAGCAAGCATTCGCTACGAGTATGTTTAAAAATGCTAATGATGGACAAAATAAACATAAAAGGGGGAATTTTTATGAAGGATTACAAAACGGAAAATCTAAGGAATGTTGGATTATTTGGCCATGGCGGATCAGGAAAGACTACAATAACAGAGGCTATGCTTTTTAATACCGGAGTTCTAGACAGGTTCGGAAAGGTTGAAGATGGGACCACAGCAACAGACTTCGATCCGGAAGAAATCAAAAGGAAGATTTCCATTAGTGCAGCAACTGCTCCATGTGAGTGGAAGGAAAACAGAATCAATGTAATCGATACTCCCGGATATTTTGACTTTGTAGGCGAAGTAGTAGCAAGCTTAAAGGTTGTTGATGGTGTAGTAGTAGCCGTTGACAGCATAGGCGGAGTTGAAGTAGGTGCAGAGAAGGCTTGGGACCTTATTGCAGAAGGCAAAAAGGCAGGAATGTTCTTTGTAAACAAGCTTGATAGAGAAAATGCTAGCTTCTCAAAGGTTGTTGAGCAGCTGAGAGAGGTTTTTGGAAATAAAGTTATTCCTTTCACACTTCCAATAGGTGTGGAAGCCGGCTTCAAGGGCGTTGTTGACATAATCGATATGAAAGCAAAGATAAGAGAAGGCAATAAGACCGTTGATGGAGATATCCCTGCTGACCTCAAAGACGAGATTGAGGAATACAGGAATATGATTATAGAAGCAGCAGCTCAAACTGACGAAGGGCTTATGGAGAAATTCTTTGGAGGCGAAGAGCTTACAAATGAAGAGATCGTTAAAGGCTTAAGGCTTGGAGTTATTAATGGAGATGTTGTACCGGTATTGTGTGGTGCTGCATCTAAGAATATAGGAATAGATTTACTTATGGACATGGTGCTTAATTATATGCCATCACCCTCTGATGCAGCGGCTTCTGAAGCGCTTAATGTCAAGAGCGGCCAGAAGGTTAAGGTAGCAGTGGATATGAATGCACCTTTCAGCGCACAGGTTTATAAGACAATTGCTGACCCCTTCGTTGGGAAAATATCCATGTTTAAAGTAATGTCAGGCAAAATGTCACATGATATGGAAGCATACAACCCAAATAAGGAAAAGAAGGAAAAGCTCAGCAACCTGTTTCTTTTAAGAGGTAAAAAACAGGTAGCTATGGATAAATGTGTTGCTGGAGAGATTGCAGCGGTAGCAAAGCTGCAGTTTACAACAACCGGAGATACTTTATGCGATACCGGCAATCCAGTGATGTTTGAGCCTACCAAATTCCCTGCACCAAGTATTTCTATGGCCATTGAGCCTAAGTCAAAGGGAGACGAAGACAAGATAGGCAACGGTATTCATAGACTGGTTGAAGAAGATCCAACATTAAGGGTTGAAAAGAATGTTGAAACTAAGCAAACAGTTATTTCAGGAATAGGCGAACAGCATCTTGAAGTTGTTACAAAGAAACTGCACCATAAATTTGGGGTAGAGGTAGTCCTCACAGATCCTAAGATACCTTTCAGAGAAGCCATTAAGAAATCGGCTAAAGCTGAAGGTAAGCATAAGAAACAGTCCGGAGGACATGGGCAGTACGGACATGTTTGGGTTGAATTTGAGCCTATCCTTGATGGAAGCGCTGATTTTGAATTCGTTGATAAGATAGTAGGAGGCTCGGTTCCCAGACAGTATATACCTGCTGTTGAAAAGGGACTGAGAGAGTGCATAGAAGAAGGCGTTCTGGCAGGCTTCCCGGTTGTAAACCTGAGATGTAAGCTTTACGACGGATCCTTCCACCCTGTAGACTCGGCGGAAATGCCTTTTAAAATTGCAGCAGCTCAAGCCTTCAAGAAGGGTATGGCTGCCGCAGGCCCTGTACTCCTGGAGCCGATATACCATGTAGAAGTACTTGTTCCGGACGAGAACATGGGAGATATAATAGGGGATTTGAACAAGAAAAGAGGCAGGATACTTGGAATGGAAAAGGAAGGAAAGCTGCAGAAGGTTTCAGCTGAAGCTCCACTGGCTGAAATGTTCAAATATGCTACTGACCTAAGGTCCATGACACAAGCAAGAGGAAGCTTCTCCATGACCTTCTCAAGGTATGAGGAAGTGCCTCCAATGGCAGCTCAGAAGATTATTGATGCTGCTAATGCTCTAAGAGAAAAGGATAAAGAATAATAATATAAAACATGGCAAATTTTGGATTTGCCATGTTTTTTTATAACGAGTAGGAGCATATATACAATGCGACCTAAACGAGTTTCATAAAAGGCTTCATTAGTTGTTAAAATGTGTCAATAGAAGCCTTTTATTATTGCGCATATTTAATTTGGTGATTCATAAACTATTAACATACAATTGAACACTCAAATTTCGCATAAAGTTACCTTGATTGTTATTGAATTTGCACTCTGCTCAGTGTAATTGCGTGGGTGCGTTCAATATAGATTAAACACTATAAAGCAATTTTGCTTTATAGTGTTTAGTCTATGTAGAGATAATATGCAGACTTTCTCTCCCATAGATTTTATAGCTCATATACCCAATAATAGGAGGAAGGTAAATGATCGAGAGGATGATAAGCGTCGGCAGTTATGTGACTCTGAATGATGTAAGAAGAATCGTTGATACAGTTAAGCAGATGGATGAAAATGAACAGCTTGTAGTATCAATGAATAGCCAGGATTCATACCACGTAGAGAATATTTTTTCAGTCCTTGAAAGGAATGATTTTGAATGGTCCACTAAAGGCGGACACGACGGCAGAGAGTATTACATCATAGCGAAGAAGAAGGTATAAGTCGCGATAAGGAGGAGTACTATGAATCAGAATAATTTTAATGGAGAACTCGAAGACAAACTTAACGATACCAGCCTCTATGGAGAGTTTATCTCAACCTTCCACTATTGGGTAAGCTCAGAAGAACAGAAGAATAAGGCCCAACACTTGCAATCTCTTGGAAAGTCAGAGGATACCAAGTATTAATGGAGCTTGCTGAACTAATAATACCGAGCTAAACTTTGCCTTCTGCGAAAGCAGAGGGCATTATTATGGAAAGATTTTAAATTCCAAAATAATTAATACTTGAAAAATAAATACATAATATATTATAATATAAACAAAGGTCAAAGAAAGTCAAAGTCAGAAAGAGTGATGATATGTCAAGAATAAGTGATTTGATTGAAAAGTTTATAAGTGACATGATGGAGCAGAGCAAGGGGGCTATAGAGATTCAGAGGAATGAGATGGCAAATCAGTTTGACTGTGCCCCATCCCAGATCAACTATGTGCTTATGACCAGGTTCACGACAGAAAGAGGATACTTCATAGAGTCCCGTAGAGGAGGCGGCGGCTGCATAAGGATAACCCGTGCAGAATTTGACAAGGATAATTACCTTTTAAATATGCTTTCTAAAAGTATAGGGGACAGTATCAATAAGGAAGGAGCTTTTGCTCTGGTGGAAGCACTGTATAAGCAAAAGCTTATTGAGCCTAATATTATTAATATTCTGAAGGCAGCAGTGGATGACAGTACTTTAACCATAATTGAAAAGCCGTACAGGGATAAGCTTAGGGCAGAGATTCTAAAAGCGGTCATTGTTGCGGCTCTTATAAAATAATATGTAAGGTGGTAGGTGTTATTATGCTTTGCGATGAATGTGCAAAGAGACCGGCAACGGTACACATAACAAAGGTTGAAAATGGAAAGAAATCAGATTTGCATCTATGTGAGCAGTGTGCTGTGCAGAAGAATCTATTAAGCTTGAGTACGAGCTTTTCGGTAAATGATTTGCTGGCGGGGCTATTAAACTCAGGAGGGGCGGCCCCCAAAAAAGCAGATATGATAGAGGATATCAAGTGTAATGTATGCGGCTTGTCATACAGCAGGTTCAGGGAAACCGGCAGATTTGGCTGCGGCAATTGCTACAAAGTATTTGGTGAGAGGCTCAACCCTCTTTTTAAAAAGGTGCATGGGAATACAAATCATACCGGCAAGATTCCAAACAGGGCCGGGGGAAGAATAAAGGTGCTGCGGGAGGTTGAGAAGCTTAAGCAGCAGCTGGATGAGGCCATAAGAAATGAAGAGTATGAAAAAGCTGCGTCTATAAGAGACCGGATAAGAGAAATAAACAGGATAGAAAAGGGGGAGACATAATGAAAGGCTGGATGCAGGGCAATGGCCCCCATAATGATATTATATTAAGCAGCCGCATAAGGCTGGCCAGGAATATAGCGGATATCCCATTTCCAGCAGGGCTGGAGGCTGATAGGGCGAAAGCTGTGGCAGAAATGGTCAGGGATAGTCTCCTGAAGACTGAATCATCTTTAAAATTCAAGGATTATATAATGAATGAGCTTCCGGCATTGGAGAGACAATTCCTTGTAGAAAGATATCTTATAAGTCCTGGACTTTCCAAGAACAGTGCAAGTGGGGCAGCACTTATAAGCAATGATGGTGTAGTAAGCGTAATGGTCAATGAAGAGGATCATATAAGGATACAGTCTATCCTTCCGGGACTTCAAATCAAGAGGTCATGGGAAATGGCCAGTGATATAGATGATGTATTGGAGCAGAACCTTGAGTATGCTTACAATGAAAATTGGGGTTATCTCACAAGCTGTCCTACTAACGTAGGCACAGGAATGAGGGCATCTGTCATGGTGCATTTGCCGGCCTTGAATATTACTGGGAATATGAGCAAGATACTTCAGGCAGTAGCCCATATAGGTCTTACAATAAGGGGCCTATATGGTGAAGGTACTGAAATTGTGGGGAATATATTCCAGATTTCCAATCAAATAACCCTTGGAAGGGCAGAAGAGGAAATTGTTGAGAACCTCACTGCCGTGACTAAGCAGATAATAGAGAAGGAAAAGGAAGCAAGGAAAATACTGCTTGAAAACAATAGGATTCAGATAGAGGATAAGGTATGGCGCTCCTGGGGTATTATGAAGAATTCAAGAGTACTGAATTCACAGGAATGCATGAAGCTGCTTTCCGATGTCAGACTTGGAGTTGATGTGGGAATAATCGAGAATATCCCATCGCAGCTCTTAAATGAAATAATGATAGAATCTCAGACTGCAAGCATACAAAAGTATAGCGGCAAAGAATTAAGCAGTAATGAGAGAGATATAATAAGAGCAGAAATGGTAAGGAGCAAGCTAGGAACAAGTTAGGAGGATACGTTATGGGAGTTTTTGATAAGTTTACTGAAAGAGCCCAAAAGGTTATGGTATATTCACAGGAAGAGACTATAAGACTAAATCACAGCTATATTGGCACAGAACACCTGCTTCTCGGTCTTATCAGAGAGGGAGAGGGTATAGCAGCCCAAGTGCTCAAAAACAAGGGCATTGCTCTTGAAGCGGTGAGGCAGCAGATTGAAGCTGTCATTGGCAAGGGACAGCAGCAGGTGGAACAGGTTATGGGTTATACACCTAGAACCAAGACTGTTCTCGAACTAAGTGTAGAGGAAGCTAGAAGCCTTGGGCATAATTATATCGGAACGGAACATCTTCTTTTGGGATTAATACGTGAAGGCGAAGGAATAGCAGCCCAGATACTGGTGGGAATGGGCTTTGACTTTGATGGCATAAGGCAGGAAATAATGACATTGCTAAATGACGAAAGGTCAAAGGGCAAACCCGGAGCAGCACCTGCCGAAGATGCCAAGACTCCTTCCCTGAACAAGTTTGGCAGAGATCTCACAGATATGGCTAAGGAAGGGAAGCTGGACCCTATTATAGGGAGGGAAAAAGAGATAGAACGTGTGATTCAGATATTGAGCAGGAGAACCAAGAACAATCCTGTTCTCATAGGAGACCCTGGGGTAGGTAAGACAGCTATCGCCGAAGGCTTGGCCCAGAAAATAGTTGAAGGGAATATTCCGGAAATATTAAAGGGCAAGAGAGTTGTCACCCTTGACCTTTCCTCAATGGTAGCAGGTTCTAAGTACAGGGGTGAATTTGAAGAAAGACTCAAGAATGTAATGAATGAAATCAGAGAATCAAAGAACATAATACTTTTTATTGATGAAATGCATACAATTATCGGAGCAGGCGGAGCAGAAGGTGCAATAGATGCTTCCAATATACTGAAGCCGGCTCTGGCAAGAGGGGAAATACAGGCTATTGGAGCAACAACCCTTGACGAGTACCGCAAGCATGTTGAGAAGGACCCTGCACTGGAGAGGCGCTTTCAACCGGTAACGGTGGGTGAGCCCTCCAAAGAGGAAGCGCTGCTCATACTCCAAGGCTTGAGGGATAAATATGAAGCACATCACAAGGTTAAGATAACCGATGAGGCAATAAAAGCAGCAGTAGATCTGTCGGACAGATACATTGCAGACAGGTTCCTGCCTGATAAAGCAATAGATCTGATAGATGAAGCTGCCTCTAAGGTGAGGATAAGAACGTTCACAGCTCCCCCTGACCTTAAAAAGCTGGAGGAAGAGCTTGCGGCGATGGAAAAGGAAAAGTCGGAAGCAATAACCCTTCAGGATTACGAGAGAGCAGCCCAGGTACGGGATAGCATTCAGAACATTAAGCAGCAGCTTGGGGATGGTAAAAAGAGCTGGACAGATAAGACCAGCTCAAAGGATTCTGTTGTAACTGAGGAGGATATCGCCGTTATAGTATCCAGCTGGACCGGCATCCCTGTGACAAAGCTGGCGGAAGAGGAAACAAAGAGACTTCTCAACCTGGAGGCTATAATTCACGACAGGGTTATAGGGCAGGAGGAAGCGGTTCAAGCGGTCTCAAAGGCTATAAAGAGGGCAAGAGTAGGACTCAAGGATCCCAAAAGACCTGTTGGTTCCTTTATATTCCTCGGGCCTACGGGAGTCGGCAAGACAGAGCTTTCCAAGGCTTTGGCTGAAGCATTATTCGGTGATGAAAATGCAGTAACACGGATAGATATGTCAGAATATATGGAGAAGCACACTGTATCTAAGCTTATCGGTTCCCCTCCAGGTTATGTGGGCTATGAGGAAGGCGGACAGCTGACTGAAAAGGTCAGGAGAAAGCCATACTCAGTAATACTCCTTGATGAGATAGAAAAGGCTCACCCTGATGTATTCAATATATTACTTCAGATACTTGACGATGGAAGACTGACTGACGGAAAAGGAAGAACAGTTGACTTCAAGAATACAGTTGTCATTATGACTTCGAATGTCGGCGTAAGCACAATAAGAAAGCAGGCGACTCTCGGCTTTGCTACGTCAGCAAACGAGAAGGAAGATGCTTATGAAAAAATGAAGGGCAACATCATGGAAGAGCTTAAGAAAACCTTCAGACCGGAATTCTTGAACAGAGTTGATGATATCATAGTATTCCACCAGCTGCAGGAAGAGCATCTCAAGCAGATTGTTGAGCTGATGCTTAAGTCGCTGCTTGGCAGAATCAAGGAAATGAATATCAATGTTGAAGTGACAGATAAGGCAAAAGCGCTGCTGGTGGAAAAGGGCTACGACCAGGAATATGGTGCAAGACCGCTGCGCCGAGCAATACAAAAGATGGTGGAGGACCAACTCTCGGAGGAAATGCTTAAAGGAGAGGTAAAGTATGGCTCTGATGTCTTGATAGACGCAGAGGACGATAAATTGGTTTTCAATAGTAAATAGTGAATTCCCCTGCAAACGGCAACGCTTGCAGGGGATTATTTTTTTAATATAATAAGATGCCTAGCACAAAACATATAGCTGGTTATAATATTCTGAAATATAGTATAATAGAAATGAGTTTAAATGAAAAAAAGTACGAATATTTGGGAATGATTGTATATAGGGTTTACAAAATATGTGAAATAACCGATATGATTGTTGAGGGTAAACATCCCTGATTGTTTAGATGCTTTTAATATGAGGTGTTGAAATGGCAAAGGTCAGAACGAAATTTGTATGCAACGAATGCGGTAGTGAATCTCCAAAGTGGATGGGCAAATGTCCCGAGTGCGGACAGTGGAATACCCTTGTTGAAGAGGTTGAACAGAAGGAAGCCCAAGCCCAGCAGCGACTTATAGGTGTTTTGTCAAAGCCGGAATCACTGATGGATATCTCGGATAATGTTCAGGAACGGCTGAGTACCGGAAACTCTGAGCTTGACAGGGTAATGGGCGGCGGTATTGTTAATGGTTCTCTTGTACTTGTTGGCGGAGACCCTGGAATAGGCAAATCAACCCTGCTCCTTCAAATATCTAACAATATCGGGATGAAAGGCCGTAAGGTGCTATATATATCAGGAGAGGAATCAGCAGCTCAAATTAAGCTCAGAGCTTCCCGAATGGACATAAGATCGGGGAATATTTTTCTGGTATCTGAGAACAACACCGATAACGTGGACATATATGTAAATGATATGAAGCCTGATATCTTGATAGTCGACTCAATACAGACAATGTACAATCCTGCGATATCATCAGCTCCGGGCAGTGTAAGCCAAGTCAGGGAGGCAACCCTGGGACTTATGAAAATAGCAAAGCAGGATGGTATAGCGACTTTTATAGCAGGACATGTGACAAAGCAGGGAGCAATAGCAGGTCCCAGGGTATTGGAGCACATGGTAGACACCGTTCTTTACTTTGAGGGAGAGACACATATGTCCTATAGGGTACTCCGAGCTGTAAAGAATAGGTTTGGCTCCACTAATGAAATTGGTATTTTTGAGATGGGTGACAAAGGGCTTGTAGAAGTAATCAACCCTTCTGAAATGCTTCTCTCCGGAAGAATGAAAGGAGCATCAGGCTCCTGTGTTATTTCAGCCATGGAGGGGACAAGGGCTATGCTGGTTGAGGTACAAGCGCTGCTAAGCCATACAAGCTTCGGAGTACCCCGTAGAAATGCCACAGGTGTTGACTATAACAGGGTCATGCTTCTTATGGCCGTACTTGAGAAAAGAGTTGGCATGCAGCTTGGCAGCAGTGATTCTTACGTAAATGTAGTAGGCGGAATCAAACTTAATGAACCTGCATCTGACTTGGGGATAATAGCTGCTATTGCCTCCAGCTTCAGGGATAAGGAAATTGATGCAGGCACTGTTATAATGGGTGAGGTAGGACTTGCAGGAGAGATAAGAGCGGTGAACTTCATGGAGAAGCGGGTTAATGAAGCAGCAAAGCTCGGTTTTAAAAGGTGCATTGTGCCTAAGAATAATCTCAGCAGACTGAATGATAAATCAGGCATACAGGTTGTTGGAGTATCAAATGTGAATGAAATGCTTGACATAATTATACATTGATCGCATTGGAGGATAAACGAATGAGGGAAGAAGTAAGCAGAGATGACGGACTGCAGGGCTGCCTCAGGATGATTGCTCCAGGCACCTCCTTGAGAGAGGGCTTGGAAAGCGTCCTGAAGGCAAAAACAGGTGGACTTATAGTGTTTGGCGACAGCAAAGAGGTTATGGCTCTTGTAGATGGGGGCTTTCATATCAATTCGGATTTTTCCCAGGCATATTTATATGAGTTGGCAAAGATGGACGGAGCAATCATACTTAGCCGGGATTCGAAGAAAATATTATATGCAAATACCCAGCTTATACCGGACCCCTCCATACCCTCCTCAGAAACAGGCATAAGGCATAGGACGGCAGAAAGAGTGGCAAGGCAGACGGGAGAGCTTGTCATCTCAATTTCTCAGAGAAGAAATATCATAACCCTTTATAAGGGATATCAAAAATATGTACTTAAAGACCTTAGTATAATACTATCTAAGGCAAACCAAGCTTTACAGACCTTGACCAAATATAAGTCAGTATTGGACAGGACACTGGCGAATCTCGGGTCCTTGGAGTTCGATGACATTGCTACCGTGCTGGATGTGGCTCTGGCTGTGCAGAAAATTGAAATAGTGACTAGAATAGTTACTGAGGTGGAAAAGTACATACACGAGCTGGGAATCGAGGGCAAGCTTGTAAGCATGCAATTGGAAGAACTAGTGGCGGGTCTAAAGGAAGAAGAGATACTTCTTATAAGGGATTATCTGCCGAAGGATGAGGCAAAGAATTACAAGGAAGTAATAAGAAACTTGAGGAACCAGTCCTCTGAGGATCTATTAGAGCTTCCATCTGTTGCTAAAATCCTTGGGTTGGGTAACAATATAAATACCTTGGATTTACCGATATCAACCAGAGGCTATAGAATTTTAAGCAAGATTCCAAGGCTGCCGCTGAATATAATCGAAAACCTGGTGGCAGACTTTGAAAAGCTGCAAAGAATTCTGGGAGCTTCAATAGAAGAGCTGGATGATGTTGAGGGTATAGGGGAAGTCAGAGCAAGGATAATAAAGGATAGCCTCAAGCGGGTCTATGAGCAGATACAGACCGAAAGACACATATAGATTTAGAAAAACCCTGTATAGTGGCATAAAGCCTTTATACAGGGTTTCGTTTCGCTTAGAACAAGTTGTATATGCCAAGGGTATGCATTTTTTCATATTCCTTTAAAAGGACATCGTACATGCTGACATCCAACACATTACACAAGGCTGCAACATAAAAAAGATTGTTTCCCAATTCTTTTTCAATAACATCCCTGCAGTTGGAGCACAGGTTCCCCTTCAGATGGGTATCCATATAATTCTTTAAATCCTGATATGCTACTTCTTCATCGTAATTCTGCTTCTTTGAATTGATTTCAATACACCCGCAGGATGTTACCGCCTTTACAACAGCTCTGTTAACCCTTGTCTGTGATTCCTGGTATTTAGTCAGCACATCAAGAATACTTTTATGGCGTATTAAGAGCTCGCCAACGCTGTCCTGGAAGTGATCGTAAAGCAAATCTTTCATTATGTATCACTCCTATATAAAAGTAAACATAAAATATAGTATGGGTCTTAAGTAAAACTGATTTTTCTATGAGCAATTTCATCAACATTGTTCTATATTCATTATAAATATAAGGAATTCCAATGTCAATTTATAATTGCAATGTGGACATTCCATTGGCCATAGAAAATTATGGTAATTCAAGTTGTACTATTATTACTAATAAAAGCTGATTGGAGGAAAGTTGATGTTTAATATGGGTGATAAGGTTGTTTACCCCCGACATGGGGCAGGAATTATAGACGGAATAGAGGAGAAACAAGTGCTGGGGGAGAAATGTAAGTATTATGTTATAAGAATAGTATTGGGAGATATGAAGGTCATGGTGCCGTTAGATAAAATGGAAGCTCATGGCATCAGATATATAACACCCAAGGACAAAATTGACGATATATATATTATACTGTCCGGTGAAACAAGCTATATGTGCAAAAATTGGAGCAATAGGTACAGAGGGAATGAGACAAAGATAAGAAACGGCGATATTTTTGGGATTGCTGAGATTGTAAAAAACCTTACAGTCATAGATCGTGAAAAGAAGCTTTCTACAGGAGAAAAGAGGATGCTTGAGAGCGCAAACCAGCTGCTTGTAAGCGAACTTATGCTAATGCTTGACGAGCCCATTGATAAGGTGGAGGAAATAATTCAAGGATTGATAAAATAGTGGCATAAAATGGTGAAACACCAATATATTTATATATTTGGTACAAAATAAGCGGTAATTGTTATTTTTTAATAGCAATAAATTTGATATAATATAAATGGTTTATAATTGCTTAAAAAGTATCAAAATTGATATACTTATAAAAGTAGGTGAACTTATTGATAAGGAAAATTTTTGTTTGGGTGTTAATGATAGTGGGAGTAGTTCTAGGCTCGGAGATATCGTATCTTCTAACAAAGTATTTAGGGGTAACACAGATTTTTGGTTATGATGTATCAGGTTCAAACACGTATATTTTATATTTATTCGGTGGGGCAATTGGTGGAATAATATTTTATTTAATATCTTCTTGGCTTATTAATTTAGGTAAGGAGTCTACCACAAAAGTTGAGAGAATGCTTCAAAGGGTTCCTACCAGCGAAATACTGGTTGGAGCGGTGGGTCTTATAACTGGTCTAATTATAGCTTATCTTATAAGCAGTGGTCCGATAAAGCTGATACCTTTTGCATGGTTAGGCACGCTATTGTCAATAATGATATATTTGCTCCTGGGATATTTGGGAGTGAGCATAGCGTCAAAAAAGAGAGAGGATCTTTTGGGAATACTCATTCCTTGGAAGAAACCTGGACAGCGGGATAAGGATAAACTTACTGCAAAATCAGATAATGTTGTACAGCCAAAAATTCTCGATACTAGTGTTATCATAGATGGAAGAATAGCAGATATATGCAAAACCGGGTTTGTTGAAGGCCCTCTCATTATACCTGCATTTGTTTTGGAGGAACTCAGACACATTGCCGACTCATCCGATGCATTAAAAAGGAACAGAGGACGCAGAGGCCTGGATATATTGAACAAGATTCAGAATGAATTAGCAATCAACGTAGAAATCGTTGAAAAGGATTTTGAAGAGCTTTCCGAGGTTGATACCAAACTCTTGAAGCTGGCACAGTTCATGAGCGGAAAGGTTATCACCAACGATTATAATTTGAATAAGGTTGCAGAATTCCAAAGGGTGCCGGTTCTGAATATCAATGAGTTGGCGAACGCAGTCAAACCTGTTGTACTGCCGGGTGAAGAGATGGTAGTGCAGGTTATCAAGGATGGTAAGGAATTTGGGCAAGGGGTTGCCTATCTTGATGACGGAACAATGATAGTTGTTGACGGTGGGAAACGTTTCATCGGAGAGACTATTGAGGTTGTAGTGACTAGTGTTCTTCAGACTGCAGCCGGAAGAATGATATTTGTAAAACCAAAAGCAGCTGCTGATAAGGTATCGTAGGTTTTATACCCTAAGCAAAATTCAATTTTGCTTAGGGTATATTTGTACATTAAAGAGATTTGGAGGTTAGCGTCTATGAATACTGCAATAATACTTGCAGCGGGCAAGGGCACCAGAATGAATGCTGGGATGAACAAGCAGTTTATAAATATAAACGGCAAGCCGCTGTTGGCATATACACTGGAGGCCTTTCAGAGCTGCGAAGCAATAGACAGTATAATACTTGTTGCAGGCAAGGATGAGCTGCAGCTTTGCAAGGAACAGATAATTGATGCTTTTGGCTTTGATAAGGTGGACAAGCTTGTTGAAGGAGGCAGTGAGCGGCAGCAGTCGGTTTGCAACGGCATAATGCAGCTGGAGGATGAGTGCGAAGTTGTGGTAATTCATGATGGAGCCAGACCTATATTGACAGCTGACATTATAGAAAGGTGCATTGAAGGTGCGAGGGAATTCGGGGCTGTTTCAGCGGGTATGCCTGTAAAAGAAACAATAAAGGTAGTTGATGAAGAGGGCTTTGTGGATTATACTCCAGAACGCTGGAAGCTTTGGGTGACCCAGACTCCCCAGGCCTTCAGGATTGATATAATAAGAAAAGCCCATGAAAATGCTGCCAGCAAAGGTATATTAGGTACTGACGATGCGTTTCTAGTTGAAAATACCGGCTGGAAGGTAAAAATGATAGAAAGCAGCTATGAAAATATAAAAGTAACTACTCCTGAAGATATAATTCTAGCAAAAATAATTATGAATAAATAATGATTACATGCAGGAAAATAAATACATATGTAGAAATATATATATAAATGTCAGTTTGTGAACTGACGAATGTGTAAAATAAGGGGGGTTATAATATGGCAATTGCATGGAACGATAATTTATCAATAGGTGTGGATCAGATTGACAACCAGCACAAAGAGTTAATAGGGAGAATAGACGGCCTTTTTGACGCCTGCAACAATGGAAAGGGAAAAGAAGAGGTCCTCAAGGTAATTGATTATCTTGGAGCATATGTAATTACACATTTCTCAGACGAAGAGGGACTTCAGAAGAAATATGGCTACCCGGAATACAATAGCCACAAATTGCTGCACACCCAGTTCGTAAAAGATTTTGGGATCTTGAAGGATACCTTAAACAAGGACGGAGTCACTCCAATGATTATAATAAAGATGAATAAGCTCCTGATTGACTGGCTGCTAAACCATATCAAAAAGACTGATAAGGAACTTGCAGTGTTTTTAAAAGGAAAGCTATAGAAAATAAGAAGTAAATGGCATGTATGTGGGGCAAAATACCTATATGCATGCCATAAAAATATGAGGTGAAGGATGTTGGAATATAGGGTTGGAAACGGCTATGATGTGCATCGGCTGGTGGAAGACAGGAAACTGATACTCGGCGGGGTGGAAATCCCATATGAGAAAGGACTGCTGGGGCATTCAGATGCAGATGTGCTTGTTCATTCAATCATGGATGCGCTGCTGGGAGCCTGCGGCGAATCGGATATAGGTAAGCATTTTCCGGATAATGATGCAGCTTATAAAGGGATATCAAGCCTTCTATTGCTGGGTAAGGTTAGAGATATCCTTTGCTCTAAGGGGTACACCATAGGGAATATTGACAGTATCATTGTGGCAGAAAGGCCAAAGCTTGCACCATATATTGATGAAATGAAAAAAAGAATAGCAGGCACACTGCAGCTTGATATGGATTGTATAGGTATTAAAGCGACAACTACCGAAGGATTGGGCTTTGCCGGAAACGGTGAAGGGATTGCTGCCTATGCCGTAGCGAACATATATAGGAAGGGAAGATCATAAATATGTTTGCAATTAAAAGGAAGAGAAGCGGAAATAGATATACATTCATTTCAATTTTATTGATACTTGTTGCAGTATATGTTTTTAGGCTGGTGTCGCCCCAAGAGCAGGCTGCATACTCCGATATTATTCAGTATAATAATATAAGATATGTATATGTGGAGACTGTAAAAAGCTCACCTTTCATGTTTGTGAGGAAAAGGCCCACCAGCGAGGAGGGGTATATCATCCTGGCATGCAGGGGCATCAATATTCAAGAAGAGGTATATATATATTTGGGGTATATGAAATATAGGCGTTATGTGGTACTCAAAGAATAATGATTAATAGAAAAATAAGTATTGACATAGTATCTATTAACTATAATAATATATATAACCGAAATACAATTCGGCGGGTTACCGTTAGCTTATTAAGTGTTCGAGAAAAGTGGAACCGCGGAATTACCCGCCTCTTTATGAGGTGGGTTTATTTATTTATCAAGTATAGTCTCAAACCACGAGGGAGACTACAGAGGAATTGCTGAATAAAAATTTAGGAAGGTGTTAGAAATGAAGCTGTACAACACAATGACAAGAAAAAAAGAAGAATTTGAATCTATTGTACCTGGGGAAGTAAGGATGTACTCATGCGGGCCTACAGTTTACAATTACGCTCATATAGGAAACATGAGGGCTTATGTATTTATGGATATACTCAGAAGAGTCCTCAAACGCAACGGCTACAAGCTTAAGGGCGTTATGAATATAACAGATGTAGGGCATTTGGTTTCGGATGCTGATGAAGGCGAGGACAAACTGGTGAAAACTGCTAAAGAGCAGCAAAAATCACCATTGGAGATAGCTGACTACTATACTAATGTATTTATGAAGGATCTTAAGGCATTAAATATTGGAGAACCTGAAATAGTTCCCAAGGCAACGGAGCATATTGCTGAGATGCTGACATTTGTAGAGGGGCTTATGGATAAAGGCTATGCTTACGAAACAAGTGACGGCATATACTTTGACATAACTAAATTTGAGGGTTACGGCAAGCTATCCAAGCTTGATCTTGAAGGACAGCAAGCTGGCGCGAGAGTCGATGTAAACGACGAAAAGCGTCACCCGGCAGATTTTGCCCTTTGGAAGAAAGCGCCAAAGGAACATATAATGCAATGGCCCAGCCCATGGGGTATGGGGTATCCGGGATGGCATATAGAATGCTCTGCTATGGGAAGAAAGTATTTAGGTGACGTGTTTGACATTCACACCGGTGGTGTTGATCATATTCCGATACATCATGAAAACGAGATTGCTCAATCGGAGGCATTCCTTGGTAAACCTGCTGTAAACTATTGGGCTCATGGAGAATTCCTTCTTGTTGATAATGGAAAGATGTCAAAAAGTCTTGGCAACACATATAGAATAGATGATTTAATAGCAAAAGGTTATAATCCGCTGGCATACAGATATTTCTGCCTAAATGCTGTCTACAGGAACAAGCTTAACTTTACCTGGGAAGGACTGCAGTCTGCGCAAACAGCGCTGGATCGTCTGTATGAGGGTGCATTAGCTCATAAAAATGGTACTGATGAAGTTGACCCAGGTACTATTCAAGTATTCAAGCAGGAGTTTGAGGAAGCAATAAATGATGATCTCAACATACCAAAGGCTTTGAGTACTGTATGGGGTATTATCAGAAACCCTAAGAAATCAAAGGCGCTATTCCAGCTGCTGGTTGAGATGGACGAAATCCTTGGACTTGATATTGCTAAGGTGGAAAAAAAGAAAGAAGATACAGATCCGGTATCTGATGAGATTCAAAAGCTCATAGAGGAAAGGCAGAAGGCAAGAAAAGAAAAGAACTGGGCTCTTTCCGACAAGATCAGAGATGATCTTAAGGCGCAGGGAATAATACTTGAGGACTCTCCAGAGGGAGTAAAGTGGAAAAGGGTATAAAACTTATGAGAAGGATGAGAAGCTATGTCTGATGTACTTTTAATGGTCGTTACAGCTCTGCTTGTCATAAACTTGATCATTTTGATAATTATAATGAATACAGGCTCGGCGGGTAAGCTTATCAAGCTTGAAACCCGCTTTGAAGCCATGGACAAGAATATAGACAAATTGGATAGGACAATAAAGGATGAAATGCTCCGTAATAGAGAAGAGCTGGCAGGCTCTAATAGAACCTTTAATGGAATGATATCCTCGCAGATGTCAGAGATATCCGGCCTGCAGCGGAACCAGCTGGATATATTCTCCAAACAGCTGACAAATCTTACCCAGACAAATGAGCATAAGATGGACAGGATGAGAGAGACCATAGAGGATAGGCTGAAGCATCTGCAGGAGGATAACAGTAAGAAGCTGGACCAGATGAGATCGACTGTGGATGAGAAGCTAAGCGCCACATTGGAGCAGAGACTTGGTGAGTCCTTCAAGCAGGTGAGCGAAAGACTGGAAATGGTGCATAGGGGCTTGGGAGAGATGCAGACTCTGGCCACCGGTGTAGGGGACCTCAAAAGGGTACTTACCAATGTAAAGACGAGAGGGACTTGGGGAGAGATTCAGCTGGGCAATATACTTGAGCAGATCCTCACCAACGAACAATACTCGAAAAACGTGGCTACAAAAAAGAATTCCAGTGAAAGAGTCGAATTTGCTGTAAAGCTTCCCGGCAGAGAGGTCAATAATGGGGAAGTTGTATGGCTGCCAATAGATTCAAAATTCCCCCAGGAGGATTACCAAAGACTTATGGATGCACAGGACCAGGGTAATCCGATTTTGGCGGAGGAATCGGCAAAAGCAATGGAGAAAAGTGTCAAAAGCTTTGCCAAGGATATTAGGGATAAATACATAGATCCACCGGGAACAACGGACTTCGGAATAATGTTTTTACCTACAGAGGGTCTTTATGCAGAGGTTCTGAGAAGACCGGGGCTGTGTGACTGCTTGCAGCGGGAGTATAAAATTGTGACTGCTGGCCCTACTACTCTGATAGCACTGCTTAACAGTCTGCAGATGGGCTTCAGGACTCTGGCAATAGAAAAGCGCTCCAGCGAGGTATGGACACTTTTGGGAGCGGTAAAAACCGAGTTTGGCAGGTTCGGTGATATTCTGGACAAGACGCAGAAGAAGCTGCAGGAGGCAAGCAACACCATAGAAGATGCGGCAAGAAAGTCCAGAAGCATAGGAAGAAAGCTTAAGGATGTGCAGCAGCTGTCCACTGATGATTCTGCTGTATTGCTGGAGGATGCCGACGATTCAAGCGCCTCACAGATAGCTGCTTCTTTAGAAGAACCACAGGAATAACTAATGAATTGGTAGGTATAGCATGGAAAATGATTATTTGAATAAAAACTATAGTAAGCTGCTGGAGGAGCTTCATCAGATGATGATGGACAACGGCAAGCTTCTTATATCTGATGTGAAGATGCTGAATCCCCTTGTACTTGCTTATGTAGGGGACTCGGTCTATGATACTTTTGTCAGGACGCTGCTTGTGTCAGGGGGTTATGGGCATGTTGCCAAGCTGCACAAAATGGCGATAGAATTCGTTAAGGCAAAAGCCCAGGCTGACACTCTTGCAAAGATTATGGAGATACTTACAGCTGACGAACAGGATATTGTACGAAGGGGAAGGAATACCAAGTCCTCTACCATACCAAAGAATGCTGAGCGCTCTGATTATAGATATGCTACAGGCTTTGAAGCACTGATAGGATTTTTGTACCTTACTGGCCAGATTGACAGGCTGATGGAGGTAATAAGAAGGGTTATAGAGGTTAAGACGGAGCTGCAGAAGTAGAAATCTCTGGACATGTAATGGAGTTTACAGGTAAAATATAGTAAAAAGGCGTTCCGGGAAAACATAAGGGATAGAGGTGTATTGTTGTGAGTAAGGCTGATATATTGTTTATTGAGATGTGCAAAGATATATTGGAAAGCGGTGTTTCATCAGAAGGAGAGGGTGTAAGAGCCAAATGGGATGATGGTACTCCTGCTCATACTATTAAGAAATTTTGTGTAATAAATAGATATAATCTTGCTGAAGAGTTCCCAATCCTTACCCTAAGACCAACAAATTTAAAGGCAGCAATCGACGAAATACTTTGGATATGGCAGAAAAAGTCAAATAATGTTAATGAACTTAACAGCCATATTTGGGATAGTTGGGCAGACGAAAGCGGATCAATAGGCAAAGCATACGGATATCAGCTTGGCATTAAGCATAAGTACCCTGAAGGTGAATTTGACCAGGTTGATCGAGTACTATTCGATCTAAAGAACAATCCTTACAGCAGAAGAATCATGACCAATATATACAACCACGAGGACTTACATCAGATGCACTTGTATCCGTGCGCTTACAGTATGACGTTCAATGTTACCGGCAGAAAGCTTAACGCGGTACTTAACCAGCGGTCACAGGATATTCTGGTAGCAAATAATTGGAATGTTGCTCAATATGCGGTTCTTGTACATATGCTGGCGCAGGTAAGCAATCTTGAGGTTGGAGAATTTGTTCATGTTATTGCTGATGCACATATTTATGACAGACACGTGCCATTGATTAAGGAGCTTGTTCAAAGGGCGGCCTATCCGGCACCAAATCTGTTGATAAACCCTGATGTAAAGGATTTTTACAGCTTTAAGGTTGAAGATTTTGTGTTAGAGGGATATCAAAGCGGTGCACAGATAAAAAGTATTCCCGTTGCTGTGTGAGAAGGAGAGCATTATGAAAGCTATTGTTGCTGTCGATTCAAACTGGGGAATTGGTTATAAGGGGAGCTTATTACTTAGAATTCCTGAGGATATGAAGTTTTTTAAGGAGATGACTTTAGGCAAAGTCGTGATTATGGGAAGAGAGACCTTTGAATCGCTTCCTGGCAAGGAACCCCTTAAAGACAGGATAAATATTGTGTTAAGCAGTAAAGAGGGCTATGGAGATGACCGAATTGTATTATGTCATTCGGTAGATGAAATCTTTAATGAAATAAAAAAGTATAAGACAGAAGATGTCATTGTAATTGGCGGAGAGTCTGTTTATACGCAGCTATTACCCTATTGTACAGAAGCTTATGTAACTAAAATAGACAACAAATATGCTGCAGATAAATTCTTCACTGATCTGGATAAGGATCAGGCATGGGAATTGGAATCAACCAGTGATGCACATGTTTATAAAGAGGTTGATTTTAGATTTGCAAAATATATAAACAATAAATTAGTCAGTTACAAAGATTGACAAAATAGCCGATAAAGTGGGAAAGAGGTTTTAAAAATAAACTTCTTAGTATAAATTGTTTTCAAAAAAATGCAGATAATAATGATATATTGAGAAAACAGATGCGATATAGACCCAATAGTAATACCAAAGTTCTGCACGAGGCACGTAGCACGAGGCAAAAATAATTGACAAAAGGATGAGGATTATGGCATTTAATAAAAACCCAAGAGGACCAAAAACATCTAGGTATTCAAAGCCGTCAAAACCGGGAAAGCCTGGGAAGTTCGCAAAGAGAGAAGACGGTGGAGCAGGAAAAGAGGAAGGAAGATATTCTAAAGGCCCTGGAAAAGAAGAAGGAAGATATTCCAAAGGCCCGGCAACGGGAAAGAGTGTAGGAAAATCCTTTGATAAGGCAAGACCTTTTGAAAAAGGACGACCTTATGACAAGGATGCAGCTACCAAAGGAAGCAGATTTAAGGAACAGTATAGTCCTGATCAGAGAGAAGAAGATGATGACGACAACATCAATCTGATTGAAGGAAGAAACTCTGTAATTGAAGCACTCAAATCCGGCAGGGAAATTGAAAAGATTTTCGTACAAAAGGGTGCTGGAGAAGGCTCGATAAGACAGATTGTAGCAATGGCAAGAGAGAAGAAGATACTTATTAAGGAAGTTGACAAGGCTAAGCTTGATGGTCTTTCAAGCACCAGAAACCATCAGGGAGTCATAGCTTCTGCGGCTTTATACAAGTATTATGAAGTTGATGATATACTGAATGCTGCTAAAGAAAAGGGAGAGGATCCTTTCATCGTAATATTGGATGAAATTACTGACAACAATAACCTCGGTTCAGTACTCCGTACAGCTGATGGAGCAGGAGTCCATGGTGTAATAATACCCAAAAGAAGGGCAGTAGGTCTTACACCGGTAGTAGCAAAAATTTCTGCGGGTGCGATAGAATATGTGCCAGTAGCAAAAGTCACCAATTTAAACCAAACTATGGAATATTTGAAAAAGAAAGGCCTATGGATAGTAGGTGCTGAAATGGGAGGACCTACATATCATACCAAGGATTTGACCGGTCCGATGGCATTGGTTATTGGCAGCGAAGGTGAAGGACTTGGACGTTTGATAAAAGAGAATTGCGACTTCCTTGTAAGTATTCCCATGAAAGGCAAGATTTCATCTTTGAATGCAGCTGTTTCTGCCGCTATAATATTATTTGAGGTACAAAAGCAGCGAGCGGCTAAGAAAGCTTAAGTGTTTTGCATAATACCATAAAATCATTTAATTAAGTTAGTAGAAGTTAGGTTAGATTCGAAGGTTCTGATAGTACCGGATGTAACCTTATCAGCAGATGGGACGAGCTTAAAGCGGAGAGTGTACATCCAATGGAAGCATCAAGGCTATAGGGATATAATTGTACTGGTAGTTAAAAGCAGCCACCTCAGATTGGGTGGAGCAGATAATGGTGCTCGGACTGGGAGCGGTAAGACTCCCGGTCAGAGGGCTAACATTGCAAGTTAGTACAAACCCTAAAATCCGCAGCACCCTAGAAAAATGGCGGTGTAAGGACACCAAAACTTGACTAAGCATATATATATATGTATAATAATATTATGGTTTTCTATGTCAAATACTTGGAGGCGATAGAGTGGAAGCTAATGCAGAAAAAAAATTCGTTGAAAGCTATGAAAACATGCTTGATGAAGAAATTGTACTTAGTGCCAGAGAAGGTAATTTGACATCCCTTGAGTACATAATCAATAAGTACAAAAACTTTGTCAGAGCAAAGGCAAGATCGTACTTCCTAATCGGCGCTGACAAGGAAGATATAGTACAAGAGGGCATGATAGGCTTATATAAGGCAATCAGGGACTTCAGAAATGATAAGTTGTCCTCATTCAGAGCCTTTGCAGAGCTTTGCATCACAAGGCAGATAATCACAGCAATAAAGACTGCCACCAGACAAAAACATATTCCGCTCAACTCTTATGTTTCACTTAATAAACCAATTTATGACGAAGAATCTGACAGAACACTTCTCGATATACTTACCGCCACTAAGATTACAGATCCGGAAGAGCTAATAATCAGCAGGGAAGAGCTGGCTTCAATTGAGGCTAAGATAGGCGAGATACTAAGTGACCTGGAACTTGAGGTACTTATGTCATATCTTCAGGGGAAATCCTACCAGGAGATTGCTTGTGACTTGGACAGGCATGTGAAGTCCATCGACAATGCTCTTCAGAGAGTAAAAAGAAAGCTTGAAAAGTATCTGGAAATTAAAGATATATAAGTAAGTAAGAAAGAATCTCTAAGAGGTTCTTTTTATTTCTTTTATGTTCTGTTGCTGCAAACGAATTATATTAGAGGACGCATTTAAAATGAAACATACATAAACGAGCCCCATATAGTGAAAAATAAAAGAAGTTGGAAAAATTGAACCAGATGTTCCAATAAATTCGACATGCTACAAGGCTTCAAGCATATTGACAAACTTGGCAATAAGCATTATAATACCATATTGTATGGAGAGGTTCCCGAGCGGCCAAAGGGGGCAGACTGTAAATCTGTTGTCTCAGACTTCGATGGTTCGAATCCATCTCTCTCCACCAACTGCGGGTATAGTTCAGTGGTAGAATATCAGCTTCCCAAGCTGGCTATGCGGGTTCGATTCCCGCTACCCGCTCCATTAAAGAAACATGCTCACGTAGCTCAGCAGGTAGAGCACTTCCTTGGTAAGGAAGAGGTTCGGCGGTTCGAGCCCGCTCGTGAGCTCCATATTATTAAAGACACACACGGCTGAGTTTGTTGGACTATACGGTGATATTATTAAGCGAGCAGCTAGCCGCTAATGAATATCCCGAATATATAAGTAATTTTGAGTGTTTGTATAGAGAGCTTCAGGCTGTCTATACATTTGACTCGCAATTTTGAAACTTGGAGGAGGAGAAGTAAAAATGGCAAAGGCAAAGTTCGAAAGAAATAAACCCCATGTAAACATTGGGACAATAGGTCACGTTGACCACGGCAAGACAACACTTACAGCAGCTAT